>Ga0075467_10001501_pt1 | contig 19227 bp, 16 predicted proteins | sample DEB08_DNA_9_FD_75067 | JGI IMG/M metagenome (GOLD analysis project Ga0075467, IMG submission 75067) | Aqueous microbial communities from the Delaware River and Bay under freshwater to marine salinity gradient to study organic matter... | ecosystem: Environmental > Aquatic > Marine > Coastal ... | reverse complement strand
GCGAAAGATCTCTGGGCCAAACCGTCTGCCAGAAGTCATTCAGGGGGTTGAGTTCAAAGACGGGATCAAGCAGCTTCAAACTGCCGCCTGATGAGGGCCGTCACCAACTTTTGGTCATATCTCCACGGCGCCGCCGCCACGTTGTATGTGTCGACGGTCGGTCTCTCGTATCAGGGCGTGTCGTGGCCTCGTCATTCAGATTGCCTCTTTGAGAAGGTGGATGTTGCGGAGTCTGGATCATCGGCGCGGTGGGTGAATGATTGTACCGTCAGAAGGCAACGATTTCGCGGGACGACGCAAGTGCCCGCTTTCACACCTCGCGGGCATCCCTCGTTTAGCCTCTATCGCATCGACGAGGTCGAGAAGACCGATTTTTTCGGAGTTTCCTAAATGCGGGGATATCGGGTTCAGAATGGCCTCACCTGAGTTTCCGAGAAAGTGTATTAATTCAGCGCATTGTATGACGCAAGAGATCTAATCTTTATCAAAAAAACAACCTACCCGTTTCGTGATGCTGGCAAAGGTTGGCAACAAAGACAGTCACAGCGGTGTTCAGGCTCTGATCAAACAGTCGCGAAAGTTGTCAAAGGAGCTATATTGCTGGCTAACCTGGGACGGTGGCACGGAGATGGCAGGGCATAAGGCCTTCACCTTGGCGACAGATATCGACGTGATTTTGTGCGACCCTCACAGTCCATGGCAACGCGGTACGAATGAGAATACCAACTGCCTATTGCGACAGTACTTTCCAAAAGGGACAGACCTGTCGATACATAGCCAAGCAAAGCTGAGCGCTGTCGCAAGACAGCTCAACGAACGACCTCGAAAGACGCTGGGATACGAAACTCCAGCAGAGCGTTTTAATGCATGTGTTGCGTCGACCGGTTGAGCCCGGCGCTCGGAGCAGCCATTCGCTGCAAGGCGCGCCATCGGGCGCGATTGACGAAACCTGCGCACGGGCTGGTCTTGACGTCATCGGCGCTGAATAATCCAAGCAGGACCCGCCCATTAATGGGGCGGGTCACCGCATTTGAAAGGTGAACCCAATGCTTCGTTCCTTGATCATCGCTGCCGCTTTGGCATTCGGCAGCGCGGCCCATGCACAGACAGCACCATCGGCATCCGACATTGCTTCCTACACGGGCCTACATCTTGCCGCCCACGAAGGACGGGTGGACGAGATCAACCGCTTGATCGCACAAGGTCATGACCTGAATGCCCGTGATCGGGCGGGCCGAACACCAGCGCATGTTGCCGCTTTCGCCTCGCACGACGATGCTGTTACCGCGCTTGGAACGGGCGGCGCGGACATGAACGCCCTTGAAAATCGAGTCTATGATGTCCTGACCATTGCCGCGGTGGCCAATGACCCTGAGCTGGTGTCTCTCGCCATCCAATTGGGCAACAAAACAGATCTCATCACCAGCGTCTACGACGGTACAGCCCTGATTGCTGCGGCACATCTTGGCCATCATGATGTTGTTGCCCGCCTCGTCACCGGTGGCGCGCCGCTGGATCACGTTAATAACCTCGGCTGGACAGCGCTGATCGAGGCTGTGGTGCTGGGTGACGGCGGGTCAGATCACATCAAGACGGTCGAAATACTTGTCCAGGCCGGTGCAGACAAAACCATCGGTGATCGCGACGGCGTGACCCCCCTTCAGCACGCGAAGGCGCGAGGTTATGAAGAAATGGTAAAGCTTCTCCAATGACGTCTCTCATACGCGGCGGATCAAATGGTGCGTCGCGTATCAGTCAGGATGAAGCGTTTTCTTGGGCCAAAGCAGCCCTTCGCTGCTCAACAGCAATTCGGGAGGTCTGGGCGGCGGGCTCAACCGTTCGCCGCGCAATGCATCAATGACTGCACTGCGGACAGAACGGACCTTAGAAGGCCGGGGTGTCAGAAGAGAGCAGACCTTCCGCTTCATCAGGCAAGGTGCCGGCAGCGGGGGCAGTGGTGCCTTGAAGTTTTCAGCACATCGGCGTGCCTTGCCCCTTTTTTTTATCCTCCGATTATAGCTTTACGCACCTGAAATTTTTCCCGCAATAAGCAGGAACAAGCAGAAAATAGCACCGAGAACCGGGACGGCGAGTGGCACTGTGAAAGTGCCCTGAGGCGCGGGAACGCGCCGAATCTTGAGCCATACCAACGCGGCGTTCACGAAGACAAAGACAGACAACAGCACCTCCGATGTTGTCTCCGCCAGCGTGTCGAGCGGCGTAAACAATGCGAGACCCAGCACGATGGTGGCAACGAGGACCGTAGCCCTGAGCGGTGTGCGCGTGTGCGGATTGACCTTGCCTATCCAGGCGGGAAGACGCCTCTCGCGAGCCATGCCGTAGGTGACCCGCGCTGCCATCACGAGAATAATCCCGACACCATTCATTGTGGCCAGGATCGCCACCAGCGTGATCGTGAGCGGCGAAAAACCAGTCAGGCGTTCGAAGAGCAGGCTGATGGGAGCGGTCGTGGTCTTGAATTCCGCAACCGGGATCGCCGTCGCCGAAATGTGTGAGACCAGCACGTAGAGCAACGTCACGATTAAAAGCGTCAGCCCCAACGCCCAGGGCATGATGCGGCGCGGGTTTCGTGCCTCCTCGACGAGGTTCACCACGTCGTCGAACCCGATATAGGCGAAAAAGGCGATGAGGCTTGCGGAGAAGACGCCGGACACTGCGACCCAGTCCGACAACGGGGGAACCAAGGCGCGGGGCAGCGACGCGAGAATCTCGGAATCGGACCCGATACCGGCACCGATAATAACAAGAAGGCCCGCGACTTCCGCCACTGTCATGATGCCGGCGATGATGACGGTTTCGCGAATACCCCAGGCTGCGACCGTGGCCATGACAACGATGATCAGAACAATCAGCGCTGGCTGCGGGAGCGGGATCACCTGCGCGACATAGCCTGAGGCCCCAACGGTAATAGCGGCAGCGGCAATCATCGCCTCGATAAGAATGGCAAGTCCTATAATCACCGTAAGGGGTGCCAGCCTAAAGGCGGCCTCGATGTAGTTGGCCTCTCCGGCTGCCTTTGGAACGCGGCCCACCAGTTCCGCGAATGCGCCTGCGGTAAAGGCCATCACGAACGCGGAGAGCAGAAACGAGGCAGGTGCAAATTCTCCGGCTCGCAGAACTGTCTCGCCTACGAGCACGTAGATCCCTGCTCCTATGGTCACACCTAGGCCATAAAGCACAAGGCCCGTTAGGCCGATGCTTCGACGCAGCGAAGCGCTGGCTATATTGGCCTCATTTTCACTTCGGTGCCGTTGCATATCCACACCTCCCCTTGCTGAATATACGGTGGGTTTTGACAACGTGTCCTTGATCTCTGTCACCTTGGGCTGAGGTCAAAGCCGGACGGGTGTGCTAGGTGCGCGACAGGATCACCCGCCCCCATATATCATCGTTGATGTAAACCTTCAGCCGCCTGCGTCGCGATACGCTGGACGTCACCGAAAGATGCCGCGCGTGCGAGGTCAGAGATAGGCAAGGGTCCGCTCTGGGCTGCGGTTTCAATCGGTCGACGCAACACTTTAGTCTTTTTGGAAAGATGGAGTATGAAGCATAAAGTATCGTCCCCGAGTATTTTTACGGACAAGCAGAAGTCAGAGATATGGGGAGCGTTTTGTCATTCGACAAAACTACGAAACCGCCGCGCCCGCCCCAAGTTGGATTGCTCTGAACGTGCCAGGACCGATATGACATATCCCGGTAGCCTATGCGTGCGCATGACGTCAGGCGACGGTGTAGCTGCGATCCGGCCGGAATGCGGCTATGTCAATGTTGGGCTGGCGGCCCTCGGCAAGGTCCGTAACGATGCGCCCTGTAATCCCTCCAAGCGTCAACCCAAGATGTTGGTGGGCAAAGGCATGTATGATCCGCTTGGACTTGGCGGTGTGCCCGATCACAGGAAGGGAGTCCGGCATCGTCGGCCGGTATCCCAGCCAGTGGCTGTCGGGAACCGGCAATGGGCCGAACATTTCGGTCGCTCTGCGGACAAGATATGAGATCCGGTTTTGATTGACGGGCTTGTTGAGATGGTCGATCTCGACGGTGCCGGCCAAACGCAGACCCTTTGCCATGGGAACGGCATAGAACCCGCCTTCGGACCAGCCGACCGGTCGAGTGATCCGATGGGCGTCATTGGCGTAGACGATGTGATATCCTCGTTCCGTTCCAAGCGGCAGCCTTTCGGTTTCGGCGCCAGCGATCTGCCTGGAAAATGCGCCAGATGCGACGACGACATGACCCGCATGCACCGTATTATCGCCAACCTTCAATTCGACGCCTGAAGCACGTGCCGTGACCTTCGAGACTTTTGCAGCGATCGTCCGCCCACCCAGGTCGGTAAAGCGCGCATGCATGCGCCGGATCAGTTGCTCGGGATCTCTAATATGCCGCGCCTCGGGATAGAACACTGCACGTTCGATGGGCAGTTTGAGGCCTGGCTCCATCGACGTTGCTTCGTCGGCCGTCAACTCCACGAGGTGAACGCCATGGCTCCGTCGCTGTTTGAGCCCGGCTTCAGCCGCTTTTGCGCCAGCCTTGCTCGACCAGACGGATAACTGGCCATTTTCGACGACAAGGTCCTCCGCTTCAGCCGCAACGATTAGGGGATTAAGGCCGGAATCCGCATGCGCCAGCAGGCCCGCAAGGTTCCGCGAGATTTCACGCGACCGTTTCGCAGAGCAGTTCGCGAGAAAGGACAGCATCCAGCGTGGGTTTTTTAGCGCATGACTGTAGGAAATCGAAAGCGGACTGTCCTTGCTGAAAAGAAGTCGTGGCAAGCCGAACAAGACAGACGGATCGTTGACCGGCAGGCACGCATAGGTAGCAATGGTGCAGGCGTTGCCAGAGCTAGTCCCCGACCCCGGTGGATTCGGATCGGCCAAGAGCACCTTGTGACCGCGCATCTGCGCCCATAGCGCCGTGCTGGTTCCAACTATGCCCGCGCCTGCGATCGCGATGTCGAAGTCTGCCAAAGTATTGACCCTATTACCTTTCTAGGACGATTGACCCAGCTACCTCTAGGGCTGGCCATATAAAGAGGCAATACCACGCCACCGCAGGTCTGAGCTGGGAAGTTAAGAAAACTGTCAGAACGCAAATCGGTCTTTGCTACTCCCGGACTCGGAAGCAAATTTTGGGGCGAAACGATGCCACCAGTACCGCACGGCCTCGTGGCTAATGTCGATCCCTCACTCGTGTAGCAGGTCTTCTACATTCCGCAGCGAAAGCGGAAACCGAACATACAATATCACCGCGAGGCGAATGGTCTCTGGGCTGGTCTTGAAATAGCGAAATGGGTTCTTTTGGGTCATGGCCCGACGCTAGACAACTGCCCCACCCGCCTCAAGCTGACGTGCTCTGACTGTGCCTTTCTGCCGGATCAGCCCGGGCTCAGCCCGCGCAAACGCTCTGACCGTCGGCGCAGAATTTCGACGGTCGCCAGCAGGAAAATCGAGAAAACGACCAAAATCGTCGCCACACTCAAAATCGCCGGGCTGATCTGCTCGCGGATTCCGTTCCACATCTGTCGCGGGATTGTCTGTTCATTAAAGCCACCGATGAACAGCACGGCCACAACTTCGTCGAATGACGTGACGAAGGCGAACAGCGCGCCGGAAATCACACCCGGCAGGATCAGCGGCATTGTGATCTTGAAGAACGTCGTGCGCGGGTTGGCGCCCAGCGACGCCGCCGCGCGTGTCAGCGAGTGGTCGAAACCCACCAGCGTCGCGGTCACGGTGATGATAACAAAGGGAATACCCAATGTGGCATGCGCCAGAATGATCCCGAGGTAGGGGATCTGCCATCCGAATAACTCCCACTTGGCAATCGAGATCGACGAGTAAAAGAAGAACAACCCCGTCGCGGTGATGATAATCGGTACGATCATTGGCGAGATCAGGATCGCCATAATTGTGCGACGGTATGGCATCTCGGGTCGGCTGAGGCCCAGTGCTGCGACCGTCCCCAATACAGTGGCCAAAATGGTCGCAAAGAAGCCGATAATGACGGAGTTCTTCGCCGCCTTGATCCAGGCGGCATTGTTCCAGGTGTCTGCCCACCAGGAACCGTCGCGCACCAACTCCGGCGCTTGCATTCCGAACGTTAGGATAAGGTCGTACCAGCGCAACGAGTACCCCTCGGGGTCCAGCGCCAGCATCTTCGGAGTAAAGGTAAAGAAAGGCTCGGCGTTGAAAGACAGCGGAATGACGATCAGGATCGGCGCGATCAGAAACGTGAAGATCACCCCGCAGATCACCAGGTAGATATAATGCCAGACCCGTTCGAGGGTGGATGCGTGTTTTGGCAAAGCCATACCGTTATCCCAGTTTCAAATTATCAATGCCGATCAATCGGTCGTAAAGCCAGTAGAGCAACAGGATACCCGCCAGAAGCAGGGCGGCCAGCGCCGCGGCCAGCGACCAGTTCAAAGATTTCTGCATGTGGAAAGCGATAAAGTTCGAGAACAGCTGTCCGCTTGCACCGCCCACCAGCGCGGGCGTGATGTAGTACCCGACCGCCAGAATGAAGACGAGCAATCCCCCTGCCCCCATACCCGGCACTGTCTGCGGAACATAAATGCGCCGAAATGCCGTCCAGCTGGTCGCCCCAAGCGAGCGTGCCGCACGAACATAAGTCGGGTTGATCGGGCGCATGACTGAATACAGCGGCAGCACCATAAACGGCAGCAGAATGTGGACCATCGCAACAATCGTTCCGGTCTGGTTATAGATCATCTGGATACGGCTGTCGTCTGCCACGATACTGGCAGCCACCAGCGTGTCGTTCACCACGCCCTGGCTTTGCAGCAGCACGATCCAGCTGGTCGTCCGCACCAAAAGCGAGGTCCAGAACGGCAGCAACACGAAAATCATCAGCAGGTTCGAATGCCTCAACGGCAAAGTCGCCAGCAGATGCGCAACGGGATAGCCAAGGATCAGGCAGGCGAGCGTAATGAAGGCCGACAAAGCCAGTGTCTTACCGTAGTTGCCGACATATAGACGGCGATCCTCGTCCACCTGAACGATATTGCCATCGGCGTCCCGCGTTCGGTCCAGAGCCGCCAGATAAAAGTTGCCGGTATATGCCGAAGACGCCCCGCGCATCACTTGCCACAGCAGCGGATCGGCCCAATCTTGGTCTGCGTCCAGAACCGCCTCTTTGAACGGGGGTTCCATCTTCGGCGCCTTGCGCGTCGTCGATGAGATCAGGGATTTCGTTCCAGCGAGTTCGTAGTTGATGCGCGTGCCGACATTGCCCTGCGCCTTCAACTCGCTCAGTTGAATAAGATCGCTGACCAGCGCGGCATAGGCGGCCTCGTCCGGTTCAGTGCCTTGCGGATTTTTGTCGAACCAACCACGTAGCTCTACCATAATCGGCGTTTTGGTGCCCGATTCAACGTCCCGATGGACAACAAAGCGCGGGTCGTGAATCGACCGCAGCAGCATTTGCCCGATCGGGGCGACGAAAGTCATAACAACGAATGCCAGCAGCGGCAGCACCAGCAGGAAGGCACGGCGACGGGCCCTTGCCTCGGCCGCAGCCAGAGCGGCCTTCAGCGGTTTTCCGTCAGCCGTTTTCAGATCACCTGCCGCGGGCGCATCCGGGGCCATTGATGGCGTCCCCTGCGAATTGGCGGAAGTATCGGTCATTCGGTCCAGATCCTGATGCGGCTGATTGCAGAAAGTCGGGGCGCGCCAGTACGGCGCGCCCCATTTGTGCAGGTATTACTGGGCAAGCCAGGCGTTAAAGCGCTCGTTCAACTCCGAGTCGCGGTCAGCCCAGAACTCCAGCGATGACGCCAGGGCGTTGGTCTGGTTTTCAGGGCTGGTCGGCAACTGCGGACCCATTTGCGTCGTGCCGTCGCCCTTGTACACGCCAACCAGCGGTGCCGAAGACTTGCGCGGCGGGCCATAGCTGATCCATTCAGCAGCCGCCGCCAAAGGTGCGGTGCCGGTCGAGAACTTGATGAACTCCAGAGCGCCCTCTTTGTTAGGTGCGCCCTTCGGGATCACCCAACCTTCCCATTCAAAGACCTGACCGTCCCACATGATCGCGAACGGCTGACCTTCGCCAACAGCGGCCGAGAAAATGCGGCCATTCCAGCCCATCGTCATCAGAACTTCGCCGTCAGCCAGCAGTTGAACCGGCTGCGAGCCGGCTTCCCACCAGACGACCGAATCCTTGATTGTGTCGAGCTTTGCAAAAGCGCGATCAACACCTTCGTCGGTTTCCAGCGTGGCATAGACGTCGCCTGCAAGAACACCGTCAGCCATCAGCGCCATCTCAAGCGTGGTTTTCGCGCCTTTTTTCAGGCCGCGCTTGCCGGGAAATTTCTCAAGGTCATAGAAATCGGCAATCGAGGTCGGAGCGCCGTCCGTGAACTTGGTGGTGTCATAGGCGATCGCGGTCGCGAACACGTCGGTCGGGATCATGCAGTCGGTCAGCGTTCCCGCGATGAAGTCATCCACAGCAGGGGTGCCATCGGCACCATCAGGCATGGTCGAGGCATCGATCTCTTCGATCAGACCTTCGTCGCACAGACGTACGGCGTCGGCGATTTCAACGCTTGCGACGTCAATCGTCACGTTGCCCGCTTCGACCTGAGCCTTGATCGGGGTTGCCGGGTTGTCGGCATCTGCCGAGTTCACGGTGATGCCCGTCGCTTCGGTGAAGGGCTTGTGATAGGCCTCAACTTGGCTGTTCGTGTAAGCGCCTCCCCAGCCGATGACCGTAACTTCGGTGCTGTGGCTGGCCGCGTTTGCGGCAAGTGCAACGCCGCTCAGTGCCGTTGTCAGGATAAGTATCTTTTTCATTTGGTTCTCCTCAGTAGCTGTAAATTTATGTCAATGGTGCACCGGATATTCGTGCCAGTGTCGCGTCGTTTCATAGCGGATTAAGCGCACGCGCGTCCTGTGCATGCCAGGTGACTTGCGTCTTTTCGCCGACGACCAGGTGCGTGTGGCCCGCAGAATTCGGAACTTTGACGACAAAGTCATCGTTGCCGTGAACGTTGAGGCGGCACCGGATGTGGTCGCCCAGATAAATCAACTCTCGCACGTCGGCAGTGGTTGTGTTCGCGCCACCTGTCTGACCCACCGTGACACGTTCGGGCCGGATCGAGATCAGCGTTTCGGTCCCGACCTCGCCACAACTGACGGCCAGCGCTTGGCAGGTTTCGCCGTTCGCAAGCTTTACCGTCGCCGTATCGCCGGTGCGTGACACAACTATGCCGCTCAGTTTGTTATTCTCGCCGATGAACTGCGCCACAAAGCTGTTCTCGGGACGTTCATAAAGATCGGCTGGCGCAGCGAGTTGCTGGATGCGACCATCGTCAAAAACGGCAACGCGGTCACTCATCGTAAGGGCTTCGGACTGGTCATGCGTGACATAAACCACTGTTATTCCGAGTCTTTCATGCAGATGTTTAATCTCATACTGCATATGTTCGCGCAGTTGCTTGTCCAGTGCACCCAGCGGTTCATCCATCAGCACCAGCTTTGGATCGAACACCAGCGCACGCGCCAACGCTATGCGCTGTTGCTGGCCGCCAGACAGTTGCGCCGGGCGGCGGTTGCCGAAAACGCCCATCTGCACCATGTCGAGGGCGTGTTTGACCTTGGCCTCACGCTCGGCCTTGCCCATGCCACGCACTTCCAGCGGGAAGGCGAGGTTTTCGTTGACGGTCATATGTGGAAACAGCGCGTAGTTCTGGAACACCATGCCAATGCCGCGCTTGTGCGGTGGAATGTTGTTGATCTCGGCCCCGCCAAGGCGGATTTCTCCGTGGGTTGCGGTCTCAAAGCCGGCGAGCATCATAAGACAGGTAGTTTTGCCCGATCCCGATGGCCCGAGCATCGTCAGAAATTCGCCTTTTGGCATCGACAGATTCAAGTCTTTGACGACCAGAATCTCGCCGTCATAGCTTTTCTGCACACGGTCGAATTCGACAAATCCGTCGTCGGTATTGGTGTTGACCAAACCGGGCTCCCTGATAGCGGCAGGTTATCCTGCACTTCTGCAGAAGGGTTAAAGCCAATGGCCAGCCATTATGCAACCGGCGAATTCGGCTTTGGCGCGCCTGAACCCGAGTGAATTGCCCCTTTTAGGTGAGCGGGTCGACTGGTATTGCTATCAGCGACTACATCACCGCGCAAATCTGCGAGGGAACGAACTCGTGGTCGCCAAGACCCTGAACCTCGGATTTCGTTGCCTCACGGGACGACGAGATGGAACACATTGAGTTGATGCGTTCCATCGCCTTGGTCAATCGAGGTCCGGATTATGGGCTGTCAGATTCCAAACAGGCGCTGATTTCATGGACTACTGCGCTGCAACCATGACGTAGCTCCAATGTATTTCTCTGACGCGTGATCACTTACTTTGCTTGATCCCATACTCATGAATTCGTTTTCAGATAACGGTTTCTCCAACACCTAGCCTATTCGCGATTTCACCCATTGAGTGGCTCTAGTACAGCTCCTCCAAATACTCCTTTGAGATCGAAAACTTCGTCGCCCTCCGACACTGTGTCGCTCAATTCCAAACGCTATCAGCGTGTTGCGAACAGTCTCATCGTTGTAGCCAAGAGACGCCCGACGGGACTCAATTGTTCACCCGCTGGCAGTTCCGCTATGTGGCCGCCGCACAGAGATCATGCTCAGCCAAAAGTTCAAATCGACCAACATGCAAGACGGCATCGTGCAGGTTCCGCGCATCGAAACGGCTTTTTGTGAGCGCCATTCTTACTTTTGTGCTATGATGCAGGAATTAAATAAATCCGATTACTGGTGGTTGAGGAGCCTTTTTCCGTGTTCGTGATGGCAGCCGCAAGGAGACCCGGACGTGGCTTCTAATCGTCGGCGTTGTCGTTTTGGGTTCGACAGTGTGAACTCGCTCATGAGTGGACCCCTGTGATCCACACCGATTCCGGCGTGTTCGAGGATTCTTAGATTGGCAGCCAAGCTTACCAAGTCCGCAATGGAACCGGATCGCTTAGGTTTGAACAAAAAGATGGAGGCGCTTGATGGAATTTCTCATTATTTTCGAGTCAGTTGAAGGACAAACCCGCAAGATAGCGGAGTCTGTGGAGCAGCAGATACGTGCCGCAGGCCATGGGGTTCGGATGTTTGACGCGACGGACAAATTGGCTTCTTTGACTTTTGAAGGCATCGACAGGGTGGTGCTGGCAGCACCTGTGCATGAACGACGCCATCCCATGAGTTTCGAAGTTCTGATTTCAACAAATTTGGATGAATTGAAAGCGCGTCAGACACTTCAAATCTCTGTTAGCCTCAAGGCGGCCTTTCCTGAAGGTCAGGAAGAAGCTCAGGACTATTTGACCGAATCGAAAATGCGGACTGGTTTTGCTGCCGATAGGGAAGTCCTGGCTGCTGGGGCCGTCCGCACGAACAGCTACGATTATTATGAAAGCCAAGTCGTGCAAAATGTAGCGTTGGCTGGGCAAGAAATTGACCTTGTCAACGGCGAGCGCGAATTCACTGATTGGGATCGGCTTCGCGCTGAAATTGAAGCGTTTCTGGTCGCTGAGCAGCCTCATGAAGCCTGAGTGCGATGAAGCTTCCTTGCAAGACCCCTTAAGGCGGAGGGGTGGCGCCGAGCGGACCTTCCCTGCAAACCGCCCCAACGTCCGCTGTGCAACCTTTGCTGACTTTCGCGGGGGTGGTGCCCTGAGTGTGACCAACAAAAGGCAGTTATCCAAAGAATACCAATAAGGTAGAGCTACACAAAGTCCCGCTACCCTTACTCGTCCAAAGCAATGCTTTATTTTAAGCGAGGTCTTACGGCTTTAATAAGAGCCTGGATTTTGCGGATATTTTTGTGGTTCTGGCGTTGGGTACAGGGCGTGAGCAAAGCTGCTACCGTTAAGCTGCAATGAAATCTCTAACCACACTGTTGAAAAGTTCGGGTTTCTCCAAATGCGTCGCATGTGCACAATCAGGGAGGACAGCAAGACTGGCGCTTGGAATGGATCGCCAAAGACATTCGATCTGGCTCCAAGGATAAGTGCGGTCATGGTCTCCCCAGAGAACCAGCGTTCTTGTGCGAATGTCTTGGAGACGACCAACGCCGCTCCAGTGCTGCATCGCGTCGAGCCCAGCTAGAATAGCCTGCAGACTGCTTAGCTCAGCAATGGCCGCACATTCCTCGTAGGCCTCAGCCTCAGTCATTTTAAGAAACCAGGTGGCTGCAATGCGCCTTGCGGTGGCCTGTGATCCGTCTGTTCGCGCGCGGCGCTTCGACGTGCTGATGGTCTCAAATCGGCCAGGCAAAACCCCGGTGGGCCCGGTGCCATAAAGCACCAGGCGGTCCACGGATTCGGGTGCCTGGACTGCGATTTCTTGTGCGACCATCCCGCCCATGGAGTGACCGATCAGATGAAACCGCGCGATCCCGCGAGACTTTAGCTCGGCAATGACCCATTTTGCATAGGCTTCAATGCTGTCCAGCGCCTCGAGTTTACAGTTCTCACCAAAACCGGGGAGGTCCACGGTGATGACGTTAAGTCCACAGAGGGCTTTGGCTTGGCCCGCCCACTGCCGACTGCCGCCCAAGAAGCCATGGACGAAAACGATTGGGGTCATTTGCGCCCGCCTTGGACGATGCGGTCAAGGATCATCGCACAGAACAAGATCGAGAACCCGGCGAGAATACCTTGGCCAACGTTTGCGTACTGCAGGGCCTCCAGCACGTCTTCGCCCAAACCCTTTGCGCCAATCAGCGACGCGACGACAACCATGGCCAGCGACAACATAATGGTCTGGTTGATACCGGCTCGGATTGACGGCCCCGCAAGCGGTAAGTCGACTTTGGTTAAGAGGTACCATTTGTTCGCGCCGAAACTAATGGCAGCCTCCCGCACGCTTTCGGGCACCCCTCGCAGACCGAGGACCGTCAAACGGACGACGGGCGTTCCACCAAAGATCATTGTTGTTACGACGGCTGCCGGTTTTCCTGTTCCAAAGAATGCAATCACTGGGATCATGAAGACGAAGGCGGGCATGGTCTGCATGAAGTCCATGATCGGCTGAATGAAGGAATAGAACTTTGGTCTGCGCGCCGCGAACATGCCCAAGGGGATGCCGATCAGGATCGAAAGGCAGGCCGCGGTTCCAAGAAGGGCCAGGGTTGTCATGGCTTTCTCCCAAAAGCCCAGAAGGCCCATGTAGGATAAAAAGGCGGTGGAATAGATCGCCATGCGCACGCCAGCGGTCAGCCATGTTAGCAGGATGATCAGCGCAGCCACCACAATCCAGGGTGTACTCACAAAGACAATCTCAAGCGCATCAAGGACAAGGCGGATAAAATAGGTAATCGCATCAAAAAGCGCATCGCCGTTTAGCACGGCCCAATTGAAGAAAGCCTCTACACGATCGATACTGACAAGCCGAATGTCCGGGTCGGTTGGGAAGTCTGACAGCAGCGCGAACCGGCCCGGAAAGCTGTAGTGCATCATCGCGGCAAAGACGATGAGCGCCATGAACACCGCACTGAAAGCAATTTGCGAGGTTGGCAGGCCAGATCGTACTGCGCGATCGCTGAGCCAATCGGAAAAGCGCGTTTCAAGGGCGGTGTTTGCCACAAGGGCTTCGACCAATTTGGCGATCACCAAAATCGCTAATCCGGTCAACGCGATCGTCGGGCCTTCTGCGGCCATCGCGTCTGCATCGGCGCGAAATCCGCCGATATTGGCCTCCAGCGATTCCACCGCGCGACGGAAGGCATCCACCCGATCCGAACCGTTTTCTATTGCTGCAGACAGCTGCTGTCGCCGCAGTTCCAGCGTGCCTTCAATTGAGGCTATCCGATCCATTGCATCGGCGGCGAGATCACCGAAAAGCCCGCGGGAGATTTGCACAAATGCAAGAGCTTCGATGATCAGAAAAGGAAGGGCCCAGTTCCAGAGGCCCCGTGCGCCAAACCAAACCGGGCCGAACAAACCCGCGAATAGGTTTACTGTCGGAGTGAAGCGAGATGAGGCGCCGATCTTGTCGAACATTCGGATGTAGTATTCCGGGTTCGTGCGAACGAATGTGCGAATGTTTTCCCGACGTTCTTCAGCATAGGCCAGGGCTGCGTCTGAATCGGTATCCTCGAGGGGATTTACGCCTTGATCGGTCATGATACTTCGGTCCCTTCAATCACGGTGCGCAGCAGATCGGCGCGGGTGATCACCCCTGCATCTCGGCCATCGGTTTGAACGACGATTGGATTGTCATCATCAATCGCAAGGTTGATGAGTGTGCTCAGCGTTTCATTTTGGTCAACGCGCGAGGCTTCGGCGGCAAGGGCACCGTTCTGGGCGACAAAGGCGTCGATGGGCTGCATGACCTCATGGGCGTGAACGACTTTCAGTCGGGAAATTCCGGCGACGAACTCAGCCACGTAGTCGTCCGCCGGATCCATGACGATGTCTTCGGCGGTGCCCATCTGTACCAGCTTTCCGTCTCGCATGATCGCGATGCGGTCACCGATGCGCACCGCTTCGTCGAGATCATGAGTGATGAAAATCGTTGTTTTCTTCAAGATTTTTGAGAGGCGGATAAACTCGTCCTGGAGTTGGCGGCGAATGAGGGGGTCGAGTGCCGAGAACGGCTCGTCCATCAATAGGACATTGGGGTTTGCCGCCAATGCGCGCGCCAGTCCAACCCGCTGCTGCATTCCGCCCGAAAGCTCGTGGGCGAATTTCGCGCCCCATGCGCCCAGTTCTACAATGTCGAGAATGGCGGCGGCCTGACGCATGCGCTCGTTCTTGGCGACCTGCCGGATTTCCAGCGGCATCGCCACATTGTCCAGAACCGAACGGTGCGGCATCAGCGCGAAGTTTTGAAAAACCATGCCAATCTTCAGGTTGCGGAACTTTTGAAGCTCTCGCGGTCCCAGCGCCATGACGTCGATGCCCTCGATTTCAATTTTTCCGGCCGTTGGTTCCAACAGCCTATTGAAATGACGGACCAATGTGGACTTTCCGCTACCGGACAGACCCATGATGCAGAAAATTTCGCCTCGGTTTACGGAAAGGCTGACGTCTGCGACGCCAACGACTGCGTTGTACTCGGCGAGAACTTCGGCCTTTCCCAACCCCTTTTCGCGAATTGCCGAAAGGGCGGCCTGCGCGTTGGCTCCGAATATCTTCCAGACGTTGGAGATTTCGATGACGGTGTCGTCAGTCATAACGGGAATGTCCTGCGCGGCGTCGGGGAGTGGCGGCGCGACCGTGAAAGCCGCACCGCCTGTTTTCCTGTCGAATACCTTAGAGGCCGAGCCAGCCGTCGACGCGATCGGAGTTTGCGTTCACCCACTCTTTTGCGACATCAGCCGGGTCACGACCGTTTGCACTGATTTCAAAGGCCAACTGGCTAACGTCGTCAGCTGTCAAACCGAAGTTCGTAAAGAACTCGGCGATTGCAGGAGACCGGTCAACCAATGAGTTTGACCATGCGATCTGCACATCCTTCAGCGCGTCTTTTGTTGCGACCATGGACTTCTCGTACCAATCGGCATCGTCGGACGGCTGAACCATTGTGTATTTTGCGGGGTCAAATGTCGGTTCGGTCAACATCCGGACGTCGAACATGAACCAAACAGCGTGCGGTTTGTAGCAGTAGAACGCATAGCCTTCTTCCTTAGCGATGCTGTCTTTGATGCGCGCCGTTTTAACGCTTTCTTCCGCGCGGATCGGTTCTACGAAGTCGAGTAAACCATAGTCACGTGTTTTGACTTCGTTTACGTTGGCCGACGCCCAGCCTGGCGCACCGATCCACATTTCGCCCAGACCGTTGCCATCGCTATCCATCAGCGAAGCCACATCCGGACGGCCCAGATCGGCAATGTCCGTGACGTTGTTGGCGGTCCCGAAATCCTCGGAAACGCAGAAACCCTGGTTGCCCTGATAGGGGTTGGACGACAGCGTGACCGTGCCAGCCTCGTCGACGTATTTTTTGGTGAAGCTTTCCTGGTTTGGCAGCCAGACATCTGGGTGCACGTCAATGTCGCCCTTGCCCTGATCCATGGCCTGGAAAATTGTGGCGTTGTTGCCGGGGACATAGTCGACGGTGCCGCCGATCCGCGACTCGACGACTTCGCCAAGCACATATGCAATGGCCTGAGCACCAGTCCAGGATGGAACGCCGATTTTTACTTCTTCGGCGGCGAACGCAGGCAGCGCGAAAATGCTGACCGTGGCCGCAAGGCCGAGTGATTTGAACTTGGTTTTCATGGTAGTTTCCTCTGTTGAAGCGCGCCGGATTTTCGGCGTCGTTATTTAGAATTTTTGGTCTCTGCGGTGTGTGGCGAAGTCGTGCCTCCTTGCCTTCGAGCTGTCACGGCGGACGGGACGCCGATATTTCAAAGGCCCGCCGGTTCCTGGTTTCAAGTCTAGGTTGAGACGTTTTCCGATAGCCAATTCGAACATGTCATCAAATCATTCGTTTTTTGCATAGATTTCTCTATGATCGGAAAAACCGTCTCTTGTCGCGTGGGAATAAGCATTGGATCTGAATTGGCTCCTTGATTTTGACTGTCTCGCTCGAACGCTGAATTTCACCCGTGCCTCTGCCGAGCGGAACATCACGCAATCAGCTTTCAGTCGTAGAATCAAAGCCTTGGAAAGTTGGGTTGGAATACCACTGATTAATCGCGACACTTACCCAGTGCAATTAACGGCCGCGGGGCGGCACTTCCTACCGGTTGCGCTTCATGTGATTTCGCAATTGTCCGAGGCCCGTCAATCGATCCGCGATGCTGACAGAGGCGACAGCCGATTCATCAGAATTTCGGCGCTTCATACGATTTCGGTCAATTATCTGGCGTCCCGCATCGAAATTATGCAGCGAAAAATTCCTGATCTGCGCACGCGCGTGATTTCCGATTCCTTAAGCGTCTGTTGTGATCTTTTGGCGGAAGGGGCCGTCGATATCATGCTGTGCTACTTCCATCATACGGTCTCATCCATGGTCGACGAAGCAGCATTCGAGCGAAAGGACCTTGTGACGGACCGCCTGATACCGGTTGCTGCCAGCGGGCCCGCGCGTAATTTCGGGTGGGACATTTCCAAATCGGGCGGCGCGCCCATCCCGTATCTGGCTTATGAGCGCTCGTCATTTCTGGGAATGGTCGTTGAAAACACGTTGGGCAAGAGGTCGTTGCATGCTGATACGATTTATGTGGATAGCCTCGTTGAAACGATCAAGCGGCGGCTTTTGCAGGGAAGTGGGTTTGCGTGGTTGCCCGAGACGGCCATTGCGGCCGAACTTGCCGAAGGGTCGGTGGTGCCGATCGGCGATGCGGATTGGACCGCGGCGTTAACCATTTCGGCTTTGTCCAATCCTGCGACTATCAACCGGACCGCTCAGGAATTGTGGGAGTTGCTCTGACGGGTCCAGATGTGTCCGCCTATGTCGCTTGTGACGTCTGAACGATGGCCTCGGTCAGAAGATCAATCGTATCAACCGCACGCACGCCCGGTGCGACGCTGTCTGCAATGATGGAAAACTCCGAGCAGGCAACGAACTGGAGCTCAGCGCCCTTTGCAGCTTGTTCTGCCGAGGCGGCAAGAAGCCTGTCACGTGCTGCCTGCGTGGGTCCGTTCACTTTGATTGCGCGGATCGCAGCCAGCATCGCGTCGTCGTCGTCGGGCCAGATTGTCGAAAGTCCGCGTGCCTCCAAAGCCAGTTCGAAAAGCCGCGTGCGTCGCACCGCAGGCGAGGCGAGAATTCCAACACGCCCCCCGACCCCAAGTGTGGCATAGGCATGGTCGGCCGCCAGTTCGACCATGTTCAAAAGCGGGATATCGACCGCTTCGACAATTGCGCTGGCATAGTGATGCGCGGTGTTACAGGGCATGGCTAGCGCCACGGCTCCGGCGCTTTCGAGCCGGCGGGCCATTGCTGCTAGTGTTGGTCCGGGATCCTTGCCTGTGCCCTCGATCAAGTGCGCAATCCGCGACGGCACCTGCGGGTTCATATCGATTAGAAGCGGGATATGATCGTTGTCGTCGCGGGCGGGTATCGCTTTGATTAGCTTTTGCTGAAGAAGCACAGTGGCCTCAGGCCCCATGCCGCCGAGGATGCCTATTGGATGGGTTACAACCATGGTTCAGACCTTGGCCACTTGGAGCTGGTAAACGATTGCGGTGATCCGGAATCTCTTTGGCTGACCATTTTTTAGCGCCCTTTTGCTTCTATCGGCAGTCAAGAAATGTGGCACATAGTTCTCATCACAACGTTCTATCATACCACTACGATCGTCGCGCTCTATCCTGGTTTCATGGCACGGCTTGTGCGAAACCAATACGTGGGCACCAAGGACACCGCACAGCTTGCGAAGAGAACATGTGCGGATAGGCAAATTTCAATTCGCACAGATAGACGCGTACATCCGAAACTCAAACCCGTTCTTGCGGCATTCTTAGCACTAAGATGCAGAGGTGACTGCTTTGCCACGCAGCCCTGACTTACAGTATAAGTCAGAGTGTTGCACAGGGAGCAGGTCTAAATGCTGGCAGCTACGGTGTAGTAAACCCCCAGAGTTCCGACAAACCCTAATGGGAAACCTACCATCAGAGGGCTCCAGGCGCGGAAGCGGCCCTCCGCCAAAAAATGTGACGCAAAGCCAAGTAAAAAAAGCACAATACCAATCACGTAAACGGTCCAGTAAGAAATGTTGGACCCGAACACGTATTGCGGCGGCAGATCGAAATAGAAAAAGAAGTAACCAATCGGAGCAAAAGGGACAAAAAACAGCCACATGGGCGCGTCAATCAATACCATCTCTACAGGTGTAAAAGTGATGCACGCGAATATCCCAATCAGATACCACCCAAAATATCGACCTACACTGAACAAAATACCTTTCGCCTTGGAGCGACGCTCGATCGGTAGAGATGTTGTCATTCCATTCGCGCCCTTCAGTCCCACTCGCTCTTTGTGTCTCCCTGAGAGTACCTTTCAACGCGAATTTAGAAATTACTTTTGCCGAAAAAACTTAAATACTTGTCGCCACGAGCCTTGAGCTAAAGATTCACGCGGCGACGCGCGCTCAAAGCCTTTGTCGAATTCATCAAAGGTCGTCTACGCCCAGTTCCAAAAGTCGCCGCCTGGAACGTAAGTCCACCTGGCTGCAAAAGCCAGGCTCGCCTCGACGGAACTACCTGCCAGAGCGAATATGCAACGACTGTTGAGGGTAAGGGAT
>Ga0075467_10001499_pt1 | contig 19228 bp, 23 predicted proteins | sample DEB08_DNA_9_FD_75067 | JGI IMG/M metagenome (GOLD analysis project Ga0075467, IMG submission 75067) | Aqueous microbial communities from the Delaware River and Bay under freshwater to marine salinity gradient to study organic matter... | ecosystem: Environmental > Aquatic > Marine > Coastal ... | reverse complement strand
GTGTCGTACCAGCCCTTCGATCGGTTGACGATCCAGACCAGCGACAGCATGACCGGAACCTCCACCAGCACACCGACGACCGTTGCCAGCGCAGCGCCGCTGCCCAGCCCGAAAATTCCAATCGCCACGGCAACCGCCAGTTCAAAAAAATTGGATGTCCCGATCAGGGCGCAGGGGGCAGCGACATTGTGCGGCACCTTCCAGGCCCAGGCGGCGGCATAGCTGACCAGGAATATGCCATAGCTCTGGATGATGATCGGAACCGCGATCAGCGCGATCAGCAGCGGCTGGGTGACGATGGTCTGCGCCTGGAAGGCAAATAGCAGCACCACCGTGAACAACAGTCCCAGAACGGAAAGCGGTTTGACCCGTGCGGTAAACGCCGCGATGGCTGCTCCCCCGTCGCTAGACCGGGCCAGCAGGGTCCGGCGAGTCAGCGCCCCGGCGACCAGCGGGATCACGACATAGAGCAGGACCGAGAGCAGCAAGGTTTCCCAGGGCACCGCTATGTCGGTCACCCCGAGCAGCAGCGCCACCAGCGGCGCGAAGGCAAAGATCATGATGATGTCATTCACCGAAACCTGCACCAAAGTATAAGCGGGATCACCCCTGGTCATCTGCGACCAGACAAAGACCATCGCGGTGCACGGTGCCGCGCCGAGCAGGATCAGGCCGGCGATATATTGCTGCGCCTCATCGGACGAGATCAGACCGGCGAATATGTAGTGGAAGAACAGGACCGCCAGCGCCGCCATGGTGAACGGCTTGATCAGCCAGTTGACGATTATCGTGATGATCAGGCCCTTGGGCTTGTCGCCGATATGCCGGAGGCTGGCGAAATCGACGCCGACCATCATCGGGTAGATCATTGCCCAGATCAGAACAGCAACCACCAGATTGACCGAGGCATATTCAAGTCCCGCAAGACCAGCGACCGCATCGGGCGCGATATTGCCGATCAAAATGCCAAGCAATATCGCAGCACCGACCCAGAGCGACAGCCATTTTTCAAACAGGCCCAGCCCCGCATCGGTCGGAGCATCAAGCGATTGCGGTGCCATTTTTCAAATCTCGACTTTTTCTGCGCCAATTTCGATGAGCCGGCTTTGCAGACTCATTTTGTCGATGCTTTCCAGCGGCAAGGCCAGAAACAGGCTGATCCGGTTGAACATCATGCGATAGGCTTCGGTAAAGGCCGCGCGTTTTTCTGCCTCGCTACCGGTTACCGCCGCAGGATCGGGAATCCCCCAATGGGCAGTCATCGGTTGTCCCGGCCAGACCGGGCAGGTCTCGCCAGCGGCATTGTCGCAAACGGTGAAGACGAAATCGAGTTCCGGTGCATCAGCTCCCGAAAACTCATCCCAGTTTTTGGAGCGCAAGCCTTCAGTGGGATGGCCCATAATTTTGAGCAAATCGAGCGAATAAGGATGGACTTTGCCGGCCGGATTGCTGCCCGCACTATAGGCTTTGAAGCGCCCCTGGCCTTCGCTTTCCAATATCGCTTCGGCCAGTATCGACCGGGCAGAATTGCCGGTGCAGAGGAACAGGGCGTTATAGACCCGCTCGCTCATGACAGCACTGCTGTCGACGGAGCGCAACAGCTGGTTTCGGACGCATTTTCAGAAACGGCCGACAGTTCGGGTGAATCGCCATAGACCACCGACTCGCCATTGGTATGAAAGGCTTCCCAGACGACGCCGTCCGGATCTGAAATCCAGCTTTTTTCCGACCTGGCGTAGCAGCAGGTGGTCTGCCCCTCTTCGAGCAGCGGCGCATCGGCCTTCTGGAGGCGCGCAAAGACTTCCTGCAATTCATCCGGGCTTTCCGCCTGAATGCCAAGATGCTCGATGCCCTTGGTCGCGTGGTTTTCGGACGAGATTGCAAAATTTACGCGGGGATCATCGAGCATCCATTTTGCATAGTCATGCTTGGTAATTGTGGGTTCCGCCGCAAAGAGCGTGGAGTAGAATTTGATCGAGGCGTCGAGATTTTCCACGCCGACATGAATGTGCATCCGTTTCATTGGCAGAGTCCTTCCATCTGTTTGGTAATGGGCGCACAATCTTCGCCGGAGCAGCAATTTTCCAGCAGGAAGGCCATGAGCATATTCATCGTGGCAAGATCAGCGCGGTAAATGATCCGGCGACTGTCCCGCTTGGCCGAGACGAGGCCGGCACGAGAGAGGGTCGCCAAATGGGAAGACATGGTGTTTTGCGGAACATCCAGTTGTCTTGCGATCTCTCCCGCCGGCAAGCCGGCTGGTTCATGGCGAACGAGCAGCCTGAACACATCCAGCCGTGTGTTCTGTGCAAGTGCGCCGAGCGCCTCTGTTGCCGAAATCGAATCCATATATCGATAATAATAGATATATGGATATAAGCAAGTCTGATTTTTTCTTTCCTGTCGGACCGCGAGACATTCCCTTCGACGCAAGCTGCGTAACATTACGGAATGCGGCCTCGATGGAAACCGCCTAAATGGATCAACGGAGCCATATCGCCATCGCTGATCACATTCCAATATCCGGGGGTCATCCTTCATGTCAGACCAAGATATCTCGCCATCAGCCGAGTTCCGCACCATGGTCCGGGAGGCTTTGGCGGCGCGCTGGAAATCGCATCTCGTCCAGGGCATCATTCTTGTCCTTCTAGGCACGCTTGCGATCGCACTGCCCGTCTACAGCACGCTGGCCGTCGAGATATTCATTGGCTGGTTATTCTTCATTGGCGGCGTGGTCCGGTTTGCGGCGCTGGTTCGGTTCCGTCAAATGCCCGGCTACTGGTGGTCCTTGATCGCCTCGATCCTGATCGTCATTCTCGGGCTCTTGCTCATTGTCAGGCCGATGCCGGGCCTGTTGACACTGACCCTGCTGCTGGCACTGATATTTGCCATCGAAGGCTTCACCTCGATCTTTGCCGCGCTGGATTTTCGGCATCACAGTGCAAAATGGGTCTGGATATTGATCAGCGGACTGGCGAGCCTTGTTCTGGTTGTCCTGATCATGCTTGGCTGGCCGGAGTCGGCATCCTGGGTCATTGGCCTCTTCACCGGAATCAATCTCTTTTTCATCGGACTTTCGCTGATCATGCTTGCCTTTGCGGTGCCGCATCGAAGGTCCTAGGGTGCAATGAATGCAGGACCGAGCATGAATTCAGCTTCTGAAACAGCATGACCGACCAGATCCACCACCGGTGCGATGGTCCCCAGCAGCAGGTCATTGCCTTTCTGTCGCGCCCGGAGAGTTATGGAACGAGCGGAAATGTGGAGCGGATCGACACCCATATCTCGCATATATTTCTCGCTGGTGACCGGGCCTTCAAGCTGAAGCGGGCGGTCGCGCTGGACTATCTTGATTTTTCGACGCCAGCCAAGCGGCACACGGCTTGCGAGACAGAATTGCGCCTGAATCGCAGGACGGCACCAGACCTATATCTGGAGGTTCTCAGCATAAAATGCGCGGTCGATGGCAATCTGGGTTTTGATCACGGCAGGCCGATCGACTGGCTCGTGGTCATGCGCCGCTTTGCTTCGGATGATTTGCTGGAAGCGGTTTCAAGGCGCGGCGAATTGACTGCGCCGATGGTGAACAGGCTGGCCGATATAATCGCTCAGTTTCACCAGTCACTGGACCCCGTCGATGCCATCGATGGAAGCCGGCGCCTGATCAGGATTCTCGACGAGAACCACAAGTGCCTGATGCAGCATGCAGATCAAATTTTCCCCAATGCGCCGATCCAGTCGCTGTTTGACGACAGCAGGGCAAAGCTGGCGACGCTCTCGTCGCTGCTCGACGAGCGTGCGGCGCAAGGCCATATTCGCCATGGTCATGGTGATCTCCATCTGGCGAATATCTGTCTATGGAAGGGCGAGCCGACGCTTTTCGATTGCCTCGAGTTCAACGCGGAGCTGGCCACAACCGACATGCTCTATGATCTGGCCTTTCTGCTGATGGACCTTTGGCAGAGCGGCCTGCGTGTGCAGGCCAACGAACTGTTGAACCGCTATCTCTACATGGCCGATGAGCAAGCGGACGGGATTGCCGTCCTGCCCCTGTTCCTCTCGATGCGGGCAGCCATCCGTGCGCATGTCAGCGCTGCGCAAGCGATGCTGGCCGACGATGACCAGGATTCGAAGCGGCTGATCAACAAGGCAAATGACTATCTGACCGGCGCTTTGGCATTTTTATCCGGTTCGAAACCAAGATTGATTGCCATCGGCGGTCTGAGCGGGACCGGCAAAAGCACCCTGGCGCGCGCGATCGCGCCTCTGGTCGGCAGGCCTCTGGGCGCCCGTTTGTTGCGGACGGATATCTTGCGCAAACGGCTTTTCGGTGTGAAACCGGAGACGCATCTCGAGGCCGATGCCTATGGACGCGAGCAAGGCGAGAAGGTTTACGCGAAACTCATGGAGGATGTCGCCGCGGCACTGGCAGCCGGCTGGACGGTCGTGGCTGATGGTGTTTTTGCGAAAAGATCGGAACGAGACGCAATTTCGCGCATTGCCGAGACATATCAGATTCCCTTTGCCGGCTTCTGGCTGGAGGCGCCACTGCAGCAGATGCGGTCTCGTGTGGAGCAGAGGATCGGCGATGCGTCCGATGCTGGTTGCGATGTCATCGAGCGCCAGCTTGGTTATGAGATTGGTGACCTAGACGAATGGACAATCATCGACAGCAGTGCAGGTCCCCAAGAGGTTTCTGGTGCCGTTCTGTCATTCCTGCTTGATGGTGAGCCGCTATGAAGGTGGCAGTTTTCAGTGCGCGCGGTTTTGACCGCACATTTCTTGCCCGGGCGAATGCGGAGCATTCTCATATACTCAAATTTCTCGAATCAAGGCTTTCGCGCGAAACGGTGATGCTGGCTGACGGTTGCGATGCGATATGCGCGTTCGTGAACGATGAGCTTGATGAAGATGTTCTGGCGATATTGGCGAAGCTCGGGATAAAATTGATTGCCCTGCGCTGTGCCGGATTCAACAATGTCGATCTGAAGGCCGCGGCCAGACTCGGCCTGACCGTTGCTCGCGTTCCTGCCTATTCGCCGCATTCCATTGCCGAACATACGCTGGCGCTGTTGATGACGCTCGTCAGAAAAACGCACCGTGCCCATGACCGGGTCCGCGAAGGCAATTTCAGTCTCGAAGGCTTGATGGGATTTGAGCTGTTCGGCAAGACCGTTGGCGTCGTTGGAACGGGGCAGATCGGTTCGATCGTTGCCCGGATGTTTGCCTGCATCGGATGCAATGTCCTGGCCAATGATCTGAAGCCGGATTCCCAATGCCTTGCATCGGGCGTGAAATATCTGTCCTTCGATGAAATCGTCGAGCAATCGGATATCATTTCTCTGCATTGCCCGCTGACGCCGCAGACGCGTCATCTGATCAACCCGGACTCGATCGACCAGATGAAGACTGGGGCGATCCTGATCAACACCAGTCGTGGAGCGGTGGTCGATACCAAGGCCCTGATCGAGGCGCTGAAAAGCGGAAAAATTGGCGGCCTGTGTCTCGATGTCTATGAAGAGGAGGCGGACCTGTTTTTCGAGGACCTGTCAAACTCGGCGATCCAGGACGACGTGTTTGCGCGGCTGCTGACATTTCCGAATGTTATCATAACCGGCCATCAGGCCTTTTTCACCAGGGAAGCGCTGAAAACCATTGCCGAGACCACGATGCGCAACCTGACCAGTTTCGAGACCACCGGGCACGTTGTGCACCAGATTGACGCAAGCAACCTGGCGTCAGTCGTCTAGCTCGATCCACATAACCATTTTCCAGATGCTTCGGGGATATCTTCACCAGAAGCCAGTCTTGTCGGCTTGCTGTCTATAATGTCGGCCATCGGCTTCCCGATCATCCGGGCAGGGCGGATGTTGCCCACTGGACAATCGCCTGGGTGGGCATCGCCCCGGCGGTTCTCGACAATTCCTTGCCTTTCGAAAACAGGATCAGCGACGGGATCGACCGGATATGGAATTTTGCCGCAATATTCTGCTCGGCTTCGGTATCCAGCTTGCCCAGCCGCAACCGGGGTTCAAGCTGTTTCGCTGCCGTTGCAAAAGCCGGGGCCATTTGCCGACAGGGGCCGCACCAGCTGGCCCAGAAATCGACCAGCAAGGGAAGGTCGCTTACCGCCATATGCTTCTCAAAATTGGCGGCGGTCAGGGTCACCGGCTGGCCGGTGAAAAGCGCATTCCCGCATTTGCCGCATTTGCCATGGTCTGCCAGCTTGTCAGACGGTACGCGATTGGCCGTGTTGCATCCGGGACATATGATTATCATCGAACTGTTCTCTGTTGCTGCTCACCTTGTCGCGCATGTTTGCCAATGATAAAAATATGTAATGTCCCTGACTTGTGGTCTGCGCTCCGCGAGTTCTAGCATCATGCTGCAATATCAGTGCAACTTTCTGCATCTGATAGATTTATTGCGCAAAGCAGCGTTGCAGTAATCGCTGTTCTCGAAAGCAAAGGAGGCTGAGGTAACCGCGTGATGACCGACAAAGAATTGAATGGGCAGAGACTGGAAGCGCTGCACGACAAGATCGTGTCCATGCAGGAACGGCTGAAGCTCAAGGGGATATTTCACAAGGACCACAAGGCAACCGCAAGCGAGCTTCTGGCCCGCTACCAGCTCCTGCAAAAGGAACTGGAAGAGGAACTGGTGGATATCGAGAGCCATGGCCGCAAGGTTTCCTGGCTGGAAAAATCTGTTCTCGACTGGATGAATCGCGTGAATTTTGATGATTTGTGAAAGAGAGTTTTCGTGCCGGGCCATTTTGCCTTCCAGCCTATAACGGATCCCGCATCGCGGTCTCTCCAGATGACAGTTCGATGATTTCCGACGTAATTTCCTCCTGACGCGCATGGCGCTGTCTTGCCTGCAAATCGGCGAGTTGCTTTTCAATCTGATGGCTTGCGGAGTCCATGGCTTCCATGCGCGCCTGGTTCTCGGCGGCAAATGCATGGAGCGCCATATTGCAGATTTGCGCATATATATAATCTTCGACGAGCCTCTGCAGAAGCTCCTCTGCAGCCAGGTTGAGCAATGGTGGGGTGGTTGCCACGCTTTTGGAGAAAATTTTCATATCAAGCGGGAACAGGGCCCTGCGCTGGATGACCTGACCTTGGCCGGATTCCCATCGGTTGAAGGCGGCGTCCATCCGGTTGATTCTGCCGGTCGCGATCTTCGCAAATAATGCTTCGACGATGGTGATCGCCAGTTTCGGAATGGCCGACGAGCGGGAGGACATTGCGATGCTCCAGTCCGGCACGATGCCGCGTTCGCGCGCCAAAACGCCGCCGCGCGTGCCCACCAGGAACAATTCTGCGCCATTGAGTTCCGCGCTGATGCTATCCAGCAGATGTTCGTTGAACGCACCGGCGAAACCCTGTTCTGCACAAAATAACAGCAAGGCAGGGCGCGCCCTTGTGGATTCCGTTTCATGTTTTGCCGGCAAAAAATGCGTGAGCGCCCGTTCAATAGCAGTCACGACCGTGCTTTCAAAATGATCCACGGCTTCGAGCTGGTTTCTGGCATGTTGCGCACGCGATGCGGCGATCCCGCGCATCGCATTGACCACCATGCCAATCTCCCGAATGCCTTCGAGCCGGGCGTTGATTTCCGCTAGGCTGTCGGTCATGGCCTCTGGTCCGGGTCGCCTGGCTGGTCTGACTGCGGCGCATTCACTTTCCGCCGCAGAGCATCAATCAGAAATTGTTTTTGCCTTTCGTCCAGCATCGCCTTGCGTTCGATCTGTTGCTTGGCGTCCGCCGCGTTGCGATCCAGATAGCCATTCAGATCTTTTCGGAACGCCGCCAGGTCAGATATTTCGATCGCATCCAGCAGTCCGGACTGAACGGCCAGCACCAGGGCCACTTCTTCAGCCAGTTGCAGCGGTGCGTGCTGCGGCTGGCTGAATATTGCGCGAATCCTCGCCCCCCGACCGAGTTGTTCGCGGACATGCGCATCGGGCATCCCGCCAAAGCGGGTGAACATTTCCAGTTCCAGAAACTGGGCATAGTCGAGCCGCAGCGTTGCCGATGCATCGCGCAATATCTTGGCCTGCGTCTTTCCGCCAACCCGGCTGACGCTGGTGCCGATATCGACGGCCGGCTTTTGTCCTTCGTAAAAAAGTTTCGAGTTGAGCACGATCTGGCCGTCGGTGATCGAGATCAGATTGGTTGGTATATAGGCGCTCAAATTCCCGGCATCGGTTTCGGCAATCGGCAAGGCCGTCAGTGATCCACCGCCTTTCTCCTGGGAAAGCTTGGCGGCCCGTTCCAGAAGCCGGGCATGAACGTAGAATATGTCCCCCGGATAGGCTTCCCGACCGGGAGACTGGCGGGTCAGCAAGGCAATTTCCCGATGGCAGGCAGCATGTTTGGTCATGTCGTCGACGACCACCAGGGCATGGCCACCCCGGTCGCGGAAATATTCCGCCATCGTAAAACCGGCAAATGGCGCAATCCACTGCAGACCGGGTGACGTTGCCGCTTCCGCGACCATGATGATGCATCGCTCGGGCGCTCCATTGGCCTGAATGGCATCAACCGCTCGCCGCACGCTGGAACTTTTCTGGCCAACCGCGATATAGACGCAAATGATGTCGCTGTTTTTCTGATTGATGATCGTATCGACAGCGACGGTGGTTTTGCCCAGTGCCCGGTCACCAATAATCAGCTCGCGCTGACCGCGACCGAGGGCGAAAAGTGCGTCAATCACCACGAGCCCGGTTTGGACGGGCTCCGTCACCAGATCCCGCTCGATGATAGCCGGGGCTGGCCTTTCAATCGGTTCCGAGGCGGTTGCTTCAATCACCCCCTTGTCATCAAGCGGGCGGCCGAGAGGATCAACAATGCGGCCCAGCAAGGCCGGTCCTACGGGTACCCGCACAACGTCTCCCGTCCCGCGCACCTTGTTGCCCGAGCCGATGCTGTCGATGTCATCGAAAATCACACAGCGGAGATGATCCTCTTCCAGCACCTGGACAAAGCCGAGCTGGCCATCCTCAAAATGCAGCAATTCGTCGAGCCTTACATCGGGCAGACCCGAGACAATGGCGATCCCATCGCCGATGGTCTCGACCCTGCCGATTTGCGCTGCCCGGGGACCAAGGTCGATCGCGTCAACGGCCTGGCGCGATGCGGCAAGCCAATCGTCGGCGCGCTGTCTAGACTGTCTTGTCACGCGACAGTTCCTCGAGAATTTCACGGAGATCCGATTGCCAGCTGTTGCTGATCGCAAGATGGGGGCTGCGCAGTTCCAGCCCGGCGACCAAGTCTGGATCAACATCGAACTCGATTGGCACTTTTGCGCCAAAAGCCTTGCCGATCTGCTCGCGGGAGCGTTTGATCTGTTCCGGTGTCAGCGGTGATGCGGCAATGGCCTTTACCGTTTCGCCTTGCACCGAATTGCGAATATCGTCGGGCAAGGCCTGAATCTTCTCGACCAGAATATGCAGGAAACCGGCTTGTAACGCCTTGTCATCAAATTTTGACAAAAGCCGCCGCGCAATGTCCACGGCCAGCCGGGACGATCGATCGGTCCACAAATGCTCGGCATTGCGTTGTTCCTTTTCCAGCGCCACTTTCGCGGACTGCTGCAAGTCGATGGCATCCTGTTGTGCTTTCGCGAGTAGCTCGGAGCGAATGCGCTCGGCGTCCTTCTGCGATGCGGCGACGATGGTCTCGTGCTCCTTGGCAAAGCCGGCCCGGATTTTTTCGATCTCCGCCTGTTGCGTTTCTGCATCCTGCAGTTTTTGCTGCGCCTCCTGCAGCAGTGCCTTTGCCCTCTCGTTTCTTTCCGCGATAATCGACGCGACGGGTTTCCAGAAAAAATGGGCGAGCAGCCATATCAGGATGATGACGTTGATGACTTGCAGTCCGATCGTCCACCAGTCGATAGACATCAGACTATTTCAGCAACGGGTTGGCGAACAGCAGCAGCAGCGCGATCACCAGGCAATAGATCGCCATGGTTTCGATCATGGCGAGGCCCACGAATAATGTTCGCGAAATGGTATTGGCCGATTCCGGTTGCCGGGCAATGGCATCCATCGCCGCCGCAACCGCTCGCCCTTCTGCCAGTGCCGGTCCAATGGCGCCGAATGAAACCGCCAATGCAGCACAAAAGATGCTGATAAAACTGAGCCAGTTCATGATGGAGTCCTCTCTGCTGAAATATTCTGGTCCGGAGCATCTTCGCTTATGCCGCTTGCGATGAACACCATCGCCAAAATGGCAAAAATATAGGCCTGTACGGCACCCGTCAGGAGATCGAGAGCCATCAGCGGAATCGGCACAAAAAGCCCGGCCAGCGACAGGATGATGCCGATTACGAAAACGCCGCTCATGACGTTGCCGAACAGGCGAACGAACATTGAGAAGATACGGGTCAGGCTCTCCATGAAATTGAGCGGAATCATGAGCATGGTGGGTGAGGCAAATGTCGAGATATAGCCGCGGATTCCGCCGGCCTTGATGCCGAACCGGATGACCGCCAGAAATACCAGCAAGGCGAGCGCAGCGTCGGTTTCGAGATGTGCGGTCGGCGGCTCGATGCCGGGCACCATGGCCGACCAGTTGGCCATCAGGATGAACAGGAAAAGGCCGCCGATGAATGACCGGTAAGGCGCGGGATCGGTGCGCATCGTATTGCGAATGTGATTGTCGACCGTGTCCACGATGAGCTCCAAAAAAGTCTGTGTTCTGGATGGAACGATGTTCAGGTGCCGGGTCATAAGAAAGCAGCCGCAGGCCAGGATTGCCATGATCATCCAGGTCACAACCACGCTTTCCGCAATCGGCACGGGGCCAAGAAGGAACAGCGGGTTATTGGCGAGCGGAGAGTTCATGCGTCCGATTTCTCAAATCGCCGGATTGCCAACTGGCGCCCCAGAATCACGCCGATCGCCATGCTGATCAGCATGGTTGCGCCTTCCATGCTTGCCAGCGCCAAAAGACCCGCCAGCAGCAACAGCCGCGATGCCATCACCATGACAATTTTTGAAACCGCTGCCCCTTGCGCAAGCAGCCGTGTCTGCCACCAGAGGGCGCGGAAAAAGACTATGCCCAGAACTACCCCTGCAGCCAAATGCATTGCGATTAGCGGATAGAGCGGAAAATGCGACAGCAGGTCGGACAGGAAGACGTTCATCGGCTTTTCACCCACTTCCAGGCCGACCAGCATCCCAGGATCAATCCCAGCATCAGCAAAGGCGCACTCCAGAATATGCCGGAGCCGGCTTTCTGATCCAGCCACCTTCCGGTGAACAATCCCATCAGGGTCGGGGTGACGATGATCCAGCCCAGAACGCCAATCTGCGCCAGCCGCTGGCCGACCGAAGGGTCGCCCTCGCGCAACCAGCGTTGCTGTCGCTCGCCGCGCAAGCGGATGCTGCTGATCAACAGATCGTTCTGATCGTCATCATGTTCTGGTGCGGTCATCATCGCGGTCCACGAATCTGGTTCGTGCCATCGCGGAGATGAATCATGATCTGCCGGATCGCGTTCAAGTGCAGGCGATTGCTTTCGGCACGCTCGGTTTTTTCCCTTTCCACGTCAGCGGCAAACCGATCCACGACTTTTCTTTCCAGCGAAACAATGTCATCGCCGACAATGGCTTCCCGGGTCGCAACGGCGACGTCCCTCCCGCCTGTCACGGTGAAAACGCCGCGCCGCACGGCGCAGTAATGTCTGCGGTTGTCGCTGTCGGTCCAGCTCACGACCGAAATTGCCAGGCTCGTGAGAAAATCTGCATGGCCTTCCAAAATTCCGAAATTGCCGGAATCATCTTCGGCGCGGATCGACCGCACGTCCTGTTCGTCGACAATGACCGACAGAGGCGTTGTGATGCGCAGGTTCATGCCGCCCGCTCTTCCTGCTGCATCCGTGCCTCCTTAGCGCGCGCGTCATCCAGCGTGCCGATCATGTAGAGCGAGCTTTCTGCCCAGTCGTCTGCCTCACCGTCCAGGATGGCCTTGCAGCCGGCAATCGTCTCCACCCTGGCCACGCTTTGCCCCGGCATGCCAGTAAAGGCCTCAGTGACTGTGAAAGGCTGGCTCAGGAAGCGTTGCAGTCGCCTTGCTCGCGTGACCATCAGCCGATCCTTGATGCCAAGCTCTTCAACCCCCAGCAAGGCGATGATGTCCTGCAATTCCTTGAACCGGGCGAGCGTTTCACGGACCCGCTCCGCGATGGCATAATGCTCTTCCCCGACGATCAACGGGTCCAGCAAGATAGAGGTCGAAGCCAGCGGGTCGATGGCGGGATAAAATCCCTCGGCAGCCATGGTGCGGGACAACATGATGATGCTGTCCATATGGCTGGATATGGCCGTGACGGCGGGGTCGGTAAAATCGTCGGCGGGCACATATACCGCCTGTATCGCCGTTACCGAAGAACCTGCGACCGAGGCAATGCGCTCCTGCAGCGCCGCCACTTCGGTCATCAAGGTCGGCTGATATCCGACCCGGGATGGCAGCCGGCCCAGCAGGCTGGACACTTCGCTGCCAGCCTGGACGAAGCGAAAGACATTATCCATCAGAAGCAAGACATCACGATGTTTCTGGTCGCGAAAATATTCGGCAATCGTCAAGGCCGTCATCGGCGCGCGCCACCGTGCGCCCGGGGGTTCGTTCATCTGGCCATAGACCAGGACCGTGCGGGGGAGAACGCCGGATTCTTCCATGTCCCGCAGCATTTCATGACCCTCGCGCGACCGTTCTCCGACGCCGGCGAATACCGATATTCCCTGATATTTCTCGGCCATGGCATGAATGAGTTCCATCACCAGCACGGTTTTCCCGACACCCGCGCCGCCAAACATTGCCGCTTTTCCACCCTGCGCCAGCGGCGCAACCAGATCGATGATCTTGATGCCGGTTTCGAACAAGTTGCTGGAGGAACTTTCTTCCGCAAATGCCGGGGGCTGATTGTGAATGGGACAGCGCTGCGTATCGGCGGGTAGCGGGGCGCCATGGTCACAAATATTCCCGACAACGTCGATCAGCCGTCCCAGAACAGCGTCTCCGACAGGAACGGATATCGGAGCTTCGGTCGCCTGCACTATTGTGCCGCGGGCCAGACCCGCTGTTCCCTGCAGGGCAATGGCGCGGACCGTGTTCGCATCCTGATGGGCATGCACTTCCAAGACAAGCTGTTCGGGCTTGTCCCAGTTGACCAGCAACGCCGTGTTTACCGGTGGCAATATTTCGTGCTCGAAACGGACATCGATCACGGCACCATGTACTGAAATTACGTGCCCATTCTTCGCCAGAGACTGATCGGGATTCAACTGGTGATCCACGAGCGCGCCCCGGCGAGGTCTGCAACATCGAAAATATGCACATTGCTCCGGATCAGCGGTCCGAACAATTTCATGCTGTGGCGAATCCAGTCTTTGTCCGAGACGACGGCTATCTTGCTGAAGTCACCAATATGACTGAAACCAAAGCGCATATCATCCCACGCGGCGCCTTCGGAGCAGGAGTCGAATTCGTCATCAAATATCATCAACAGTTTCAGCTGATCATGCTTCTGCAGCCTGGCTTCAATCAGCGGAATCAATTGGCCTGTATAGTCTTGTGACGTGATGATGCCGCGAGCCTTAAGGCCAATCACGTCGTCGGGCAGATCCTCGACAAGATCAAATCCGCCGGGATGGTCTTCTGCGGCTTCCGCCCAATCAATGGCTGCCTGCATTCTCGATCCCGAAAAATGCCGCACCTTTGCCTGCACAAAATGATCCATCAGATAGGGCAGGGCCTTCATGGCGAAATTGTCGCTCACCACAGCCACCTTCTTGATCAGTCTATGATGATTGCGCACCAGCTTGAAATGTTCTTTTACCGCCTTGAAGCTGTCCCAATGTGGCGGGTGTGTCGCGCATAAGACGAGATTGGGAATGGTATCGCTCTGGTTGATATGGGCATCGATTGTTTTCGATATTTCTTGAATATCGTCGACAGTCAAAATCGCATCAGGCGTCAGAATCACGACGTTACGACGTTCATTAAATTCGATTTTTACCATGGTCCGCCTCGCTCTGTCTGGTGTCCCATATCGCGTGCGGGGGACACCTTCTCGTTTGTCCGTCTGTCAGTCGCAGCTGCTTCAATTTCCGGCTATCTGAGCAGGTTTTTGCGAGCCATGTCGATCAGGGATTTTACGGAACGCACGACCGTTCCAACACGCTGATTTTGCGAAAATGTTTGCCGGGAGGTCAGCGATGCGCGCGGCATTTCTTTCCGTCCAATCCCAACCGAATGCCGCGGCTGAAAATCAATTAGCTTCAAGAAGGCGCCTGTTTCCGTGCAAAATAACCGACCATCTGACGATGGATATTCAGACCGCTATCCTGTGCTCCGGGTTGTGCAGAGCCATATCCACGGCTTCGGTCATCTGACTGAAAGCAAAAGGGCCGTCGAGCAGGGCACCTTGGGACAGGCGCTGGATCGCCCGCGAGGAGTCGGCAGTCACCAGCAAGACCGGAACGTCGCGCTTTCGACATATCCTGCGGGCCGCTTCAATCGTATCGCCGGTTTCCAGGCTGTCGCCGACGAGAATCAGGTCAGGCGGGCGCATATCTGCAATCTCTATGGCATCTTCCTCGGTCCAAACATGGTCAAAGGAATCAAAGCCGAGATCGGAAAGCCTTTTGGACAAGGCCGACCCGATGACCATATTCTGTTCAATTATCAACGCATGGCTCATAGGTGTTCCCTCGTGTGAATATTCCCCCAGATCCAGCTGCGACCTAGCCTGTTTCCAGGCCACTTTCTCTAGGTAGAGTCCCTGATGAAAAAGATCAGCTGTCGAGCGGGATCAGCGTCGACAATCTGGGAGATCGACAGCGCAGAGGCTCCGTAGATTTCCGGAATGGAATTGGTTCAATCCAGGGGATATTCTGCCTACGGACCATATGGAGAAAGCGTCATGGCCAAATTTCATGCCCGTGAGGAACTCGACGAAAAAGCGGTTCTGAAGCTCTTGCAGACCGAACACGACGTTCATGCCTTTGATGATATGCCGCCCGGAATATTGGCTGGATTTTTGACCTTTTGGGCAATTCTGGTGTTGCTGTTCTGGGCCTTTTTTACCGGCGATGTCCAATCCCGCTTTGCGATTGCCGTCGCGTCGCTGATCATCGGGTTCTTTTTCGCCATTCCCTATCTCATAGCACTGCAGGCTAAGCCCAAATTGGCCCGGTCGAGCCAGAAAGTCTCGATTCATACCGGCTCCATCAGCACCAAGGAAGCGGCCGTTCAGGTCTTGCTGATCCCCAGCGCACTGATACTGGCCGTTGGTGCTATGGCCATCATCAAGGCAGTGGTGACCTAGGCCCGGATGGCGCATTGCCCCGCCGTTTCAGGCGCGGTTTTCGCAACAGCGGGAGCCGTCGACTACGTGGAACAGTGAGGACAGAGATTCAGTCATTTTGGATGTTGCGACTCTGTTTGCCCGCTGATCCATTCAAAATCAGCCATGGGGATATGGCGCACTGTTCGCGACCCCGACAAATTCCTCGACACAAAATCTGCTCCGCATCTTCTTATAATTGTCAGAAGAACATGTCTATTGGCCATGAAGAAGCAACAATATCCGTGAGTCTACGTATATTGGAATCCCAACATCCGATCTATCTGGTATTGATTGTAGCTATGGAAGCATCTCCTTTGTTCCGTAGAGATTGCCATGCGGAAGGATTGACAGTGATGAGAAGAGCTTTCTGGATTGCCGCTGTTGTCGCCATATTTGTTGTAATATACATATTCGTCACGCGGCAGGCCGCAGTAGACGAGGAACGGACAACGCAGTCTTTTGCGACATCAACGGCCACGATGATACATTCCCGCGAAGAGGCGACGAGCGCCGCCAAGGAAGCCGCGAAGGCAGCTCGGCAGGCAAGAGACGCGGCTGAGCTTTCTGTGACCCTGGCAACAAAGGCGGCAGCTGACGAAGCCGCACGTCTCGCGTCCGACGCGGAAAGAGCAGTCAGGCGCGCCCAAGAAAAGATCGCGGCGGCCAATGACGAAATGGCGGACAAGGCCACCAAGAAGATGCAGGAGTCGCTGGCGGCTGCCAATCTGGCCAGGATGACGGCTGAAGAGAGTGCCAAGAAGACGGCGGAATCGGCAAAGGCGGCAGCACAGGCCGACATTGCTGCGGCCAGAAAGGCGGCGAGCGATGCGCGGGATGCCATGGACAAAGCGGCAAAAGCTGCAGAAGCCTCGGCTACGGCCGCTGCAGAAGCCGCCAAAACAACCTGGGATGAGGAGATCGGTTCGGCTCCGACCGAGCGTTAGGGTGATCGCGCTATCAGAAGGGAATATCTATGCCGCACGACAACTACATTCTCTGGCTTAGGGATATTGACCTCACATGCCTTGCGCAGGTCGGCGGCAAAAACGCGTCTCTCGGTGAACTGGCGAACGCGCTTTCGGACAGCATCATGGTGCCCGAAAGTTTTGCAATAACCGCCGAAGCCTATCGCGAATTGCTCCGCGTCAATAATATCTGGCCGCGGATGGCAGAGATTCTGTCCGGCACCGACTGGTCCGATCTTGCAGTTGCTGCGCCGATGTCCGCCCGGCTGCGCAAGCTGATTGTTCAGACCAAGCTGCCGGACGGCCTCGAAAAGGATATTCGGGAGGCCTACCGGACCTTGTGCCGGGAGCATGGCCGCAATACCGCCGTTGCGGTGCGTAGCAGCGCAACTGCAGAAGATCTGCCCGAAGCTTCCTTCGCGGGCCAGCATGAAAGCTATCTCAATGTCCGCGGGGCCGATGATCTTGTGACGGCGGTGCGGAAATGCTTTGCCTCGCTGTTTACCGAGCGTGCGATTTCCTACCGGATCAACAACGGTTTCGACCATCAGGATGTTGCGCTGTCCGTCGGCGTTCAGAGAATGATCCGCTCCGACAAGGCGGCCTCCGGGGTGATATTCACTCTCGATACCGAAAGCGGCAACCGCGATGTCGTGCTGATCACCAGTGTCTGGGGTCTGGGCGAGGCCATTGTCCAGGGCATTGTTGATCCTGATGAATATATTGTCCACAAACCGACCCTGAATCAAGGCTTTGAGCAGGTGATCCGGCACCGGATCGGTGTCAAGAAGGACCAGCTTGTCTATGCGCCGGCCAAGGCTGACGAGCAGACGCTCTGGCGCGCCGTGTCCCGCGCAAAACGGACCAAGCCATGCCTGTCCGATGCCGAGGTCATCAAGCTCGCAAAGCAGGCGATCAGGATTGAGGCGCACTACAGCAAAATCCACGGTCGACCGACGCCGATGGATATAGAATGGGCGAAGGACGGCCCGGACGGTGAACTCTATATCGTGCAGGCGCGACCGGAAACCATTCACAGTATATCCGATGGCGGCCTGCTCACCCAATATCATCTGCAAGGCACCGCACCGGTGATTATCGAGGGGCAGGCGGTTGGCGAACGCATCGGTTCGGGACCGGCCCGGCTGGTCAACAACAGCGACCAGCTGGCGCGGGTCGTCGACGGGGATATATTGGTCGCGGAGTCGACCACGCCGGACTGGGAGCCGGCGATGAAACGGGCCTCGGCGATCATTACCGAGCATGGCGGACGCACTTGCCATGCCGCCATCGTGGCACGGGAACTGGGCATTCCGGTCGTCGTCGGTGCATCGGGCATCCGGGACCGGTTGACCGATGGGCAACAGGTGACCGTGGACTGTTCGCAGGGTATGGTCGGCCGCGTTCTGGATGGTGCTGTGTCGTTTTCTGTCGAGACGATCGATGTCAGCGAACTGGCAACGCCGGATGTCGATCTCATGGTCAATATCGCCAATCCGGACACGGCCTTCAAGACAGCCGCACTGCCCGTGGCTGGTGCCGGTCTGGTGCGCATAGAGTTCATCATCGCCAACGAGATCAAGGCGCATCCGATGGCGTTGCTCGACCAAGACCAGGTTCGAAATCGGAAAACACGGCGCCAAATTGAAAAATTGATCGCAGGTTACGCGAATGGCGCGGATTATTTTGTTTCGCGGCTGGCCGAGGGCATAGCGATGATTGCGGCGGCCTTTTATCCGCGACCGGTCATTGTCCGAACGTCCGATTTCAAGAGCAACGAATATGCCTCGTTGCTCGGCGGCGCCGATTTTGAAGCGGCCGAAAATAATCCGATGATCGGTTTTCGTGGCGCCTCGCGCTACGTCCATCCGTCCTATCAGCCCGCCTTCGGGCTTGAATGCCAGGCCATCCGGCGGGTCCGCGATGACATGGGCTTGTCGAACGTCATCGTCATGATACCCTTTTGCCGGCGAATGGAAGAAGCCCGGCGGGTCATCGATACGATGGCCGAAAATGGGCTGGTGCAGGGCCGCAACGGACTGGAGCTTTACATCATGTGCGAAATTCCCAGCAATGTTGTCCTGATCGACGAATTTGCGAAACTGTTTGACGGATTCTCGATCGGATCAAACGACCTGACCCAGCTGGTACTTGGCGTCGACCGGGATTCCGAAGTGCTTGCCAGCGATTTCGACGAAGAAGACGCAGCCGTGACGGCGATGATCGAACAGGCAATCGAAGGCGCGCATCGCCACGGATTGAAATGCGGCATTTGCGGCCAGGCGCCTTCCGATCGTCCGGGTTTTGCAGATTGGCTGGTGGAACGGCAAATCGACAGCATCAGTCTGAGTCCCGACAGTGTGCTGGGCGTGTTGCAACGGCTGTCGGAAAAGGCCGAGAAGCAAAATAAGGTTCTGGAGACGCTCTGAGCGCTGGGCGGCACCAACCATATGGAACAGATACCTTTATTTGATGACCTGGCAGAGCATGATCAAGGTCTGTATCATTGGCCCCATGGTTGCCGGGCCGATGATATAATGGCCTTTGCCCTTGGCCAGCCGGTCTTTCAGGAAGGGGCACGGCGGGACTTTCTCTACGAGGTCGTCAGCGGCACCTTGAAGTCCTGGAGGGTAACCGAGGACGGGCACCAACTGATCTTCGATTTTCCCGGGGCCGGTGCCATTCTCGGGGTCGCCGAGACTGAGGAATATACGTCCACCGTAGAAACCGTGACTGCAGCAAAGCTGATCCGGATTTCACGGGTACGATTCCAAAAGGAGTTGTTGACGAACAATCTGGTGGTCGAAAAATTGATGGGCTGGATCAACCGGCAAGAGAGGCAGATGCAGTCGCATATTTCGATATTGTCGATGCGGCAACCGGCATCCCGTGCCGCCGCCTTTT
>Ga0075467_10001497_pt1 | contig 19238 bp, 12 predicted proteins | sample DEB08_DNA_9_FD_75067 | JGI IMG/M metagenome (GOLD analysis project Ga0075467, IMG submission 75067) | Aqueous microbial communities from the Delaware River and Bay under freshwater to marine salinity gradient to study organic matter... | ecosystem: Environmental > Aquatic > Marine > Coastal ... | reverse complement strand
GGCTGTCAGCCGGTCAACGGTATTTTTCAGACCAATTCCGGCCCCGGAGGCTATGGTCTGTTTACTTCCCTGAATGCCGGGACCAGTATCGCTGACCTCAATAATCAAGTGCTCTCCGTCAAGTTCGGCACGTACCATTATCTTACCCCCATTTTCGGCGGGGGCAATCGCATATTTGATCGCGTTCTCAACCAGCGGCTGCAGCAGCAAACTGGGGATTTTCACATCGTAGGCCGCAGGGTCAATATCAAAATCAAGTTCCAGACGGTCAGCGAAACGCGTCTTCTCAATATTGAGATACAATTTTAGGGCCTCGACTTCCTGTTCAAGAGTTACCCTCCTGACCGGGTCATTATCCAGTGAATAGCGCAAAAAACTGCTCAACTGCATAATCATTCTATTGGCATTGGCCGTATTTTGACCGACCACCAATGCAGAAATGGCATTTAATGTGTTGAATAAAAAATGCGGATTGAGCTGATATCGCAGCATTTTAAGCTGAGCTTCTTGCGCAACGGTTTCTGCCCGACTGCGCTTGAGCTGCTCTTCTTTGCTCTCTGCCGCAACCCTAAGCAGCGTTTCATGCTCACTTTGCAATAATTGATAATACTTTATGCCATGATAAAACGCTGCCCAGCATAAAAAAATCATGATCGAACCAAACAGCCAGCCACCAAAATCCGACCAGACATCGGTCTCGTCGGTCATCCACAGGAAGGTGCCAATTCGCAAAACGGACCACAGCAGCGAGCAGACCAAAACTGACGCCATCGTCAGTAGTAACCTAAAGGTTAAAGGCTTGTGCCAGAGATAGTGAAACACCGATCGTAGCGGCCACGAAACCACGATGCCCAACAGCGATTGAACGAGGGTGTGGGAAATATAAGCGAAGCTCTGCTGGTTGTACCAAAGCGTTAAACTAAAATAGCTAATCAGCGAGAGACTAAACCACCCCATAACCTGCAAAAACAAGAACTGCGTATCGCGATCGCGATACAGCTTGCCAAATAACGGATAGAGGGTAGTCTCATTCATTCAGGCGCCTTTTGTCTCGACCTTATAGTTGTGCCTCCATAATAGAGCTTTAACGTAAAAAGACAAAGGTCAGTCAAGCAAAACTCTGCTTGAGACTGTCACTTTTAATCGCTCAGTTTGCTGATAAACTGCTGTGCAATCAAAGTAGGCTTACCTGTATGCTCAACAGACCCAACCACAATTCGCACTTGATCGACTATATGGGCATCAATGTGCTCAAGGCATCACACCCGCAGGTGCGCAAGCTCAAGCGCCAGCAGCAGGGTCACTCGGCGCACGGCAACAAAGTATGGCGGTCGAGCTTTGTGTTAATGGATTATTTGAGTACCTGGGAAATTCCACCGGGTAGCAAGGTGCTTGATGTGGGTTGTGGCTGGGGACTTGCTGGTGTTTACTTGGCCAAGCATTACCAAGCTGAGGTAACGGGCCTGGATATCGATGACTCAGTCGAGCCTTTTTTTAAGCTCCAGGCAGAGATTAATCAGTGCACCATCAAATTTGAGCAACGCAGTTTTGAATCACTCAATAAACACGATTTGGCGCCTTACCACACACTGATGGGCACGGACATTTGCTTCTGGGACGAACTGACAACACCGCTGTTTAATTTGCTGCGCCGAGCCCTCGACGCGGGTTGTCAAAATATTCTGATCGCAGATCCAGGCAGACCGCCTTTTTGGGCACTGGCTGATCTATGTGTCGCCAAGTTAGATGGCGAGGTGGTCAGCCGAACTATTCAGCAACCGTGGAAGAGTGAAAAATATATCCTTCGAATCGGCGACCAATAACGTCACACCCCCGCTCTTATGGCTAACGTTGCGTTAACTGATAGGCCTTTACTGAGTAGCCGTCGAAACGTTGGAGAGACTCTTTTTACGCGACCGGGCGGGCACCAAACGACCGCTACATTTCAGCACCTAGCCCGGACTTTGACCTCAACTAACGCCATCTGGCGGGTCATGTCTTCCTTAAACCCAAAAAAATAACCTTTTATCGCATATGGCGTTGTTTGCCGCGCATGAACAGGTAGAGTACTGCTGGGGACGTAGTAAATATAAAAAGCGACAGCTAACCTATGTTCATAGATTTTTTTGTTCACCCAGGGGGTTAATCAGTATGTTATTTAAAAAGAGAATTCTTTCTAGTAGCGTTGCCTTAGCGCTAGTTGGATCAGTTGTTCCAGCTTATGCTCAAGATGGCGCGCTAATTGAAGAAGTTATTGTTGAAGGCGGTATCCGCGGAAGTCTTAAGCGTTCAATGGACGTTAAAAGAGACTCGGCCGGTGTCGTTGACGCAATTTCGGCAGAAGACATGGGTAAATTCCCAGATACTAACCTGGCAGAGTCGCTGCAGCGTATCACCGGTGTATCGATCAGCCGTCAGCGCGGTGAAGGCAGTCAGGTTACGGTTCGTGGCTTTGGCCCAGAATACAACTTGGTGACCTTAAACGGTCGTCAGATGCCTACTCACAGCAACACTAGCCGTTCTTTTGACTTTGGTGACCTTGCCTCTGAGGGCATTGCTGGCGTTCAGGTATACAAGACTGGTCGTGCCGATGTCCCAACGGGTGGTATCGGTTCTTCAATTAATATCTCAACAACACGTCCCCTTGATGCCCCAGGTCAAGTTGCTAGCTTTACTGCGAAAATGGTCAACGATACGTCGACCAGAGAGGGCGATGAAGTTACTCCAGAGTTCTCGGCTATCTATTCAAACACATTTGCCGACGACACTATCGGTATCGCCATTACTGCTGTTTCGCAAGAGCGTAACAATGGCGTAAACGCAGTTGAAACGACTGGCTGGTTTACGCGGACTGGTGATCATAGTGGTGCTGGCGGTATTCCGAATAACGAAAACCAAGTTAACCGCTCAACCAGCGCTGATGAGTTCTACTCTATCCCTCAGCAAATTGCATACGCAATCAACGAATACGAGTCAAAGCGAACGAATGGACAGCTCGTCCTGCAATGGGCGCCAAGTGAAACCGTCACTGCATCGCTCGACTACATCCACTCTGAGCTAGAGCTCGATCACACGATGAGTGATCTCTCTGCGTGGTTTAGTAACTCTGCAGCGGTAAGCCAGTCGAGTGTTTGGAATGACGGCGCGCAGCGTTCACCGCTAATGTATGCCGAGACACACAACTACGCTGACTATGCGATGGGCGTGCACAGAGATGGCAGCATCAACGAAAATAACTCGGTTGGTTTGAATCTAGAGTGGCAGGCAATGGATAACCTGAACCTAGAGCTTGACTACCATGATTCATCTGCCAAATCTGGCACCAACAGCCCCTACGGCACTAGCTCGCTGGTGACTATGGCGTCCTTTAACAAGGTCGGCTCGGCTGTCTACTACGGTAAAGAGATGCCGGTTCTCGAATTGAATATGAATTCGGGTGCTGATGGTGCTGAGCGCCCTCTTTATAAGGACGATATGGTCGTCACAGGTAGTGTGTTCGGCAACCAAGCCGCAGAAATGAATATCGAGCAAACTAAGCTTAGCGGTGTTTATGAAATTTCTGACAGCACCAGCATCGACTTTGGTCTGCAGCTGACAGAAATGGATAACCGTTATGTGAGCTCAAATGTTCAGCTCGATAACTGGGGTGGATTCACTCAACCAGGTGAACTGAGTGCAGTGATAGAGCGTTCGTCAATGGCTGGCCAATTTGATCAGCTCGCTGGGAGCAATGATCCACGCCAACAGACTGAATACTTTACGACCTCACTGGAAGAAATTATCGCCGTTGCTGAAGCAAGCTATACAGCCCGTGGAGCAGACTACGCAGCAGTTGGTGACTGTGGCACAGGCTACTGCGCCTCTTCCGACTGGACCGTTGACAAAAGAACTGCCGAAGAAACCAAAGCGGCGTACATTCAGTTGAACCACTCTTCGTACGTCAACGACTTGCCTATGAACGTGCAATTCGGCCTTCGCTACGAAGAGACCGAGGTTACTTCATCGGCTCTGGCGCCAACTTATGATGAAGTCTACTGGTTGGGTGGCAATGAGTTTACTATGGTGCCCGCAACTGACGCCGAGGGTAATGCTATCCAAGCCTTCGACGAATACACCGGTGACTATTCAATTGTTCTGCCAAGTATTGATTTCGATATCGAAATTATTGAAAACCTGGTTTTGAGAGCCTCCTACAGTACAACCATGACTCGTCCAAGCTTCACGGATATTCAGGGCGGTATCACCGTTGACGGAACGTCGTTTAAGAATACCGGTGGTTTTGCTGGTGGTGGTAACCCAGGCTTGCAGCCAATCGAATCAGATAACATCGATTTTTCGGTTGAGTGGTATTATGGTGACGCCAGCTATGTGTCGGTTGGCTACTTCGAAAAAGACGTAGAGAACTTTATCGGCTCATCGACTCGCGAAGGTGTCACACTGTTTAACCTCAACTGGCCACTGGGCGGCGATTTATATAATCAAGCTGTTGCTGCGAGTGGTATCGACCCGCTTAAATACACTGAAGTGGGAGCCTATATCTTTGCCAACTACCCGAATGACCCCGCCATCGTTGGTGATCGTATCTATGGGGTTGACGGTGATCCACTGGTAACTTTTGAGGTCGATAGCCCCGCCAACCAGGAAAAGGCTAAGGTTGATGGTGTTGAGCTCAACATCCAGCATAACTTTGGTGATACTGGCTTCGGTATGATTGCCAATGCTACCTTTGTAAACGCTGATGTCGCTTATGACAATATGAAGATCAACTCTCAGTTTGTTCTTAATGGCCTGAGTGATTCAGCTAACCTGGTAGCGTTCTACGATAAAGATGGCATTCAGGCACGTTTAGCCTACAACTGGCGTGATGCATTCCTCGCCGGTGTTGGTCAAGGTGCTGGCACCTACAGCAACCCAACCAATGTAGAGGCCTATGGTCAGCTCGACATAAGTGCTAGCTATGACTACAGCGACAACCTGACTGTCTTCTTTGCTGGAATCAACATCCTAGAAGAGACCTACAACGTCTATGGTCGTGATGAGTTGCAAGTATTGCAGGCTGGCCAAACTGGCGCGCGTTATGATGTTGGTGTACGTTACAGCTTTTAAGTAACGCACTCTGTCGTAATGCTCTGCAAACCAATGCAGTTCGGTGAGAAATCACCAGCATGATGAAACCGGAAGCCGCTTAAATTTATTTGAGCGGCTTCTTTCTTTCATGCGTATACAACATAGGTTTAAATTAAAATATTAACCGCGATGCAAAGCGTAATTATGGGCAACCTTTTGCGTGGATAGCATTCAAAACCCCGAGGGATTACAGGCATAATAACCGAACCGATGAATCACACTATTAATAGAATCGTAATCGTTGGCGGCGGCACCGCAGGCTGGCTTAGTGCCGGTATAATCGCAGCAGAACATCGCATCACAGCTGATAGCACTGGTCACAGCTTTGACTTAACAATCGTTGAGTCTCCCGACATCCCTACCATTGGCGTCGGTGAAGGCACCTGGCCATCAATGCGTTCGACACTGCAAAAGATGGGTATTTCAGAAACTGACTTCTTCCGTGAGTGCAGTGCTAGCTTTAAACAAGGCACACTGTTTAAAGGCTGGCGCAACGGTGGCGACGAAACCTACTGCCACCCTTTCAGCGCACCCCACGGCTATACCGAGGTCAACCTGGCCCCACACTGGCAGCCCTCTCGAGACCAAATCGGCTTTGCCGATGCCGTCTCGCCACAGAGTGCACTATTCGCTGACAGGCAGGCGCCGAAGCAAATTTCAACGCCGGAATATGCCTTTAACGTCAACTACGGCTACCATCTCGACGCCGGCAAGTTTGCCGAGTTTTTGCGCAAGCACTGTGTTGAAAAGCTCGGCGTAACCCACATCAAAGCCAATGTCACTGGCATCAATTCAGCGGAGAATGGTGATATAGCGGCCATCGAGACAGACTCTCACGGTGCGATTGAAGGGGATCTGTTTATTGACTGCAGTGGTCAGCGAGCTCTACTGATCGGCGATCACTTTGATATTCCGCTGCAGTCAAAACACAATATTCTATTCAATAACACGGCTCTGGCAGCACAGGTTGCCTACGACTCGGACAGCGATGCCATTGAGTCCTGCACTCTGTCGACAGCACAGTCAGCCGGATGGATCTGGGATATAGGCCTACCCACTCGGCGCGGTATAGGCCATGTCTACTCCAGCGATCATAATACTGAAGAGCGTGCCAGCGACGAGCTTTTGAGCTATATCGCTAAGACAGTGAGTAAGAATGCGGCTGCCTCGGCCACTATGCGCAAGGTTCACTTCAGCCCTGGGCACAGAGCCAAGTTCTGGCATAAGAACTGTGTTGCCATAGGTATGTCAGCCGGCTTTATCGAGCCACTTGAGGCCTCAGCACTGGTTCTGGTGGAGCTCTCAGCCAGCATGATCGCCGAGCAACTACCGGCCAACCGCGACGTGATGGACCTGGTTGCCAAACGTTTTAATGATAAATTCCTCTATCGCTGGGACCGCATTATTGAATTTCTCAAACTGCACTATATCCTCAGTCAACGACAGGATAGCGAGTACTGGCGCGATAATCGCGACGCCGCGAGCATCCCCGACAACTTGCGCGACCTGGTCGAGCTGTGGCGCCATCAAAGCCCCTGGCATAGAGATACCAACAGTGCCGACGAAATGTTCCCTTCAGCCAGCTTTCAGTACGTGCTCTACGGGATGGACTTTGAGACACAGCCCAGCACAACTCAACGGCGTTCAGATGTTATAGCGCAGGCATAGGTGCAAGCTCTGTTTCAGGAGAATGCTCAACGCCGGGCACAACTGCAGTCCTCGCTGCCAACTAACCGCGACTTAATTAATAAAATTCATACCTACGGGTTCCAAAAAATATAATATCTGCAATTAACATAACGTGGATTCAGGGGAGTAAACATGAGCAGTTTTGCCATCGTCGACAGCAGCGTTCACGGGGACTTAAAAGTTAATACAAGCAGGGGCGTTGAATTAGGCGATAACCTGATGTTCACCATGACCTATCCAATGGAGTTCAGGGATATACAGTCATGCTATCCCATTTTTTTCAGCAAAGATCCCGAGACAGGACAATTCTATCCGGTTGCACTGCTCGGCTTTGAAGATCAAACCAACCTCTTTCTCAACGATGACCAGTGGGATGCGACCTATATTCCAATGACGGTGCGCCGACAGCCGTTTCTGATTGGTTTTCAAGCCGACCCCGATAAGGGTGAAGACGCCACAAAGCCGGTGGTCTCTATCGATATGGATAGTCCTCGGGTGTCCAATGGTGATGGTGAGTCGCTGTTTACCGAGGATGGCAAGCCAAGTGAATTTCTGCAAAAAACTATCGGCACACTAGAGGCGATTCATCGCGGTCTGGAGCACAATAAAGGCTTTATAACAGCGCTGCTTGAACATGATCTGCTGGAATCCTTCAGCCTCGAGATCACACTCAAGGACGGCTCCAACAACAAGCTGATGGGCTTCTACACTATCGCAGAAGAAAAACTACAATCGCTCGACGGCGAGACACTGGCAAAATTCAATACTCAGGGTTACCTGCAGTCTATCTATATGGCAATGGCCTCATTCTCGCGAATTCGCCCGATGATTGATAAGAAAAATGCTGCGCTCGATTGATCCGGCGACCAGGGTTATCGACTGTGCTTGACATTAATAGCCAAGTGAAGGAAATCCTCGACTGTAGGCCGGATGCGATATCCGACGAAGTCTTGAGCTCAAATCAGCCCTTGGTTCTGCGAGGGCTCGCCTCCAGCTGGCCCATGGTTACCGCGGCAGAGCACTCTGGGGCCCGAGCGGCTGAATACCTGAGTAACTTTGACAGTGGCAAGCCGCTTACCGCCATGGTTGGCGACGCTGAGATGGCGGGTCGAATTTTTTATAATTCTGATCTAAGTGGTTTTAACTTTGAATACCAGCGCCTGCGCCTTGCAGAAGTACTTGAGCAGCTGTCAAGCAATGCAGGCAACAGCGCGCCGTCGACACTCTATGTTGGCTCAACCAATGTCGATCACTGGCTGCCTGGGTTTCGCCAACATAATGATCTCAATCTCGGCGAGCGAAATCCAGTTGTCAGCGTCTGGGTAGGCAATCGCAGCCGCATCGCCGCACACTATGACTTTCCGACCAATATCGCCTGCTCTGTGGCCGGGCGCAGACGGTTTATCCTGTTCCCACCAGATCAACTCGACAATCTCTATATCGGACCTCTGGACGTTACACCTGCTGGGCAACCCATCAGCCTGGTAGACTTTAATGCGCCCGATTATCAACGCTATCCTAAATTTCGTCAGGCCTTGCAGTCGGCTCAAACCGTTGAACTGGCCCCTGGCGATGCCATCCTTATCCCGAGTATGTGGTGGCATCATGTTGAAGCGCTCGACGACTTCAATGTGCTGGTGAATTACTGGTGGCGCAGCACGCCACACTATCTGGGCGGCCCACTTAATGTTCTTCAGCACGCCATCTTGGGGCTACGTGATCTTCCTGAGGAACAGCGAGAGGTTTGGAAACAGCTATTTGATCATTATGTTTTCAGCCCTGACGCAGAGAGTATCAAGCATATCCCAGAGCACGCCAGAGGCGTTCTCAACCCCATAGACGCAGAGACAGCAAAGCAACTCCGCAGTATGCTGGCGCAAAAACTCAATCACTAAAAGTAGACCTGGAGAGATGACAATGGCAACCGACAATGCAAGAAAAGTTGTTATCGTCGGCGGTGGCACAGCAGGCTGGATGGCTGCCGCATCACTGACCAAGCTGATCGGACCTAATATCGATGTCAGCGTTATTGAATCTGATGAAATTGGCACAGTGGGCGTGGGTGAAGCAACTATTCCAACCATGATGACCCTTCACCAGCTATTAAAAATTGATCAACGGGAATTTATGGCGACCGTGCAGGGCACCTTTAAGTTGGGTATCTCCTTTGAAAACTGGAAACGGCCGGGGCATAGCTATATCCACTCGTTCGGACGAACCGGGCAAGACTGTTGGGCTGGCGGTTTTCAGCACTTTTGGATGAAAGGTAAGCAGCTCGGTATAAACGAAGAATACGGCCGCTACAGTGCCGAACTGATGGCCGCCAAAGCCGGTAAATTTGCTGTACTGCCGAATAACGGGTTGAGCTATGCCTTCCATATGAACGCCACTCTCTATGCAAAGTTTTTGCGCAATATGGCCGAACAGAATGGTGGTAAGCGCATCGAAGGCAAAATAGTGCAGGTCGATACCAATAGCAGTAACGGCTATATCGATAGCGTCACGCTCGAATCGGGACAAACGGTCAGCGGCGATCTATTTGTTGACTGCAGTGGTTTTCGTGGCCTGTTAATCGATCAGACCCTACATACAGAATATGAAGACTGGAGTAACTGGCTGCCCTGCGATAGCGCCGTGGCCGTGCAGACTGAGTCTGTTGGCGAACCCATTCCCTACACTAGAGCGATTGCCCGGGATGCGGGCTGGCAATGGCGTATCCCACTGCAATCTCGGGTTGGCAACGGCATGGTGTTTTGTAGCAAATTTATCTCGGATAACGACGCGACTGAAAGCCTGCTGCGGCACGTGGAGGGTACGCCACTCACCACGCCGCGTATTATCAAGTTTCGTACCGGCCAGCGTATGCAGCACTGGAACAAAAACTGTATCGCGTTGGGCCTTGCCAGTGGTTTTGTTGAACCGCTGGAGTCGACCAGTATTCATCTGATTCAGCGCGGTATTATCCGGCTATTGCAGATGTTCCCCTACAACGGCATCAAACAACCTGATGTCACCGAATTCAATCGTCAAATGCGCGATGAATTTACCTTTGTAAGGGATTTTATCGTGATGCATTATCATCTTACTGAACGCGAGGACACGCCGTTCTGGGCGCACTGTAAAAGCATGCCAATACCAGACACTCTGCGTCATCGCCTCGACCTGTTCAAACAGACCGGCCATGTATTCCAGGCTGCAGGGGATGTGTTTGCGGAAAACAACTGGACGCAAGTGATGCTAGGTCAGGGATTGGTTCCTGAGCAGTACCATCCTATTGTCGACAGTATGAGTGATGAGGAGCTGCGCAACTTCCTTAATGGGCTAGCCGGCAATGTCGATCATCTCGTCAATCAGCTGCCCAGCCATCAGGCTTTTATCGCCAACTATTGTCCCGCTGAGCCACTGTAAATAGGCGGCCAATAGGCAAGCTGTTCATGACCTTATCCAGACACCACTAAACCCAGTCATTGCAAACGAATTTGCCGACGAAAAAAAACCGCGCCCAAAAGCGCGGTTTTTTAATCACTCAACGTCTATCAGTCAACTTTTACAAACTTAAACTGCCAGAACACACCTGTGCCCGTTTCAATGGACACTGTCATGCTGCTTCCGTCAAATGCCATCAACGTAACATTGTAGCTAATTGACTCAGGAACTGCGGGTGGCGTTGCTGCCGACAGTTCACCGGCATTCACCGCTTTGGCAAGACCAATATGCGCGCCTGAACCATTGATCGTCAACACACTGTCAGCGTAGGTATACGTCGCATCAGTGTGCGAGCCATCATGCGGCGCGACTGGCGTGCCACAATTTTCTGGATCAGTGCCCTGCCATGGCTCCATCCAAGTCGAATCACCCATATCCTGAGAGAACGAGCCATCGGCAGCAAACGTATAAGTGTCATCAAACAGACAAGCTCGAGCACCTGTCGCTTCCGCTTCAGAGTTAGACCACCACTCTATACTGCCGAGTGAGGGACCCACACCCAGAGCACCTGCGATCGGAGAAAGCTTCCAGGTACCAACGATTGGTGATGCGACAGCTTCAGCTTCAGCACCGTCTTTAACCAGTTTGAACTGCCAGAAGACGCCAGTACCAGTCTCAATAGACAGTGTCATGCTGTTGCCATCAAAGGCCAACAACGTCACGTTGTAGGTGATTGACTCAGGAACTGCGGGTGGCGTTGCCGCCGACAGTTCACCGGCATTCACTGCTTTGGCAAGACCAACATGGGCACCTGAACCATTGATTGTCAGGACATCATTAGCAAAGGTATATGTCGCATCGGTATGCGATCCATCATGCGGCGCAACCGGTGTGCCACAGGCTTCTGGATCACTACCCTGCCACGGCTCCAGCCAAGTCGAGTCACCCATATCCTGAGAGAACGACCCATCGGCAGCAAACGTGTAGGTGTCATCAAAAATACAAGCTCGCGCACCAGTCGCTTCGGCTTCAGAGTTAGACCACCACTCTATACTGCCAAGTGACGGGCCGACACCCAGAGCACCTGCAATCGGCGCTAATTTCCAAGTTCCGACGATAGGAGACACTTCTTCAACAACTTTGACAAACTTAAAGGTCCAGAATACACCTGTTCCTGTCTCAATCGTCGCCGTCATATTGAGGCCATCAGACGACATTAGAGTAATGCTGTAATTGATCGACGTCGGAACCGCAGGTGGCGTTGCCGCAGACAGTTCACCCGCATTGACCGCCTTGGCCAAACCGATGTGCGCGCCTGAGCCATTGATCGTCAGAACATCATTTTCATACGAGTAGGTCGCATCTGTAGCAGACCCATCATGTGGCGCTACTGGCGTACCACAGGCTTCTGGGTCAGTGCCCTGCCAAGGTTCCATCCAGGTTGAATCGCCCATATCCTGAGAGAATGAACCATCCGCAGCAAAGGTGTAGGTGTCGTCAAACAGACAGGCACGTGCGCCGGTTGCTTCAGCTTCTGAATTCGACCACCAGTCGACGCTACCTGAGAACGGACCAACACCAAGGGCACCAGCCACTGGAGCGAGTTTCCACGTACCAACGATTGGAGACGCCACCACTTTAACCAGTTTAAACTGCCAGAAGACACCGGTTCCTGTTTCGATTGACAGCGTCATCGAGGTACCGTCAGCAGATAACAGGGAAACTGAATAGCTGACATAGTCGGGAATAGCTGGAGGAGTCGCAGATGATAGTTCACCCGCATTGACCGCTTTGGCCAAACCAACGTGAGATCCGCGGCCATTAATAGTTAGCGTATCGTTCAGCAGGGTGTAGGTCGAGTCAGTCTGCGAACCATCATGCGGCGCAACTGGCGTACCACAGGCTTCTGGATCAGCACCCTGCCATGGCTCCAGCCAAGTCGAATCACCCATATCCTGAGAGAATGAACCATCGGCAGCAAACGTGTAGGTGTCATCAAAGATACAAGCTCGCGCACCAGTCGCTTCGGCTTCAGAGTTAGACCACCACTCTATACTACCAGCTGCGGGACCAACGCCCAGCGCACCTGCTATTGGAGCTAACTTCCAGGTTCCTACGATAGGATCATCGACCGCACCAGTAGAACACCCGTCAGCACAGTAAGTCATTGTCGAGTCATCGGTGGTTTCGGTAACAGTCTCTCCGACTTCACCACTGACATCGGTGAAAGAGATGCTAAAGGTAACGTCGCCATCGACATCGTCTTCATTCATCAGTCGCGTCGCACTCCACGAGCGCACACTACCGTTAACATCAACGCTTACACCACCAATAGTGACAACTGGCGTCATCAGAGCTTCGTCCGATTCGAACTCAAGCGTTACTTTTTCGCCAAGTGCCGCATAAGGACCCAGGTTACCGCCGTTATAAATGGACACATTCAGCAGAGTTGGCGCTACGCCATCAGAGCCCGGCTCAGCAAGATCGTTCTCAGTGACAGTACTTCCACCGCCACCACAAGCCGCAAGCGTTAAAGAAACTGACAGTGCGAAAATTGCACCGAAGTGATTTGATTGTCGCAGTTTATTAACCCAACTGAGACTGCTTAAAAGCGATCGATATTGCATAACTCCCCCTGAATGACTTTTTTATAATTCTAGGAACCTGACATGGCTTCAACAGAATTTGGAAATCTAATTCTCTGCGCCCTGAACTACAAGCTCCAGCACTATACGGCGAATAGGGATTTATATGCGATGAACTGGCTATTTTGCAAGCAAACTGCGCTTAATGCAGTGCAAGAGCAGCAGGCTAGCGGTCTGATGCACTGCCACCGAGACAGTTGGGCGAGTCCGGCGCGGCCTTTTTGCTCTCAGCCCACTCTAGCGGAGTATACGTATGCAGCGCCAGCGCGTGGACTGGGCCGGCCAATTCTTCGGAGAGTACGGCGTAAACCGCCTGATGGCGCTGCACGGGACGCTTGCCAGCAAACTGATCGGTAACAAACACCACCTTAAAATGGCTCTCTGAGCCCGGCGGTACCGAATGCATAAAACTCTCGTTGGTTAGCTGAAGAAAATCCGGCCCAAACTCAGCGCTTAGTTTGCTATTGATCTGTTGCTCTATCGGGCCCACTGGATTACATCCTACCGACAAGATTAATCATCACACCAGCGGCCACGGCAGACCCAATCACGCCGGCCACATTGGGGCCCATGGCATGCATCAACAAGAAGTTTTGCGGATTGGATTCGAGACCCACTTTGTTAGCAACCCTTGCAGCCATCGGCACAGCGGAGACGCCGGCAGCACCGATCAACGGGTTAACCTTGTGCTTGGCAAAGAGATTCATCAGCTTGGCCATCAACACGCCTGAGGCTGTACCAATGCAAAATGCCACAGCGCCCAACGCAAGAATACCCATGGTTTCCGGGTTGAGGAATTTCTCAGCACTCATCTTCGAGCCAACGCCGAGACCGAGAAAAATCGTGACAATATTAATCAATGCATTTTGCGCAGTATCACTGAGACGATTGACCACCCCACACTCGCGCATCAAATTACCGAAGCAGAACATACCCAATAGCGGCGCGGCATCCGGCAATAACATTGCCACCAATACCAACAGCGCCAGCGGGAATACAATGCGCTCAGCTTTGGTCACCGGACGCAGCTGTTGCATAGTGATCTGACGTTCAGCGGGCGTGGTCAGCGCACGCATAATCGGCGGTTGGATAATCGGCACCATCGCCATATAGGAATAGGCAGCTACCGCAATCGCGCCGAGCAAATCGGGCGCCAACTTACTGGTGACAAAAATCGCTGTTGGACCGTCAGCACCGCCGATAATACCGATCGACGCAGCCTCGCGAATACTGAAATCGAGAATACCGAAATGGCTCAATGCCACCGCACCCAACACGGTGGTAAAAATACCCACCTGAGCCGCTGCACCCAACAACAAGGTTTTTGGGTTGGCCAACAGGGGGCCGAAGTCGGTCATCGCACCGACGCCCATAAAAATCATCAATGGAAATAATCCGGTTTCAATACCACCGTGATAGATATAGTAGAGCAAGCCGCCAGGGCTTTGCATATGGCCCATGGCATCGTAGACAGGTGCGGCATCAAACCCGGCACCAGGAACATTGGCGAGGATCGTGCCAAAGCCGATTGGCACTAGCAGCAGCGGCTCGAAGCCTTTACTGATGGCAAGAAACAGCAACCCTAGACCGACGATCATCATAATCAATTGATCGAACTGCATTTGCGCAAGCCCTGAACTGGCCCACAAACTGATTAAACTTTCCATTTTGAGTGACTCCTTAAGCCAGGGTTAGCAGCACATCGCCGACAGTTACGCTATCGCCACTCTTTGCTCTGACCTCAACAATTTGGCCCGCTTTTGGCGCACTGACCGATGTCTCCATCTTCATCGCCTCAAGAATCACAATGCTTTCGCCTTCGCTTACCTGCTGTCCGGGCTGCACCAACATCTTGACTACCGTGCCGGCCAGGGGCGCGGCCACTGGGTCGCCACCGGTTGCTGGAACTGCGGCTGCCGCACTAGCTGTCGTTGCCCCAACACCTGCGCCGGCAATGGCACTAATGTCACCTCCGTTGCTGACAGCCACGGTGTAAGACACGCCTTCAACTTCCACGGTGTAGATTTCTTCACCGGCATCATTGGTCTGGACTGTGGTCGTATCTGTGGCCTTGCCTGTGGGCACTGGCTCAAAGGCATCGGGGTTATCTTTATTTTGTAAAAACTTAAGACCGACCTGAGGAAATAGTGCGTAGGTCAAGATATCGTCAATCTGACCTTCTCCACCACTGAGCTCAAAACCATGCTCTGCTGACAGTCCTTCCAGTTCCAACGTCAGTGCTTCTAGCTCTGGCTCAAGATTATCGGCGGGACGGCAGGTGATTGGCTCTTCACCTTCATCGAGAACCCGCGCCTGCAACTCAGCATTCATCGGTGCTGGTGTGGCGCCATACTCGCCGCGCAGCACGCCAGAGGTCTCTTTCGAAATCGACTTGTAACGTTCGCCAGTCAGTACATTTAAGACGGCCTGGGTACCGACAATCTGTGAGGTTGGGGTAACCAATGGAATAAAACCAAGATCTTCACGCACACGTGGAATTTCAGCTAATACTTCGTCGAGGCGATCTTCCGCGCCCTGCTGGCGCAGCTGGCCCTCCATATTGGTGAGCATGCCACCAGGCACCTGGGCCACTAGAATACGCGAATCAACACCGCGCATTGAGCCTTCAAATTCAGAATACTTTTTGCGCACATCTCTAAAGTAAGCGGCAATTTCTTCAAGCTTGACAATATCCAGCCCTGAGTCGCGCTCGGTGCCTTTAAAGATAGAGACCACGGATTCCGTCGCCGAGTGACCATAGGTCATCGACATCGACGATATGGCGGTATCGACACGGTCAATGCCTGCTTCAACACATTTCATAATGGTGCTGGTGGAGAGACCGGTTGTGGCGTGGGCGTGTAACTGAATTGGTATAGAAACAGCCTGTTTAAGCTTGCTGACTAGTTCAAAACCCGTATAAGGGGTGAGCAGTCCGGCCATATCTTTAATGCAGATTGAGTGTGCCCCAGCATCTTCAATCTGGCGACCCATATCGACCCAGCGATCCATGGTGTGCACTGGGCTGACCGTATAAGAAATAGTGCCCTGAGCATGTTTACCTACCTGAACCACCGAACGCAGTGCTGTCTCCAGGTTGCGCATATCGTTCATCGCATCAAATACGCGGAACACATCAATACCGTTTATGGCGGCCCGTTCAACAAATTTCTCGACCACATCATCGGCATAGTGACGATAACCGAGAATATTTTGCCCACGAAACAACATCTGCTGCGGCGTGTTGGGCATCGCCTTTTTGATTTCACGAATACGGTCCCAGGGGTCCTCGCCTAAAAAGCGAATACAGGAATCAAATGTCGCCCCACCCCATGACTCCATCGACCAATAACCGATCTGATCAAGCTTTTCAGCGATCGGCAACATATCATCGATGCGCATGCGGGTTGCAAAAAGAGATTGGTGCGCATCGCGCAGAACAACTTCAGTAATGCCGAGGGCGGCAGGTGTCGAGGGCATATTCATGTCCGTTTTGGTAAGTTCATGTAGAGTTTGTGTTGCTACTTCTTGCCGCGGTGTTGATCAATCGCAGCCTGTATCACTTTGACAATTCGCGGCTCAACCGTCGACTGCACTGACCCAGCAGCAGTTGCACTGACAGCGATCTCTGGCTCATCAATAACGAGTTTATTGACAATCACCGACATCAACGAGGTAACACCCACCAACAGCGTCAAAAATGCGAAGACCGTGCCCATACCGTAGAGCAGCAAATCCAAACCTTGTGAGACCAGCGTTGATTCCATCGGAAATCCCAGATAATGCGTGATAGTGAGTAAATAGCGGCCACGGAATGGCCAGACCGCAAAACTATAGCAATACCCCGATTATTTGCAAGTATGGCTTTGCTTTCGGCCGCGGGAAACCTACAATTCGTCTCACCGCGGCACCTCCCACTCAAGGATCACCATCATTATGCGCATCAAAGAGCTTCTCAATCAGCGGTTTTCCGCCGCCATGCAGGCCGCGGGAATTCCCAGTGAATGCTCCCCAATACTGGCGCTAAGTGGCAAACCGCAGTTTGGCGACTATCAGGCCAATGGTGCCATGGCTGCGGCAAAGCGCTTAAAGAGCAACCCGCGCGAGTTGGCCGAAAAAATTATTCAGCTCGTCGAGCTCGACGGTGTCGCCGACAAACTTGAAATTGCCGGTCCAGGATTTATCAACATCCACCTCAGCGATGCGTTCCTCACTGCCTGCCTGAGTGAAAATACGCTGCATACGAAGGGTGAATCGGTTCACAGTGGCGATCGCCAAACAGTGGTTGTCGACTACTCCTCACCCAATCTTGCCAAAGAGATGCATGTCGGCCATCTGCGCTCAACCATTATTGGCGATGCAGTGGCTCAGGTGCTCGAATATCAGGGCCATAAGGTGGTTCGCCAAAATCATATGGGCGACTGGGGAACCCAGTTCGGCATGCTGATCGCAGAACTCGAACAACAACTCAGCGAAGGCGAGCAGGCTGAGTTGGCGCTAGGTGATTTGGAGCTGTTCTACCAGCAATCAAAAAAACATTTTGATGAGGACCCCGCTTTCGCCGATACCGCTCGCGCCTACGTGGTCAAACTACAGTCTGGCGACGCCCACTGCAGAACGCTGTGGGAGAAATTTATTCAGGTTTCCGTGGCACACAACCTGGAGATTTATCGGCAGTTAAATGTCGGCTTAAGCGCCGAGCATATTATGCCCGAGAGCGCCTATAACGATGATCTGCAAAATGTCCTCGACGATCTGATGGCAGCTGGTATCGCCGTCGAGAGTGAAGGCGCAAAAGTGGTCTTTCTCGATGAACTGGCTGACAAAAACGGCAACCCCTCGGTGATGATTGTGCAAAAATCTGGCGGCGGCTTTCTCTATGCCACGTCCGATCTCGCGGCCATGCGCTATCGTGTCAATCAACTGCATGCCGACCGTATTCTCTATTTTATTGATGCACGGCAATCTCTGCATATGAAGCAGGTCTTTGCCGCTGCTCGCAAAGCCGGCTTTGTTTCCGATGCGGTCAGCCTTGAGCACCACCCCTTTGGCACCATGATGGGCAAAGACGGCAAACCGTTTAAAACCCGCAGCGGCGGCACCGTGAAGCTCGCCGATCTGCTGGTCGAAGCCGTCGAGCGTGCCGAACAGTTATTACGCAGCAAAAATACCGACCTCGGCGATGATGAGATTAAAGCCATTGCTCGCAGCGTCGGCATCGGTGCAATCAAATACGCCGATCTCAGCAAGACGCGGACCAATGACTATATTTTTGACTGGGACGCAATGCTCTCATTTGATGGCAATACAGCGCCCTATTTGCAATATGCCTACACGCGTATTCGCAGTATTTTCCGCAAGGCGGGTTTAGATGCGGACACCTTCAGCGCCGATATTTGCCTTACCGCAGCGCAAGAGAAAACGCTGGTCATGAAGTTGCTGCAGTTTGACGACATCGTCGATCAGGTTGCCGCTGAGGGTTATCCGCATATTCTCTGTAACTATGTCTACGAACTCGCCAGTGCTTATATGACGTTTTATGAGCACTGCCCAGTACTCAAAGATGAGGTTGCCGACAATATTCAAAAAAGCCGTTTGCAGCTGTGCAAGCTAACCTCGGAAACCATCGCCAAAGGCCTCGAATTACTTGGCATTGAAGTGATGGAAAAAATGTAACTAACGTTGGCAGCCAGATTATTTCAGTATCAAGGGCCTCCGAAATTAAACGCAACTTTTGATCAATTGCTGAAGTCACAATAAGAAAAAAAGGACTCCCCCCGCTATGCGCCTGTCTATTTTAATCAGTCTAATCGCCCTTCTCTGCGCCTGTAATAGTGATCATCAGAGTATTGATATTAATAGCAACGCAAACGTTCATGTCAGGGTCGCTGAGCGCGGTCTCGATCAGACCAGCGCAGTGCTGCGCAAACAGCAGGTTAGCAATCCAAGCTATCAAATCGATCTCATGCTCAACGCTGAGGGCACGCCCTTTAGCGGCAGCAACCTGATCAATTTTGACTTCCAACCTCGTGGCTATGATCTCAGTGTCGACTTTACCGGCGGTGAGGTCATTGAGGTGCTGATCAATGGTCAGTCAGCCGACTATCAATACAATGGCTTTTTCCTCAACTTTGACGAGAGGCAGTTCGAAACCGGCACCAATCAGCTGAAGATTGTCTACACCCATCCCTACAGCAAAGATGGTGCTGGACTCTATTACTTCAAAGACCCACTCGATCAGACTGTCTACACCTACAGTGACCTCGAACCCTACGATGCCAACCGTATTTTTCCACTATTTGATCAGCCTAACCTGAAGGCTCGGTTTACGCTCAATGTCGATGTACCTGC
>Ga0075467_10001494_pt1 | contig 19257 bp, 17 predicted proteins | sample DEB08_DNA_9_FD_75067 | JGI IMG/M metagenome (GOLD analysis project Ga0075467, IMG submission 75067) | Aqueous microbial communities from the Delaware River and Bay under freshwater to marine salinity gradient to study organic matter... | ecosystem: Environmental > Aquatic > Marine > Coastal ... | reverse complement strand
AAGGGTTCTATTTTAAAGACATTCACAAATCATAAAAAACCACACACAAGAATAGTCAAGTCTAAACCCAGTACTTTTTAACCTGAGCGGCGAAAAAATTGCACTGCTTGGTCTTCAAGTTTCAGTCGCATTTGCTGATATATATCGGGTCTAAATACATCCCTAACTAGTTCAGCCGGGACATTAATATTTTTCAGTTGTCCTGCACTTCTCATTTGACTAATTAACCATTCACCTCGGATGTATTCAGGCACATTAATTGAGCCATTGCTAGATTTTGAGAACTGATTATATGAAGGTATGGTACGAGGTGGCATAGTGATATGAGTTAGGCAACTGCCAATTAAAGATGGTGTAATCACATCAACAGACGCATCTAAATATTGTTCTGAACTCAACAAACGTGCAGCCTCAAATCGATTTGGGATACTTTCTAACCAAATACAGGCTTGCTTTAACGCAGCGGTTAAAGCGATGACTGTGTTAGGTTTACTCAGCTGAAAACTAGCTAATAATCCTAGGACTTTCTCAGGGCTGTCTTGCCATATATCAAATGATGTCAGAGCAGTTAAACCAATACCTGCTCTAACAGCTTTGGCATTCCAAGGTCCACCAACACAACATCCGTCAATTTCACCGCTTTGTAAAAATGCCACCATATTTACCGGTGGCACAACCACTATGTCCAAGTCTGCTTCTGAAATATGGGCAGAGGCCAGCCAATCTCTAAGCTGATAATAATGACAACTGTAAGGAAATACAGTCGCAAACCTTAACTTTGGACGGTTTTGATTTTTACGCACGCTAATGACTTTTTGTAATAGGTATGCAGCAAGCGGCAATGTCACATGAACAATATTGTTTTCTTTTAAAATCTCTTGGTGTAATTTTTCAGACAAAGTAATAGCGTTACCATTTAAGCTAAGTACTAAAGGAGTAATCACTTTTACTTTGGCACAACCTAAGCCCAGTGAACTGGCTAATGGCATGGGGGCTAGCATTTGAGCTGCATCTATAATCCAGCGTGTAACTTATCTCTTAGCGTCGCCCAAGAATTCTGTTTTTGCAATTTAACATTCAGCCCCCACTGGCTAAAAAAACCCATTTCTTTAGCCACAATTAATGGTGCAGAGTCCGTTAGTGGTACAAATCCTAAGGTTAAATCTGTTTGTTCAGGTTCAATCATACTTTTGACCTAGTATCTTAAATAGTGTTTAGAAAAGAAATAAGTGTTTTTGCCACATCATCCAACTTTTGTCCTGTATCCATAGCAGTCTTTCGCATGGCTTTAAAAGCGACATCTTCTGATAGATTCTTTTTCTTCATTAATAATCGTTTAGCTTGATCAATCAGATTACGCGAGGCTAGTTGATGTTTGGTTTCACTTAATTCTACTTTTAATTTTTGAAATTCACGAAATCGAGCCACAGCCGCATCCAAAATTGGTTTAACCCTTTCAGCTTGCAAATCACCGACTACATAAGCGCTAACCCCAGATTCAATATATTGATTAATGGTGTCAGTATCTTTTTCGCCAGAAAACATCACTACGGGTTTGGGATTGTAATGAGAAATGGTACTTAAACTTTCTAAAATATCACGGCTGGGAGACTCTATATCAATCACAATAATATCTGGCTGGATCTCATCCACCTGTTTTAATAGTGACATGTGTGGATTGGCTAGGTGACTAATTTTGTACCGAGAGTTATTTAGAGCCCACGCTAAAGACTCGGCTCTTTGGCGGTTTTCATCAATCAACAAAATACGCAATTTTGGAATCACAGTATTTTGTGCTTTAGATAAAGCTGTATCTTGCAAGCTATCTTTCCGATCTGTAATAATGATCTTTCATAACTGTGCTTAGCAAGCCATAAGCCAAATTTAATGGCCATAGATATCAATAAGTTAATAATAAAATTGCAAATAACTTGTTTATTTAAAGTCCAAATAAATGCAAGCGCACCAACTTAGTGCATTTTGTGCAAAGTAAATTATGTCTCCCGCAGTTGTTTTATCAATTTTACAAGCCGCATTATTTTAATATTCGATAATTGGCGATAATCAAAATAAGGACAAACCACCAGTTTGTTATGGATATTTATCGCAAATTCGTGATCTAACCATGTCAATAAGTGGGGCAAAGTTAGTGATTTAGCATATGTCTTGCCCATAATGATGTGCACCACATTGCTATTTTGCTGTTTAATATTATTAAGTTGTGGTGGTAAAAATAATAAGCTGGTGTTTGACGAATTTTGTAATAAAACATGCTTACGAAAATCTTGCCAACTTTTAGCTCCTTGCAACGAAACAATGTTTTCAGCATTAAGCGCAAATAGCAGCTTGGCATATACGTTAAATACTTTTCGCCAACCGTTACCACAAGCCAAACCAATAGCATAGATTTCCCCTGCTGATAACGGCTTAATCCCGCCATTACTTGAATATTCAGAAAACGTCGGGATATTGCCAATATACACATTGAATTCAGCGTATTGATCGCCCAGTCCAGATAACGAGGCACTTATCGGCATTTAACTAAGATCGTTTGCCGCAAGCCCTTTTAAATCTTCTTCAATACAACTGATCATTTCTTCAGCCTCAAGCATAATACCTTCTTCATCGCCACTTAATGGAAAAACCAAGACTAAAGTATTGTTGTTTTTCATTCCCGGCAACCATGTGTCGATCCATTCCACAAAATCAATTTGTTTAGGCTGACAATTAGGAAACTCATCTTTTACCCAAGCCTCAGCAAACTCTTTATGTGGCCAAATAGGTATACAGGCATCCTCATCAGCCTTGAGCATCACCCAACCACTTTCACCATACAATCCCCAAAGGTTTTGCATTTCGATCATCTGTGCCAATGCATATTCAAAGCGCAGCTCGGGTAACATTTTACTCAAAGCAAGAAACTTTTCCTGTGAAATTTTATTCATATCAATATCCTAATTTACATTTCCATAAAACATACATTTTTTAAGCGTCACATTTGATTTTAAGCCAATTACAACCTTAATTAAATTTATGCAAACAAAAAAACCATATATCCACCAAAATAGTGTTGCAGACTACCTCATATCGCACCCAGGCTCCAAAAAGTAAAACGTGGATTTACTTGCTGGTCGCTATTATCATTATCTTAGGTTTCGGTATTAAAATTTACTTAATACGTCTAGTAAATCCATCGCTCACTACTTTCATCTCGTCTTGTATGAATTTTCAAATTAATTTAACTAAAACCTCAATTCTCTAAAAAATATGTACTGATAACATTGGGTATAAGTTAACAATCACACATTATTATCGACTCACAAATTGACGAACTACCTTACTTACCTATTATAGGTTTATGTGAGGTAAATCAGGCTCTTCACCATAATCATCCTTAGTAATTTAGCAGTAATCTGAACTTGAGGCTGACTATCACATCAGGCTAACTAAACTTGCTAACCTGATATTCACTGGCTAACATAGAATAAATAGCATGATCGACATACTGGTCATACAACCATTCACATTGACGCAAGGTCGCTTCATAGGAAAAACCTAAACGTTCAGGAATAGCTCTGCTCTTGTAATTCTTATCAGCACAGCGTATTTCGATTTTGTTCAGACTGGCCTCAACAAAGCCATACTCCAATAATTTTTGTACCACTTTGGTCATTACACCCGAGCCAGTGTAATAAGCACAAAGCCAATAGCCAATTGCTCCCCACTTGTGTTGATAATCAATATAATTAAACCCCGCAACACCCACTAAATCACCGCGATGCAAGATAGCAAAAGTAGTGGCCTGATTATTGTTGTGTTGATGAACAGCCGTTTCGATAAAGGTTTTGGCGTCTTCAAAGGTTTTCACTAAGTCTAACCAGGATAACCATTTTTTTAAATAGGCTCGGTTCTTGTTAGTCAAACCATATAAACGCTCGGCAAATGCGGGCACTAAAAGCTCGATGTGAATATCGTTATCAATCTGAAGTTTCATACTTTAACTATGTAAAATCTCTAAAAAAAGCGATGATATTACATAAACTGCTATTTGTTCTCGGGATTTTTTTGGCACATATCAATACAGTACACATTTTGCGCAAGCAGCAGCTAGCATTATCGACTAAGGAATTTAGGGCTAGAGGTTATAAAGTTAAACGCTGCGAGGATTGTTTAATCCCAGAAAAAAAGTGTATTTGTTCACAGCGGCCTTCAATTTACAGTCACAGCGCATTTTGTTTGGTGATGTATAAAAATGAATATTACAAACCAACCAATACCGGTAAACTCATCGCAGATGTCATACTCGACAACTATGCATTTAGATGGGACAGAGTCGCACCCGATCCTGCACTCATCGAGTTACTACAAAATCCAAAGTACGTCCCTATATTGGTATTTCCTCAACAATATGCCGAAGCAGAAAGATGTATAGACTCTCCCAAAGATCTAGTCGAGATAAAACAAGGTAAAACGCCCCTATTTGTGATGTTAGATGGTACATGGCGTGAAGCGAGTAAAATGTTTAAAAGCCCATCTTTTGCTACATTACCAGTCTTGGGTATCCAGCCTAAAAAAGCCTCGTCTTATCAACTACGTGAAGCCGCACATGAGCATCAACTGTGTACTGCAGAAGTAGCCATTGAGGTGTTAAAAATGACAGATGATAATCATGCTGCAGAAGCGCTTGGAGAATATTTTCACCAATTCAAAAAAGCCTATATTGCAGGTAAGGCGCACTTGACCCTTCTTTAGGTCTATTCGACTTTCCAGCCGAGCTTTACGATTAGGCGCATACCTTATTCCAATTTAGCCCGATAATTTAAACACTTCTGTTTGAACTTTTAATAGACAACGGGATAAAGTTAATAAATTAAAAATCTCATGATTACGGAATACGCACAACATGAAACTAGAATCCTTAGCCTTACACCATGGTTATACTTCAGAAGAAACCACCAAAGCAGCTGCTGTACCTATATACCAAACCACATCATATACCTTTGACAACACACAGCATGGCGCAGATTTGTTTGACCTGAAAGTACCAGGTAATATTTACACGCGGATCATGAACCCAACTACGGCTGTTCTTGAAGAACGAGTGGCGGCTATGGAAGGTGGAATAGCTGCTTTAGCTGTGGCATCTGGCATGGCTGCTATCACTTACGCTATTCAATGTATTTGTACTGTAGGTGACAATATTATCAGCACCAGTCAGCTATATGGTGGGACTTACAATTTATTTGCTCATGCACTACCTAATCAAGGTATAGAAGCACGCATGATCCCCGGTGACGACTATGCGGCTTTTGAAGCCGCCATTGATGAAAATACCAAAGCGATTTTTTGTGAATCAATTGGTAACCCTGCAGGCAATGTTGTAGATATACAAAAGCTGGCAGCCATTGGCGCTAAGCATGGTGTACCTTTAATTGTTGATAACACGGTCGCCACACCTTTTTTATGTCGTCCCTTTGAACATGGCGCAGCCATTGTTATTCATTCATTAACCAAATACATTGGCGGCCATGGCACTTCTATAGGTGGCATTATTGTAGACTCAGGAAAGTTTGACTGGGTAGCTAACAAAGAGCGTTTCCCAATTTTAAATCAACCTGACCCGTCTTATCACGGAGTTGTTTATACTGAAGCACTCGGTGCGGCTGCTTATATCGGTCGCTGCCGTGTTGCTCCTCTTCGTAACACTGGCGCAGCTATATCGCCAACGAATTCGTTCAATATTTTAATGGGTCTTGAAACATTAGGTCTTCGTATGGAACGCCATTGCGAAAATGCTGAAAAATTAGCCGCATATTTGTCTAAGCATCCAAAAGTAAGTTGGGTAAACTATGCTGCATTAGCCGATAGCCCATATCAGGTAACTTGTCAGAAAATTACTGATGGTAAAGCATCAGGTATTTTAAGCTTTGGTATAAAAGCCACCGCAGAGTCTTCAAGCAAAGTCGCGGGTGGTCAGTTTATCGATGCCTTACAAATGATTTTGAGACTGGTAAACATAGGCGATGCAAAATCCTTAGCTTGCCACCCCGCCTCCACTACACATAGGCAACTCAATCCAGAAGAATTAGCAAATGCGGGGGTCAGTGAAGACCTAGTCAGAATATCTGTCGGTATCGAAAATATTGATGACATTATTGCAGATGTTAGTCAAGCACTTGACTCACTGAAGTAAGGGAAGAAAGATTAAGGCTGGGCGTCATTTTAAAACGTCCAGCCTGATGTTATAGAGGGTCCTCAACAATCTGGAAAGCGCCATGAATGATAGTGATACAAGTGCATTTATTGCCAGTAAAAGTCATGAAAACTCTAAAATAATTTTTGTCGAGTTAAGTTTCTAATTGATATATACGTCGCCGATATGCGCTTGTTTAAATATGGGTAATATTCCTTTTTCTGCATCAATGATGCATATGTTTTCCTTTTATCATAAGGCCATTATTGGGTGTTCATTAGCCTGGATTTATTGTAAACCTATGCTAATGAAGTCGAGTATATTTTATATATATGGGGTACCGAATATCGCCATTATTTATCAGATTTGAAGTAATTAAATTATGGCTTTATACCCAGAGCTGTTTTAATCACTGCATTTATTTCTTCCCAATCTTTAAGCCCCTTGGTTGGTCTTAACTGAGTAAGATAAATGACTATGACTCCGTCTTCAGGACGGACATAATATTTTGAATTGTATGCACCACCCCACTCATACTGTAGTGTTTTACCTTTTAAATCTCCTTCTTTTCCCTTTGTTAAGGAAAAACCATAACCAAAGCCATCGTTCCAATCCATATCAATGTATGGTATTTGATCAATTGTCATTTGTGCTACGGAAGAAGGTGACAGTATTTGGGTTCCATTTAAAGAGCCTTCATTCAGTAACATTGTGAGGAATTTTGCATAATCACTAGACGTTGAGACTAGCCCTGCACCACCTGAGAATGCTTTCATGGGACCATCGGCATAATGACCTTGGCTTACCATAAAATCATCAGCGGTATGAGTATCGTTTGCTCTTTTTATATCATTATCAGTGGCATTATAAACAGCAGTCAGGCGATTCAATTTATGTTGCGGTATATAAAAATGTGTATCAATCATCCCCAACGGAACAGTAATTTCGTTCTCAAAAAAATCTTTTAAACTTTGCCCTGATATGTTCTCAATTATGACACCCAGCAAATCTGTACTGTGACCATAGATAAACTCTGAACCTGGTTGAGCATGTTGAGGTAGAGTTGTAATCGGCGCTAAAGCTTGCTTCATGGTTTGAACTTTGTCTGCAAAATACCAGCCATGCAGGCCTATTTTCTTCCACTTCTCTTCATTAATACCCCATCCATAACTTATGCCAGCAGAGTGAGTGAGAAGATCATGAACTGTGATCTCGCGCTCTGCAGGTACTTCAAAAAGAGATTTATCTTTATTTATGACTAAAACATTCGTCTCTTTAAAGGAAGGAATATATTTGGAGACAGGGTCTGTAAAATGAATGAGTCCACGTTCATTTAAGATCATTATACCGACTGATGTGAGCGCTTTTGTTTGAGAAGCAATACGAAAGAGACTATCAACTTTCATGTCTTTATTAGCTTCAATATCTTGCTTGCCCGCGGCAACATGCAGCACCTCCTCGCCGTTTTTCATTACAAGAATGACACCACCGGCAATTTTTTTGGTTTGTACATATCCATTTAAAATATTCTTGGCTGCGGTGAAATTATAATCATTAGCAAAGAGTGAAGAACTAAAAAGTAGTAAAGCAAAAAAAGCAACACTCTTGATGCCATTATTTTTAGTCATCTGAGTAATTTTCATTGTCATTATATTTATCCAAGTCGATTTTCATATTTCAGATTATAAAACCAGCATCATTAAAGCGCATGATTTTGAACACGTTTTAAGTGCAAAAGCCTAGTATAAAATAGAAACAGTAAACGATGTGTCAGCTATGTGCAAATGTGGTACTAGGGCTAACTAGTTATATGAAATGATGAGAAATAAAAACCCATATTAGCTGGCATTGGGTAAGAGCTGTATTAATTTAAAAAGAGAGCCTGTTTCAGCTGTTATTTCTATAAGGTGGGTATAGAAACGTTAAGTCAGAGATAAATTTGCAACATCATTCGTCACTGAAAACCTATCTCTATAACGTTAAATAGATCAAAAAAAGATTTAAGGGCAACCCGCTCTAGTTGATGCGACTCTAGCCATTTCAATTTTCCCGGTTCTATTTACGCTCACTATCCGTGCTTGTGAGCTCTGGGCTGTTAGCATAAATAAGGTTTTACCATCATCCCCGCCTAACATACAGGCATAACAATTTTGACTGGTATTCACGACCTCTAATACCTCTCCACCTTTTGCAAAAAGGACACATTCGTTACTGACTGCGTTTGCGATCCATATATTACCATCTGCATTCATACATATTCCATCGGGCAGTCGTGAGCCGGTAGCTGCCCACTGTCTTCGATTACTCAGAGCACTGTTTTCATCAATATCAAACGCGGTTAAACACAGACCCAAAGTTTCTGCGACAATGAACGTTTTGCCATCGGAAGTAATAACAGATCCATTGGGGAAACTCATGCCACCGGCTGCAACACTCACATCTCCCTGTGGTGTCACTTTCACAATATTGGCTTTGGGGTGATCTGCCATCACTGACTCCGTACCCCGTGTTTGCATTTCTTCGTCAAGGTTAAACCCAAAATTACCGACGTAGGCATTACCTTGCTTATCAACCACCATGTCATTGCATAAATGCGTTGAGTATTGAGATAAGTCAGCGTGTAAAACCAAACCGTTTTTTTCAAGTCGCTTTAACGTGAGTGATTCCATGCATACCACCAGTAATCGACCGTCTGGCAGCCAACCTAAACCTGAGGGCTGCTCATCTAATTGTAATTCCAATCTAGCCTCACCTCGCAGGTTAACTGACTTAACTGCATGGTCGTAAAAATCGCTGTACCAGAGGCGGCCATTTCGCCAACGTGGGCTTTCCCCAAAATAAAGACCATCGATTAATGTTGTTGATTGTGTCATTAGTGTCCTTATTTTTCTGTTTTAGATAGTAAAAACCAACAGTCTGCTGTGGCTTGTGAGTAGAACTGCCCAATCCCCCTCCTCAACTCTGATTCGACTTTGTAAACAACAGTGTCATATCCAGTTGTTCTTCTAGTCCGCTCACATTATTCATTTCAATTCAGCGGCGTGTTTTGTAAAAGCGTTGAATATTGTGTTCCAAATGATGATCTAGTATTTCATCTAGTTTATGGCCAATTTTAGAACATATTTTAATTTGTTCTAATTGAGGCCAGGTTGAGCGTTCACCTTCAACAACCAATTCATCTATTTCAGCAGAGGTGAGTTGTCCCAGCAACTTTTGAGGATCGACAAAATTAAAGTGAGGTACGATATTCACATCACCTTTGTAATCTTGTGCCATAACCGAATAGAACATACTCATGGTTTTACCTACATCGGGAATTTTACGTAAAAAACGTCGGCTAAATTTCTCGCCACTTTTTAAAATTTCATGGGTGGATAATCGTAAGACCTTTTTTGCCCCTTCAGACACAGGCATATATTGTTCACCCTTGATAATGGCCAGTGCTAAAGGATTAGCCTGACTAACAATATAATGATTAACCCCATAGAGTCTAGCGAGTCTTTTGGCTGGTAAATCGTCAGTGACTGCCCCATCGACCCAACGACGCTCCGGTAAATGGGGCTGAGCCTCACCATATACATTCTTAGCCATCAACATAACAGGAGGATAGACACCGGGTACCGCACAGGAAGCCATGACTGCCGTTCGCACATAAACATTAGGCGAAGTGATTGCATTCATTAATCTTGATGTTTGATGTTCCTCAGCAGGTGCGATAGTAATACTAATCATTCGACCTGTTTTTTCATAGGCTTCCTGGAAGGTCATGTCAGGAATGATAGCATCTAACATTATTTTTAATGATGCTGAGTCGGATTGCCTACGGATAAGGCTTTTTGGACGGTTATCAATCTCAACTTGCAGCGGATCCAGCACCTTATTACCTTGCAATACACAGGGTAATTCATCATCAGAATATGTGCCAAGTATCGCTGCAGAGATCGCTCCCGCGCTTGAGCCCGAAATAACAGTGGGCAAGACTTTATGTTCAAATAACGTTTTGATGACACCACGGTGAAAATGTCCAAGGGAGCCTGCACCACTTAACATCAAAGCCGAACGGCCAAAACAGTGACTGGCACGTTCAAAAAAATCAAGCTTATCTTCTTTAGTGATCTCACTTGATTCTGGAATAGTGGAGATATAATCAAGGGCACTCACTATTTCATCAACATACTCTTCAATTAGATGTTTTGTACCCAATTTAGCTTTTTCATAGAGAATTGATTTACCCATGCCTCCCTGATTACCATGAATTCCCTCATTAAGCGCAAATAACAGTCCAATGTCATCTTCCTGACGTCTGTACTCTTTAAGTGCATCGATTCTGGTACGAATGTTCACATAATCGTAACTTTTCGACTCCTCTTTGCTTTTCCATGCCTCGAAACCAGACTTGGCGTCATGCTCAAGGGCAGCATTTTTCCAATCAGCATAGTTGTCGGCGTGGCGCATTTTACGCTCCAAACGGGTAAGAGAAAAACCAGAAGTGATGGACAACATAAACTCATATTTCCGCAATAGTAGGAAGGTTATTGGTCCCTACTATAATCAAAAAAACAAGGCGAACCATCAAGATGGCTGATATAAACATACAAGTAAAAATGAGTGGGAATGACTATTGTTTAAAATGACTCAGAGATAAATCACCAAGGCTTGGTCATTTAATCAAATAAAGACTGATTACGCCTGAATTTCTTGCGTTAAAAATTTACCTACAGCATCTAAAACTTGAACCGACACTTCGAGTCAACTAGTTCAAACTAGTCCTGACGGTCAGCAGATAACAATGAGTTGAATTAATTAACACTTTTATTCACTTTTGATGATAATTTTATTATTAATTGGGCTGGGGGTGACTGTGGTGTCTGAACTTAATAATAGCGAACATGAAAAATTACTGCTGGAGCATCAGGCTGCAAAACTCTTTATGCGCTGGTATGAGCACGAGACGGGTAATCCGATTCGCCACCTTTGGCACAACCGTCCCGCCAAACCAGATGTGTCTTGTCGTTTTGAGGGAGACAGATTGGATTTGGAAGTGGCTCATCTATATGGTGGTGAGCAGGAAGCCATGCAAATATTGAAGCGAGAACTTAGCGACAAGACCCGTCAAGCACTCCAAGAGTTAGAAAGAAACACTGAGCCTCATGCGCGTCTCTTAACCGCTCTAAATCGAATTCTGTTGAATAAATCTTTTAAGCGCTATAAAACTAAGCGGGTTTGGTTAGTTATCCGAAATGCTCACCCGGCTTGGGGGAAAAATCAAATTTTAGCTCTGCAACATTGCATCTCTATTCCCTCTGCCCATCCCTTTGAACAAATCTGGATAGTAGGTGACTGGTATGGCAAAAGCGGCATAGTGCAGCTTTTTCCTTAGAGCAGGTCATGCTGTCAATAGTGCCTAAATACTGTATGTAGTAACTCTATATATAAAAATAATATATTTAGCGCTAGCTAACGAAAGAGTGTATTTGTGAGCAAATAATGCCTATCAGTGTATATTTTGAGGCAAATGAAATAACCTCCATCGAATTAATTGGCTTTATTCATCAATCAATTGAATACGCGATGTCATTCCCATCATTATAGATATGTGGTGAGACACATGTCCCAAAGTTCCTAGCATCTTCTATTATATCTGAGTGTTTTAAAGCTTTGAAAACAGAGTTTTGTGCATCGCCAATTTTTTCACAGCCACATGTACCTATTTTTGTATCATTAATATCGATAGAAATGGACTAAGACATGTATTACACCTCAATCAAATATTTACAGAGGTTTTGAAGCGTTGACAATTTATGGATTAATAATTCTCAAGAAATAACAAGCTTAAGTAAGATAGACTAAACCCATACCTATTTCGAGACCTCAACTATGCCTAGATCCAGTTTACGTCATCAATTTTTCAATTATATCAATGGGTGCGCTTTTGCAGCCCTTAGTATGTTCAATTTAATGGCATTTGCAGATCCTAAAAACCAAACCGTTGATTTGTCTAGTGTGGCGCAGAACATTAAGATTTTGGCATCAGATGCATTTGAAGGTCGCGGCCCGCTTACTCAAGGCGAACGACTCACCATTGAATACTTAGCCCAGCAATATAAAAAACTGGGATTAAAAGGTGCTAACCCCAACATAGTGGGTTCATCACCACTAGGGCAATATTTTCAAGCGGTGCCAATTGCGCAAATTATTCCAGACCAAAACATGAAACTGGTAATTGGTGACTTGTCTTTTACGTCAGGTAAGGACTTCACCGCACGCACCGAACATATTAACAACCAAATAACATTAAACGATTCTCCCCTGGTATTCGTAGGTTACGGTATTAATGCCCCTGAGTATCAGTGGAACGACTATGCTGATATCGATGTAACAGGCAAAACCGTCATCGTACTGGTAAATGATCCAGGATTTGCAACCCAAAACCCTGAGATATTTACTGGTAACGCCATGACCTACTATGGACGCTGGACTTATAAATACGAAGAAGCAGCGCGTCAAGGGGCAAAAGCGGTGTTGGTGGTGCACGAAACTGCGCCTGCCGCATATCCCTGGAGTGTGGTAGAAAGCTCAAATACAGGCAGTAAATATACGCTTGTTGACAGCCAACAAAACATCTCCAAACTGCCTATTATGGGCTGGCTACAATTAGCCGCTACCGAACAAATTTTCAAACAATCTGGACTTAATTACCAAGAGCTTAAACAGCGAGCCTTACAAGCTGATTTTAAACCTGTGAGATTGAAGCAAAGTGCAAATTTAACCCTAAAAAATATTATAAGCCACGCTATATCGCATAATGTTATTGCGAAAATTGAAGGCAATACATATCCTAATGAATACGTGTTGGCAGGTGCTCACTGGGATCATTTTGGGACCAAAAAAACGCCTAAAGGTAGTATCATTTATAACGGTGCTGTTGATAACGCTTCAGGCACAGCGGGAACCTTAGAAATGGCTCGAATATTAATGGCTAAGCACAAAGTTAAGCCTTTTGAACGTTCTATTTTATTCATCAACTTTACAGCTGAAGAAACAGGATTGATAGGCTCTGAGCAATTCTCAAAAGGAGACATTATTCCAACCAAAAACATGGTTGCTTTGGTCAATATTGACGGCATGAATGTATTGGACAAAGTAGATTATATTTTGCAATACGGTGATGGATTATCCGAGATGGAAGATTACTTAGCCCGGGCCACTTTAGCCCAACAGCGAAGGGTGAAACTTGATCCTCGACCGCAAAATGGTTTGTTTTTTCGATCAGATCATTTTTCTTTAGCCAAACAAGGTGTGCCAAGCTTATTATTTATGAGTCTTGGAGACACAGACCCTGAGTATATTGCTAACAAATATCACAAAGCTGAAGATGACTTCTCCCCTACTTGGTCACTAGGAGGTGTTGAGCAAGACATTGAGTTGATGGTTGATATTGTCCAAACATTAGCCAACTCTAGAGACTGGCCAAAGTGGAAAATGGACTCAGATTTTAAAACTAGCCGCGAAGCAGATTTATCCAAATAAGTACCATACAAGTTCACATACCATTGAGTGCGTGACCTTAGTAATGATATTTAGGCACAAGGTAGTGCCATTAAAATATATATGTCTTTTTATGATTTGTTTAGCGTGATTGAAAAATAATATTGTTCTGGTTTGTTGTGGGTAATGTGCGGCCTATTTACAAATGGCTAACAATACATAATTGAAGGTGTTGATATGGTGTTATCAACTATGACAGCCCACATGATTTTAGCTACACGAGTTAAAAACAAAATTCATTTTAGCGACGACTTTAAAACGCACTATAAGTAGTGAATAGTAGAAATCATTGATTCACACAATGCAATTGAATCAAATTGGTATAGTGCCGTAAAATTATTTATAATATAGAACTTGTTAATTTTTAAACTTAACGTCTCAACATCAGGCAAGCTGAAATTGGCAATACAGAGCTTTATGTTGCTGCGCCGCAAAAAAGTGCACTAGTGGGAAGTCCCCCATAGGAGTGTCCATATGAGTCTTGTTAATAGGTCATTTGTTGTTAAAACCAATTAAAGAGACACCTAGAATAATTGACTCTAACACCTCGAAAACACCAAATTATCAAAAGTTATAAAGCGATATCATGACAAGAAAAATTTTATCTTTGAAAGTAAAAAGAAATGAAGAACCTAAAAAAGTTGATGAAGTCGTCAAAGATTTACAACACGATGACCCACAAAAACGTTTTTTAAATGGCGTAGCCATCAATCCAACTCAGTGTATTCAATTAGAATTAGGTTCTGAAGAATTCACCACCCGGGCGATGGATTTGATCACGCCAATCGGAATGGGCCAGCGAGGTTTAATTGTTGCTCCACCGGGCTGTGGAAAAACCACTATTTTAAAACACATTTGTCAGGCAGTAGGAAAAGCCTATCCCGAAATAAAGCTTTATGCGTTACTCATAGATGAGCGCCCAGAAGAAGTGACAGATTTTAAGCGCAGTGTGCCGGCACAAGTGCACGCCTCATCCACAGATTCAAGCTATGAGCAACATGTGCGCGTAGCGAATCAACTGCTTAACACCGCTCGCAAGCAAGCAGGAGAAGGACACGATGTTATGATTGTCATCGATTCTCTTACGAGACTCTCTCGAGTTCATAATGCAAGTCGTAAAAGCAGCGGTCGCACAATGTCGGGTGGACTTGATGCTAGAGCATTGGAAGTACCACGAAAACTTTTTGGCTCCGCCAGAAAGATCGAAAACGGAGGGTCCCTCACAATTTTAGCGACCATACTCGTTGATACCGGAAGTCAGATGGATCAGGTGATCTTTGAAGAATTCAAAGGCACTGGAAATATGGAAATCGTTTTATCACGGAAGATTGCAGACCAGCGGGTTTTTCCTGCACTAGATGTTGCAAAAAGTAGTACGCGCCGTGAGGAACTACTTTTAAATCCGAAAGATCTTGAAAAAGTAATCGTTTTGCGTAGGGCACTTTCGCACCTAAAGCCCTTAGAGGGCGCGAGAAAACTAGCTGAGTTGCTTGAAAAATATCCTACAAATGCGGAGCTTTTAAACTGTTTTATGCCAAAAGCGTAAAAACCTAATGTCCCCTAGCAACGTAATTTAACCAAATATTTAGAATTATTTGAGGATATTGGCAATAAAAGCCCTGTGGTTATTTTTACCTCTACATTCTCAGTGCGTGGTAGTGATACCCAGCAAAAGATGCTCTGTGTGTTAATAACCTTGCAACTCATCGCGGGCTTACTCAAATTAAAACAGAATACATCCCCCTTTTTACCGATACCCAGTTCGTTGTTTGGCATACTAATTCCTGAGCCAAACGCAGTACAATTCAATGTTGCGTTTTAAATTTCCCAAATCAAATAACTGACCTTCTTCAACCGTTTTATCAAGTTGATATTTAGCATCTTCACATTTTTCACTCAAAACTTGTTTAGTATTGTTTTGTTTTAGTTCAGATGGCTCTGCAACCACTATTCGTGGTTGTGTACAGGCACTCAAACCTAACACTAAAATACTGCTTAACAATACATCACGCATATAAATCCTTAACAACACAAAGTAAATATCAGAAAAATCTAATTTTTATTTATTTTAATAACAATCAAGCATACAGGGGCTCGTCTAAACATAATCAGATATTTAAAATTATTTGAACATATTTACATTGTCTGGCTTGGTGATCCTTTATTGTAAGGTGGTTTTAACGCTATGGGTTGAGGGGCACATGTCTAGAATTTGTTGGTTAAATGTTGCTTATGCACGTTATGAAAAATTTTTTATTGGCGAAATGAAAGCACTAGACGCATTGTACATAACCTGACACATTACATTTACAAGTTATTGAAACCTTATATATCGTTTTTTAAATATTGACTGTCTAGTGATTTAGCGTTGTCTTTATTAATGATTAAACAGAAAAGGAACGCATTATGAATTTACCATGGTTAGCTCACTACGGATCTTTGGGGATTATCATTCCGGAGTTTGAGGATAGGCCCTTTGGTAGTTTTATTGAGGAACATGCCCGTATTCAGCCAGAAGCGATGGCTATGTGGTATGTAGCCCGCGGAATTAGCTATGCAGAATATAATGAACAAGCCAATCGCTTAGCCAATGCTTTGATAACCTTGGGTGTTAATAAAGGCGATGTTGTTGGCATTCACTTACCTAATATTCCACAATATCCAATAATGTTAGCCGCAATCAGCAAGATAGGCGCAATCGGTTCAGGCATTTCGCCGCTATTAGCCCCACCAGAAGTAGCATATCAAATTCAAGACGCAGGTATTAAAGTCGTTATCACGCTCACTGAACTAGCACCAGTCTTCGCAGCCATGCCTGAAACGCCAGACTGCTTAAAATATACAATTGTAACAGGTGCGGCAGACCTACTAGCGCCGATAGATTTTGATCTCCCAGACATTAAAAATTGTGGGGTGTTCTGGTATTTAAGTCTTACACAATCGGCATCAACTGAATATACTCAAATTGATGTCCATTGGAATGATACCTTCATGATCCAATATACCGGCGGCACCACAGGCAAGCCTAAAGGTGCGATGTTGTCGCAACGTAATGTCATGCATAACACAGCGCAATCAATGGCAGTGAACCCTTTTAATGAAAGCCAAGAAACGCTATTAAGCGCGTTTCCAATGTTTCACATTGCAGGGCTAGCCAATGCGATTGCCTCGGCAATTTATGGTGGCAAGATGATCCTCGTACCCAACCCACGGGATACAGATTTTATTTGTGAGCAACTTCAAAAGAATCCTGCCAATGTCATCATTGGCGTCCCAGCGTTATATGACATGATGGTTGCTAACCCTGCCTTTTCACTCCTCGATTTTTCTAAACTCAGAGTGGCGGTATCAGGCGCAGCCCCACTCACTCGCGGAAGTTACGACGCGCTTGCAGCTATTATTGGTGACAATAAGATATCTGATGCTTTTGGCATGACCGAAACAGCGCCTTGTTATACTGCAAATCCACCTAAGCGATATAAACTTGGGTCAATTGGCTTTCCTGTTCCTAATGCAAAGGTACGTATTCGCGACGTTGAAACAGGTGAACAAGATATGCCCTATGGCGAACCAGGGGAGATTATTTGTTCCGGGCCCCAAGTAATGAAGGGGTATCTGAACTTACCTAACGAGTCGGCCAAAGCTCTGCGAGAGATTGATGGCGAGCGCTGGATGTTTTCTGGCGATGTAGGATACATGGACGAAGAAGGGTATATTTTTCTTTGTGATCGCGCCAAAGATATGCTGATTGTGGGCGGTTTCAAAGTGTTTTCAGTCGAAGTAGAAGATAAGCTTTCCGCTATACCTGAGATTGCAGCTTGCGCAATCATTGGCACTGAAGATAAAGCCCGTCCGGGCAACGATGTAGTCAATTTGTATGTTGAGTTATCTGCCCAACATATCGATGCTGATCAACACGCAGTAAAAGAAAAAATATTAACTTTTTGCCATGAAACTATGGCTGCCTTTAAAGCGCCAAAACACATTCACTTTATTGACACGATACCACTGACAGCAGTCGGTAAGATTGATAAAAAAGCACTTCGGTGATTTTATTTTAAGTAAATAACGCAAATCCCCATTGTCATTCAATCAAATATATAAAGGTATGTGATGAATTAACTATGGGTTACCCGTTATGCTGTCTCTGAAGTTTCATGAGATAGTTAGCATGCATCATCCTTTTTTTTCTTCAGATTATCGATTTTGGTTTTCCCTAGCATTTTCAATAATAGGTTTCTAGAAAATCTGAGGGGCGGATAAAGAATGTTTGAAACGGTTTTTGATTTAAACATCCAATAGTTAAAACGATTAAATATTCCCCGACGACTGCTTATCAAAGCAAGCCTATGTATCGCATCGGAGCCGTAATAAAACTGACTACCCATCTTTAAAACCATTCCTTGGTCAATGTCGAGACCTTGTGCGCTGATTTCATTCATCACTTCGCTGTTTTCCCTTGCATCCACAATACGTAAATCACCTTCACATTCTTTGATCCTCACTACTTGGCAATAAGCGTGGCAAGCAGGGCATTCACCATCATGTACAAGTAAAATTTCTTCATGGAGCATCGGGGTCCCCTCGCCTTTTAAGGTATGTATAAAACGCATGACATGCATTTTATGATTGAGATTAAGACTGACACTTCTCTCTATAGCATTAAACATATTTTCGACATTTTAAACGCGATGTTCATCCCACTATACATATCCGCTTTATGTTCAAAAAGATCTTTACTCATTGCTACTTCCTACTTTTGCATATGGCTGCAAAATGCCCACAAAGACAGCGTTATGGTGAAGGCCAACAACAAGGTGTCATACTTTATAATTAAGAATCATGCTTTTGCTAGCTTATTAGCTAGTGACCGATTGGCAGCTATGAGCCTAGAACAGGACGGACGAGCGTTAACCCTGACGGTGAACTTTGTGCCAATACCCGTCATTCGAAGTCACTTCAGTTAAACTGATTTTCGAGATAAATTGACAGTCTAGTTCGCAGCCCAAAAGGTCAAATAAAGATCTAAAGTTGTCTTTAGGGAATTCTAACTATCAGACTATATTGAGCCAAAGTTCATCATACGATTAATCAAATGTGACTGACGGCAATGAGCGATCTGCGGACTGTCAGGATTTTTTACACGTTTTAGCATTTACCAATGTAAGCGGACGATCAGTGTTTTCGCGTTGTTTCAAATATTGGAATATGAATGGAGATTATATTTCTGCACCATCAGGCTCCTTTGATCGAATTGTAGACAGTCGGGGGGCATTCAATCCTATGCCCACTTTTCACTTAAAGGCGTGGCTCATATATCAATTAGACGTACGGATAAGAGCGATCAACCACCAGTCAGTAGCGACAGTTCCTACAACAAGTTTACTGAGATAGCGGGCAGTCATGACTTTTTAAAACAATTGGCGCTTTGTGGCAATTTCAGATATTTAACTATCTAAAGTTTACTCTGACCCTAGAAGTTTCTTGATTACCTCCTGTGAACTGCGCTTTAGCTT
>Ga0075467_10001492_pt1 | contig 19284 bp, 14 predicted proteins | sample DEB08_DNA_9_FD_75067 | JGI IMG/M metagenome (GOLD analysis project Ga0075467, IMG submission 75067) | Aqueous microbial communities from the Delaware River and Bay under freshwater to marine salinity gradient to study organic matter... | ecosystem: Environmental > Aquatic > Marine > Coastal ... | reverse complement strand
TCACGAACAGAGCCATCTTCTAAATTTACCCAATTGTCCAAACGTGCTAAAGGCGATTTTCCGCCAGAGGCAGGTTTGAAATCATCTAATTCAGGTAATACCAAAGGTAATTCGTCAGTCGTCAAAGGAATCGAAATACCATCTTTGTAGCGAATCGGAAACGGTTCGCCCCAATAACGTTGACGGCTGTAATTCGCATCCCGTAATTTGTAATTGACCTTTCCTTTTCCAATGCCTTTTTCTTCTGCGGCATCAATTGCGGCACTGATCGCCTCTTTCACTTCCATACCAGTCAAAAAGCCAGAATTAATTATTTTTCCAACTTTATCATCCATTGTTGCCCCAGGATAAGCTGATTTATCAACAACCTCAATAATATCAATTCCAAACTTCGTCGCAAAACGATGATCTCGTTCGTCATCACTCGGAACGGCCATAATCGCCCCTGTTCCATAATCTTTCAAAACATATTCACCGATGTAAATCGGAATGCGAGTATTGGTAAAAGGATTGATAGCATAAGCTCCAGTAAACTCACCTGTGACCTCTTTTGCTTCTGACATTCGTTCAATTTCGGAGCGAGAATTGACGTAAGTCAAATATTTATCAATAGCAGTTTGTTGTTCGGCAGTTGTGATTTGGGCGACTAAATCGTGTTCAGGTGCTAAAACCATAAAAGTAGCTCCAAAAATCGTATCTGGACGAGTGGTAAATACCTCAATTTTTTCTTCACTTTCGCTAATATCAAAGAAAATCGTTGCTCCTTCGGAGCGACCAATCCAGTTGCGTTGTTGCGCCTTTAAAGAGTCTGTCCATTCGACTTCATTCAAGTCATTCAATAATCGTTCGGCGTAAGCCGTGATTCTTAAAGACCACTGCAACATTGCTTTTTTCTCTACCGGAAATCCACCACGTTCCGAAACGCCATCTTTTACTTCATCGTTTGCTAAGACTGTTCCCAAAGCTTCGCACCAGTTTACATAACCGACTTTGCGATAAGCCAAACGATAATTCATCAAAATATCGTCTTGCTCCGCAGCCGTCATTGCGTTCCATTCTGCTGCTGTGAAAATCTCCTCTTGCGTTGTCGCTGCATTGACGTTGGCGTTCCCCTCTTTTTCGAAGACTTTCGTCAAATCAGTAATCAATGCTGCTTTATGAGTCGTAGTATTATAATAAGACTCGAATAACTGTAAGAAAAGCCACTGTGTCCATTTATAGTAATTCGGGTCAGAAGTTTTAACCTCACGAGACCAGTCAAATGAAAATCCAATATTATCTAATTGACTGCGATAGCGAGCAATATTATCGTCGGTAGATTTGGCTGGGTGTACTCCAGTTTGAATCGCATACTGCTCGGCAGGTAAACCAAAGGCATCGTACCCCATCGGGTGAAGTACATTGAAACCTTTGTGTCTTTTATATCTTGCAAAAATATCTGAAGCAATATATCCTAAAGGATGACCAACATGCAAACCAGAACCAGAAGGGTAGGGAAACATATCTAAAACATAAAATTTGGGCTTTTTAGTCGAATTTGTGACTTTGTAAACTTCATTTTCTTCCCAAAATCTTTTCCATTTTTGCTCAATTTGTCGAGGATTATAGTCCATATTAAACTTATTTATATTGCTTTAAAATTTTAAATCTTTATTTTTATTGTTACACATTAACTTGAATGTGTTAATTCGAACTAATTTAATATTAGTTAATTGAAAATATGTATTACGTTTTATATTAGCGGTTTATGTTTTGATATTACTAATATTAGTTTATAATTAACTAATTGAGTTGCGAAATTAGTTAAAATGTATTGAATCCAATTGTTATCCCTTAAAAATATTAGTGTTTTTGAAGGGCGGTAAAATGTAGAAGTTTGTGTCATTTTAATGTAAATAAAGTATAAGGTGTTATTAATGCCCTGTTTTAGTTACACTTATGTTGTAAAACATATATAAAATATGGATATATTAGTGCTGTGTTTAGAAATACCATTGTTCAGGTGTTTAAAGTCCTATTTTAATGACATATTTTGGGTTAATGAAAGGTATAAAAAAACATGCTAATCTTTTTTAAAATTTTTATCTTTTATGGTGAATTTTTTATTTTTTTTTATTATATAGTAGGCTGGAACTTACACATAAATATTGACGGAATTTAGCAAAAGGGATGGTTTTGAATGTAGTTATATAGTATAATGAGTTATGTCACTTAAAAACTTATCCGAAGTCACTTCAAAATAAAGTAATTTTGATTGATATATGCTAACTTTGGAGGGCGAAATTTAGTTTCATAGATTATTAAAAAACAGCGTTAATTATGATTAGACGATTATTATCTTTGGGAGTAATGTTGATTATAGGTTTATTAGCTTACAATATGATGTTCGGTGATGAAGCAGATAAAGAAAATGCGAAACAAATTACAAATGGAGTTAAAGAACTTATTCAATCAACGAAAGAGAAATATAAAAATGGTGAATATAATGAGGCCATCGATAGAATCGGAGATGTATTTAATCAGCTGAAGAATAAAGCGGATAAATTAAATAATGGTGAATACGCAGATGATATTTCGGAGTTAGAAGAAAGAAAACAACGCCTCGAAGAAATGCTTCGAGAGCTAGAAGAGAAAGAAAATACGACAACTCGCTCGTTAGTGCCTCAAGATTTGACAAATGATAAAGATGCTATTCTTAAGGAAATGTTGGAGTTAGAAAAAGAGGTTAATCGAATTGCGACGAAGCTAGATAAAGAATAAATAATAAAACCTGACAAATACCTAAAACAACACTTAACACGTAGACTTAGTATCAAAGTGAATAAATTGAAGATTCATTTTGAACTCATACTTTAAGGTTGATAAGAAGTAGTAATCAAATGCTTTTTTATCACGATTTTAAAAAACTACTCTTATGAAAAATGTAATTTTATTTGGAACATTTTTATTTTCATTCGTCTTTACGGTCGAGACGACCGCACAATATAATGATTGTATGTTCGGTCAATGTGATTTCGGCTATGGCGTAATGGTTTATGCTAATGGCGAAAAATATGTTGGTGAATTTGATAATAGAAAAAGACATGGGCAAGGAGTTTACTTTCTGTCTAATGGTGACAAATACGTTGGTTCATGGAAACATGATAAATACAACGGAGAGGGTCGCCTTTACAGAAGAGATGGTTCAGTGCAGGCAGGTATTTGGTCAAATAATGCGTTAACTAAATATCATGATAAAACGTCAGGATGTTTAACTGGCGATTGTAATAATGGCTATGGTGTTTATTTGTTAGAAGATGGGACTAAGGTCGTTGGTATATTTCAAAGCGGGAGACCTGACGGTCAAGTCGCTGTTTTTTACACAAACGGTTCAAAATATGTTGGTGATTTTGCGACTTTCAAGAAAGAAGGCACCGGAATTCTATCTCATCCGGATGGTTTAATTGAAGAAGGTTTCTGGAAAAATGATGCTTACGCTGGTGCAGAAAAGTCAGGCAAGGGTTGCATCGAAGGAGATTGTAATAACGGTTTTGGTAAATATGTTTACGATGATTATACAAAATATATCGGAAATTTCGCTGGATCTTATGCACATGGTTATGGTGAATGCTATTATAGTGACGGTGACTATTATAAAGGAGAATGGCAAGCACATCACTTTCATGGAAAAGGAACGATATATTATGCGGATGGAACTATTCAAGATGGTTACTGGAAGGCAGGTGAGTTTTTAGGCAGTACGCCTCCAGAGACGAAAGTTGTCGAAGTTACAACCCAGGCTACTAAGGAATTTCCAAAAGTGTATGCAGTGTTAGTTGGTGTGGCTCGTTATAATCACATGAAAAGTCTAAAATATACAGATGATGACGCTTACAGAATGTTCGCATTTTTGAAAAGCCCAGAAGGTGGTGCTTTAGCAGACGATCAAATCAAAATTTTAATTGACGAAGATGCGTCTAAAGATAATATTTTAAAAACCTTAGAGGAAACGTTCGCAAAAGCAGGCCCAAATGATTATATACTTTTTTACTTTTCAGGTCATGGTCTAAAAGGAGCTTTCTTGCCTATTGATTATGATGGTAATAATAATCGTGTAGAACATGCTGATATTAAGGCTATCTTAGATAAAAGTCAAGCAAAATCTAAAGTTGTCATTGCAGACGCTTGTCACTCTGGCAGCTTGAATGGAGCAAAAGGAGCTACAGCACAGTCGGTTATTGAAACTTACTATGAGGCATTTAGCCGTTCATCAGGTGGGACTGCATTGATGATGTCGTCAAAAGCAGAGGAAACTTCGATCGAGAATAATGGTTTACGTCAAGGTATTTTTAGTCATTTCTTGATTCGTGGCTTGAAAGGTGCTGCAGATAATGACGATAATAAGTTAGTGACTATCAATGAGTTATTCGAATATGTAGAAGCTAATGTTAAGTTTTATACGAATAATTATCAAACGCCAGTAATTAGTGGTGATTATGACAGTAGTTTGCCGATGGGGGTTATTCGAGACTAAGACGATTAAAAACGAAATTATAGAAATTTATACATAAGAGTCTATTCAAAGGCGATATCGTAAGATGTCGCCTTTATTTTTTTTATAAATTATGGATAAGTTTATAATCATTTTTCTATTTTTAACTTTTAGAATGCTCCCTATCTATTTTTCAGTAAAATAGCTTATGAATAATATAATTTTTTAGGGAACGAAACTATTTTAAAACCAAAGTGTCAAGGTTACACTAAGTTTGTTTACCTTTGCAGAAAATACCTAAAATTAGTTAGTTATGCAGTATGTAACACGCTTTACAGAGTTCGATATTCACTTATTTAAAGGTGGAAATCACTTCCATTTATATAATAAATTAGGGTCTCACATCATGGAAGTTGATGGAGTTACGGGAACTTATTTCGCTGTTTGGGCACCAAATGCGAAAAGTATTTCTGTTATTGGTAATTTCAATGGTTGGAATAAAGATGCACACCCGATGAAGCCTCGTTATGATAGTTCGGGCATTTGGGAAACCTTCGTGCCGAATATTGGTCAAGGTGAAGTGTATAAATATAGAATTGTTTCTAATATTGGGAATCGTGTTTTAGAAAAAAGTGATTTATACGCCAAACATTGGGAAACTCCTCCTCGCACAGCAACGGTAGTCTGGGACATAGAGGATTATGAGTGGAACGATACTGAATGGATGGAACAACGTAAAGCAACTGCTGACGAACCGAAACCATATTCTGTTTATGAGGTACATTTGGGTTCTTGGAAACGAAGATCTGCTCAGAAAGAGGATTATTTGACGTATCGTGAAATGGCTCATGATTTGGCTGAATATGTCAGTGAAATGGGCTTCACACATGTTGAATTGTTACCAGTGACAGAACATCCTTACGCACCGTCTTGGGGCTATCAATCTATCGGTTTTTTTGCTCCTACGAGTCGCTTCGGAACACCACAAGATTTTATGTATTTTGTAGATGTTTTGCACCAAAATGGCATCGGTGTCATTATGGATTGGGTGCCTTCGCATTTCCCTGCTGATGCTCACGCAATCGCAGACTATGACGGCACACATTTATATGATCATGCTGATCCTCGTTTAGGTTTTCACCCAGATTGGAAATCTTGTATTTTTAATTATGATAGAAATGAAGTTCGAGAGTTTTTGATAAGTAGTGCTTTATTTTGGGCAGATAAATATCATATTGACGGTATTCGTGTAGATGCCGTTGCGTCGATGTTGTACCTGGATTATTCTCGTAAAGAAGGCGAATGGATTCCAAATATTTATGGTGGTAATCATAACCTAGGGGCTATTTCATTCTTAAAACAATTGAACGGAACGATCAAGAAGGAATTTCCTGATGTGGTCTCAATTGCTGAAGAATCTACATCTTTCGATGGAGTGACTCGCACGGTTGATTATGGCGGTTTGGGCTTTGACCAAAAATGGATGATGGGTTGGATGAATGATACGTTGGAGTACATGAAAAAAGATCCGATTTATAGAAAACATCATCAAGGACAATTAACGTTTAGTTTGGTGTACGCTTTTTCTGAACGATTTATGTTGACGCTTTCTCACGATGAAGTTGTACACGGAAAAGGCTCGATTTTGGATAGAATGCCGGGTGACGAATGGCAACGTTTTGCAAACTTGAGGTTATTGTATGGTTATATGTTCACACATCCTGGTACGCAGTTATTGTTCATGGGAAATGAGTTTGGGCAAAGCGGAGAGTGGAATCACGAGACGAGTTTAGACTGGCATTTGTTACAGCATGATAGTCATAAAAATATTAAGAATTGGGTAAAGGCATTGAATAAATATTATACATCAAATGCTGCTTTTTATGACAAAGGTTTTGCTCCAGAAGGTTTCGAATGGATTGATCATAATGATGGCGATAATAGTGTTATTACCTACATCCGCAAAGGAAATGAAGGGACAAAAACACAATTAATTGTTTGTCATTTTACACCGAATGTTATTAATAATTACCGAATCGGTGTACCAGCGGCAGGAAGTTGGAAACAAGTCTTGAATAGTGATAGTAAGGAGTTTGGCGGAAGTGGCGTAGGACACGCTGAACCTGTTTTGACAGAACCTCAATCTTGGCAAGGTCGTGAGCATTCGATGGAAATCAATTTGCCGCCTTTGGGGATGATTTGTTTTGAATTAGAAGATTAGAAAATAGTGGATAGAAAATATTGGAGCGTCATTTTCAAATTTGAAAATGACGCTTTTTACGTATTAGAAAACTCATTTTTAGTTCAAAAGTCGATACAAAGCATAAGTTTACGACTTTAAAGGTCTTGTGCATAGTAGCATCATTGTTTAATAGTCCCCTTTTCTCCTGCTCAAAATCATATTTCTTTCACTCTAATTTTTCTTTTCTTCAACCTCGAATTATCCAATATGTCGATAATACGGTTTGTTTGATGAGCGGCAACAGCGACAAAGGCACAATCATTTTTCAGTTCAATTACGCCTAATTCCCCTTTTTTCAGTTCTCCCTTTCGGAAAAATGTCCCTGCAATATCACCTTTGGATATTTTATCTTTTCGGCCACCAGATACAAAAACTGTTTTCCATTCTGGAACGTTAGGAATCGGAGCATCAGACAATTGTTCCACTTCCAAATCACCGATAAAATCTGGTAGATCTTCTTGTTCCCATTGTAGAACAAAAGCAGTTCCTTTGCTGTTCATTCGAGCCGTTCGACCATTTCTGTGCGTAAACTCTTCGGGGCGTAAGGGCAAGTGATAATGCACGATATAATCAATCTCAGGTACATCAATTCCTCTTGCTGCCAAATCAGTTGCTAAGATAATTCGGTTCGTTCCGTTCCGAAATTTTATCAATGCTTGTTCTCGCTCATTTTGTTCTAATCCACCATAAAAACAACCGTGCGGAATGCCTTTTTCGGTTAAATAGTCGCTTACTCGTTGAATCGAAGCCTTGAAGTTACAGAACACAATTCCTGTTTGATTACCCAAATGACAAAGCGTTTTGACCAAAGTTTCTAACTTATCTTTTTGGGGCGACATTACTTTTTTAATCGCTAATTGAGGAACACCTTGCTCCAAATGATTTACAAAAACGGGTTGGTCTAAACCAACAAATTCAGGCATATCAACGCCTTTCGTTGCCGAAGTCAAGATCTTTTTTTCGATGTTTGGCAAGGCTTCTATAATTTCGCACATTTCATCTTCAAACCCTACTTCTAACGATTTATCAAACTCATCTAAAACCAATGTTTTAATCGAATCTACTGCAAAAGTCGTTCTACGCAAGTGAGCTGCGACTCTTCCTGGTGTACCGACCAAAATCGCAGGTCGATGTTTTAAAGCAATTTTATCTTTTGAAAACGACCGTCCGCCATAAGCTGAATCGACCTTATAGCCACTTCCCATTTCACGAATGACCTGTTCGATTTGAATTGTTAACTCTCTTGTCGGTGTAATAATTAAGGCTTGAACTTCTGTTGAATCTTCGTCTAACTCTGCAATAATAGGCAACAAAAACGCCAAAGTTTTTCCCGTTCCTGTTGGCGATAATATCACAATTTCTGAAGTCGAATGAATTGCCAAACGAGCTTCTTCCTGCATTTCATTTAATGCTTCAATCTCTAATTTTGCCAATATTTGGCGTTGATTTTTTATCTTTTTTGACATAGCTACAAAGGTAAGCCTTTATTTGAACTCAATCCTAACCCTTTTCCTAAAAATAGAAGGGAATTCTACCCGAAAATTAAAATTTTTGAGTTTGCGGTTCGTACCGTTCACTTTTACGAATTACCGGACTTTCCTATTTATTAATGATTGAAAAAATAACAGAAAAAATAACAGAAAGAATAATGTAAAGGGCTATTCATCATTTTACAACTTGATTATTATGGATAATATTTTTTGATAAAATATTAGGTACATTATTTAATGTGAAAAAGTTACAAAAGCTTTAGTGTCAAAAAAACACTTACTTAAGTCATCTTGAATAATGACGCCAGTCAATATCCTTATTAGATAATGCTTCTAACTTGCAGGCGTATTCAAAAAAAGAGAAATTATTTAACCAATAAATATTCAAAAAATGACATTCAATTTAAAGCAATACGGCATTGAGACAACAAATATTCAGAGGAATATAAGTACCGCAAGACTTTATGAAATTGCATTACGTACAGAGAAAGGTACTGCAATTTCGGACGTTGGAGCGTTGATGGTCTATTCTGGTGAAAAGACTGGTCGTAGCCCTAAGGACAAAAGAGTGATTCGCAACCCTGAATCAGAAAATAATATTGACTGGGGCGATATTAATATTCCGTTGGACGAAAGAACATTCATGGTAAATCGTGAACGTGCGATTGATTATTTGAATACGCTTGAGCAATTGTTTGTAGTTGATGCGTTTGCTGGTTGGGATGCAAAATATCGCTTAAAAGTTCGTATTGTTTGTACTCGTGCTTATCACGCATTATTTATGCAAAATATGTTGATCATGCCGACAGCCGAAGAGTTAGCAACGTTTGGTGAGCCTGATTATGTTATTTTTAATGGTGGTGGTTTTCCTGCTAATCGTTATACGTCTAATATGACTTCTAAGACTTCTGTGGATCTTGATTTGGAGCGAAGAGAAGTAGTTATTTTGGGGACGCAATATGCGGGAGAGATGAAGAAAGGCATTTTTTCTATTATGAATTATTTGATGCCGTTGGAGGGCGAATTACCAATGCACTGTTCTGCTAACGTCGGCGAAGCTGGTGATGTTTCTGTTTTATTTGGTCTTTCAGGTACCGGCAAAACGACTTTGAGTGCAGATCCGAATCGTAAATTAATCGGTGATGATGAACATGTTTGGACGAAAGACGGTGTTTTTAACATCGAGGGCGGTTGTTATGCGAAAGCAATTGATTTATCGGCGGAAAAAGAACCAGACATTTTTAATGCAATTCGCTTTGGGACGATTTTGGAAAATGTGGTTTATGATAAAGAAACACACGAAGTCGATTATACCGATGTTTCTATTACACAAAATACAAGAGCGTCTTATCCAATCAATTATATTGAAAATGTTCAGATTCCTTGTATTGCAGGTCAGCCGAATCACGTTATTTTCTTGACATGTGATGCGTTTGGTGTCTTGCCTCCAGTAAGTCGATTGACTCCAGAGCAAGCAAGTTATCACTTTATTTCAGGGTACACCGCAAAAGTCGCAGGCACTGAGATGGGCGTTACAGAGCCAAAAGCTACTTTTTCAGCATGTTTTGGAGCAGCATTTATGATGTGGCATCCGAATAAATACGCAGCGTTGTTGGCCGAAAAAATGAAAGAAACCGGTGCCAAAGCTTGGTTAGTTAATACAGGTTGGTCAGGAGGCGCTTATGGTGTTGGTTCTCGTATTAAGTTGCGTTATACTCGTGCGATTATTGACGCTATTCAGAGCGGTGCTTTTGATAATGTAGAAACAGTATTTGATGAAGAATTTGGTGTCGAAGTTCCATTAACTTGTCCGGGTGTACCAGCTGATATTTTAGTTCCAAAAAATACTTGGGCGGATAAAGCGGCTTACGATGCGACAAAAGAGAAGTTAGTTGGTTTGTTCCAGGAGAACTTCAAACAATTTGAGGCAGGTGTAAACGCAGAAATCGTCGAAGCAGGTCCAAAATCATCTGTGACAGCGTAGTATCATACTATAAGTTTTTGTTTTTAATAAGCATGTGGCGATTCGTTGTCACATGCTTTTTTGACGTTTTGTAGAGCCACATGACGTTTTTACTTCGAGTTTTCGGTAGCAAATTAAAACTACCGATTTCGTTTGCAACGCTCGCTGCAATATTTTACGTTTTCCCAATCTTTCGCCCACTTTTTTCGCCATGTGAAAGGGCGTTCGCATACAGGACAAATTTTGGTAGGTAAATCGCCTTTCTTTTTTTGTTTCGGCATATTGCTTCGAAATATTTTATCTAAATAAATTTTATACCTAAGACTTCTCTCTGTCTGCCAACTGTTTACCGTTTTGATACCTTATTATGCGAAATGGATTTTTGGCGGCTACACTTAAAACGGTTCACATCGTCAACTCGTTTTTTAGCATGTTTGGTGCTTCGACCTTGTACTCGTTCTCGCCACATTTTCCAGCTACTGAGTTTCATTTCCTGCCGCATGAGCTTGATGACATCTTTTTCAGGGACTCCAAACTGTGCTTCAATCGCATCAAAAGGCGTTCTGTCTTCCCAAGCCATTTCTACAATTCGGTCGATATCTGAAACTTCTAATTCGTACTTTTTTGCAATTTTGCCCATGATAATTTTAGTTTGTTATGGGGAATAAACCGCTGAGAATAGAAAAGGTTTATCAAAAAATGAGACCAAAGAAAGTTTCAAAGAGGTTTTTAGAAATCGTAGTGATACCAAAATACCATTCATTACGAATATGAAAATAGCTCAACTTCGTGATGAAATACAGTGGTTTTAGTTAAAAAAATAAATGATTTTTCGATACGAAAATGATTAAACAAACCATTGAGTTGTAGCATCATTCAGGCCGTAACTTTGTTAGTTTAATACTCTTATTTTTAATTATTTATTCTAACTTACTCGGTGGATTTTTTATTAATAATAATGCGTTCGTCCATTATTTTTTTTCGTTCTGGAAGTGTGATTTTGTCTTTTCGAATTTTATCTTTTTGAATTTCATTATTTTGAATAGACCTATCGTTCGGTAATTGAATTAAGGTACTATCTAACTTTGGCTTGTTAATAATTAAATCATTATTCAAATTCGTAAAACCTTTTATTCGCAACGGTTTCGTAGGTGATCGTTCTAATACCTTTTTAGTAATATCTTGATTGGTAATATCTTTATATCTCAATCGTGCTTTCGCTTGAATTTCCTTATTTTTGGGTGTTTCAATATGTTGATAACGCTTAATAAAATCGACGAGAGGTTCAGTATTTCGAACGGCTTTAGCAGACGCAATCAAATCATATTCGATCCCAATTAATTGATCCATCGCTTTGGTAGCATATTGACTTTCAGGATATTCTTCTATGAATGCCAACAGTTCTTTGGTATTTCCATTTTCGGCGGCTGCAATTGCATCCGTATAGGTGAAAATTTCGATTTTTTGTAATGCTTTTTTTGTGTATTTACTATTTGAATTTTCGTATTTATTTAGAAAAGCTTTGTAACTGGATTTATTATTTTGCAAAGTGGCCATTTGATAGGCTCCGCTTTCGGTTGTAAATGCCCAAATGCCTAAAGTCGCAAAAAGTACCAATGCAAACGCTGCTGCATATTTACGAAAGTTAAATCCTAAAAATGGTTTTGGTTGAACGTTTTTGGTCGAACCAATTTGGTAACCGGTTGATTTATAGATGTTATCCGTGATAATATCTTCACTCACAATCGTGACGACCTCCTCCAAAACAACATCACGACGACGTTCTCTTCCACGTATTTCTTCTAAAACAGAAACGACCAAAGTTAGCTCGTATTTACCTTCCCGAATCGGTTTGACATAAAAAATCCATTCGGTGTAATATCCTTCGTCCAAAAATTGATCTTTGCTATTTGGAGTCATGATTTCGAAGGCTTTTTCTTCGTTTCTATCTTGCAAATCGACTTCCATCACTTCCGCCACCCGAATAGATTTAATGACGGTATCTTCAGTCATGGTGTAGTTTTCCAATAGTTCCGCCTCCAGATGTGCTAAACGCACGACACATTTTGTTCGTCTGTTGAGCTGCATTTGATCCGGAATCCGATGTAATAAATGACCGCCGTTTTTCTTTTTGGGTTGCTCTGACTTTTGTGTTTCTAAATCTGCGGGTTGTAGCTCATCTAAGTAGTCGATAACTGCCTTGGTCAATAGTGCATATTGAGTGTCAAAGGCTTCTTTGGTGATAAATTGAAATCTAAAATCTTTATTCAATTGACTTAATCGACTTTCTAATCGAATGATTTCATTGACTCGCTGCTTGTTTTGTACCAACATCAATTTTAGGCGTTCTAATACTTCACCAACTCCATCTTCTGGAAGTAAATTTTTGAGATATAGAATTTTATCGTTGAAGTTTGTCATTGCTATCCATTGAGTTTTAGATTGATTTATGGTTAAAAATAAAGGTATAGGAAATTTGATAAAAATTAAAGTTGCGGGGCAGAATATTAAGACCAACGATCAAAGCGATGTTAAAAAAAACACTTTAGTGCTGCAACGTAACGACAGTCAAGTCATCCTTTAGATGAAAAAATAAGTGATTTCTTATCGAATTATTTTGACGTACTTGTCCTGTTTTTTTTATAGAAATATAGATTATTAGAATTAAAAAGTGTACTTTTGCAGCCGTAAAGCTCACCGCTTGATATTCAAGGTAAGTGAGAATGGTTAATTTTAAAAATTATAATTATGCCTGTTAGAATGCGTTTACAACGCAAGGGACGCAAAAAGTCTCCTTTTTACCACATCGTAGTGGCAGATGCAAGATCTCCTCGTGATGGTAAATATATCGAAAGAATCGGTTCTTATAACCCGATGACAGTACCTGCAACAATCGAATTAGACCGTGAAAAGGCTTATTCATGGTTGGAGAATGGTGCGCAACCTTCTGAAACAATGCGTGCGATCTTACGCTTTAAAGGTGTATTGTATCTTAAGCATTTGATGAAAGGGGTGAAGAAAGGAGCAATGACTCAAGAAGAGGCAGAAGCAAAGTATGAAACTTTCATCAACTCTAAAGAAGCAAAAATCGAAGCTCGTCGTGAGGCTGCTTTAGAAGAAAAACGTGCAAGATGGGCAAGAATCAACGGTGTCGCTCCTAAAAAAGTAGCTCCTGTTGAAGAAGCACCTGCTGAAGTTCAAGCAGAACCAGAAGCACCAGCCACTGAAGAAACAACAGATGCAGCAGAATAATTTGCTATATCTTTTTTAAGAAAAACCCACCTTACGATTCGTAAGCGTGGGTTTTTTTATTTACTAAATTGTTACGGCTTCGCTTATTGTTTCTCTTTGTTGAATAATAGGCAGAGCGATAACCAGATAATAATCGAACAATGAATTATGTTCAAATTGGCACTTTAGGCAAAACACATGGCTTAAAAGGCGAGTTAAAATTTAAAATTGAAGAAGAATATATTGATGATTTTAATGAAGTCGATGTATTATTTATTCAAGTGAAAGGACATTATGCCCCTTACTTTATAGCCTCGATTCGTTCGTCAAGTATTATTAAGTTTGAAGATACAGACACGAAAGAAACGGCGAAGTTACTCCAGAATAAAGCTATTTTTTTAAAGGAAGAATCGATTACCATCACAGCTGCCGATATTCCTGACGAGTTGATTTTTCAATACTTGAAAGGCTTTAAAATGATAGATGATGAGCTTGGCGACTTAGGCGAGATACAAGCCGTAGAAGCTTATCCTCAGCAAGAAATGGCGGTTATTAATTATAAAAATAATGAAGTCCTTATTCCGCTAAACGAATTTATCATTTCTGAAATAGATATTGATAATCAAACGGTTTTAGTAAATTTACCCGAAGGATTATTGGAAATTTGAACGGAGTGATTAGTCGGTTAGTGATTAGTAATTAGTTGGTTTAGGAGCTATTTCAAGATGGTAAATGAAAAACTTTGATCTAAAAACTAATGGTGAACTATCTGACTAATCATTAATGTATCAATCACTAAAATGATAGATTATCAATTACTTGTAGCGGTTTTCGTTGGAATAGTCGTTTTATTAGGGCTTATCTTGGTCGTCCGAATTCAAGCATTTATTTCATTGCTAATAGCGAGTATTACGGTCGGTTTAGTAGCGGGTTTAGCCCCAATGACGATTATTGAAACGATGCAGCAAGGTATGGGAAATACCTTGGGTTTTGTGGCTTTAGTTGTCGGTTTAGGGGCAATGTTTGGGGCGATATTAGAACAGTCGGGTGGGGCAGAAGCTTTAGCTAAATATTTGCTCACCAAGTTTGGTGAAAAACGAGCATCTTGGGCAATGATGTTGACGGGGTTTTTGGTAGCGATTCCAGTATTTTTTGATGTGGCGTTTATTATTTTAGTACCATTGATTTATGCTTTGCAACGTAAAACTGGTCAATCCTTGTTGCTTTATGCCATACCGCTTTTAGCAGGTTTAGCGATTACACACGCTTTTATTCCACCGACTCCCGGACCGATTGCCGTTGCTGATATTTTGAATGCGGATTTAGGTTGGGTGATTTTATTTGGTGTGATAGCTGGGATTCCTGCGGCTATCGTTGCTGGGCCGATGTTCGCCAACTATATTTCTAAAAAAATTAAAATTCAAGCCCCAAAACTGGAAGCAAATACAGTCAATATTGATAATTATCCTTCCCCGATGTTGATTCTGTCCATTATTGCGATTCCTATTGTTTTGATATTAGCGAATACGTTATTAAACGCTCCATTGATTCCTGACGAAACTTTATCGAAAGATTTAAAAACTATCGTGTCAATGCTCGGTCATCCGTTCGTAGCGTTGATTATAGCGAATTTGGTCGCCTGGTATGTTTTAGGAATTCGTCGAGGATATTCTAAAGCACAGCTGCTGGAAATTACAACAAAATCTATGGCTCCGGCCGGAATTATTATTTTACTAACAGGGGCAGGAGGTGTTTTCAAACAGATGTTGGTTAATACAGGAACTGGCGAAATGTTAGCCAATTACTTTGCGAATAATGGCGTGAATTTTTTATTATTTGCCTTCCTTTCGGCAGGGATAATTCGAGTGCTGCAAGGGTCGGCAACCGTCGCCATGATAACGGCTGCAAGTATTACGGCACCCTTATTAACGACTGAAACAACTGAAATCGACAAAGCTTTAATGGTGATTGCGATTGCGGCAGGTGCGTCGATGTTATCGCACGTTAATGATAGTGGATTCTGGTTGGTAAGCAAATATTTAGGCTTAACCGAAAAACAGACTTTTAGAAGTTGGACGATGATGACGACTTTATTGGCCGTTGTTGGTTTTTTGACGATATTTTTAGTGTCATTTGTAGTTTGATTATGAAGTAATTGGTTACAAATAAAAAGGACTAAAATATTGGAATTATTTTTTGACAATGCGAGGCAAAAAATGGAAAGGTAGCCATAGTTGTTATGAGTATTTTTATAGACTACTCCGATTTTTATCAAAGAAGTAGCATCAAAAAAGAAGTGAAAATTAGCTGTATTTATTTGCGAACGGTTACTTATAGACGGCAATTTATCACATAAATACATTCAACCATTCTGCCACAATTGCAGGTTTTTCATGGTCTTTTATTTCAAAAACCAATTGCATTGTTGCTTTTACTTTGACTTCGTCACGCTCAATAGCAGTCAAAGTTGCGGACATTCGAATCTCACTATTCACAGGAATTGGCGAAATAAAACGAACTTTTTCAAAACCATAATTTAAGCCCAAACGAATCCCTTTCAACTCAATCATTTCCGCTACTAATTTTGGTGCAAACGACAAAATAAAGAAACCGTGAGCAATCGTAGAGCCAAACGGTGAATGTTTTGCCTTTTCGGTATCGACATGAATCCATTGATTATCTCCTGTCAATGTGGCAAATTGATCAATCATCTCTTGCGTAATTATTTGCCAGTCAGACGTTCCGAGGCTTTCGCCAATATTAGATTCGATGGTGTTTAAGTGTAGCGTTTTCATATCAAACTGTGTTGGTGTTTTAACGTATTGAGGTTGTTTCGATGTAATTTAATTGTATTGCTTCGTAAATGTAAAGTTATCAAAAAATTAGAATAGCTTTTAATTTAATTTTTATAGTTTTACGAACTGAAGATTTTGATGTATTAATGGCAGTTAGCATTTGATTTTAACATCAATTACCGAAGTTTCTTGGGGTTGCTACATTAATATATCAGTAAAAGTCATTAACAACCAATAAAACCAAATTATGAGTAACAAATCAAACACAGCACCTTTATCTTTTCTTGAAAAAGTCGGTTATGGAATCGGTGATATGGCCTCAAATTTCTACATGGGCTTTTTCAATATTTTCTTATTATATTATTATGTCGATGTTTGGGGAATAGCTCCGGCTGGCGTTGCCACGATGTTTTTGGTGACAAAAGTAATTGATGCGATTAGTGACCCTACAATGGGAATTATTGCCGATAGAACTGAAACTAAATGGGGAAAATATCGACCATATATTCTGTGGGTTGCTGTGCCTTATGCTTTGTTAGGCTATTTGTTATTTTTAGGGCCGGATTTGTCACAAACAGGAAAATTGATATTTGCTTATGTGTCGTATTCCTTGATAATGTTAGCTTACACAGCGATTAATGTACCTTATTCGGCATTGTTAGCCGTGATTTCGCCAGTGTCCGAAGAACGCACAAAAGCGACACAATATCGATTTATTTTTGCCTCTTTAGGAACATTATCCGTCGGTGCTTCGGCAAAACCATTGGTGGATTGGCTCGGTGGCGGTAATGAGTTATTAGGTTTTCGTTTGACGATTTTGTTATTCGCCGTTCTAACCATTGCTTTATTTTTGTTCACTTTTTTTTCTACAAAAGAGCGTGTTAAACCCAAAAAACATGAAACCAGTATTGCAGAGGATGCAGATGTTTTACTTAAGAATATTTCATGGATAATTTTAGCAATTTGTAGTATTTTGATTGTCGTTGGTTTAGTGATGCGGATTTCGTCTACGGCATTTTTTACAAAATACAATATGGCTTACGGTGATGAGAAAATATTGTGGTGGATGGATAGAACATCTCTGATTATCACCATGGGATTTGTTGGTCAACTAATCGGTGCATTGATAACGCCTTCTTTACTAAAGTTTGTTGATAAACGTCGGTTGATGATTATTATGAATTTTGTATTTGGAGCGTCTATTTTAGCGACTTATTTTGTACCAATTGACCAATACATTCCTACTTTAGTTTTATATGCTATTGGTATTTTTGCCTTTGGTGTTATCATTACGTTGCTTTTCGCAATGTACACCGATTGTGCTGAGTACGGCGAATGGCTTTCGGGGCATAATAGTGCAGGTTTGACTGTTTCTGCGTCTATGTTTGCATTGAAATTTGGTTCAGCCGTTGGTAGTGCAATTCCTGGTTATATTTTAGCTTGGTACGCTTTCGATAAAGATTTGGTAGAACAAACGGCTACGACGCTTCAAGGCATTAGTATTTCGTGGAACATTGTTCCAGCCATCTTTTTCTTTATCGTAATGGTTTTAATGCTGTTTTATAAATTAGATGGAGAAACGATGGATAGAGTCGAGCGAGATTTATTGGCAAGACGTGGCGAGAGTACTGGTGAAGATATGGATACTATCGAACACTTGACCAAGTAGTACGATAGCTTGAAAATTGACATGTAAAGTTCAAAACCAAATAAAAAAGCTCCAATGTTTTTAACATTGGAGCTTTTTATTGCGAACTGAAAACTGACTACATCGCCGCACTGAATTGCTTCAAAAAGCGAACATCATTTTCAAACAATAAACGAATATCGCTAATCCGATACGCCAACATCGCTTGACGCTCGATGCCCATTCCGAAAGCAAAACCAGAATATTTCGTTGAGTCAATACCACAATTTTCTAAAACTTGCGGATCAACCATACCACAACCCAGAACTTCTAACCAGCCTGTTCCTTTGGTAATTCTGTAATCTGTTTCATCATTTAACCCCCAATAAACGTCCATTTCGGCACTCGGCTCCGTGAATGGAAAATACGAAGGACGCAAACGAATCTTACTTGCTCCGTACATTTCTTTAGCGAAATAATTTAACGTTTGTTTCAAGTCTGCAAAGGATACATTTTCATCAATATACAAACCTTCAACTTGGTGAAATTGACAATGTGAACGAGCTGAAACCGTTTCGTTACGATAAACTCGGCCAGGTGCGATGATACGAATCGGCGGCTGATTGCGAGTCATCGTTCTGGCTTGAACAGAAGATGTGTGCGTACGCAACAACATTTCTGCACTTTGCTGTAAATAGAACGTATCTTGCATATCTCTTGCAGGATGATCTTCTGGCGTATTCATCGCTGTAAAGTTATGCCAATCATCTTCGATTTCTCGCTCTTCGGCTACCGTAAATCCGATGCGACCAAAAATATCGACAATCTTATTCATCACAATCGACACCGGGTGACGATTGCCCAGAGGCATTGGCTCGGCAGGTGCCGTTAAGTCTAACTCATTCGCTTGACTTTGCTCATTCGCCATTTCCATTTCTTCTTTCAAAGTCTGAAAAGCAGCTTCACCAGCTTGTTTGATGCTGTTGACCAATTGTCCATAATCCCTTTTCATTTCATTTGGGATATTTCTCATTTCAGCCATTAAGCCTTTGACCTTGCCCTTTGCTCCGATATATTTTATTCTAAATTGCTCTAAAGCCTCTGCGTTTTCAGGTTTTGCAGCCTTGATTTCCTCTAAAACTGCTTTCGCTTTCTCAAATATTTCTGTTGCCATGAATTTCTCTTTTCAATCTAATTTTCAAACGAATTGCAAAAGTAAGATTTTTTTGAATAGGAAGTGTAAGGTGTGAAGGGTTAAAGTATTGAGAAGTGTGGTTTCAGGTGATAATAACAAGTGATGATTACATTTTTTGATAAGATCGAGAGGATTTGATAGGTTTTTTAGGATAAAAAAGTACCTGATCAAATCTTGTTAATCTGGTCAAAAATATATGGCTTTCATTCAAACGTAAGTGACGAAAAACTTTCCAAAATTAATTTAAAAAATCGGACAAGATTTTCTATC
>Ga0075467_10001489_pt1 | contig 19300 bp, 19 predicted proteins | sample DEB08_DNA_9_FD_75067 | JGI IMG/M metagenome (GOLD analysis project Ga0075467, IMG submission 75067) | Aqueous microbial communities from the Delaware River and Bay under freshwater to marine salinity gradient to study organic matter... | ecosystem: Environmental > Aquatic > Marine > Coastal ... | reverse complement strand
GCCTTTCGGTTATTTCACTGGGTGCCATTTCATACAGATTTTGCACTGTTCACTACGGCCGGGAAGCGCGGTAAACAGGTGAGTCTTTCGTTTGCTGCTATCGCCTTTATGGGAGCGATTGGGCCAATTGCTGCCGGGTTTATTGTGGCTAACGCCGGCTATAGTGCCTTGTTTGGTACGATTATTGTACTTCTGGTGGCAGCGACTATTTCATATGCGTACGTACCGGAAACACTAACGCACTTTGATTGGTCATGGAAACAAACGTGGCGGCAATTTTCATACAAGAAAAACCGGGGACTGATGGTGGGGGAGTTTGCTAATGGGGCTGAGACGATTGTGAACATTATCGTCTGGCCGATTTTCCTGTATACGATTTTGAACGGTGACTTGTTTAGTATTGGGGCCCTATCAACGATTATTGTAGGGGTGACTATTATTTTGCAGCTCATCCTTGGACGGTACCTAGACAAGCAAGGGAAGGACAAAACCAAAACTTTGAGAGTGGGAAGTTTCCTCTATGCAATCGGGTGGATCCTCAAGATCTTTGTCCTATCTGCTGCACAAGTATTTTTTGTTGGTCTATATCACAACATCGTGCGGATTTTCTCGCACACTCCGTTTAGCGCAATTATCTATGACATGTCAGCTGACCAAGGGAGTCTGGTGGATGAATACACCGTAATCCGCGAAATGGCCAATCATCTCGGCCGTGCGTCGGCTTTGCTCATCACTGCAATCCTGACGCTATTTATCCCAATCGGGTGGACATTCTTTATTGCTGTTGGAGCATCACTGGCTTTGAATATGGTATATACCGCGCAAAGGAGGTAGGAGTTATATTATTTAGTCTCACTACCACCATGGAACTTTTCGTGGATATCGCGGAGGCGTTTATTCGTGACGTGAGTGTAAACCTGAGTAGTAGATACATTTTTGTGTCCAAGTAGTTCTTGGACTGAACGCAGATCTGCACCAGCATCTAACAAGTCAGTGGCATAGGTGTGGCGCAGTGTGTGCGGAGTAACTTTTTTTGAAATTCCCGCCAGAGTAGCACAGCGCTTGATCATCATTTGGATTGCCCTGGGGGTCAGGCGTTTACTGTCACTGTTGGCGGTGAGGTTGGTGAACAATGGCTTCTCTACGTCGTGGCGATCTTTGAGATACAGCCTGAGCCACAGAGCAGCGCGAGGGGAGATGAATATAGTTCTAATGTGTTTACCTTTACCTACGATAGATAGTTCGTATGTTCGGGTGGTTGATTTGTCTTGTAGAAAGGTGAACTGATCTTGGTTAAGGGCTGTTAGTTCAGAAATACGCATACCAGAGCTAAAAAATAACTCGAGAATCGTGCGATCACGTAATCCTTTAGGTGTATCAACCTCAGGAACTCCGACCATTTTCTCGATATCCATAACATCAAGGAAGGAAATAGTCTCTTCAGTTTTTTGCTTGGCTAGTTTAATTTTACTGCTTGGCAATGCCTCAATATCACGCTCAGCAAAAAAGGCGAGTAGGGCACGCAGAGCGATTAAGTAGTAGTTCTGTGATTTTTTTGTCAGGTTTTCGCCGCGATTGGTTCGATGTTCACGCGCCAGGAAGAGTCGATAGTCCCAGACGTGTTCAGAGGTAAGTTGGTGGGGGAGCAAATCTGAAATGTTTTCTCGATTTAACCAAACAAAGAATAATTTTAGGTACTGCTGATAGTTGCGCTGAGTGTTGTCGGAAAGACCCTTTTCAATTTCGCAGTAATCTAGAAATGACTGTAGATGTTTTTGTAGGGGAGTTGTGGATTTTTTAATTGCCATAGTTTTTGTGCTCTATAGCTTATATAATATAGCTTCGCACAATATATGTAAAACGAAGTAATCCACATATACATAGCGACTGAGTATAGTATTCCAGGTTTCGCTACTAGTGGGCTTGTTTTAAGCCTTTCAGGCTGATTTGTGCACACTCTAGTACCTCATGTGACTCTCCGCCAGTTAACCTGGTATTTTGTATATTTCTAATCTAAATCCAGCCTACTCCTAGTACCTGCATTTTCTTACAATCGATTCTACGGCCTCATAGATTATGACTCACACACCCCAAACAAGGCCCTAGAATCGATTCTAAGGGTTTGTGTCGGTATCAAAGGATGTTCAGTATAGCTCTCATGACTAACTAGCGTGACACCTATGTCCTGTGAAAATAATCGACTACAGCAGTCAGCTGAGTCTAGGTTAGGTACCTAGGAATTCCTTATGAACTTTATGAATTAGAAATAACCTAGAAATATTTTTCAAAATCCAACTAGTAAAGTTTTCCATTTTTCTACTAGTTGAAAAAATTCAAAATCAGCAGACATTGCTACTAACAATTAAGTGTTAGGTAGAGGTTGTACAAGATCACATTTTTGATTCCCTACTCCCCCACACATCTCTGTTACGTGATATTGTGCGACATTCGCTACTTGCTCAAAGAGCTATGTTTGTCGCGTAGCTGACCAACATGCTTAAGAATTATTGGATTAGAAAATGCCCCGTCTCTCTCGTAGTAGTCATCAAATTCTTTAAAGAGTGCTACACCCTGCTCCTCTTCATATCTTAGTGCTAGCTCTAAGGCTTGGTATTTGGCTAGCTTTGCTACTGTGTCCACACCGCTTTCATATCGCTCAAATAGTCTATACACTGTAGCTGCATAGGGTTTGCCAGTCAGAAGTTGCTGCATGGCGTCTTGTTCATGTTTTGCCTTGATTATTTTTCTGGCACGGTAAGCGTAAGCGTCTTCGTTTGGAATAAACTCGTCACCAACCAGGGCTTCTGCCCAGTCGTGTATTTCCAAAATATGTAACAGGTCGTCAAAATCTTCTTCGGACAGTTGCAATTCTGGTTTCAGTCGATTGGCTAATTGCAGTAAAGATACGGTATGGTCGTATACCGTTTCTGGTTCCTCTACCTCTCTGATCACCCAACCCGTTCGCTTAATCTTCTTGAGTGCGTTATAGATTTCAGATTCTTGTGTTTCATATCGTAGTGTCATATCTATAGAGATTAAGGCTGATCTACTAGCGTGGTGGTAGATATAGCATCGGGTCGATGTAGGCGCTGGTCGCTGCGGTCGGTGTAGTAGCTGGTCCACAACCGGTTACAGCTTTGATCTCATTAAATCGACGCACACTCACCCCTTCTTTGGCGTAGAGCGTAAAGTGTAAGTGCGGCCCAGTAGACAGGCCGGTGTTGCCGATGTAACCAATCACCTCACCAGTGGCCACTTTTTGTCCTGGTGAGACAGCAATCACGTCCTGGTGAGCGTACATCGTAGATAGTCCATTGGCGTGGTCAATCAGGGTCCATTTTCCCCATGAGTAACAACCTGGCACAGCGTCAGTATTCCCCACCGCCCGCACGGTCCCAGCTAAAGGTGCCTTGATTGGAGTTCCTCGCGGCGCACCAAAGTCGACTCCAGGGTGATAGGCGCGACCATAAATCCCAGGGTTACGAGCGGCGAATTCAGTTCCGCCAAATAACTGGGTGATAATTACATTATCTAGCGGCCAGTTAAACACAGGTGTTCCCGGTGCCGGAATCGTATTTGGATCAAGGATGAACTGTAGTTTAGATTCAAACTCACGCAGTTCACGGCGGATCTCTTCTCGGGCCGCTTCTTGTTCTGCTAGTAAGGCCTGATATTCAGCCTCCTCATTTTTGGTAGCTGAAAGTAACTGGTTTTGTTCAGTGCGACTGTTGATGAGGACTGTGTTTTGGTCAGTGTACTGGTTTTTCAGTGAACTCAGCTCACTACGTTTAGACTGATTTTCGTCACGCCGGTCGTTAAGTACTAGCTGCAGCTGATCGAGCGTGGCTACTTTGGTTGCCATTTCGTTCTTGATACTGTCAAACGTATCAATCTCGGTCCAAAATTCTGACAACCGCTCATTACGTAACAGCATCTCAACTAGCGACTGCTCACCAGCTTGGTACTGCGATCGAATGATGTCAGCGATGGCAGCCTCGGTACTATCGATATCATTTTCAGTTTTACTAATTTCCTGTATAAGTTTGTTGATCTCCAGGTCAGTTGAAGAAATAAGAGATTCAGTCTTACTGATTTCAGCGTTCACTTTTTTTCGCTCAGTTTCCAGGCGGTTAATGGCGGACTGCAGGGTTTGCTTTTCAGCGCCTACAGTTTGTAATTCAGCTTCGTATTTGGCAATCTCAGCCTCGATGTCCGACAGTCGATCACTACGATCGTTAATCTGGTTGCGTAGTTCAGCGATCTCACTTTGGGCCAAGACTTCATGGGTAAACGACAAAGAGACTGGTAGAACCAGTCCAAGCATAAAGGCTACGAGCACGCTGCGGGTCATACTTTTATTTTATCACAAGCAGTCTCGATGCGTGCAAGTGTCTCAACCTTACCTAGTACATATGCACAAGTGAATGGATCTGGTGATTGTTCTCTGCCTGACAAACAGACACGCAGTGGCCATAGTAATTCCCCCTTACCTACTTGTTCTGCATAATCCCAAAGAGTAGCTTTGATACTCTCTACAGAGCTAAAATCAGCCCCTGAAAGTAGTTCTCTGGCTTGTTGGAGTCTCGGCTGCACATCCGCTACACTGTCATCATTCTTCCACTTTAGAATAGTTGGGTCGTAGTCGATGTTTTGAAATGCCCAAGCGTATTCGCCCGCCTCAGCGCTGTGCTTGATTTCAACTTTGTTGTGCACTCGCTCTAGGATAGTTGGAGTTAATCTGGCGAGCTTTTCAGGATCGTAGGTTGGTAAAACGCTGGCTACATAGGTAACCTTCTCTTCGGTGGTTAATTGAGTTAGGTATTCTTTGTTCATCCATCGTAATTTCTCTTCGTTGAAAGCACCACCTGATTTGTGGATTTTTTCAATACTAAAGATCTCCACGAGTTCTGCTTCGGAAAATATTTCTTGTTCTCCACCAGGATTCCAACCAATCAGAGCTAGAAAGTTGCGCATTGCCGCTGGCAAGTAACCGTCCTTATCATAGTCGAGGAGATCTTTGGCTCCATCACGTTTACTCAGTTTCTTTTTGCCGTCTGGTCCCATGATTGGTGGAAGCGTTACAAACGCTGGGTACTTGATTTCTAGGGCGTCGTACAAACTCAGGAACTTGGGGGTGCTGGAGATAAATTCCTCACCGCGCATAACGTGGGTCACACCCATCTCTAGGTCGTCCACAATGTGAGCAAAGTTGTACGTGGGGTAGCCGTCGGCTTTCATGATAATAAAGTCGTCCAGCATTTCTTCACCAGCTGATAGTTCGCCACGAACAGCATCTTGCCAAGTGTAACGCTTGATTTCTGGGGTTTTGAACCGGAGTGATTGGGTACCGTCCCACTCACCAAAGGTTTCAGGACGATGGTCACGGAATAGGAATGGTCGTTTTTCTGCCTGAGCTGCCTCACGAAATGCTGTAAGTTCCTCGGTTGTGTACGGATCTGGGTAGGCTAAGCCTTTTTCTACCAGCCCCTGCGCGTACTTCTGGTACGTGTCTAGCCGGTCAGACTGCAGACATGAACCAAAGTCAGGTGACGGTTTGTCTGGACCGTATTGCCATTCAATCCCCAGCCAGTGCAATGAGTTCTGGATTTGTTGAATTGACCCTTCTACTTCACGAGCTTTGTCAGTGTCCTCAATACGTAGTATAAAAGTACCGTGATTTTTCTTGGCCCACAGATAGGCAAACAGGGCTGTTCGGACACCACCGATGTGTAACAGACCGGTCGGTGACGGGGCAAATCTTGTGACTACTGGTTTATCGTTCATGTTCGGTACCGATGGAAATTAAAACGCTGGCTAGTTTGCTGGCGGCGTCAGGAATAAAAGATGCTTGAGCGGCTGCACTCATGGCGGCCAGCTTTTGCTGATCACCCATAATAGTAGCAATTTCGTTTGCTAGCAAGTGATCGGTGAGATTGTGTTCCTCGATGACCCCTGCTCCCCCACCCCGGGCATAGGTGTAGGCGTTGGTCCGCTGATCACGACTGATGTCTTCGGGAATAGGAATAATAATGGCTGGGGTTCCAAAGTACGCCAACTCAAAGAGAGTGGTGCTACCAGCGCGAGTAATAACCAGGCTGGCGGCTTGCATCAGGGCTGACACCGTATGAACCGGCACAGTTTCAGCCACGTAGTAGCTCGAAGCCAAATCAGTACCTTCTAGCAATCCTTGGGCTGTTTTTTGTACAAGCTCAATTTGGGGACCAGTCTGGTGAAAAATTCGGTAGTGCGGTAAAAGTTCGTCGAGGCTATTGAGGATGACATTGTTGAGGCGTTCAGCGCCTTGTGAGCCCCCAGTCACATAAATGAGTGGTTTGTCATTTGGTATTCCTATAACACTAAATGGGTCTTCTAAAATGTGTTTGAGTTCAGTTCGCAGTGGAATGCCTGTGAGCGCAGTTTTTTCAGGTGGAAAAAACGCCGCGGCTTCGTCGTACGAAATCGCAATGTAGCGAGCAAATTTCTGGGCTAGGACATTGGCTTTTCCCGGTGTGGTGTCTGATTCGTGGATGACTACTGGAATGTTTAAAATTCGTGCAGCCAACAGAATCGGGACTGCCGTGTACCCTCCTTTTGAGAAAATCACATCGGGATAAATCACATACAGCTTCCAAAGTGCCACAAAAAAACCACTAAAGGTTCGGAATAAGTCTAGAAAGTTTTGAATTGAAAAGTAGCGGCGGAGCTTCCCTGCCGGACATCTGACATACTCGATCCGATAGCTTTGTAGCTGGTCAGCGTCATACGGTGATGGCCCAAAGTAGTATAGTTTTGGATTTTGGGGTGTGTGATTGAGTTCATCAGCCACCGCCATTAGCGGGTAAAAATGCCCGCCTGTCCCCCCTCCCACTAGTCCGATTCTCATAGCACTATGGTACCACGCAGGTTATCCCTTGAGCCGATATTTCGACACGTTCAAGATGATTCCCAAAGCAGCCAAGGTCGACAATAAGGCGGTACCGCCATGGCTAATAAACGGCAGCGGTAGGCCTGAGAGTGGTGCCACTCCAAGCATAGCTCCCATGTTAAGAAAAGCTTGACACATGATGACCGTGATGATTCCGGTGACCAGTAACACCCCAAACATATCAGAGGCGTTTTGTGCAACTTTGTATCCCCGTAACGCAAAGGCGACAAACAAACTGAGGAGCACTATGATACCAATAAAGCCAAACTCTTCGCTATACACAGCAAAAATCGAGTCTCCAATTGGTTCCGGTAAGTACTCGAATTTTTGGATACTCTGTCCAAATCCTCGACCAGCGATTCCGCCCGAGCCAACGGCAATGAGTGATTGATTTATCTGCCACCCACTCCCCAGCGGATCAGCTGCTGGGTCCATAAATGTCATCAGACGATCCATCACGTATGGTCGTAAAAATGCAACTGTGGTGATGAGGGCAACTCCACACAAAGCTAAAATCAATAGGTCTCGCACGCGAGCACCAGCCACCACAAACATTGCTAGTCCCCCGGCAGCCATCACAAGGAACGTGTCGGTATCTGGTTGTAACAGCATGACGATACCAGTCACTCCGCTAATGATGCCAAATGGAACTAGTCCAAACCGCCAGTCATCGACATGGCGATGCATGCCAGAAAGCCAGGTCGCTAGATAAATGATGTAAGCAACTTTGAGGAATTCTGATGGTTGGACAGTTGTAATACCTAGGTCAATCCATCTAGTCGCCCCGGCGTGAGTCATGCCGACCCCCGGAATAAATACCGCCAAAGTCGCAATCAATCCAATAATGAAAATCCATAAAGCATGCTTACGGTAATGTCGGTAGTGAACGTTACTTAGTAACAGTAGGGCGGCTCCCCCGCCCAAAATCCCAAAGGTAAATTGACTAAAAGCCACCGAGGTAAAGGATGCTCCCCCGCGCGCTAGTAGCCCAAGGGAGGCAGACGAAAAAATAAGAAAGCCAACTGTCACCAGGGTAACAATGAGTGCCAAGAATACCGTATCTACACCCTGGGGCTTCCGATTGGCTGAACTCATGCTGTGGTGGCAATAATTACTCCGACAATCGCACAGATTATACTGATAATCCAGTACCGCATGGTGACTTTCTCAGACGACCAACCAATGGCCTCAAAGTGGTGGTGGAGGGGCGCGATACGGAATAGCTTTTTTCCAGTGAGTTTCCGGTACGCAAGCTGCAGAACGTTTGACGCGACTGTGGCCAGCAATGGAAATGCCACAATAAACATCAGTGACACCCCGTTCCCGTCCCCTAGCGAGTCGGTCATAAACACTACTACCGCCAGCGCCAGGGTGAGTGCCATCGAACCAGTTTCAGTCATCCAAAAACGAGCCGGGGGGATATTGAACCATAAAAAAGCTAAAATCCCCCCGACTAAGGTTGCACAAAACGTAGCGAGTCCCACTTGATCCTGAACAATGGCGATTCCGGCGTAGGCAGCAAACACGCTAGCAAACACGCCCCCGGAGAGACCATCAATACCATCGATGACTCCACTGGCGTAGAGCACGAGAGTCAAGATAATAAAGAATGGAACAATAAAAATCCCAAGTTCTAGTGTGCCACCGTAGGGAATGTTGACCCCGGTTACTTCTAGCTTGTCATAAAACCACCAGCCCAGTGTACCGGCCAAGACCGATATGATTCCCAATCGAGCTGTTAAGCGCATTCCCTTTCCTCCGTGTGTGACATCATACACATCATTAAGAAAACCTAACGCTGCTCCAATAAATAGTGCTCCTGCTGGAATCAGTGTCTGTGAACGGGTGAGGTAGTCGAGTGACGCAAACATCGTTCCGGGAAATAGTTTAGCTAAGACAAAAGTACCAACCAAAGTAATAAGCACGCTGCCCCAAATAACGATTCCACCCATGCGGGGGGTCCTAGTTTCGTTGCCGCCTTTGAGACGGTTGAATTCAGTGGCTTCGTGGCCACCGATGGCTTTTTTCCCACCCTCTTTCTTCCAGACTTTATGTTTGTATAAAAAATACGTAATCACTGGGGTGATAAATATACCGATGAAAAATGTGATTAGGGCTGGGGCGAGTACAGATACGAGAGTGCTGGTCATGATAGTTATTCGGTTACAATTGACGCTTGGACCGCTTCAATCAGGGTTAAAACATCAGTGAAGCGTGCGTCGCGGGTTGATCCTAATACTGTCACGATAATTGGTCGATCGAGCCCAAGGTTAAATGCAACAGTCAGGTTCCCCCCAGCCAAGTCGGTGTAGCCGGTTTTAGACGCTAACAAGTTAGGAATCCGGCCCACGATAGCATTGGTATTTTCGGCATCATGATATGTTCCAGATGAATTGTATACGCGAGTAGTTGGCTCTTGGGTGATCAAAATAAGCTCTGGATATTCCTCTATGATATGTTCAAGTAAGAATGTGACGTCCTTAGCACTACCGACCGCACCCGGGGTTATAGCGTCAAGATCAAGACCGGTGGTGTTTGCAAAGGCTAATGATTCTAGCTGTAGTTCATTAGCGCGGATGTTCATTGCGGCGACGAATTGTTGAGTTGGGTTACGGTCGCCCAGGAGTGCTCCGGCCGCATTTGCCAGGGCAAATGCGGCATCGTTTGACGATGACATCAGTGCGAGTTCATTGAGTTCCTCAATCGTGAGTGTTTCACCTGCCACTAGTCCGCTGGCACCCTCTTGTTGAATTGCTGTTAGTGGTAAAGTGACATCAGTCATCTCGCTAATCAGTTCGTGCGTTACTAAGGCTGTCATGAGTTTAGTGATTGAAGCCAGTGGCAGTGTTTCTTTTTCATTTTTTTTGAATAATGCGCGCTGTGCACGAACATCCCAAACGTACGCTGCGGTTGCGTTGAGCGTTACGTTTTCAATCACACCTGGAGTTTCGATCGGTTCGACATCTTGTAGGTTTACCGTTGGACGGGTGTTAGGGTCTTGTGAAAGTGTCCCGCGGGTGGGACTAAACCACCATAGCGATCCAAACGTGATACCCAGGATAAGGGTTAGTACAGCAAGCTGCCCCACTATCGGGAAGTGGTTTTTCTCGCTTGGCTGCAGGTCCGGGATCAGAGGCATGGTCATACAGTATCAGATTGCTCTCTAAATGCATCAATTGCGTCCATGAATTCACCAAAGTGTGGCAGTTCCTGCTTACTTGTTACCCCCAGATGTTGTAGTAGTGCTGGTGTGGTTCTAAATTGATGTGAGTTCCTATGAGCGATACGCTCGATTAGCCCACGTGTCATAAGGTTGCGTAAGATAAAGGCAGAATTTACCCCCCGAATGCGATCGATCTCGCTTCGACTGATCGGTTCACGGTAGAGGATAATCGCCAGTGTCTCGGCCCCGGCTTTACCGATGTCTTGTGACAGTTCGCCCTTACGCAATTCTGCAATCACCTCACTCATTTCAGGAGCAGTGACCAGCTGTAGTTCGAGTTCAGTTTCAAGCAGCCTGACCCCGCCTTGTGCAAGACGAGATTTTAGTTGGGCAACAGCCGTTGCCAGATCAGTTTCTGACACAGCAAACATGTCGATCAGCTTCGATTTCTTCTGCGGAGCACCGGTGTAGAACAACACACCTTCTATTAGTGAGGCTAACGGCATAGATACTAGAAATATAGCATGTCAGGCTGGTTTTAAAGGCTGTTCTGTACCCATTGTTTGATAGATTACTAGTCGCGCGTGTTGTCAAAAAAGATTACTTCTGACTTGCTAGCTACATCTTGTTTAATAATACGTCGGTGTACTAGCTTTGTCAGATTCGAGGTGTATGTCTGCAAATCGGCCGTCCTGAACGATTAACAAGTCGCCCTGCTTGAATAGTTCTAAAATCGCCAAGAACCCAACAATCACATTTTTGTGTTCTGGTTCGTCCCGACGGATGTCAGAAAACCGTGTCCGTAATTGCTGGGTGATGCGCTTTTGTAGGCGTGCCATCATATCTTCAAGGCTGATGGTTGGTCTAACCGTTGCCTTGGCTTTTGGGGTCATCTCTCGTGGTAGGTTGTGCAGCACTCGGGTCATGGCTTCACTCATCTGATCGAGTGCGCAGTATCCATCCGTCACAAACAATGGCTCTCTTGGTGGAGTGTACTGCGCCTCGTGTAGCATCGTGTACCCAAACATAACGTTGATCGGAGCGGCGGCATCACGATAGATTTGGTACTGGCGTAGACGCTCGGTTAAGTCCTCGATACTCCCCTCCTCTTCCTCGGTCAGTTCGAGGACCGGCAGAAGTGATTTAGATTTAATCAGTAGCAAGGTTGCTGCCAGCGTCACAAACTGCACGGTATTTGGCAACGACAATTCTTGCATCAGACTGACACGTTGCATGTATTCGTCGGTGACGGCTGCCAGGCTGATGTCATTGATCAGGAGTTTGCGCTTCTCTACTAGTTCAATCAGCAACTCCAAAGGTCCTTCAAAAACCTCGGTCTTAACCGCAAAGTGCTGAGGATCGATAGTGACGGTGTCCATTACTGAAAGTATAGCAGCTACCTAGATTGTAAACTGGCCTTTTTCGTAGATTACTTTGGTGGTTCCGTCGTAGAGGGTGGCGGTCACTGTGCGGTCGGTAGTAGTCACAATATCGGTGTGTACAACCGAGTCGTTGTAGCCGAGCTTCTCCCATTTCTTGTTATTTACCTTGGTTGGGTCGCCGACGTAACAGTCACGATACGCGCTCCCGAGAGCGATGTGGCTATTTCCAAACGTTCCTCCGACATTTTCATCGTAGAGAGTTTCAGCCATAAATTTGGTAATTCGAGATAGTCTTGCATCGGTTAGTGAGTATTCCCCAACTTGGTTTCCACCCTTGTTTTTGATCATTTCTTTTAGCACCTTTTCGTTTTTGGTGGCTTTTGATTTTGTCACCTTGCCGTCCTTGAAGTGAAGTTCAATCCCTTCAATTCGTGCACCATAACGCAGCAGCGGCTGATTAAATGTAATCCAACCGTTTACCTCTCTGAAATTTGGGGACGTGAACACTTCGTATGATGGGATGTTGTTCCCTCCTCCTGCTCGCCAAGCTCTGTCTTTGCCAATCCCTACATGTAGATTGACATCTGGTCCAATCATATGTACCGATTTGATCTGCATATCAGTTAGTTTCTGTGCTGTTCTTTGCACAGTTTTATTAATCTTTTTCCACTCTGCTACCGGGTTTGCTGAATCTAGATAGCAAGCCTTGATAATCTGATTCCAGTACTCTCTGGTACTCATTCCAGCTTCTTTGGCTGCCGCATCAGTTCCATACAGACCAAGTGTCCAAGACATCTTTCCCGCATCAATTTTCTTGAATCTGAGGTCTTTCGCTGGTTTCATTGCTGCCGCTCGCATCATTATCTTTTTTGGGTCAACACTAGCTAAGGCATTTGGATCAGTCTCGGCGATAACGTAGAGCGTTGCGTCGACTTGGTCGATGATTCCCTTGTAGTATTTGTCAGCATAAAAAGCCAGCTGGTCCTTACTTGCGTTGTCAAAGATATTTTTGGCAAAATTATAGTCCTTATCGTTACTTGGGACAAAAACCCCTAATGGATGGTAGCCACTTTTTAAAATTGCTGTCTGTAAGTGAAAGTATAGTGGTTTTGCTACTTCAGGCACTGTAAATTGGACCACAGAGCCTTTTTGGAGGGGTTTGCCGTCTCTAGAGGTTAATCCAAATTTAACCAGTAATTCAGCATATTTTGCGAGTATTTCGTCTGATGGTTTATAAGATTGTTTCATAGTAAATGAAGTATAACAAAAGACTGCTATATCTAGCAGTCTTTTGTGGTTATTTTTTTCGTATCAGCTTGTAAACGGGATATGCAGCGAAAATTGCAATGTAAATTAACAATGGTACTCCGTAGGTATTCAGAATTTCAAGAATCTCCATTCCGCGGAAAAAGATGAGAAATACCATTATCCCAATAAAAACAGCTATCTCAACTATGTACAAGTGAAACGCAGATCGGTCCATGACTATTCTGCTTCTTCAGCCTTTACTTCACCTGCACTGAGCAAGAGGTCGATACGGTTGATGTCGCGGGGGAAGAGTGTGGCTTCTTTGACGTTTTTAACACCGCAGAATTTGGCTGTCAGTCGTTCTAGTCCCATTCCCCACCCTCCGTGTGGTGGAATTCCAAATTTGAAAGCCTGGAAATAGAAGTCGAATTTTGCTGGGTCGAGCCCTTTGGCTGCAGCTTTTGTTTTGAGCGTCTCTAGGTCGTGGACACGTTGTCCTCCGGTGGTGATTTCAACCCCACGGAACAAGAGGTCAAATGACTTGGTGTTCCCTGCGTCTTCGCTATCTTCCATGGTGTAGAACGGACGTTTTGTAACTGGGTAGTGAGTAATAAATATAAAGTCACTCCCTAGCTCTGCTTTGGCATATTCACATAACCAACGTTCGTCTTCTGGTTCGAGGTCATCAGACCCTACTTTATCTGCACCAGTTTTTTCTTTGATGAGTTCGAGTGCATCTTGTAGCTTCATGTGCGGGAACATGTCCCCTTCTGGTACCAGTGGTGCATCCATTCCGAGAATATCCAGTTCAGCCTGATGGTGTTCTTTGATGTGGTTCGAGATGTATCGCATCAATCCTGTCTCCACCTTCATGATGTCCGTGTGGTCCTTGATGAATCCCATTTCCATATCGAGTGAGGTGTATTCACTGAGGTGTCGTGAGGTTGCACTTTTTTCCGCACGAAAAGCGGTAGCCAGGGTATACACTCGTTCGAAAGCTCCAACCATAATTTGCTTGTATAGTTGTGGACTAGTTGAGAGGTAGGCAGTTCGGTCTTTGAAATACTCTACTTTGAAAATCTCTGCTCCACCTTCAGCATCACCTCCTACCAGTTTAGGTGCTTGGAATTCTGTAAACCCTTGGGTTCGCATGTATTCACCGTAACAGGCCGTGATAACTGCCTGGATAGTGAAAATCGCTCGTTCTCGTTTACGAGTGAGTGTCAGCGGTCGGTTGTCGAGGTTGGTCTCCATGTTCAGTTCAGCGTCCATATCAAATGGCATTTCAGCAGACTGGTTGAGAATTTCGATATTAGTGATCTCCAGTTCAATGTCTCCGTTGTCGACTTTGTCGTTGATCATTTTTTCCGGCCGTTCGTTTACGACACCAGTGATTGCAACTGATGATTCTGGTCGAGCGGTTTTAGCGATTTCGAGTACTTCAGGCTTACCAAAGACGACTCCTTGCACCATCCCAGTTCGATCACGAAAATCAAAAAAGGCCATTTTTCCTTGGTCACGTCTGACATCTACCCAACCGTTGATGGTCACTTCTTTTCCTTTATGCTCACTTAGGTCTGCAATTAGTGTTCGTTCCATGGTTTATAGGTTAATGCCGATAGCTGTTCGGACTTTATTGATAGTCTGGTTTGATGTTTGTTTTGCTCGAGTTACTCCGTCTATGAGGACTTGCTGTACTTGCTCGTCTGTAATGGCTTCTCGTTTTTCTCGCATTGGAGCAATGAGTGCATGAAGGTCTGCAGCTAAGATTTTTTTAAGGTCACCGTATCTTCCTTTGTGCTCTTCGTAGATTGGGTCAAGTTCCTCGGCTGATTTGAGAAGTCGGTGAATGGCATAGACGTGTTCTGGTTTGTCTCCCCCACTATCGGTCACAATACCCATGACAGCCTTTTCAATCTCGGCGTCGGTTCCAAAGAGTGGAATGGTGTTCCCTTTGCTTTTGCTCATTTTTTCACCATCAGTTCCTGGGACCACTCCTACTGAATCTAAAATCATTTCCTTTGGTTCCTTGAGCAGGTCTTCGCCGTAAGCGCGATTGAACTTCCCTACCGCTTCGCGGGTGTATTCCAGGTGCTGTCGCTGATCTTCTCCTACGGGCACCACATCAATGTTGTACAGGGTGATGTCAGCCGCCTGCAGCATTGGGTAGGTAAACAAGCCAGCATTAGGCTCTAGCCCTTTGGCCACCTTGTCTTTGTACGAGTGAGCAAGTTGGAGAAACGGAACGGTCACCATACAGTTCAACACCCATGCTAGTTCCGTGTGATCTTGGTTGTCTGACTGGCGGAACATGATGCACTTCTTAGGATCAACCCCAACGGCCAAATAGTCCTTGACTACATTTATAATATTTTGCTTCATCGCAACTGGATCTCGAAGTGAGGTTAGCGCATGGTAGTCCGCCACCATTAGATGACTGTCGTACGCTTCGTACATTTCCACAAACGGTTTGAGGGCACCAAAATAGTTTCCAATATGTAGAGTCCCAGATGATTGTAAACCTGTAAGCAGACGTTTTTTAGATTCAGACATGTTGATTGCAATAGTACCAAAAAACGCATGTAAAACAAACGTTTCCTGTGGTGTAAAGGCAGCTCTACATGTGTAGGGGTAGTACCAGCGTGAACCGTGAACCCTTCCCTTTCCCTTCTGAATGAGCGGTAATTTCTCCACCCATGGCCTCGGCCATTTTATGAGCTACAAACAACCCTAATCCGGAACCCGAAGAGTTAGTCTGGTTGGCATCATCTGCGCGACTAAATTTCTGGAATAGTTTATCGATTGTTTCCTTCGTCATGCCCACCCCAGTATCAAGAATATCGACAGAGATCGTTTTGGCTTTTACATCATCCCTAACAAAGATCGTGATACTACCTTTGGGGGTGTACTTGATCGAATTGTTAATGAGGTTGTGTGCGATCTGGATAGTCTTGCCAAGGTCAGCATGGACGATCCCTTTACTTGTTAACTTGGTACGAAACAGCATCACCACCCCTTGCTTAAGCGCGGTTGGGCGCAGATCATCACAGATATGTTCGATTTCATCACGCAGGTTAAAGTCGGCTAATTCATATTTCATATTCCCAGATTCAATACGAGAGACATTGAGGTAATCCTCGACCGCAAGAGCCATGTATTTAGCTGATTGCTCGATGCGGTCAATCGAATCCAGAGCTTTGTCTGGAACAAGACCAAAACTCCCTTCGCGTAGCATTGATGCATAGCCACGGATAGAAGCCAGTGGACTACGTAGTTGGTGAGAAGCAATCGAAACAAACTCAGACTTCTGCTTATCGAGTGCCGTAAGTCGGACGTTGGCTTTTTCCAAATCGGCAGCAAGTTTTTGGATTTTTTCTCGCTGTTTGATTTCGTTTCGGACCGAACGCACTAGCTGGATTCCAAGTGCTGCAAATACTATTAAGCTTGCTGCAATAAATGGTCTCGCGTATGCAATATCTTTAAATAGCAGTAGTGAGAACATTAATATCCATAGTGTAGAAACCAAAACTTCGGTGAGTATTGCTTTTGTAGAAAATGCCTCAAGTTTAATAATTGAGTATGCTACCAATGCGGCAAACAGCGGCATGCCGAATAATTTATACTGCTCATAGTATGGTCCAAGGTCAAAAGAGAGTGTGAGGTTTCCTAGACTGAAAAAGGTAAGAAAACAAATAGTTGCAGCCGCTACGAATAAATGTCGTTTGCGCTCAATGTTATTTTTAAGCGTCTTATTTCCTTTATATAGATAGTACCCAGCAATCGCTACAATTACCAGCTCAGCTGCGTACATGTATTGAATGAGGATTCCTTCAAACGCACCAGTGTCACAGTCTGGTGATAGTCCAATGACATTCAGGCTTGTGTGGGCAAATAAGAATATTGGTAGCAAAAACAAACTGTAGCTGATTTTTTGCCAAGTCGGCATGTCGTTTTGACCATGTGCAAAAATATATACCAAATATAATGCTAGCAAGTACATCAACATTTCTACTGGAACTATTGATGACCAGAAAAACATAACCGACTCTGGGGTTGGTGATGCCCATAAAATTAAATCAAAATATACCCACACCGAGAAAACACTTGTGAGTGCAAAGAGCACTCTGTTGCTTCTTCTGTGTGGGTTATTAACTAGTACATAAAAACCTAAAAATAGTGAGATAACTAGCGGAAGTATATGGGTGTAGTAAACCAGCGCCCCGACATTTTCGGAGAAAATTAACAGGGTTGCACTACCCCATTCGCACGCATTGTCAATCATTCTGCAGAATTATTAGTATATAAGTAGAGGTCTAATGGATCCGGTTCTTCATCATCCATAGTAAATTGTTTAAAATTTTTCTCAACGTATAGGTTTTGATATATTGCTCCAAAACAAAGCAAAAACGCTAAAGTGAGTGCACCGTAAAAAAGTATAGTGTTTCTTTTGTGCGTATCGTCCATTCCTTATACTTTAGCAGACCTTTGGTACGTCTTTCTCAGTTTCACAAAATACTTTGGGATAAACGGCATATGGTTTTGAAATACCTTTTCTGGTATTCGTTGGATTGAGTGAATTTTCTCTCTACACTTCTTGCTTCCACAATTGCAAGTGTATTCAAGTTCCCAGTATAGATCCCCATCAGTCATTGAATAGTCAATCGTGAGCTCGGTGTCTTTCTTAATATTTTCAAGTGCAATTAGTTTTTTTGTGCCGACGATTGCTGTGTTCGGTTCGCAGTTGTGGTTAAAATAAGCCCAAACGGTGCCAGTGGGGTCGATCCAATCTGACTCAGTGATTCCGTACCAGGTTGGAATGGTGAGTGCGTCTTTTGCATTTTCAATCTTCTTCTTCCGGTACCCTCCTTTGATAAATGCAATATGTTCCCCTTTTTTAATTAGCTCTGCGGTGTACAGGCCCTTACCGTTTATTTTGCTTTCTGTCGTGAAAAGTTTTTTCATAACTGACGCAGCTTAGTGTTTGTGCGTAGTGCCAGTATACCAACCAGTCCATGCATAAGAGCATTTGATAGTGGGTAAAACATCAATATATGAAAGATTGCATTGTGTGTTGACCAGGTCACCCAAGCAAGAACGAGATACGCTGCTGCCCAAATAGCCCAAGGCAGCCAGTATTCCTTTTCTGGATTTTTCCAGGTCGAATGGAGTAGTGGATAAAATGACGGAAAAGTCGAAAGGTTTGATAGAAACAAGAAACCAAGCACCGCCCATTCACGGTATTCTGGCGTGAGAAACGCTGCTCCGGCTAGTGCCCAAGCTCCGATATAGGCAATGGTGATTGTTATGTCACCCAGAAATGACACTTTGTCCCAAAAATCCTCCGGCCACCAATCCTCCGGCCACCATTTGTCAGGATTAATCTGTCGAGCTTTTTTCCAACAGCGAAATGACACATAGATCGCTAGTACACCACATACGGTCGGCAAAATTAATTCTGACAAGGTGGCGTTAGCGTCCCATTCTAGCACTGCCAGGATAAGCGTCCCGTACGCAAACATAAACCAGGTGACCGGTTCGGGGTCGATATCTTCGTTTCGAATGTACAACATATAACCGAGCAGTTGCAGTGCCCCGGCAACAATTCCACCAATCAGTAATAAGGACATACTAGAGCATGAAAAGTATAACTAGCGGCAAAAGTAGCCACCAGAAAAAGAGCGACTCGGGGCCAAAGGCGGTTTGCAGAGGGGTACCTGGGGTTAGAAAATCAGTCACTGGAAGCACATGAAAAGAAAACGCCATCACGAGTACACTGGCAGCGCCTGCCAACAAGAACTTCTTAAAGTAACTCTCAAATCTCTTTTCTTGAAATTCATCGGGCATGATCCGGTAGCACAGCCAAGTCATAAGGATGGTGAATACAGCAAAGAGTACCAGCTTGCCAGTTGATTGCGCCAGACTACTACCTAGGTTTTCGGTTAGGTAGCTAGTGTACGGAAACTCGATCAGTATTAAGAGTGCCAGGTGGAGTCCAATAATGACATTAATCATTGCTTGGCGTCCCTTGAAAGTCGCCCACACCATGAATAATAAAAACACTGCTAAGAGGTATGATATTTCAAACACGAAGTCGATGACGAATGCCCAATCCATAGTTTTATTATAGAGTATAAAAACTGTCTGATCATTCACTACCCCCAAACCATGAGTTAAAGACAAAGTTAAGAGTATGGCTTGAAAGGTGGTAAGTAAATAGTTTTACATGACGTTTATTGCATGTTTAGTGGCGTCCTGTACATGTTTGAATCTATCTCCCATAAGTTTCACTCCCCCAAACCACCGAGTGACACAGATGACGCAGTCGCTCACCTGCTTTTTTTGCATTAGGCGGAGGATTACCATCCCGGCACCCGCTTCCCCATCATCGGCTTTAGTCTCATAAATCATGCCATCATTGCTAATCCTGGCAGCCCAACTATTGTGGGTGGCGCGGGCGTACTTTTTGCTTTGCTTTAAGCGTCGCAAAAACAGCTTGATATCTTCTCGCCCCTGCACCCGCCCAATTGATACACTATACCGACTCCCCCGATCCTCGATAATTTGTTCATACAAAACAAACTC
>Ga0075467_10001486_pt1 | contig 19313 bp, 19 predicted proteins | sample DEB08_DNA_9_FD_75067 | JGI IMG/M metagenome (GOLD analysis project Ga0075467, IMG submission 75067) | Aqueous microbial communities from the Delaware River and Bay under freshwater to marine salinity gradient to study organic matter... | ecosystem: Environmental > Aquatic > Marine > Coastal ... | reverse complement strand
GTGCGCCTTGGGCTTTATCGCCGGCTTAGCCAGTTGCAGACCAAGGTCGAGCTTGAAGGGTTCGCAGCCGAGTTGATCGACCGCTTCGGTTCCCTGCCGCGTGAGGTGAATACCCTGCTGCTGGTGGTGCGGATCAAGGCGATGTGCAAACGCGCCGAGATCGCGAAGCTGGACGCCGGCCCAAGGGGGGTCACGATCCAGTTCCATAACGACAAGTTCCCCAACCCCAAGGGCTTGGTCGAGTTCATTCAATCGCAGGACGGTCTGGCAAAGGTGCGCGACAACAAGATCATCGTGCGCCGCGATTGGGCCAAGGAAAGCGACAAGATCAAGGGCGCCTTTGCGATTGCAAGGGATCTGGCGGAAAAGACCAAGGCCTAGCGGGCGCTATGCCCCCTCGCGCGGCATCTTCATCATGACAAGTCCGCCCACAAGGCACACGATTCCCACGCCGATCGCCAAGGGCACCGCCGTTCCGTTGTAAAGCTGACCGATCACGGCCCCCAATGCCGCACCACCCACCGTCGCCAGCGCGCCCATAAGCGATGCCGCCAACCCCGCAATATGGCCCAACGGCTCCAGTGCGAGCGCATTGAGGTTGCCGATGGTGAAGCCAAGCATCGCAAAGACCGTGACCGACCATGCGAAATAGGCCCAGACTTCGGATGTGCCCATCCCACCGCTGGCCAGCACGACAAGCACGATGGCCGACATCGCCACCTGTGCGAACAAGGCGCGCCGGATCAATGGCCGCATGCCAAGCCGTATGACCAGCCAGCCGTTCAACGGGGCCGCCGGCGCCGAACACAGCGCGATGGCGGCAAACCAGAATGGAAAGCTGTCGGCCATGTCATAGGTCAGGTCAAACACTTGCTGCACCGATGAGATCGTGCCGAAAAGCGCGCCGAAGATCAGGGTCTGCACAAGGATCGACAGCTGCATCTGCCGTTGGCCCAAGGCCTCCTTGGTGGCCAACCAGAGCGGTGCGAATGCCAGACTGCGGCGTAATGGCGGCGGCAGGGTTTCAGGCTGCCGGATCATCAACCACCCGACCGAGATCATCGAAAAAAGGACAAACGCCAGAAAGATCGAATGCCATCCGAACCCGGCAATGATGGCCGCGCCTATCAAAGGGGCCACCGCCGGGGCAATCGTGAACACCAGCATCGCGAAAGATATGATGCGCGCCATCTCGCGCCCGGAATAGAGGTCCCTGACCAACGCCATCGCCACGACCCGCGGCCCCGCAGCGCCCAAACCCTGAATGACGCGGGCGGCCAGCATCATTTCAAGCGTCGGGGCGGCATAGGCCAGCAGCGCACCGAACATGTAAAGCACCGCCCCCCAAAGAATGACTGCCTTGCGCCCGAACCTGTCGGACAACGGGCCGGTGAACAACGTGCCGATCCCCATGCCAAATACGAAACTTGTCAGGATCAACTGCGCCAATGTCGGGCGGTCCGGGCTCAGTTCGGCCGCGATATCAGGCAAGGCCGGCAACATCGCATCGATGGAAAACGCGATGGTGGCGAACATCATTCCGATCAGGGCAATGAACTCGGTCGTTGAAATCCGGTGGATCGGGGCGGAAACCTTGGTGGTGGTCATCGTGCGCGCCTACGCGGTGCCATCAATTCGCCGCCGCAATCTGTGCGGCGATGTCGTCGATCACCTCAACCCAGACCTCGGCGGGCTGCGCGCCCGACAGGGCATGCTGACCACCGACAATGAAGGTCGGCACGCCGGTTACCCCACGGCTGCGCGCATGTGCATCGCGCGCCCTGATATCGGCGGCGTCTGCGTCACTGCCTAGAAGCTGCTGGGTCATCGCGCGGTCCATGCCGACACCCTCGGCCAGATCCAGCAAGGTCTCAGGGTCGCCGATATCCTTTCCCTCCACGAAATAGGCGCGGAACAGCGACAGAACCATGGGGGTTTGGCGCCCCTCGATTCCCGCCCAATGGATAAGCCGATGCGCATCGACCGTATTGGGTGTCCGGGTGATACCTGCAAAATCGATGTTCAAGCCTGCGGCCTCTGCGTGTTCAACCACGGGTGCATAGGCGCGCATCGCACCGTCCTTGCCCCCAAATTTGTGTTCCAGATATTCGCGCCGATCCATGCCACCGCTGGGCATATCGGGGTTCAACTGGAATGGGTGCCACTGGATCGTGAAGGGGTGATCGGGGCGGCTTTCCAGCGCGCGGGCCAATCGTGCCCAGCCAATATAGCACCAAGGGCAAATCGGGTCAGAGATGATATCGAGCGTGATCATGACGCGCCTTTCAGAAGGGTCGCAAGGGCACGGCGGTCAAGCTTGCCATTGGAGGTCCGGGGCAGAGATGGCTGTGGCAGGTAGAGCCGGGGCTGTTTGTATGGGGCCAGACGAGTCTCGGCCCATTCGCGCAACGTAGCGGGATCCGCCGCGCCGGTATAGGCCAGCGCAAGCACAAATGTGTCAGCTTTCACTTCCACCGCCATGGCGGCGCAGTCCTCCAGCGCGGAGGCATCGTGAAACGCGGCTTCAATCTCCAACGGCGAAATCCGAAACCCGCCAGTGGTCAACAGATCGTCCCGGCGACCGTGATACAGGAATGCACAATCGGGCCCTTGGCTGACCAGATCACCGGTTTCGAACCAGTCGCCGGTCAACGGCAGGTCGAAACCTGCGCCGGTCAAATAACCCAACATCAGGCCCGGATCACTGCGGTGAATGCCCAGACTGCCAACCTCGCCGGGGGAAACCGGCCCATCACTGCCCAGCACGGCAAGCTGGCGACCGGGCTGCGCGAAACCCAGTGTCCCGGACGGCGCTGGCCGTCCGGGACTGCCGGAGATGAAGGTCGAACACTCGGACATGCCGAGCGCCTCGTGCAGTGTAGTGCCTGTCGCCGCCTGCCAGCGCGCCCGCAGGGCCTCTGGCAATTTTTCCCCAGCCGACAGGCCATGACGCAATTTTGGCAGGTTCAATGGCACCCCGGCGGCCAGCACCTTGCGAAAGACACCGGGGGCGGCTGCGAAAATTGACGCATCATGACGCTTGAGCAGCAAGGGGAGGGTGGTGGACGCGGTCCCCTCGGCCGGGATCAGCGCGGTTGCACCAACGGCCCATGGATCCAGCAATCCGGAGCCCAGCGTGAATGTCCAGTTGAAGGCCCCCGCATGGAGCAGCCTGTCTTCACTGGTTAACCCATACCACCCGTCCCACATCATGCGCCGCGCCCAGACCGCACGATGCGCATGTACAACCGCGCGGGGTTGGCCGGACGTGCCCGAGGTGAACACGATATAGGCCGGGCGATCCGGATCCCCCCGGAGGAACGCGGCGGGCGCATGGTCGGCAAGCGCTGCCAGATCAGTGATGACAGGGCAGGGGCTTTGTACAGGCAAGGCAATGCCCGGATGCGCAAGGATGGCCGTGGGTGCGATGAAACTGACCAGCTTGGTAATCTCGGGCACCGTCAGGCCGGCGGAGGTCGGCACGGGGATCAGGCCAACGGCGGCACATGCCAGAAAGGCAACCGGAAAATCCGGCGTGTTGCCCAGCCGCAGCAGCACCCGGTCGCCGGGCACAAGGCCGCGCGCCAACAACCCTGTGGCCGTCGCGCGCACTGTCGCGTCCAGCCGCCCATAACTCCACCGTTCAGCGCGCGCAGGCCCAAGCACCGCCAAGGCGATCTTGTCGGGCTGGCGGTGCGCCTGCGCCAGCACATAGGCAGCAAGGTTGAAGGGATCGGGGCAAGGGCTGGGCATTGTTCCTCGGTATGTTGCGCGAAGGGGCGTTGCAAGGGGGGCGGCGGCTGCGCTATTGCGGCAACATGACAACGACATCCGAGCCAAGCCTGATCCGTCTTGCCCGCGCGAATGGCGACGACGGGGCGACCCAACCGCTTGATCTGGGCGCGCGGGTGCGCCAGTTGCGCAAGGCGCGCGATTGGACGCTGGAACAGGCGGCAAGCCACGCGGGGTTGGCGCGCTCGACCCTGTCGAAAATCGAGAACGGCCAGATGTCACCAACCTACGAAGCCCTGAAAAAGCTGGCCTTGGGGCTGGAAATTTCCGTGCCGCAATTGTTTACGCCACCGTCTGCGCCGCAGGTGAACGGGCGCATGGCTGTCACCAAATCGGGCGAGGGGGCCGCGCATGCGACCACCACCTATGAACATGAGTTGTTGGCCGGTGCCCTGACGCGCAAATCGATGTTGCCCTACCGCGCCCGCGTTCGGGCGCGCGCCTTCGAGGAATTCGACGGCTGGGTGCGTCACGACGGCGAGGAGTTCCTCTATGTCCTGACCGGCGCAATCCGGTTGATTACCGAATTCTATGCCCCCGTCGAGATGCGGCGCGGCGACAGCGCCTATTACGATGCCGCAATGGGGCATAATGTGATTTCGATATCGGACGAGGACGCGACGATCCTGTGGGTGACGTCGCTGGGTTAGGAGAGGGCTTGGGCGCTGCCCCAGACCCCGGAGTTTTCAGCCAAGATGAAACATTGCGCGACTGTCAGTCTGCGTGCTCAGCAAAAAGCCGGGTCGCCAACAGTGCGGCAATGATGGCGCCAACCAACTGCATGACGATGAACAACGTCATGTTGCCGGGGAAGATGCCGGCGAAGGTATCGCTGAGGCTGCGGGCCAAGGTGACGGCGGGATTGGCAAAGCTGGTTGATGAGGTGAACCAGTAGGCCCCGGTGATATAGATCGCCACAAGAGGTGGCACGGCGTGACTTGCATGGCGGATGCCGCCAAGAATGACGAGGACAAGTCCGAAGGTGGCGATCACTTCCGAGAACCATTGGTTCGGCCCCGACCTGATCGTGGTCGACACCTGCAAGATCGGCAGGTCGAACATGGCATGTGCCGCCCAAACCCCCAAAACCGCCGCCACCGTCTGCGTCGCAACATAGGCTATGGCAAGCGACAGTGTCAGTTCACCCCGCATCAGGAACACCAAAGACACCGCGGGGTTGAAATGTGCGCCCGAAATCGGGCCGAAAATCGTGATGATGACGTAAAGGATTGCGCCTGTGGCGATGGCGTTGGCCAGCAATGCCACGCCCGTGTTGTCGGGCGACAGGGTCTGGGCCATGATACCGGAGCCGACCACGCCGATCAGCAGGAATGCCGTGCCAAGCGCCTCGGCGGTCAGGCGGCGGATCATGCGGTGCGCCCCGCGATATCGTGCAGCGCCGCGTTCAACGCCGCGCCGTCATAAGTCTCGATCGGCAGCGCCAGAAAGGCCTGCGCCCGCGTGTTCAATTGATCGAACGCCGCGGCAAAGGCCAACGGCCAATCCGCTTCATCGGCGGCGGCGGGATCTTCTACGCCCCAATGCGCCCGGACAGGTGCACCGGGCCAGATCGGGCAGGTTTCGCCTGCGGCCGACCCGCACACCGTGATCACGGCGTCCATCCGGGGGGCGTCCGGCGTGCCGAATTCGTCCCATGATTTGGATCGCGCGGCGCTGGTGTCGAACCCCTTTTCGCCTAGCAGCCTGATGGCCGCCGGATGCACCCGCCCCGCAGGTTGGGAGCCTGCGGAAAACGCCGAAACGCGCGGGTCGGCACCGAGGATGTGTTCCAACAATATGGACCGGGCCGAATTGCCGGTGCACAGAACCAGGATGTTCAGCAAGGGGTTTCCTCTTGGGTGGTGGTCTGACCGATCCGGTCGACGTGGGATTGCAGGGACAGACGGTCGAGCGTTTCGAGCGGCAGGGCGGCAAAGGCCTTGATCCGCGTGTTGAGCGTTCGGTAGGCCGCTGCGAAGGCCAGTGCAATGTCAGCGTCGCTTCCGGTGACGGCGGCGGGGTCAGGCAGGCCCCAATGGGCGCTGACGGGTTGACCGGGCCATGCCGGGCATTCCTCATTCGCCGCGTGATCGCAGACGGTGAAAACAAAATCGAATTCGGGCGCATCCGGCCCCTGCATTTCTGACAGGTCCTTGGAGCGCAGTGGCGCCGTCGCAGTCCCGGCGCGCGCCAAAAGCTTGACCACCTGCGGGTTCACCTGACCAGAGGGATGAGTGCCCGCTGAATATGCTTCAAACCGGTCCGGGCCGACGGCACGCAACACCGCCTCGGCCAGAATGGAGCGCGCCGAGTTGCCGGTGCAGAGGAACAATACCTTGAAGGGACGCGCCAACTTGACCGGGGTCGCTGGAAGGCACAGGTCGGGGCGACTGCGGCAGCAATCGTTCAGAAGGTATCCGGTGAACGCGGCCACGATGGCGCGATCCAGACTGTAATAAAGCGCCGTACCATCACGACGTGCGGTCACTAACCCCGCCTCGGACAAGCGCGACAGGTGCGCCGACAGCGTGTTGGGCTTCAATCCACAGACCGCCGCAATTTCCGTCGGCCTCAAGGCATCGGGCGCACGCCGCGCCAACAGGCGGAACACCGCAAGCCGGGCGTCATGACCAAGGGCCGACAGTATCTTTATGGCGGCAGGCGAATCCATAATTCACAAATACATGAATTATGGAAATAGGCGAGTCGGAATAGCGGTTCAGCCGAACATTTCCACCAGATCGACGCTGCTGGCGATACCGATTCTGTCGACATGATCACGCAAGAAGGTATCGGCCGCACCGCGACCCGCGGCGCGCAACTGGTGCAACACCTGTGGCGTCGCCACCATTTTCGTCGCCACCGACAGTTGCCGCATCAACCCGTCATCCGCGACCATATGGATCAGCATATGTTTCATGGCGCCTTCGGGGATGGTCCCGACGCTTAACAGACGTTGGACGAATTCGATCGCGCGCAGTTCCCGCAGGAGCGAGCTGTTGAAGCTGATCTCGTTGATGCGGTTCTGAATGCCGGTCGCGGTCGTGGGGACCTCGTCACGATACAACGGGTTTATGTTCGCGATGACGATATCACGGGGCAGGTCGGGCGCGAAAAGCGGGAACAACGCCGGGTTGCCGGCATAGCCGCCATCCCAATACGCCTCGGGTTGGCCGGTGATCGCATCGGGGATTTCAACCGCCTGAAACATTGTCGGCAAACATGCCGAGGCCATGATCGCGTCGGGTGACACGTCGTTGCCGGTGAATATCCTGATCTTGCCGCTGCGCACGTTGGTGGCGCAGATGAAAAACCGCGGTCCAGCCGATCCGCAAAGCTCGGGGCAATGCAGCTTGTTCACGATGTCGCTCAGCGGGTTGCGGTAGAACGGACCGCTGGCATACGGGCTGATCATCCGCGACAGCGTGTCGGCCATCTGGAACGGGAGCGAGCTTTCGATCGCCTGACTGATGGCTGTGGGGTTGGCGGCATCCAGCCAACTGGCAAAACGCGGATCGGTGATGGCGCCAACCGCTTCCCACAGATCGGAAAGCGTATCTTGCGCCAGCGCAACCGACCCGTGTGCCAACCCCTTTTTCACCGCTGCCCCGTTCAGCGCCCCCGCTGATGTGCCCGAGATTGCCGCGATCTCCAGTCCCGGCTCTTCCAACAGCCGGTCAAGGACACCCCAGGTAAACGCGCCATGCGCCCCGCCGCCCTGCAAGGCGAGATTGATCTGTTTTGCGGTCATAACCTTGCCTTTGTCGAAAGCTGTGGGCGGGACGTCGTGGCCTCAGACAGCGGCACTTACTTCGTTGTCGGTTCCGCTGTTCCTGATCCTGCGTCGTATTGGGGTTTTGCGTGCCAACGCCGGCAGCGCGGCTTTGAGGTGTCCAATACGATCGATGTGGCAGACGCCATTCAACAGGGCGCCCCGGTGATTAGAGAGCGGTCCAGCCGCCATCGACGCTGATCGTGGTGCCGGTGATCTGGTCTGCGGCGGCCGTGCACAAGAAGGCCACGGTTCCGCCCAGCTGCGCGGTTGTGGCAAATTCCTTGGAGGGCTGGCGTGCCAACAGGATTTCGCGGATCACGGTTTCGCGGTCCATGTTATATTGCTTCATCGTATCGGGGATCTGCTTTTCGACGATCGGCGTCAGGACATAGCCGGGGCAGATGGCATTGGCCGTTATCGGTTCTTCCGCGGTTTCAAGGGCGACGGTCTTGGTAAGACCCACGATCCCGTGCTTGGCGGCGATATAGGCCGACTTGTAGGGTGACGCGGTCAAGCCGTGGGCGCTGGCGATGTTGATGACACGTCCCCATCCAGCCTTGCGCATCATCGGCAAGGCAACGGCGGCGGTGTGAAACGCGCTGCTCAGGTTGATGGCGATGATGGCGTCCCATTTTTCGACCGGAAAATTCTCAATCGCGGCGACATGCTGAATGCCTGCGTTGTTTATCAGGATATCACAGACGCCGGCCTTCTCGATCAGGGCGCGGCACTGATCGCCTTTGGACATGTCGCCCTGAATATACCGCGCCTCAATGCCGTGTTCGGCCGCAATATCAGCCGCAAGGGCATGGTCATCGTCGGTGTCGGTGAAGGAGTTGAGGACAATATTGGCCCCAGCCTTGGCCAGTGTTTGCGCAATTCCCAGCCCGATCCCCGAGTTGGACCCGGTGATGACTGCAGTCTTGCCGGACAGGTCTGTGATGATCGCCATGAAGGAACGCTCCGAAGTGATGGTTTGGCCACAGCATATATGCTGCACCTGCGAAATAAAGCCGAAAGGGTGCGACGCGCCAATCAACGCGCCCGATTTACCCGCGCCCGCGGCTGACCGGATGTCGGCAGGATGATTGCCGAGACTTGGCCATATGGCACGCAGGTTCACTGCAACGCTGCAAAGTATGAGAACGGTGGGGCAGGGGGGGAAGCCGCCGCCGGACATTCCCGACCGCTGGTTCAATCCCGCAGCCCCCAAAAAAAAACGCCAGCACAAGGCTGGCGTTAAGTTATTGAGGCAGGTTTCATACAGGCAAGAAACCTATCGAGCAGTAAGATGTTTATAAGCAATGACCCGCCCGGAGTCCAACCGAAAAGTTTGTAAACCATCTTATCGACCGCTAGCGTGTAGCTCATAAGACGTTGACCGTAGGAGGTTTGTTTACATATGCGCACAGTTTGTTTCCTGAAATCGGTGGTGTTGGTGGGGGCCTGTTTGGCCTTGGCACCACAGGCCATTGCGCAGCCTAGCCACGGCATCGCTATGTATGGTGAGCCGGCACTACCCCCAGATTTTGCGCATTTGCCCTACGCGAACCCCGATGCACCCACGGGTGGGCGGATTGTCACGGGCGAGGTCGGTAGCTTCGACAGCCTCAATCCGCATATCCGTCAAGGCTCGGTTCCATGGCAATTGCGGTTTCTGGCCTACGAATCGCTCATGGGGCGGTCTTGGGACGAACCGTTCACGCTCTACGGCCTTCTGGCCGAATCGGTCGAGGCCGATCCGGACGGCTCTTGGGTGGAATTTCAGCTTCGCCCCGAGGCCCGGTTTTCGGACGGAAGCCCGGTCACGGTCGACGATGTGATCTGGTCTTATCAGACACTCGGCACCATCGGACACCCGCGCTATCTGAACGCTTGGACAAACGTGGCCAGCATTGCGCCGGTGGGCGAACGTGGCGTCCGGATCGAATTTCTCGCGCCTGACCGCGAAATGGCCCTGATCATGGGCCTCCGCCCTATCCTCAAGCAAGCGCAGTGGGACGGCGTGGATTTTGCGGAAAGCGGTCTTGATACGATCCCGATCGCGACGGCGCCCTACGTCATCGACGATTTCGAGGCGGGCCGCTTTGTCTCGCTGCGCCGCAACCCCGATTACTGGGGCAATGACCTGCCGTTCCGTCGCGGCACCAATGTCATCGATGAAGTGCGGATGGAATTCTTTGCCGATGGCAACGTGATGTTCGAGGCGTTCACCTCGGGACTTCTCAGCACCATGCGGGAAACCAATGCTTCTGATTGGGTCACGAATTATGACTTCCCGCGTGTCAGGTCCGGCGAGGTTGTGTTGTCCGTCGTGCCGCATCAGCGGCCTTCGGGAATGACGGGTCTGGTCATGAACACCCGCCAACCGCAGTTTGCCGATTGGCGGGTGCGGGAGGCGATGATCCAAGCCTTCAACTTCGAATTCGTGAACCAGACGTTGAATGGCGGAACCGAACCCCGCATCACCTCGTATTTCTCGAATTCCAGTCTCGGGATGGAGCCCGGCGCCGCCACGGGCCGCGTTGCCGATTTCCTCGTGCCGTTCGCCGATGACCTGCTGCCCGGCGCCACCGACGGCTACAGCCTGCCGATCGGTGATGGCGGCGAAGCAAATCGCAGTGGCATTCGCGCCGCGCTTGGCCTGATGGAGGACGCTGGATATACCATTGAAGACGGCGTCATGACCGATGCAACGGGGCAGCCCTTCACGTTCGAGATCATGCTGCAACAAGGCTCGACCGAGAATCAGGCCGTGGTCAACATCTACACAGAGGCCTTGGAGCGTCTGGGGATCACTCCAGGCATTTCCACAATCGATAGCGCCCAGTACCGCGAACGGGCCGACGCGTTTGACTTCGACATGACCTATAGCCAGTGGGGCCTGTCATTAAGCCCCGGCAACGAACAGCGTCTTTATTGGGGCTGCGAAATGGCGGAAACCACAGGGTCCCGGAACCTGATGGGGGCCTGTAGCCCGGCAATCGATGCGATGATTGATCAGATGTTGACCTCGGACAGCCTTGAAGACTACCGCGCTGCCGTGCAGGCCATGGACAGGGTGTTGATGGCGGGGCGCTATGTCATTCCGTTCTGGCAGAACCCTGTCAGCCGCATCGCCCATGACGCCAACCTGCATTATCCCGAAGCCTTGCCGATCTATGGCGACTTCATCGGCTGGCAGCCTGATGTTTGGTGGGTCGAGGCCGACTGACCCCGCAAAAGCCGCGCGGCCCATACGTCGCGCGGCTGATCACCCCAAGATGTCTCAGGTGATCGAGGACGCCGTCACTGCTCAGGCTCAGTCGGGGTCGCCCCAGGCTTTCCCGGTTTGTCGGAATTCGGGTAAACAAGTCCTGCCGAGATGATCAGCTTGGCTGCATCTTCAACGCTCATATCAAGAATAATGACGTCCTTTTGTGGCAAGAACAGCAAGAACCCAGAGGTCGGGTTCGGCGTTGTCGGCAAGAAGACGGACACCATTGGTTCGGGGCCATGGCGGGTCGCGATCTCGCCCTTGGCCTGAGTCGAGATGAAAGCGATGGCCCAGATCCCCTTGCGCGGATATTCCACAAGACACGCCTTGTCGAAATTCTGCTGACCCTGTTGCAGGATGGTTTCCGCGATCTGCTTCAGACCGGAATACAGCGACCGGATCAGCGGGATGGACAAGACCACCGACTCGGCCCAGCGAATCATGGATCGACCGATCAAACCCTTCGCCAACCAACCGATGATCATGGTGAACACCAAGAACGTGACGACGCCAAGGCCACGAACGTTCACCTCGACCCCGGTCCAGTCCAGGATCAGGCGCGAAGGATCATAGCCATGGGGGATCAGCGGCAGAACCCAACTGTCGATCCATCCCGTCAACGTCCAGATCAGCCAGATCGTGATGCCGATCGGCGCAATGACGATCAGCCCGGTCAGAAAACTCGACCTGATCGAGGCAAAGATCCCGCGCTTGGGTGGGGGCGGGGTTTCGGGAATTTGCATGAGCTATGTGGCCGTTCAATACACTTAAGGACGTCGTTAATTATCTAGTTCGCCGTCCAAGGTCACACAAGGACGGCCTGCGCGCTACCCGGTCATTGCCCGCGCAATCGCCGCCCCAAGGCGGGCGTTGTTCAGAACAAGGGCGATATTGGCCGTCAGCGTCCGGCCGTCGGTCAGTTCAAGCAGATGTTGCAACAGGAACGGCGTGACGTCCTTGCCCGTCATTCCCCTCAGCCGCGCCGCGTCCTGCGCTTGGGCAATCAGCGGTGCAAGCATTGCGCTTGACAGTTCCGCCTCGGGGGGAATCGGGTTCGCCACCAGTTGCCCGCCCTGCAGCCCGAGCCGCGCGCGCATCTTGTGGGCCGCAGCAATCTGTGCCGCGCTATCCATGCGCAACGGCGCTTTCAGCCCGCTGTCGCGCGACCAGAACGCGGGAAAGGCATCTTGCCCGAAGGCAATCACGGGAACCCCGTAAGTCTCCAGCACCTCAAGCGTCTTTGGTAGATCAAGGATGGCTTTCGGGCCCGCCGCCACGACCGTCACGGGCGTTTGCGACAACTCGGCCAGATCCGCCGAGATGTCGAACGATGCCTCGGCCCCCTGATGCACACCGCCAATCCCGCCAGTCGCAAAAACCGCGATGTCCGCAAGCGCCGCCGCGATCATTGTGGCGGCGACCGTGGTCGCGCCGGTTTGTCCGCCGGCAAGGGCCACCGCCAGATCCGCCCGGCTCAATTTCGCAACGTTTCTGGCCTGTGAAAGGGCGGCCAGCGTGTCATCGTCCAAACCCACGCGGATCTTGCCCTCCATGACGGCAATCGTGGCTGGCACGGCACCGGCGGCGCGGACTACGGCCTCGACCTGTCGGGCGGTCTCCAGGTTTTGGGGGTAGGGCATGCCATGGGTGATGATGGTGCTTTCCAACGCAACGATTGGTGCACCGATGGCCTTGGCTTTGACCACCTCGTCTGAAAAGACCAGCAGATCATTCATCCCGATTATTCCCCCGAAACATAGTGCGCCGCCGCCGCCAGCGCCTGATCAAGCGCATCGTGGCGCGCAAGTCCCCGTGCCTCGGCGGCGATATGGGCGGCCATGAAGGTGTCGCCCGCCCCTGTGATCCGTCGCGCAGTGACGCGTGGCGGATGGCACGCAAGCATGCCATGTGCGTTTGCATCAACCGCCGCCGACGCGCCGTCGGTCACCAAAACCCGGTGCGCGCCCGCATCTATCAGAGCGGCTGCGCCATCTTCGGCCGTTGTCGTGTTGGTTCCGGCGATTAGGCCTGCCTCTTCGCAGTTCAAATACAGCGTGACCCGAGGATGACCCAACAGCGGCCGCAACCGTTCTGCCTTGCCGGGGGATGCCGGTGCCAGCCGCAAATCGGCAGCGGCGAAGGCGGGGTTATCGGCGATTTCGCGCAGCAACGCCTCGGTCAGGTTGCCATCAACCGCGATCAAACCGGCCCAAGGGGCGTCATGGGTGCCCAACTGGCCGTTGCCCAAGGCCGCCAGAATGCGCGCGCCCGCAGCCTCAAGGGAATGCGCGTCGGCAATCGCGGCCACCAACACGCCCTGCGCCTCGATAGCCATGTATTGATCTGTCGGCAGCGTGTCGTCGACCAGCACATGTTCGGTTACCAACCCCAGCCGCCCGCAAGCCGCCAGCAGATCGCGCCCTTCGGGATCGTCGCCCACAACGGACAGCAGGGCAGGGGTCAGATCAAACCGGCGCAACGTCATGGCAATGTTCAACGCCACACCGCCCGGTATGCGCGTGATCCGACCGGGCTTGTCGTTGCCCGCGATCATCGGCAGGTCGGACCGCCCAATCACGTCCCAAAGGACCGACCCTATGCACAAGATATCTGGCTTGCTAGTCATGCGTTCCGTGTAGCGGCAGCGCCCGGCGCCGTCCATGCCCGACCAGCGCCAACCGAATGAGCCACCAGCAAGAAATACACGCCTGCTGTCTTGCTGCGCCAACACCTGTCCGATCCCGGCAAAATATCACAGCCGGAATTACCGTCATGCGATCAGGGCTTGCGCCTGAACAACTTATCCCCTAACTCACGCGCACTTCACAGGCGGAGGCGGGCCAGCGGGACAGACATCCCCGTTCGGTCCACCGGTTGGAGCGTACGCTCCTTATCCTCTGCTCAGGCGCAAACCGGAAAGGAACCAACAGGCATGGCGCTTCCTGAATTTTCATTGCGTCAGCTTCTTGAAGCTGGCGTTCACTTCGGCCACCAGACGCAGCGCTGGAACCCCCGCATGGGCGAGTTCATCTACGGCGACCGTAATGGCATTCACATCATTGACTTGACCCAGACCGTTCCAATGCTGGACGCGGCCTTGAAGGTCGTGCGTGACACTGTCGCCCGGGGCGGCCGTATCTTGTTCGTAGGCACCAAGCGGCAGGCGCAAAAGCCGGTCGCAGATGCAGCCGAACGTTGCGCACAATACTACATGAACCACCGCTGGCTTGGTGGCACGCTGACCAACTGGAAAACCGTTTCCAATTCCATCAGCCGCCTCAAGCAGATCGATCAGGCGATGGAGCAGGGCACCGAAGGCCTGACCAAGAAAGAACGTCTTGGCATGGAGCGTGACCAGATCAAACTGCAAGCCTCGCTTGGTGGTATCCGTGAAATGGGCGGTCTGCCCGACCTGCTGTTCGTGATCGACGTGAACAAGGAAGACCTGGCCATTCTTGAAGCCAAGAAGCTGGGTATTCCGGTTGTCGCGATCGTCGATACCAACTGCTCGCCCGACGGCATCGATTACATCATTCCCGGCAACGACGACGCGGCCCGTGCGATCGCGCTTTATTGCGATCTTATCAGCCGCGCCGCGCTTGACGGCATGACCGCGCAGATGGAAGGCGCGGGTGTCGATCTTGGCGCACTTGAGCAAGGCACCGTCGAAGAGGCGATGGAAGGCACAGTGCCGGCCCCAGCGACCGAAGAAACGCCGGCCTGATAGGCCCGCAACTGTCACATACATGATGCACGGGCCGGATAATTCCGGCCCGATGTCTTACTGCCAGATCAGGAGATCACACCCATGGCAATTACAGCTGCAATGGTGAAAGAACTGCGCGAAAGCACGGGCGCAGGCATGATGGACGCCAAAAAGGCGTTGACCGAAACCGACGGTGACATGGAAGCCGCAATCGATTGGCTGCGCACCAAGGGCCTGGCCAAAGCCGCCAAGAAATCGGGCCGCACCGCCGCCGAAGGTCTTGTGGCCGTCGCCGTCGAAAACGGCACCGGCGTGGCTGTCGAAGTCAACTCGGAAACCGACTTTGTCGCCAAGAACGCCGACTTCCAGAACATGGTTGCCGCCATCTCCACGGTGGCATTGTCGGTCGATGATCTGGACGCCCTGAAAGCGTCCGATATGGGCGGCAAGACGGTGGAAGAAACCGTGACTGCAAAAATCGCCACCATCGGTGAAAACATGGCGCTGCGTCGCATGGCCAAACTGAGCGGTGAAACCGTGGTGTCCTACATCCACAACGCCGCCGCTGATGGCATGGGCAAAATCGGCGTTCTGGTCGCCATGACCGGTGACAACCCAGCCTTCGGGCGTCAGGTTGCCATGCACGTCGCCGCCGCCAACCCCGCATCGCTGACCGAGGCTGACCTTGATCAGGCCGTTGTGGAAAAGGAAAAGCAGGTCCAGATGGAAATCGCCCGCGAAAGCGGGAAGCCCGAAGCGGTCATCGAAAAAATGATTGTCGGGCGGATGCAGAAATACCTGTCTGAAGTGACGTTGCTGAACCAGGCATTCGTGATCAACCCCGACCTGACCGTCGCTGCCGCCGCCAAAGAGGCGGGCGTCGATATCACCGGGTTTGTCCGGTTGGAAGTTGGCGAAGGCATCGAAAAGATCGTTGAAGATTTCGCGGCCGAAGTTGCGAAGACCGCTGCTGGCGGCTGATAGGTTGCCGACATCAACGAAAAGGGGCACCATTTGGTGCCCCTTTTTTTGTCTGATCGTCGGATGAAACCCGAACCGGCGCGGGTTCAGTCAGATGGCAAGTCCCGGTTCCCGCCGGTCTGTCAGCGTGACAAATGGCCATGCAGCGCCTGCAGCGCCAGCGGATATCCCGCCGTGCCAAAGCCCTGAATGACCCCGACGCAAACCGGCGCAATCAACGACACGTGGCGAAAGCTTTCGCGGGCATGCGTATTCGACAGGTGAAGTTCGATGACGGGCAGGGACGTGGCGCCGATGGCATCGCGCAGCGCGACCGATGTGTGGGTGTAGGCTCCGGCATTCAGCACGACACCAGCAGACTTTCCGCGCGCCTCATGCAAGGCATCGACCAGCGCTCCTTCATGGTTTGATTGCGCAAAGGTAATCGACACACCCAGCTTGGCTGCCGTGGCCATGCAGGCCGCTTCTACATCGGCCAGCGTTTCGTGCCCATAGATCGCAGGTTCACGGGTTCCAAGAAGATTGAGGTTCGGCCCATTCAGGACAAGAAGATGCATGTTCACGATTTCCAAAGGAGAATTTGGCCAAGTATATGTGAAGATCCGCGCAGGTCGAGTTGTAGATTGCACGGCAACGCAAAAACTGAGCGGAACAGCGGCCTGTCGTAGCGAAAAGTCACTTACTTAACATAATCATGATTACCGGACAAATTGCACCCCGGATGATCATCCAGCCCTGCATGCACGGCAATCAAGACCAGTGCTGGACGATTATCCGCCCCGCCCGGCACGCATCCGACGCATTTATCGTTCTATCCCAAATGCTTACTGATCGATATTAACCCAACGCATAACCGGCCCCACGCACGGTGCGGATCGGATCATCGCTGCCCGCAGCGCGCAGCGCCTTGCGCAATCGGCCGACGTGCACATCAACGGTCCGGCTATCGACGTAAATGTCCCGGCCCCAGACGCGATCAAGCAATTGCTCGCGCGACCAGACCCTCCCGGGGCGTTCCATCAAGGCGGTCAAAAGGCGGAATTCGGTGGGACCAAGCGCCAAGGCCACATCGCTGCGATAGACCCGATGTTCGGTCATATCGAGCATGATATCTTGGTATTCCAGACGCTCACCAACGGCTGCCGGACGGACCCGGCGCAACTGCGTGCGCAAGCGGGCCAGCAATTCGGCCACCGAATAGGGTTTCGTTATGTAATCGTCAGCCCCCGTTTCAAGACCACGGACCTTGTCGACCTCTTCTGAACGGGCCGACAGCATGATGATCGGGATCCGGTTGGTGTCGGCGGCGGTCTTCAGCTGGCGGCACACCTCGATCCCCGACACATGGGGCAGCATCCAGTCCAGAATGATGACATCGGGGTGCGTTTCGCGCACGGCGATCAGCGCCTCGTCGCCCGACTCGGCGGTGGTGACCTGAAACCCCTCGGCGCGGATATTATATGCGAGAACCTCGCGCTGTGCAGGTTCGTCCTCGACGACCAGAACCATAGGCTCGCTCGCCATGGTTTAGTCCTCCTTTCCCTGTTCGTAGGGCGTGCGATCTTCCTTTGGGCGGTCATCATCCGGCATTTCACCGGTCACAAGATAAATCACCTGTTCGGCAATCGAAGTCACATGGTCGCCCATGCGTTCGATGTTCTTGGCCATGAAATGCAAATGCATCGTGGTCGTGATGTTACGCGGATCCTCCATCATGAAGGTCAGGTATTCCCGGAACAATGCGGAATACATCTGGTCGACTTCCTGATCGCGCGCGCGCACGTCGGCGGCCATGTCCACGTCACGCTGAATATAGGCATCCAGCACATCCTTCAGCATCAATTCGACCGTCCGCGCCATGCGCCGCAGCGATGCAGACGTCCCGTGGATCGGTTGCGCCTGAATGACGACCGAGCTGCGTTTGGCGATGTTCTTGGAGTAATCGCCGATCCGTTCAAGGTTCGCAGACACGCGAAACACGCTCAGCACGGTGCGCAGGTCGCGCGCGGTGGGTGCGCGCAACGCTAGGATGCGGGCAGCCTCCTCGTTCAACTGCTCCTCAAGGGCGTCGATCGCCTTGTCCCCTGCCCTAACCTGCGCGGCCAGTTCCTCGTCGCGCGTTTCCAATGCAGTCGCCGCGTTGGCGATGCTTTCTTCAACCAGCCCCCCCATGCGCATGATCATCGCCTGGATACCCTCCAGGTCGCGATCAAAGCCCGAGACGATGTGTTCGCTATGCGCCATGATATGCTGCCTTATCCGATCCGGCCGGTGATGTAGCTTTCGGTGCGTGGATCATCGGGGTTGGTGAAAATATGCCCGGTTTCGCCAAACTCGACCAATTCGCCCAAGTGGAAAAAGGCGGTCTTCTGGCTCACACGGGCGGCCTGCTGCATTGAGTGGGTCACGATAACCACGGAATACTGGCTGCGCAGTTCGTCAATCAGTTCCTCGACCTGCGCCGTGGCGATCGGGTCCAGCGCTGAACACGGCTCGTCCATCAGCAGGACTTCGGGGTTTGTCGCTACTGCGCGCGCGATGCACAGGCGCTGTTGCTGACCGCCCGACAGTCCCGTGCCGGGTTCGTTCAGACGATCCTTGGCCTCGTTCCAAAGCGCGGCGCGCCGCAAGGACCGTTCAACGATTTGATCCAGATCGGCCTTGTTCGACGACAGACCGTGGATGCGCGGCCCATAGGCCACGTTGTCGTAGATCGATTTCGGAAATGGGTTTGGCTTCTGGAAAACCATCCCAACCTTGGCGCGCAATTGCACCGGGTCGACCTTGGGGTCGTAGATGTCTTCGTTGTCCAGCGTGATGGTGCCGGTCACGCGGCAGATGTCGATGGTATCGTTCATCCGGTTCAGGCAGCGCAAAAAGGTGGATTTGCCGCAACCTGATGGCCCGATGAATGCCGTGACGGTCTTGTCCTCGATATCCACATCGACATTCTTGATGGCGTGAATGTCGCCATAGAACACGTCGACATCGCGTGCCTTCATCTTCAGTTCGTTTATGTCCACGTCCCGCTCCACCACTCGCATGTCGTTCATCTGTGCATCCTTCATCGGGCTTACCAACGGCGTTCAAAACGGCGGCGCAACATCACGGCCATTGCGTTCATGAAAATAAGGAACACAAGCAGCACGATGATCGCACCCGATGCGCGTTCCACAAAGGCAGGGTCCGACCGCTGTGTCCAGTTATAGACTTGCACCGGCAACGCCGAGGCAGGGTCAAAGAACCCCTCCAGTGGCGCGGCAGGATATTCGCGAACAAAGGCCACCATCCCGATCAGCAGCAACGGTGCGGTTTCGCCAAGCGCCTGCGCCAGCCCGATAATGGTGCCTGTCAGAATGCCGGGCGCTGCCAGCGGAAGCACGTGATGAAAGACAGATTGCATCTTTGATGCACCAAGGCCCAAGGCCGCCGCCCGAATGGATGGCGGCACGGCCCGCAGCGATGCGCGTGTCGCGATGATGATCGTCGGCAACGTCATCAACGTCAGGACAAGCCCACCCACGATCGGGGCCGATTGCGGCAGGCCCGCGAAGTTGATGAAGATCGCAAGGCCAAGGATACCGAACACGATGGACGGCACAGCGGCCAAGTTCGAGATATTCACCTCGATCACATCTGTCAGCCGGTTTTTCGGGGCGAATTCTTCAAGATAGATCGAAGCCGCGACCCCGATTGGCAGTGCAAGAAACAACACCACAAGCATCATGTAGACCGACCCGATGATGGCCACGCCAAGGCCAGCCGCCTCGGGCCGGTTATCCGAGGCATCGGGCGCCGTGACG
>Ga0075467_10001485_pt1 | contig 19316 bp, 2 predicted proteins | sample DEB08_DNA_9_FD_75067 | JGI IMG/M metagenome (GOLD analysis project Ga0075467, IMG submission 75067) | Aqueous microbial communities from the Delaware River and Bay under freshwater to marine salinity gradient to study organic matter... | ecosystem: Environmental > Aquatic > Marine > Coastal ... | reverse complement strand
TCTCACCCGCCAACAAATCACGACCACCATACTGATGCCCGCCAACAGTCGATCCAACGCTAATTCTATAGCTGTCTGCGCTGGTATCATTCCAGGTGAACGTCACTTCATTACTATTAAACGCTGAACCTGTTGGTGTAATCAACTCTGCGGCTTCAGTAACGTCATCGAACGACGCAAACTCATAATCTCGGTGAACAGGCTGACCATTCTTGGTGGTTATTAAACGCACATACACAGTAGCTACTGTGGTGGGCAAATTGACATAGGTCGCCGACAAAGTCTCACCCGCCAACAAATCACGACCACCATACTGATGCCCGCCAACAGTCGATCCAACGCTAATTCTATAGCTGTCTGCGCCGGTATCATTCCAGGAGAACGTCACTTCATTATTATTAAACGCCGAACCAGAAGGAGTAATCAACTCCGCGGCTTCGGTAACCTCATCGAACGTTTCGAAGTCATAATCTCGGTGAACAGACTCGCCGTTCCTAGTGGTTATTAAACGCACATACACGGTAGTAACCGTGGTCGGCAAGTTAATATAGGTTGCCGACAACGTCTCACCCGCCAATAGCTGACGACTACCAAACTGATGCCCGCCAACAGTGGTTCCCACACTAATACTATAGCTATCGGCGCTAGCCTCATTCCAAGTGAACGTTACTTCATTACTATTGAACGCAGAGCCTGTTGGTGTAATCAGTTCTGCTGGAACTAAAGGAGGCTCCTCAATGGTAATAAAAAACACACTTTCAGCAGCAACACCTTCGCTCGAGTTTGCGTCCTCGATCTCCGCGAACAAATAGTAATCTCCGGGTATTAGCCCCGTAGTTGACCAGTCGTAGGTATCGGCTACGAGGTCATCGTCTTCGCTTATGGATTCCGCGATTAACGTCATGCCTGTGCCCGGCGAGTTATCGGCGTAAAACAGTGAAATAGTAGCCGAGCTGTCTAAGTCTTCGTCTTGCCATCTGAGCTTGACGACATCGCCTTCTTGAACGCTGGTAGAGCCTTCTGGCAATAACCATGTAAAGGTTGGTGGGTTGTCGAAATTATTTTCGTTTACGAAGAATTCTCTTTGTTTACTCCAATCAGATTCTGCGCCGGTTTCGTCGATTGACTTAACGCGCCAGTAGTAGATGTGATCGTCTTCAAGCGGTGCAAGCAGTGTTTCACTCACCGATTCCGTCGCCGTTTGTAAAACCGTCGCAAAGGTGAAGTCGTCGGTTAACTCAAACCTGTATTCAATTGAGTCGCCGTCAACATCGGTAACCGGGTGCACTTCAAGCTTTGGCGTAAGCGTAATTACTTGCGAACCTTCGCCAGGGTTTTTGGTTGATGGAATATCTGGAACTGTATTGCTCGCGTTCACTCTGAACGAGCTAACCACCCACGCACTTTCTAAGCCATCAATGTCGCGAGCTTTTACTCGCAAGTAGACCAGCTGGTCTTCTACTAGTTCATCAGACACCTGCCAAGTAAAAATGGATTGGGCACCGTTGCTATTCAACCAACCTGAGCTAACTCTACCAACAGAATCAAACAGTTCTGAAGCGTCAATTTCGAATAAGTAAGAAATATTATCGGCACCACGATCATCGCTTGCCACGGTTATCGTAACCGTGGGTGTCAGTGTAGCAACACGCTCATTGGCGACAGGTGATTGAATTGCTGGCTCAGTTGGAGGCTGGTTCACAATCGCCAATTTAAAGCTGCTAATCGTAGAACCAACCGGCGTTGCGGTTCCGTCACTCACAAACGCTTGCCAGTAATAGTCCAGGCCTTCGGTTAATAACACGCTTGGTTGCCACTTAGTCATACCCATGTCTTGTTGAGGCACGATAGGCGATTCTTCAAGTAAGGTTGACCCGGCTAAATCTTCATAAATAAAGAACACATAATTTAGCGTATCGCCATCAGCGTCACTGGCATTGCCAAGTACTAACTCAAAATCACCGCCGTTTACTTCCATGCCATCAGCCGGTGAGCTAATGCTTGGAGCTGTTGGAGTAGTGTTTTCACTATTGATTCTAAAGCGTCCATCAACCCACGGGCTATAGGTAAATGAGTTGCTCGCACGCACGCGCCAGAAGTAGTCTTTATCTTCTTCGAGTGCGGCTCCGACAAGCCAACTTGTTTCGCCATCTTCACCCTGCTCTTGGGCATAGTAAGCAGTAACTAAATCATCTTCGCCGTACGCTGAATCAGAAAAAACCTCAAAAACATAGACCACGGTAAGCGGGCCACCGTATTCGCTGTTTTGAATGGTCAATTCAGGGAGTAGGCTATCTACCGTTGATTCAAAAAGCGGCGAAACAATGACGGGGGCTAACGGCGCATCTTGAGTGTTAGGGTCAGTGCCGTCTTCAAACTCATCTAGATCGCTCACGCCGTCTTCATCAAGGTCGCCGGTACCATCACGATCTAAGTTACCAAACTGGTCGATCTCCCATTGGTCTAGTAAGCCGTCGCCATCAGTGTCGCCTGCTGAATACACCGAGACAAACATTTCCGCGCTTTCTGTCAGTACGCCGTCGGTGGCAATTAAGGTTACCGAATAATCACCGGCTTGGCCGATAGTTGGGGTCCATTGAAAGCTACCGAAACCATTGCCGTCGTCGGTGAAGGTTGCCCCCACCGGTAGGTTAGACGCGGCCAAACTAGGAATAGTGCCATCGGGGTCTGATGCCTGAACGATAAAGTCTAATGCCTGCCCTTCTACGGTATTTCTAAATGGCACTTGTTGCCACACAGGCGGCCTTGGGGCAAACACTGGGGTTGCTAAGAAAATGGTGTAGTCGCCCGGCGTATTAAAGTCAAATACATTTAAGTAGTGCGTGGTTTCTTGCGAGGTTTTATCGTAGCGTTTTGACAGCCAGACATTACTCAAGCTCATCACCTTACCATCGCTTCTCAGCGCGCGGTTAATCACTTTTGCACCCGCAAACGGGTCAGCTACTTGAGCATACATAAACCCAGCATGTGGGTTTACTGCAAAACTATGTCCACCGCCCGATGATGGCGAGTTACTAAATTGAACAACGCTGCTTAAATTTGTTACTGGTGTTGAGGTTGAGTTAGATTCAAACACCTTGATATCCTCGGGCATACGCGATAAATCGTTATATACATCGTACGATAAAAAGTCTTTTACATCGTCACGGCCAGGCGCGTCTACGATTACATCACGCAGTAAAATGTGTGTTTCAACATTCTCTAGCAATGAGGTTAACTCACCGCCTAAATCATCAGAGTGTGAATACTCAGCGTTAAACTCAGTAAAGCGGCCAGACAAGCTGGTGCTCATAATCCAACGACCCATTTTAGATTCGCCGCTGGCTATATCACCAAAATCAATCAGCAATGAATTAGAAACTTCGTCGTCTTGCACAAACGAGTTCAGCAAACGAAAATCAATCGCCAAGCCTTGTTCGTTTTCAACAATCTTTGGCTGAGCCGATTCGATCTTAATGCTGTTGCCAACGCCACTACCATTGTTTTGAACGCGCACACCTAAGGTGAACGGTTCAACCGCTTCTACTTCATCAGTTAAGGGATCATCAGCGAAGACATCACGCGGCAAGAAATAATCCAAGCCAAGTAAGGGCATCGGCTTTACGTAGATTGAATCAGGCGCGACTTCAATCAGGCCGTCAATTCCGTCGAGTTTGTATTCAAAACGCGCACCAACGAACACCAACTTACCACTGGGTATGCCGTCACTGGCACCGGGTGCTGGAATAATTAACCAGGTTGCCTCCGCGGTTTGCCCCGCGCCTAATACGCCTGTGCCTTCAACATTGTTAATCCCACTTACGCTGTTGACGCGAATGAAAAAATCAGCCGCTGAGTTATTAGCATCACTGGTAGCAAGAACCGGGTCACCATTGTTATCAGAAAACTCCACCACCACATTAATCTCGTTAATCGACTTATCGGCAAGGGTGTTTTCAATTTTAAGCTTAGCTTCAAAGGCCTGGCGCTCAATGGTCAACTCTTGGGCAATTTCAATCTTCACCTCAGCGCAGACCGTTTCTTGCGCTTGGGCTATTTGCGAGCTGAATGCGCACATCAATAAACCACAGACTGATAGCGCCTGCGTGCGCAATCGCGGTGAACGCTTAATCGCTGCATGGTTTAACTTAAAAAGTTGAGTAATTGCCTGAAACATGTGGATTTTCCATTGGGCCTTCGCCCGTGTTACCGCCCGCCAAAGAACGGTACCTGTATTTTTGATATTTGCTTAAACGAGCATGCTCGTCGTTCTAATTTTCTTTTTGCTAAAACGGGGTAAGGCAAAACGCAAGACCTGCCCCCTTTTATGTATGTTTGCTGGTAACGGATTGAATACTCACATCACTACACTTGAACCGAATACGATCATCCTCGTAATCTTCTATCTCATAGTTAATGCCCTCTAACCCTCTATCACCAATAAAACGAATATCAAAGCCCATCACCTGAACACTCCCTCCCCCAAAGCCGTTAAGGCATAAACCTCTCACATTAGTAAAAGTAATTTCAACCCGAAACATCTCTTTATCAAAATCAGGCCAACTATCTCTTCTTGACTGAAATAGCGCTTCGATCAACAGGTTCGTAGTCAAGCCACATTGCATACTCCTCAACTCTACCCCTTCTATAACTGCTAGGTTGCTAGGAACCCACTCTCCCATTGCAGACTCGATTTTTTCAATACCTTTAATTCTAGAACTCATCACCTACCTCTAATCAACGTCGTTATAACTTCTATTTCTTGCGCCCGAGTCTTCATTATGATGTCGCGTTTTACTAGGTGCATAGGTACGCTCATGAAGGTGAGGATCTGTGTGCCCCTTATCATTCGGATGGTCATTACCGTTTGGTTTCCCATGGTCTGTTTTGTCAACACGATAATTCTGTCGACCGTATTCATCATACGTAACACGAGATTCTTCGTCTGTATGTCTTTTGACTCCATCTTTACTCTCAGTTGTACGGGTTTTAGTATGGTCTAGCCTTTTTGTCCCAGGTTCAACATTATCAGGAGCATTTTTCTGCCAGTGTTTCTCAGGTACAAATGTATCGTTAGTCTCATCAGAATCTTTTTTCTTTTTCTTTTTCTTTTTTTGCTGATCAATAATACGCTTAAGTTTTTTGGCCTTCTTTATATAGGTAAACCAGTTAAGAGGATTTATACAATCTGTAACGCAGGAGCTATCTATACACTGTTTAGTAAGCGTCTCCATGAGAAGATTAAATGCCTCGCACTCTGCGAGGCATTTAATATAAGCAATAGCAGCAACTGCTGGATTAAGGCCATCCGGGTCAATATAACTATTTGGATTCGCAAAAGCATAACCGAAGTGATTAATACCTCCTGAAAGACCGATTGGATCACTGGAAATATACCTCCCAATATTTGGGTCATAGTAGCGATTCCAGTTTTGATGCTTCCCAGTCTCTTGATCAAAATACTGACCAGCAAAACGCAGTGGATTAACTTTTTCCTCGACCAACACATGGGTTTTACCAAACGTGTCGTACTCACCCTGCCATGTTACCGTACCATTACTGGCAATCATCTGCTGAGGCGAACCTAAGTGATCGTTTTGATAGAAATTGAAATCAAAACCATCAGAGGTTGGTGTTTTTTGGGTTACTGGGTTGGTTGAGTAATGACTATTTACATTATAGCTATAGCCTCGAATAAGCGTACCGCTTACATCGTATTCGCCAATTAAGCCTACGCCTGTGTCGTCGTATAAGAAATAGGTAGTTTCATCGTTTACCGTTTTACTTAAACGGCGACCTTGAGGGTCATACTCGTAGTTGGCTACTTCTGTGTCGTTTTTTTCGACCTTGCTTAGACGGCCATAACCATTGTAGCTGTATTCAGTGGTATCACCGCCCTCTATTGTTTCAGAGAGCAACGAACCATTGCCATCGTAACTTAAGGTAGTGTTTTTATTCACCGAGCCGAGCAGATTATCGATAGAAACCAGCTCGTGGTTTTCATTATAAACGTATGCGCTGGAGCCTTCTGAGTTTACTAATTCGCTACGGTTACTGTTTTCGTCGTAGGCGTAAGTTTGATTACCAAATATGGATGGCTGTTCGGCGGACGTTAGTCGATACGCTTTATCGTAAGTGTATTTATAGGTGCCTTGTTGAGTAGTACGCTCTTTGATATTGCCCACATTGTCGAAGGCGTAGCTGTAATCCATTTTTTTATTACCGGCGTTATCGGTAACTTGAATATTGGATAAGCGTGATAAACCATCGTAACTATATTCGCGGCTTAAACCACCCGGATAAGTCATTGATTTGACCAAGTCACCTTCATAAGCTGATACGTTTATGGCACCTGCGTTTTGAATATTGACTTGTTTAAACTTACCTGCTGCATCGTAAGCGAACACGCTGGCGATGCCTTCGGCGTCTGTTCTAGATTTTAGCTGGCTATTTTTGTAGTAATCGTTCTTCAGCGTTTTAACGATGGGTAAACCACCAGTATTAAACACTGTCGTTTGTTGGTTCAAACGGCCAAGTTCGTCGTATTTATATTCAACACTGCTCTTAGAATCGGCAACTAACTTTAGTAAACCGGATTTATCAAAGGTATAATTTATAATCCGCTCGGCAGTTGTTGTGTCGGCTTTGGTATTGGCTTGCCTTATTAAGCGGTTATCGTTGTCGTAGCCGTAGACTGATTTATTAGTGGCATAGTCTGAAAATAAGGTGACATTATCGTTTGCATCATAAGTGTATGCAGCGACTTCGCCCATAGGACGGTATTTTCGCACTAAGTTCGAGTTAAGATCGTATTCAAATCGGTAGATTTTCCCCAACGCATCGGTAACAGTACTTAAGTTGCCACGAGGGTCATAACTATTTTTGATCTCCTCACTTTCAGCGTTGATATAGGTAAGCAACTCACCGTGGGAGTTATATGACCAGCTGGTGGTATTGCCGTTTGCATCTGTGACCGAGAGACGCTCTCCACGTAGGCTATAGCGTGTGCGCGTAGTGATTGTTAAATCGTCGTCCTTTACGCTTAACTGCGTTTGCTCGATTAAACGGAAATTGGGGTCGTACTTTAATCGGATGCTGGAATTCGGTGATTCAATTTGATCTACTCGGGTGCCAGCCACTTCATCTTGTTTCAAATAATGCAGACTTGCTTTATTACCTACTGCATCGATAACATGGATTAGGCGACCTACTCGATCATATTGAAAATTTACCAGACGGCCAATTTCATCCGTAATGGTCTTAACTTGGCCGTCCATGCGCAAAATTCTCGTTGCTTTATCACCGACGTTGTTGATTGCCTCCGTAATATTGTCACGTGAATCGTAAGTAAATTCGATATCGCGAACTTCAGGATCGGTAGATTTTACGACACGATGAAGCGTGTCGTACTCATAGGTAGTCGTAAAACCTAGTGGGCTTGTATTGCTAAGAGTATTACCGAACTCATCGTAGGCAATTTTCCACAGTTTACTGCGGGCGTCGATAATGGTTTCATACTGCCCAGTCGAGTTGTAGTCTTTGAATTGGGTTTTATTACCGCGAGCATCAATATACTCAGTAACGTTACCGCTAGTATCGTATTTATATTCAAATTCAGCGGTTGCGGTGCTTGCGTCACCGACAACTCTCACTTTTCTCAGTTGACCGAATATATCGTAGTCGTATTCGACCGTGCGTGGCTCATCAGAGTTAAAACCATATATAGTCTTAATTCGGTTACCACTGAAATCGTATTGATGTTTTGTCTCAACGCCGATTTGATCTGTTTCAAGTGTTGGAAAGTTGTAGTTAGATAGATATTTATAACTAACTTTGCCCCCGTCAGGCAGAGTTAGCGATTCGATCGCCTCGAAACGCGTGTACTTGATTGTGGTTCGATTCCCATAAGGATCACGCTCTACCGCCGTACTGCCATTTCGAACCCGCACCCCAGCAACGCGACCGCCAACTAAGTGATACCGCACCTGACCGTCAAGATCATACCAACGCTCACGCTCCACCCCATCGCTGTTAACCTCCAAAATCATGTAGCTTTCGCTTTGTGGATCATAACGATACTGAAAACGTACGCGCTTGCCGTCGGGGTAAATCATCGCAGTGTGCATTAACGTCGGCTCTACCGGCACACTAAAGCCGATTTGGTTACCAGAGCCACTACTTGAACCGCCTGGCGAGGTCGCCACCGGGGTATCGTCACCAATTAAGGTGACATCTGGGCCACCAGAGCCTGGCGATGAATATTGAAACCCGCCTTCGGTTTCTTGAAACTCGTAAAGAAACGTTTGGTTTTCAGGGTCGGTTTTACTGGTCATCACCCGGTTTAGGCCAATTTGGCTGTAGCCGTACTTCCACTTGTGGCCGCGGGTGGTGGTGACTTCTACTAAGTCGTGACCCTCCCATGTGTACTCAACTACCCGGCCACCGTAATCGGTGACTTTGACTGGTTTTCCATTTAGGTATTCCCACGTGACGACGGTATTACCGAAGTGATCTTTATATTGCGTGATGAAGCCGTTTTCACGTACCAAATTAATAGAAACGCCGTTTTTATTACCTGAACGAAGCGCTAGGCCTTCTTGATCGTAGTCGATCCAATCGCCTTGGCGATTACTCCACCTAAAGCCTGTGTCGGTTGTGCTGATTCGTAGGTCGTTACCGTTGTGCTCATAAACGTAATAGTCTTCGCCATCTTTAAGTTCGTATAGATAATCATTGCGGTCAATAAGATTAGGCTTGGGAGCTTCTAAGGAACTCGAGTCGCCAGAACCAGTGGTAGAGCCACCGCTGGACGAACCGCCTGAGGCAGTAGCACTAGCAACTCGCGTCTCGATAAACAATAGGTCGTGCCAACGACGATGAAACTGCCAAACGGCAAAATCAATACGCTTTGCATTACCGGCTTCGAATAAAAAGGCCTCAGATTGTAAGGTGTTGCCGTTATAGCCTTGCAAGTCACCCGACACGCCAGGGTAGCCTGCTTCATCCGGGTTACGTTTCATAACTCGGTAGAAACGGTTAACTGAGATCGAGCCGCCAAGTACCTTAACGCTCATGTCTTCGACGTTTTCTTCAGGCATGGCGCGGCTGAAATCAACGCGCTCACTAACGGTGGTGCTGGCCTGAGCACTATTAATGCTCGGCACTATTAAGCACAAGCAGAAGCTGAAAATAATTGCCGCTAAAGCTTTGCCTGTTGATAGCGTGATACTCGATTTTGCGTTCATATTGGCACTGCTCAGCTGATTTTGTTCAGGCATGTTGTTGATTGAATTTTTAATTTTTTCCATTACAGTTCTAGCGTAACTAGCTGTGCGTTTGAGCCTAACGGCCTAAACACACACTAGTTACTTAGCGCCACCCCCACGTTGCTTACCGCAATTACCACCGGCAGCACGACACCTTGGAAAGCCACCACCTTGGGGCAGTGGGTCGTTTGCACCGCCACCGCCACCACCAGGGTTATAAATAGGGCCACCGTCGCCGTAGGTTGGCCGATAAGGTGGGATGAAACCTTGCCCGCCCCCGCAGCTACCATAGGAGACACTGACACAACTACTGCTGTCGGTTACTGATACGCCGGTTGGGCAGTTTGACTTACACGCAACTGACGCGCACTTGGTATACACACCACAACCGCCACCCGTGGCATCTTGCTGCTCCAGCGAGCGAAGCGCGGTCACCTTATACGGCACAACAACTTGCTCTTTTGCCTCTAACGACTCAGGTACCACACTGGTGAGATATTCAAATTGATAAAACTCATCTGATTGCTGTGGCACGAAATTAATATCGAAGGCACGAATCAAACCGTAGTTAGTCATGATTAACTCGCCGTAAAAAACGTCGCCCTGCTCCATTGGCGGCAGTTTGATGTTAGTCGGCTCAATCATCACTACGGCGGCGGGCACGTCGGTTTCGAAGGTTGCGCGTAGGGTAATTTCATAACGGTCTTCCAGAGTGATTTCGTTTACTGTCCATTCCAACTTGATTAGTTCGTAATCGAGGAAGATTTGCTCAGTCGCAATAAAGTCCGGTTGAACGCGAATACGCTGGTGCACTTCTCGATAATTCGGTGCTGACACCCATACGCTGTAACGGCCTGAGGGAATACCTTCAACCAGCACTTCCCCTATATCATCGGCCTTTCGAACAAATTCGATGCTGGGGTCCGATTCGTTTTGGATTCGAACATTGGCATTTTCTAAACCTTGAATGATCTGCCCGACAGAGTTCAGTGTGCCGGAGTACATGTCGGTGACCTTTATCAGGATGCCGCCTTCGCCCGATTCAACAATCGAGGTTACGATTGGTACTTGATAGGTTGGTGCGTTGGCCGATTTAACTTCCAACACGAGACGCTCTACCCCCGTCGGGGCGACGTTATTAGGTTGCAGTAGAATGTCGGCCTTGGCGCTCTCGCCAACGGCTATATCGCCCAAGCTGTTTTGAGTGGTGAGTTTGATCCAATCAGACGCTGGGAAGCCATCGGCTGTTTTTAGTGTCACGCGCACGTCTTTGAGTGATGCTAGGCCTTTGTTTTCGAGCGTAATGGAACCGGATGCTACGGTATCTAAGGTAGAACCCAGCTCTAAAATACTAGGTGTGAACGCCAGCGATGGTTTCGCTTCAGAGAAGGCATACCCAACCTCAATAGTGCCGATAACGGTATCAGGTGATTCGTCAGCGTAGATTGAAACAACGAACTCACCGTTTTCATCGGCAGTGTTATCCGCAGTGATGGTGATGTTTTCAGTGATACGTTGCAGTGACGTTAGCTTAGCAATGCTTGGGTAAGTAAATTCAATGCCTTGTGGTAACTGACCATTAGCTTGCTGTACGGCCTCGACGGCAAAGCTTAAGTTGTTTAGCTCGGTGCCCTCACCGGCGCGAAAACTGATGGGGATATTGTAGGCTAGGTCATACGGAATGCGCAGATTAAGCACACTGGGTGACACGGTGAGTCGGCTAATCACAAACTCGCCGCTATTCGGCCTGCTGGTTTGAATTGGGTGTAGAACAGACACTTTGTATACACCCGATTCACCGTCTTGCGATTGGTAGCTAAGCTCAAATTCACCCGCCGAATCGGTGAGCACTTCGAAGCTTCGCTCAAAGCCGTTTAGGCTGATGATGATCTGTAAATCAACATTAGACAGCAGCCTGTCTGTTTCACGGTCGAGCGCTTGGCCTTTAATCACAATTGGCTCGCGGCCAAATGAATTGTCTGGCGTAATCGAGGTAATTTCGCCACGGTACGGTGTTTCAGTAAGTACGATTTGCTGTCGTGAGCTTGGGCCTTTCACGGTTACTTGTTCTGGCGTGCCTCGATTTGCGTACATGTTTCGTATTACCGCTGATAAGAAAACGGTCTCCGGAGCGTTCAACGGCACAGATACCGTTATTGGCTCAGACTGCCAGCGTTCACCTGCGGCTAAGGTCAATATTGCTTCACCTGCCACGTTGTTAACCACGCCCTCGCCTAGCGCTTGTCGCATGCCCACTACCGACAACACGTTGTCGTCTTCGTCGCGTAATGATAACAACACATCTGGCGAGTCTGATTTACCTTGATTGGTGGCGGTAATCAATTGAATAGCTTGGTCACCGCTATTCTCAATTGATAAGCGCAGCGTACCATCAGCACCGCGAATAAAGTCTTCGGTTTCAAAGCTAAGTGCTAAGGCACCGTCACGCACATCCATAGATATGGTTTTGGCAATTTCTATACTCTCGCCGGCATTTGGTTGGCTGTGTAGCTCTAAAGAAGGTTGCCATAAGTCAGGCAGGCTCTCGAGCCCGCCAACGGTAATTGGCACGGTAATTTCTGCATTAGCGGCGATATCAACTTGCGCTGATTTGAAGTTAGCTTGCTCGCTTAGCAAGTTTATTCTCGCGTTGCTGATGGGTTGATCGCTTAAGTTGGCTACGGTTACATCAATAACGTTAATCAGATTACGCTTAATTTGTTGGCCTTGCGCTATCTCAAGCTCGACCTTAGGTAAGCTAATAAAGCGCGGTAAGCTGCGCTCGTCGTTAACGTCAATCGCCACTACCGAGTAGGTTTTAGACTCGTTTGAATAACCAACATCGATGTACTGGTTGCCGCTAATAGTCGCGTCGTTCAACTGAACGGTTTGCCCTTGTTGGCCAAAGAACACGTCGAAACTATCGATAGAAGGCTTGCTGTGTGACCAACTCAGGGTCGGCACTTGGCCATTGAGCAAACGTACTTTAATCGACGCTATCGGCAACAAATCAACATTTAAGTAAGCGGTTTCTGATGGCTCAGATTTATTGCCGATACTATCTACGGCAACAACTGTATACGCAGGTTTGCTCTGACTGGCATTGGTATCGACCACGAAAGGCTGATTCAGCCCTTCTAAGATAGCGGTAAGACTGCTTACATCGGTAATTGGCCCACTCTCAGCGGTGTATAGCTGATAGCTTATGTCAGCCTCGGAGACTGCCAGCCATTCAGCTTGGATGCCTATGGGGAATAACTCAAGCGTAAGGCCCTCAGGTTTTGCCGGCGATACAGAATCAGTTGTAAGGCTCAGTGGTGCCGTTCTGGCACTTTCGGCTAATTCGCCATTGTCACTTCTGACGCTTGAAAGCTGGTACTGATAGTCGCCATCAATCGGCGTTTGGTCGGTATACGATTCACCGGTGGTGAGTTCGACCAATAGCGTAAAGTCGGCATCCGTTTCAGATTTGCGATAGAGCTTATAGGCACTGGCTTGTTGAACTTCGAACCATTCTAGCGCTACTCGCCCACCCGATATGGCGTTGCCCCTGAAGTTAAACGGTGCTTCCAATGCCGGTAGATCCCCTTGATAAACCTGAATAGTGGAAATTGGATTTGCATTCTCAGTTCTATTAGCTAAGTTGTCTTCGCCTTCGAACAACAGGCTGAGTGTTTCAGCTTGATCAGCACCCGCGTTACTCGGCAAGGTAATGCTCGCCTGCCAAGACTTGTCAGCAAGTTTAACAACGCTGTTTGCTTCTTGCGGGTCGGTCGCTGAGCTTGATAACGAGTATTTTAACGTTGGAGCAACGCTTGCCGAAAGCGACTCGTCTAGATTGAATGCCACTGTTAGTGTCACCGGTGAGGCAGAATCGTTCTTAATCGGGCTAGCTGGGTCGCTAGTAACGCCAACAACGATTGGGCCTGCTGTATCAATATTGATTTGCTGCCCAGAATTCACGTTAGTGCCACGGTTACCCGCTTTATCGCGCGCTGAGAACACAGCGTAAGCGGTGCCAGATCGCACTAGCTCATTTAAAATTATGCGACCATTATAAACCGTGTCTGACTCGTCAGACTGGCTCAAAGCAACGCTAATAGGCACGCCACCGTCAGGTGAGATGCTTAAAAACGGCGTGGTTAACAGTGGCTCATTGACGCTTAGGGTAATTGATAGATTCCCGCGACCGTAAGTATCACTAGCGGCATCATAATCACCATCAGTTGAGTATTCGATTGTTTCAGCAAATGGGTCGGTTACATCTACAGTGGCGCTGGTACTTAGCGATGCTTCGCTACGAACACCGAATTCATTCAAACTCACTACTTTGTAGTAATAGGTGCCATCATCAACAACTAAGTCACTAAACGAGGTTGAGGTTACTGTATTCGAGTTGATTTTTCCTGTATTCGGGATATCAAATACATCAGAATCACTGCGATAGATTTCAAAGCTTTCTATACGCCCACCAGTGCCGGTAGACCACCCCAAAGACACAACACCGCTGTCTTTAACTTCGGCGTTTACACCAATTGGTTTGGCCGGCAAGGTCGTGTCTAACTCAACAACAATAGGGGCAGAGTAAGCGCCTTCGCCAGAGCGGTTTCTAGCTCTAACGATTATTGTATTGTCGCCTTGCTCGCTTAGAAAAACGGCAATTGAAAACTGACCAGTGGCATTAATGGTGCTCCACTCGCCTTCGATAGTATTAACCGTGGCCTGCACTTCGAGCCCAGGCATTGAGGTGCCCTCGACGTCGAGTGTTTGCTGATTGGTCACTAGGCCGTTAGTAGGCTTAGTGATAAGCGGAATACTAGGAGGTGCTAACTGGATTGAAATAGTGTAATTAATCGGCTCTACGTTCTCGAAGACATCGTACGCGGCTACGCTAATTTGATGCGACGCGTCATCAAGCTCGCTAACGCGCAAGTTAAAACAATAACCATTATCGGCGGTTGAGTCTGAGTCGGCGAAGTTTCCATCGACGGAGAATTCAACTCGAGATATTTTTGATAAATCGATAACTTCAACACAGAACGCGTCGTCATTAGCCGCTGTAAAGCCGGTCACTACAGGGTTAGCACCAAAGGTGGCGTTCGAGACTACCGGCGCTGTGCTATCAGACTCAGGAGTTATCTGTAATGACGTAACAGCCTTAGTTTCAAAGCCCGATATATTGACCGACGTAATCGCGAAATAATAAGCGGTATCATTTGTTAAGCCACCAATCGACGATGCGGTGTTGTTCTTTTGAACTTCTAGAACGGCCTGCATGCCGGTGATGTTCGTGAAAGCCGATTCGCTTTGATAGATTCGATACGCGCTTATACCAGACGTCTCGCTGGGGTTCACCCAAGACAAGTCAACCAAGTTACTGCGCCCGACGCCTGATAAGGCTGAAGGGTTTGCATAGGCGGTAGCAACGTTAGTTGACACACCTTCACTTTTATTGCCAGCAGCGTCTCTAGTTACTACCGAAACATCGTAAACCGTACCAGCACTTAGCGTGTCAATAATGGCAGACAAATTACCACTAGCCACTTCTATTGTAGCTTGACCCGTGACGGTGATTTCATAGGTATCTATGTCATCGGCATTGAAAGAAGGTAACTCCCAACTCAATTTAGCCGACGTGTCGCTTAGTGTTTCTGCGATAAGGTTTCTTACGTCGAATGGCTTGGTGCGGTCTTTGAGTTCGTCTGGGATTGCTGAGTAATCTCCAACGCATCGAACGTCTTGAGAGGTTAGTGCACATGTGTAGTTCGCACCTATTGAAAACTTACGAACACCACTAAACGCAGAAACGTTAAGCTCGCCATTAGTGTTGTTGCCCCAACAAACTGGACCTGCATCGCTGACCGCACAAGAATGCTCGGTGCCAATTTCTATCTGGGTTACGTTAGTCAAATCTTGCGGCGCATCATTGACGTTACCACCATAATCTTTCCCCCAACAACGCAGCCCTCCATCGGACGCAGTGATAGCGCAGGTAGCGAAATACCCCGCTTCAATATGCCTGACCTTGCCTAAATCAATCGGAACCGAGGCCTGGCCATTAGTGTTATTGCCCCAACATTGGGCACTCAAATCTTGTTTAATGACACAACTGTGTGAATTACCGACACTCATTTCAATTGCATCATCAATTAACGGAGTTTTTGTAGTAGCGCCATTGCTATTATTGCCCCAGCAGAAAACCGAGCCTTCGGAATCTAGCGCGCATCCGCGATAACTCCCTACACCGACGTCTACGATAGTACCTAACCGTTGATTGGCTGAAGCACTGTCTTTTATGAAGTTGTAACTGTCCTGACCCCAACATTTAACTTCGCCTTGATCCACAGCACAGGCGCTGGTTCGGTAACCTACGCTTACCTTAGTCGGTGATATTAGCGTTGGATGGTTAGCTGAATCGACAACGTCGTCGCTGCTACCCCAACAATAGAGTTGTTTGTCTCTCAATGCGCACTGAGCCGTAATATTATCTCCATAGCCGGATAGATCAAGAGCAAAATCTTTGACTAATGGATCGCTCGACAGCGCTAACTCTTCGGCGTCGGGTGACAAATCATTATCGGAGTCATGCCAAAGCGGGTTTGTATTGGCTAGATACTCTTCTAAGTTTGTTAAAGTATCTTGGTCTTTGTCTGCTGAACTGTCATCAAACAGCGGGTTTAACTCATAGAGAACTTCATAGCCATCAGGCAAGCCGTCATTATCACTATCGACTAAGGTTGAATCAGTGCCTATTGCAAGTTCTTCTGCGTCGGTCAGTCCATCGTTATCTCGATCATGAGGACCCGTGCCTGCGATAAACTCCTCTAAATTACTTTGACCATCCGCATCAGGGTCTTGTGATGCATCACTTGCGTCATGTGGGTTTAGGCCATTTTCACGCTCCCAGTCATCGCCCATGCCGTCTTTATCTACATCTATTGATTGGCTTATTTCTGCCGGTGTTTTTACATAGCTATTGGCATCATAGCCCCAACACGTAACACCTTCATCGCTTAAGGCACAGCTGTGACTTTCACCATTCGCGATCTTTCTAATATTACTTAATGACGGAATATTCAGCTTACCGTAAGAGGTGTTGCCCCAACACATTGGGCCAGCATCACTGACCGCACAGGTATGAGCAGCGCCCATAGCAACTTGAGTAACATTGCTCAAATCTGTCGGAATTCCATTGATGCTGGAATAATAATCTTGGCCCCAGCATTGCATGCCACCGTCCGCAATTGCACAGGTTGCGCGGTAACCCGCAAGAATATGACTAATCTTACCAAGATCGCTAGGTATGGTGCTCTGGCCATATTGATTATTACCCCAACATTGAGCACTCAAGTCTTCTTTAATCACACAGCTGTGGCTATCACCAACACTCAAGTGAACCGCATCATCAATAGATGGCGTTGTTGTCGTCGCACCACCATTGTCCTTGCCCCAACAAAACACCGTGCCTTCAGAGTCCAGCGCACATGCACGATTATCGCCAACACCTACGTCCACTACTGTACCCAAATTTTCATTCGCGATATCAACATGCGTTATAAAATTAGTGTGATTCAGCCCCCAGCACTTAACTTCGCCTTCATCCACTACACACGCACTGCGATAACCAACGCTGACCTTTGTCGGTAACGATAACGCTGGGTGATTAGCCTCATCAACTACTTCACTATCTGTTCCCCAACAGTAGAGCTTGTTATCTCTAAGCGCACATTCGCTTTCAGAATATCCAGACAGATCATACGGAAAGTCTTTTACCAACGGATTGCTGCCCAACACTAACTCTTCTGCGTCTGAGGACAAGTCGTTATCGGTGTCGTGCCAAAGCGGATTTGTGTTGGCTTGATACTCCTCTAAATTTGTTAAGCTATCTTGATCTTTGTCTACTAATTGGTCGTCCACTAGTGGATTAAGTCCATAACGAACTTCATAACCATCGGGCATATTGTCGCTATCACTGTCAGCTAACGCTGGGTCTGTGCCTAACATCACTTCTTCAGCATCTGTAAGACCATCGTTATCTCGGTCCTGTGGGCCGGTACCTGCTATGAACTCCTCTAGATTGGTTTGGCCATCGGCGTCAGAGTCTAGCGCCGCGTCCGACGGGTCTCTCGGGTTTAAACCATTGGCTCTTTCCCAATCATCATCAATGCCATCTTGATCAACGTCTAGCGCCTCCTGCAATGCGGCTGGAACCGCTGGCCTGCTCTCCAAAACGTCACTCCAACAGGTAACACCTTGGTCACTCAATGCACATGAGTAGTTTGTGCCTAGAGCTAACCTTCTTACACCACTTAATTCTGGCGAATTTAATACTCGAGAACTATCATAGCCCCAACATACTGGCTGACTATTACTTACTGCACAGACATGCCTACTGCTAATATCAACATGAGTTACGTTAACTAAGTCGCTCGGGATACGGCCAATTCGAAAAAAGTTATTCGAACCCCAACAATGAAGCTGCCCATCTGACACAGCACAAGTCATTTTATCACCGGCTGCTATGTAACTGACTTTACCCAAGTCACTTGGTATGTTGGTTTCACCATTTCGGTTATCACCCCAACATTGCGGCGTGCCGTCTTGTAGCAACGCGCAATCATGGTTATCGCTTGATGTTAACTGAGTCACTTCTTGACTAAAGTCCGGAGCCACAGCATTAGCCGCAATGTTAAAATTGTATCCCCAGCAAAATACATCACCATCTATATCTAGGGCACATGCACGATGAGCACCGACTTGTACATCAATGATTTTGCCTAAACTATCATTAGCAGCACCGACGTTGTCCAATATGCGGCTACTGCTCCCCCAGCATTTAACATTTCCCTCATCAACAACACAGGCGCTACTACTACCAACATTGACCATTGTCGGATTAACAAGTGTAGGGTGATTTGCGACTGCAATAATATCTGCATCAAGCCCCCAGCAGTAAAGTTGATCGTCACGTATTGCACATTGAGTATCTGCGTTAGCTGATAAATCCAACCCTAGATCTTTGATCAAAGGATTGCGGTTCAGTGCAAACTCTTCGCCATCTGGCGAGTAATCGTTATCGGTGTCGTGCCATATTGGATTGGTATCGGCTTGAAACTCTTCTATGTTTGTGAGGCCATCTAAATCTTTGTCAAAGTTCTGATCGGCTAATCCGGGATTCAAGCCGAATCTAATTTCCCAAGCATCAGCCATTCCGTCACTGTCACCGTCGCCATTGAAGGTATATCCGACCAACAAATACTCATCGAGATTAGAGGTACCGTCGCCATCTCGATCTAAAACAGCATCAGAGGGGTCGTTAGGGTCAAGGCCATTTAGAGTTTCCCAGACATCCGGAATACCATCTCCGTCTGTGTCGATGATAAACGATACTAATTCTGCGTTCACGCTGTTAACTTGTAAGCTAGCATCTGAACGAATATACGAGCTAACAACTCGGTTAAGCCTTATTTTATCTATACCGAAGCTAACTTTCGCTCCTCCGCTCAAACGAATAGAGTCAAAGGTATGTACTCCAACAAGCGACCGGCCAACAACACCCGACAAGTCATCCGTGGTGTTAATAGTAATTTCATTCTGAGTGTTCGACACTATACGATACAGCGAACTCGATTCCTCAGTCGCATCTAAGTCAACCTCGATACCGTCGATTCCCCAGCCTAACGCTACGTCAGTTGGTTCCCAAGGCGTGCCTTCGACTTCAATTAACCAAACTCCGGATTGCGTAGAAGTAGCTGCAACAATAGTATGTTCGCCAACTTGGCGGATTCGAGTGCTGCCTGCAACGGCGATTCGACCGCCGTTATCGATAACCAAACTACCATGAGAGTCTGCGCCGTCTTTTATAAAGACTGTACCGGCTCCGGCGATCGTTCCGACCGCGCCGCCTCGTGCTTGAATCTCACCATCGAACGTTCTGGCTCCCGCTACCGCGATGCTAATACGACCACCGCCACCTGCCCCGCGTGAGCTAATCGTGCCCGCATCTCCGCCATTAGCCGTGACACTACCGCTGCCCGCAAACTCTGTTAC
>Ga0075467_10001484_pt1 | contig 19337 bp, 17 predicted proteins | sample DEB08_DNA_9_FD_75067 | JGI IMG/M metagenome (GOLD analysis project Ga0075467, IMG submission 75067) | Aqueous microbial communities from the Delaware River and Bay under freshwater to marine salinity gradient to study organic matter... | ecosystem: Environmental > Aquatic > Marine > Coastal ... | reverse complement strand
CGCCCGAGCGATTTACCACTGATCGAGCTATTAAGTCAGGCGCCTGATCGCCCGAGCATGTCGACGTTACGAGTTGAAGGTGGCAAGCGACAAAAACTCAGACCAGGTGATTTAGTCGGCGCGTTGACCAAATCTGATGAGATCAGCGGTGATAATATAGGTAAAATTCAGGTTCTGGATAACTGGGCCTATATAGCCGTTGAGCGACCGCTGGCTAAAATTGCTCTAAAGCAGTTGGAGCAAGGCAAAATTAAGGGTAAGTCATTTCGCGCTAGACTCATCTAATTTGACGTTTTAGTGAGCTTTATGAAAACCCTAGAGGTACAGATAAGGCTCAAAGTAGGGCCCGAGGTAGGGTCCAAATTAGGGATTAGTTTAATACGCCCTTATTAACCATAGCTCTGGCATAAAAAAACAAACTCCCGGCGATGACGAATAGCAATGCGGAGAAGGCCAGAGCACTGTTGCCACCCATAACCTCATAGCCATTTGACAAGACATAGCTATGCAAACAGGTGAGTATTAGTCCGAGCCAAGAAACCAGGAAGATTGGTGCCGCAAGCTTCTTTCTTAGCAGTAGTAAAATAGATGCCAGCACACTACTCCAGATAGCGACCGCCCAAGCGCACACCATCCAAAGCGGTTGTGCATAGAAATAATCCAGTTGCTGTTGTGAGAATGAGGCCATATAGCTGGCGTTTTGAGATTGGGTCATGAGGTAATCAACCGCGCCAAAGCTATTCCATAATAATGCCAAGACGCCAACTATCCAGAGGTGCAAGGGTGTTTTAGTATTCATACAATGGATCTCAATCATGTTGTTTTATGGATAGGTTAGCAGGCTTAATCGAATCGTTAAACCCAGATTATGCAGTAGAGTTCTATTGCACAATCCGGGTTGAAGCAAAGCGAGGCAAAAACAAGGCCTCGGTATGCAGTGATACATCGCGCAAAGCCCACACCAACACTCAGTTTTGTATCCATTTTGAAAACATCATGCGTTTCTCCTCGTAGTTAAATTATGCCGAGGTGTGAATTGGCAAAATTGTGTATAAAAAACACCTTAAAACCTTGAACGTATTGATTCTATCCCCATAATTCACGCATCCGAGTCCGACACACTTTTAGATAAATGACTGATCAAGAAAACCAAGAATTACCTGACCAAAACGATACGCCAGTTGACGCCGCTGTTGAAGGTGGCGTGGTAGAGCCAACAACCGACACCGCTTCCGAGCTTGAAGCGGCTCAAGCAGAAATTGCTAAGCTTAAAGATGCTTTTCTACGTGCAAAAGCGGAAGAAGATAATGTTCGCCGCCGTGCCGAGAAAGACGTCGCCAATGGGCGTAAGTTTGCTATTGAAGGCTTTGCCAAAGAAATGGTGAATGTTTTTGATAGCCTCAAATTAGCGGCCGCAGTCGAAATTTCTGAACAAGCCGATGACGCTGTTAAGAGCCTTCATGAAGGTGTAGGTATTACCTTAAAGCAATTACAGTCAGGCTTTGCTAAGTATTCGCTGGTTGAGATAGCCCCAGAAGTTGGCGACAAGCTTGACCCTAACCTTCATCAAGCGATGAGCATGGTTGAATCGGCTGAGGTAGAGGCTGGTTGCATACTAAATGTTATCCAAGCCGGTTTTCAATTGCATGAACGCCTGTTGCGGCCAGCGATGGTTGTGGTCGCCAAGTAAGTCGCTATTTAGTAAGACTCTATTTAGCAAGACTCTGGGTAAATTTACAAGAGTCTACAAAAATCTATAAGAAACATCGAAAAAACAGCGTTTTTATAACAGTTGGATACATTCTAGCTGTTGAATTACCAAATACAAGCCCTACAAAAAGGGCAAGCAACAAAATTAATTGAGGAAACATATTATGGGCAAAATTATTGGAATCGATTTAGGCACCACTAACTCTTGTGTAGCAGTAATGGATGGCGATAAGCCGCGCGTTATTGAAAACAGCGAAGGCGATCGCACAACGCCGTCATACGTAGCATTTGCTGAAGATGGTGAGGTGTTAGTAGGTCAGCCAGCAAAACGTCAATCGGTAACTAACCCTACCAATACGCTTTATGCGGTAAAACGTTTGATCGGCCGTAAGTTCGACGAAGACGTTGTTCAGCGTGACAAAGACCTGATGCCGTACAAAATTGTCAAAGCTAAAAACGGCGATGCTTGGGTTGTCGCTAATGGCAAAGAAATGGCTGCACCCGAAGTGGCTGCGCGTATCTTGCAAAAAATGAAAACTACCGCCGAAGAATTCCTCGGTGAAGAAGTCACCGAAGCGGTTGTTACTGTTCCAGCTTATTTCAACGACGCTCAACGCCAAGCAACTAAAGATGCGGGCAAGATAGCAGGTTTGACTGTTAAGCGGATCATCAACGAGCCAACAGCGGCGGCACTTGCTTATGGTATGGACCAAAAAGCGGGCGATCGTAAACTAGCGGTTTATGACCTTGGCGGCGGTACATTCGACGTATCAATCATAGAAATTGCCGATATTGACGGCGAGCACCAATTTGAAGTGCTGTCTACCAACGGTGACACATTTCTTGGTGGTGAAGATTTTGATAATCGTATAATCAAATACCTTGCTGACGAGTTCAAGAAAGATCAAAAAATTGATTTGAAGAGCGATCCTCTTGCGATGCAACGCTTGAAAGACGCGGCAGAGAAAGCCAAGATTGAGTTGTCTTCAAGCTCACAAACTGAGATCAACCTGCCATACATTACCGCTGATAGTACGGGTCCAAAGCACTTAGTGCTGAAGCTTTCTCGTGCCAAATTAGAGTCATTGGTTGGCGATTTGGTAACACGTACGATAGACCCTTGCCGTACAGCTCTTAAAGATGCTGGCTTGTCTGCAAGCGATATCGATGATGTGATACTTGTTGGTGGTCAAACTCGTATGCCTAAAGTACAACAAGCGGTACAGGAGTTCTTTGGTAAAGAAGCTCGTCGTGACGTTAACCCTGATGAAGCCGTGGCTATGGGCGCAGCAATTCAAGGTGGTGTGTTAGGTGGTGACGTGAAAGACGTATTGCTACTTGATGTAACACCGCTAACGCTTGGTATTGAAACAATGGGCGGCGTGCGTACAGCATTGATCGATAAGAATACGACTATTCCGACCAATGCAAGCCAAGTGTTTTCAACCGCTGAGGACAATCAAAGTGCGGTAACCATTCATGTACTTCAAGGTGAGCGTGAAATGGCCGCTGGCAATAAGTCTTTAGGTCGTTTTGACTTAACCGACATTCCACCGGCGCAACGTGGTACACCACAAGTTGAAGTTACTTTTGACATCGACGCTAACGGTATCATGCACGTTTCGGCGAAAGACAAAGCAACCGGCAAAGAGAACAAGATCGTAATTAAATCAAGCTCTGGCTTGAGCGATGAAGAGATCGAAGCGATGGTTGCTGATGCTGAAGCGCATGCAGAAGAAGATGCCTTGGCAAAAGCCTTAGTAGAAGCCAGAAACCAAGCTGAGTCGATGGTAAATGGCGTCACCAAAACGATGACTGACGCTGGCGATAAGCTAGATGAGACTGAAAAGTCAAACATCGAAGCGGCGATTGCTGAAGTTGAAGAAGCGGTTAAAGGCGACGATGTTGAAGTGATCAACGCAAAAGTAGAAACATTAATGCAAGCTAGTCACAAGCTAGCCGAACAAATGTATGCTGGCGCGGAAGGTGCAGAAGGTAGTGCGGCTCAAGAAGAAGCACCACAAGATGACAACGTAGTTGATGCCGAATTCGAAGAAGTTAAAGACGAAGCCGATAGCAATAAAGCGTAACTGTCACTCACCTCTAAAAGCCCGTGCTTGATTAAGTACGGGCTTTTTTATGAACGCCCTTTTTCATATAGTCTTGTTATAAAGCAAGTTTTGAGGCGGGCGAAAGCAAGAAAAGTTATAGAGATTTAAAACCATGGCAAAACGAGATTATTACGAAGTTCTCGGTGTTGGTAAATCAGCCAGTGAAGCTGAGTTAAAGAAAGCTTATCGCCGCTTAGCGATGAAGCACCACCCTGATCGAAACCCTGACGACGCGGCCGCTGAGGTTAAGTTTAAAGAGGCTAAAGAAGCTCACGACATTTTGTCTAATGCTGAGAAGAAGGCGGCTTATGATCAGTTCGGTCATGCTGCTTTTGAAGGCGGCATGGGCGGTGGTGGTGGTCAAGGAGCTGGCGGATTTGGTGATATTTTCGGCGATATGTTTGGCGATATTTTCGGTGGGCAAGGCGGCGGCAGACAGCGTCAACGCCGAGGTTCGGACTTACGCTATAACATGGAGTTAACGCTTGAAGAAGCGGTTCGTGGCGTTGAGAAAAACATTACCGTACCGCGTATGTCGGGCTGTAAGACTTGCCACGGATCTGGTGCCAAAGAAGGCAGCAAGCCAACTCATTGCGGCACCTGTAATGGCCAAGGTCAAGTACGCATTCAGCAAGGTTTCTTCTCGGTTCAGCAAACTTGCCCGAAGTGTCGTGGTAACGGTACAATTATTTCAGATCCTTGTAATACTTGTCATGGTGAGGGCCGAGTTCGTGAAAATAAAAAACTCTCGGTTAAGATACCTGCAGGAGTAGACGAGGGTGATCAAATACGTCTCTCAGGCGAAGGCGAGAATGCCGGTACCGGTGGTATAAATGGTGATCTCTACGTGTCAGTGTCGCTGTTGGCGCATGAAATATTTACCCGTGAAGGTGTTGATTTACACTGTACGGTGCCGATCAGCTACTCGACCTTGGCGTTGGGCGGCGAGCTCGAGGTTCCAACTCTTGAGGGACGAGCTAAGCTGAAGATTCCAGCAGGTACTCAATCTGGCAAAATGTTCCGTTTACGCGGTAAGGGTGTGAAGAATGTTCGCAACGCTGGCTTTGTCGGTGATCTTTATTGTGAGGTAATGGTCGAAACTCCCGTCAATCTAACTAAGCGGCAGAAAGAGTTGTTCAAAGAGTTGGATGAGTCTATTAATACCGGTGGCAGAAAACACAGCCCCGAAGGGAGTTCTTGGTCAGATAAAATTAAATCGTTTTTCGACGACATCGTCACTTAGAAGACCTGAGACCTACTGTGAACCGGTTATTTGTGCGGCACATCAATTTGTGCTGCACAAATAAAGTCATTAATGGTAACTCCATTGACTGTATGGGTTTTATAGCAAACCTTACAGCGGTTATGGGTAACCAATAGCTCAGGGTGGTGGTCTTGAGCTTCGGCGATTGTGGCTACCGCGTTAACGAAGGCGATTGTTTCAGCATAATTCTCGAAATGGAATACTCGGGTTAATACATTATCGTTAGCACAGAACTGCCACTCTGGGGTTAAACCGCGAAGCTGTTCGACTTGTGAAAGGTTTAATGCGCCTTCTTTTTTAGAAACTACGCGACACTTTCCGTTGAGCAGTTTATTGATATCGTCTTTCATAGTATTCTCGCTCTTTGAAATTTTTCAAAACTATACCACTGTTTTACGCAGTAAGGAGAATGGCTAGTGCCTCCACATCACAACGCTTGGGTCTGGATGGACCTGGAAATGACGGGTTTAGATCCTGAAAAAGATCGCATCATCGAGATGGCTACAATTATCACCGACGGTGACCTAAGAACCATCGCCGAAGGCCCGGTTATCGTGATTCACCAACCGCAAGAACTGATCGACGGTATGGATGAATGGAATACTCGCACACACAATAAAACAGGGCTGGTGAACCGTGTCAAAGTTTCGCGTGTTACCGAACGACAAGCTGAAATCGAGACGCTTGATTTTATTCAACGGCACACTTTAAACAACCGCGCGCCTTTGTGTGGCAACAGTATTTGCCAAGACCGTCGTTTTTTATATAAGTATATGCCCGAGTTAAGCGAATGGCTGCATTACCGTAATATTGATGTCAGCTCGTTTAAGGAAGTTGCCCGTCAATGGTCACCTAGCATCTTGCCTGGTTTGAACAAGCGATCAACGCACAAAGCATTGGATGATATTAAGGAATCTATTGAAGAATTGCGTTATTACAAAGAGAACCTGATTCAATCAGATACCTATGGTGAATACGAGTACGACGATTAGCGTATTGTTAGCATAATAAGTGGTTCATTCTAGGCTCTGCCAAGAATGAACCATGTCGAATCAATTCAATGATGTTTATCTAACTCGCTATCTAACTCGCTATCTAACTCGCTATCTAACTAGGGTAGTCCCGCCATCGACTGGAATGATTTGCCCCGTAATAAAGGCACCAGCGGTACTGGCGAGCATAATTGCGACTCCACTTATGTCCGTTTCCGAGCCCCAACGATGAAGTGGCATAATGGCTATTTCAGCCTCGTATTGGTCTTTATCTTGGCTAGCGTATTCAGTCATTTTGGAGAAGAAACGCCCAGGAGCGATGGCGTTTACGCGAATGTGTCGATCACTTAGCGCCACAGCAAGGTTGCGCGTCAGCTGATGAATAGCCGCCTTGCTTGGAGCATAACTGAAGGTGTAGGTCTCACCACAAATGCCGGCAACTGAGCCAATATTAATGACGCTTGATGTGCTCTCATGACTCGCCCCGGCACTCAATAGCGGTATCAATTCTTTGGTTAGAAAGAAAGGCGATTTAACATTTAGGTCCATTACTCGGTCCCAGCCCACTTCGGAGAAGTCTTCGAGCTTTTCCATCCAGCCAGTGCCAGCATTGTTTACCAACACGTCAATTGACGTTTCACGCTCGGTCAGCTCTTTAACTAAGGCTGATATTTCTTCCATCGAGCCAATGTTTCCAGGAATGGCAATGCACTCGCCGAATTCAGATAACTCTTTAGCCGCCTTTATGCAGGCCTCAGCTTTGCGAGCGGTAATGTACACGCGCTTTGCGCCCGCGCATAAAAAGCCCTTAGCCATGTAATAGCCAAGCCCACGTGAGCCACCCGTGACAACACAGGTTTTCCCCTTCATTGAAAACAATTGATCGAGCATGTTTATTCTGCTGTTAATTTAGATAGTCAATAATCTTAACAGGGGAGGTATGAGGGGGTGGTGGAATTCTTGTATTAATAGGTTTTGCTATTAGTTCTAATTATCAAGGTGTTTCCTCGCAAACCCCAAGCTAGCTAAAACCTAAATCAGCTATTAGCCCACAAATCATGCTCGTCACTGGCGTGTACAGTCACACTTATTATATCTCCAGCGGTATGCTGAGTTTCACCATTGATATAAACCACGCCATCAATTTCAGGGGCATCGGCTTTGCTACGGGCAACGGCACCTTCGTCGTCAACCTCATCAATGATTACGTCGATTGTTTTGCCAATTTTTTTTGTCAGTTTATCGGTGCTTATTTTTGCCTGCAGACCCATGAACTCGGCCAATCGCTCTTGCTTTACCTCGTCAGCTACGTGACCTTCAAGCGCGTTGGCAGATGCGCCTTGTACCGGTGAGTAGGTAAATGCCCCAACTCGATCAAGCTGAGCCTCATCAATAAAGTCCAGTAACTGTTTAAAGTCATCGTCAGTTTCGCCGGGGAAACCAACGATAAAGGTGCTGCGGATGGTTAAGTCTGGGCAGGTCTCTCGCCACATTTTGATACGGCTAAGGGTTTTATGAATAGCCCCTGGTCGCTTCATTGCTTTTAAAATCTTCGGCGAAGCATGTTGAAATGGAATATCCAGATACGGCAGTATCTTATCTTCAGCCATCAACGGAATAATATTGTCGACATGCGGGTACGGATAAACGTAATGTAAGCGTACCCAAGGTGACTGCTCGGTGCCAATCTCACCTAGCGCATGGCATAGGTCGATCATTTTAGTTCTAACCGGCTTGCCGTTATGAAACGTGGTTCGGTACTTAGTGTCTATGCCGTAAGCCGAGGTGTCTTGTGAAATAACCAGAAGTTCTTTTACCCCTGATTTGACTAAGCCCTCAGCCTCCGCGACCACGTCGTTGGCCGGTCTGCTGACCAAATCACCGCGCATTGATGGGATAATGCAGAAGCTGCAGCGATGGTTACAGCCCTCTGAAATTTTCAGATAAGCGTAATGCCTAGGAGTTAGTTTTATGCCATGCGGCGGCATAAGATCTAGATGAGGGTCATACGGGGCCTTGTATGGCAAATGCTCCTGAACCGCCCCTAATACTTGCGCGTAGGCATGCGGGCCCGACACATCTAATACGCTGGGGTGTATGTCGGTAATGTCGCTGGCCTTGGCGCCCATACAGCCGGTTACAATTACTTTGCCGTTCTCGTGCAGCGCTTCACCGATCGTATCAAGCGACTCTTTCTTGGCCGAATCGATAAAGCCACAGGTGTTAACCACAACCATGTCGGCGTCTTGATAGGTTGGTACAATCTCATAGCCATTAGTGCGAAGCTCGGTAAGGATCAATTCGGAATCGACCAAGGCTTTTGGACAGCCTAAGCTAATAAAACCAATTTTCGGTGCGGACATATTTTGAGTAGGCATGGGGCAGTTAACTAATTACATCGTCGATCAGCCGCGCATTATAGCCTAAGACGCTGACGCTGCATTGCTTACGCGAGTGAATATTTGCCGTAAACGGTCTAAATCGAGTCGCCATCAGGATCCTACAATCCGTACAATAGACGTAACTCGGCGGCTAAAACTTCAAAGCCTGCACGGAGCTTTTCAGTCGGTTGGCCGTAATTGATTCTCAGGCATTGCTTGGTGTGCGGCCAGCTAGGGTCAATGTCGATGAAAAAGTCTTCGCCGGGAATCACGAATACTTGCCGAGCTTTGAGTCTGGCGTAGAGTTCTTTAGTCGTTATCGGCAGGTCTTGGCACCATAGCCACAGAAAGAAAGCGCCTTCGGGTTTATGCATCAGCACCGGTAAATCAGCGAATACTTGGTTAAACACCTCAATTGCGGCGTCCAGCTGCGTGCGATAAAACGGTTTGATAATATTTTCGGTGAGATGTCCCATTTCTCCGTCTTCAATCATGCGCGTCATCAATGCCGCGCCGACACTATTCGGAGCAAGGGTTATAATGCCACTGAGTGCGCTAATCGTGTTGGTGATTTCTTTGTTAGCGATCACGATACCCGTGCGCGCACCTGGCAAGCCGAGTTTTGACAGCGACATGCAGAGCACGGTATTTTGATTCCAGCTTAAATCGGCATCGGCGTAGATCACATTTGGAAACGGCTGACCGTAGGCGTTATCGACAATTAACGGAATCTCGTGCTGCCGAGCGAGTTCATCAAGCCGAGCTAATTCTCGGTTGCTAACCACGTTGCCGGTCGGGTTGGTAGGACGAGACAGGCAAATGGCGGCTATGTCATCACCAATTTCTAGCTCGTCGAAGTTAACCCGATATTTAAATTGCTTATTCTCGAGGTGCTCAATATTTGGGCGGTTAGAGACAAACATGTTTTCGCTTAGTCCAGAGTCGGCATAGCCCACGTACTCAGGAGATAGGGGGAACATGATCTTCTTGAAACTGCCGTCCGGCATCTCACCGGCCAAGGCATTGAAAAGATAGAAGAAACTATTCTGACTGCCATTGGTTAGCGAGATGTTTTCGGCGCTAATGCTCCAGTCAAACTGCTTGTTTAGGTAGTTGGCCAGCACCTCACGAAAACTCTGCTCTCCGTGAGGGCCGTCATAAATACCAACCATTCGTTGAAACAAATTATTATCGATCAGGCGCGCCATCTCCTTGCCAAACAATTCTTGGGCTGCTGGAATAAACGCCGGATTGCCGCCACCGAGCATGCATAAATCTGGGTGATCAGAGCTATAGGCTTCGCCAAGATCCTGCATCAGTTGATTGATGCCAGATTGACGGGTAAATTTACTACCGAATTTGGATAACTTCATGGTTTTGAGTCGATTACTAGACTAAATTATAATTAACTACTTTAATCAGCTACTTTTAACTGACCAAGTTCTGTGGTGAGCCTAACAAAAATGCCTCAACATTGTCAGCCAATATATCGGCTAATCGTTGCATCGCTTGCTCGCTAGCCCATGCTGAGTGGGGTGTAATGATTACGTTCTCAAAATTTGCGATTGACAATAGCGGCGAATAATCGCTCGGCGGCTCCTCAACCAACACATCAAACGATATGCCACCAATTAGTTTGTCATTAATCGCTTGGACCACGTCAGCCTCGTTGACAATGCCTCCTCGAGCGGTATTGATGAGAATCGCATGCGGCTGCATTTTCCGCAGTTGTGGTGCCGCTATTAGGTTTAATGTTTCAGCGTTTAAACTGCAGTGAACGCTGATAATATCGGCGGTGGTGATTGCTTCTTCAAAACTAACTTGTTTGGCAAACTCGCACTGATGTTTACCACGAGAGGAAAAAATTACCCGCATCCCCAAGGCCGCCGCCATCGAAGCGGCGGCTCGACCAAGTTCGCCAAAACCGATCACCGCGAAGCTTGAGTTTTTTAAATCATTGATAGGCTCGCCAAATAGGCAAAACGAGCTGCTCCTTTGCCATTTACCATCAATAACACTTTGGCGGTAGCTCAAGAGTTGTCGGCGTAGGCACAGTGCGGAAGCTATCACGTGTTCGGCTACCGTGGTAGCGGCATAACTCGGAATATTACTCACGGATACACCCAATTCAAGGCAGGCATCAATATCAATGATGTTAAAGCCAGTCGCTGCCACCGCAATATGCTTGACGCTAGGGCACGCGAGCAGCGTCTCACGGGTGATTTTAACCTTATTGGTGATCAATACATCAGCACCAACACTGCGCTCGATAACCTGCTCGGGCAAGGTTGAGCCGTAGTTGTCCCACTGATGATCAAGCTCCGGCGCTCGCACACTGAAGCGTTCGGGAAGCCCGACTCTATCTAGAAAGACAATTTTCTTTATAAGTTGATTTACTTGCATTTGTGTATTGTAGTGCAGTTGGTTTGCTTACCAAAATCACTTACACTTCTTTGCTTGAAATAATCGCGAAAAAGACTTGGTTATACGCGTCTAAAACTGCTGTTAATACGATTTTATGGAGCAAGTGTGTCAGAACAATTTATTATTGCATTAGATCAGGGCACTACCAGCTCGCGCGCGGTGCTATTCGACCATCAGGCCGACGTTGTTGACCTATCGCAACAAGAGTTTAGTCAACATTTCCCCAAGTCCGGCTGGGTTGAGCATGACCCAATGGAGATTTGGGATTCGCAATTCATGGTATTGCAAAAACTGGTCGCTAAGAATCATCTGCGCCCCAGTGATATCGCGGCTATCGGTATTACAAATCAGCGCGAGACCACCGTTGTTTGGAATAAGAAAACCGGCAAACCAGTCTATAATGCAATTGTCTGGCAAGATCGCCGAACCGCTGCTAGATGTGATGAAATCTCAGCTGCGGGGTGGAAAGATAAGATTCAGCAAAAAACTGGTTTGGTAATCGATTCGTATTTTTCGGCTAGTAAGATTCAATGGATACTCGACAATGTTGACGGCGCCCGCGCGCAAGCGGATGCCGGTGAATTGTTATTTGGCACCATAGATACCTGGGTTATCTGGAATCTTACCGAAGGGGCCGTTCACGCCACTGACCACAGCAATGCAGCGCGCACTATGTTGTTGAATATCAACAGCGGTGAGTGGGATGATGAACTATTAGAACTATTCACGGTGCCGAAATCTATGTTGCCCGAGGTTCGAGACAGTTCGGCTGATTTTGGCAGCGTTAGTTTTCAAGGTGCTGAGGTTGCCATTGCCGGTGTTGCCGGAGATCAGCAGGCAGCTTTGTTTGGTCAAACTTGCTTTGAGAAAGGCATGGCAAAGAACACCTATGGCACTGGTTGTTTTATGCTAATGAACACAGGCACTGAGCGCATCGACAGTAAATCTGGTTTACTCAGCACTATCGCTTGGTCGCTAAACGGGCAGATAACCTATGCCTTAGAAGGCAGCGTGTTTATCGCCGGTGCTGCGGTGCAATGGTTACGCGACGAGCTGGAATTTATTGAGACAGCAAGTGACTCTGAAGAACTTGCCTTAGCGGCGAATCCTGAGAGTAGTGTGGTGGTGGTACCTGCGTTTGCTGGTTTGGGTGCCCCCCATTGGGATATGTATGCACGTGGCGCGATCTTCGGATTAACCCGAGACTCGGGTCAAGCCGAAATAGCCAAAGCAACCCTACAATCATTGGCCTATCAAATTTATGACGTGATTGAAGCGATGCAATCGGATAGCGGCATTGAATTAAGTCAGCTAAATGTTGACGGCGCAGCGATAGCCAATAACTTTTTAGCTCAGTTTCAGGCTGACGTATTGCAAAAGCCGGTTGCTCGGCCCAAGGTTTTAGAGTCAACCGCGCTTGGAGCAGCGTATCTAGCTGGTTTAAAGGTTGGTTATTGGGAAATGAGCGACCTATTGAAGGTTCGCGAGGTTGAGCGACAATTTGTGCCGCAATTGGCTCCGCAGAAAATCGAAGCGCTATTAAAGCAATGGCACAAAGCGGTCGACCGCAGTAAACAATGGATAGAAGCAGATGAGTGATTCAGACATTCAAGACCTACAAGTGAAACTAGCCTTTTTGGAAGATTCTTTATCTAAAATTAGCGACGAATTTTTCACCCAACAACGAGAACTTGACGACCTTAAAGTAAAATACGCAGGCTTGATTAGCAAGATGCATGGCATGCAGTCAAGTGATCAAGGTCCAGCCGAGGTGGTGGATGAAAGGCCACCTCATTACTAGCCTATTTAAACTGGACAAATTTTTAAGCCAGATCAAATTTAGGCTATTGATGTCTGGCCATTTCATTATTGTTTAAAACTACTGGTTGACAATTTTACAACTACTGTATAAATTAACAGCATATCAAAAAACAAGCAGCAAAACTCATTACTGGAGATACCAATGGATGACAATAAACAAAAAGCGCTCGACGCGGCGCTAACGCAGATAGAACGACAATACGGAAAAGGGTCGGTGATGCGTTTGGGTGATGACCCGAAAAATGGCGAAGCCATTGATGTAATCTCAACAGGTTCAATCGGCTTAGACGCCGCACTGGGTGTCGGTGGCTTACCTCAAGGTCGTGTAGTCGAAATTTACGGTCCAGAATCGTCGGGTAAAACAACTTTAACTTTAGAGGCGATTGCTCAAGCACAAAAGAAGGGTTTAACGTGTGCATTCATTGATGCAGAGCATGCACTCGATCCGGCTTACGCAAAAAAGCTCGGTGTTGATATCGATAACTTATTAGTATCTCAACCCGATACAGGCGAGCAAGCTTTAGAGATCGTAGACATGTTGGTACGCTCTGCGGCGGTTGGCATGATCGTTATCGATTCTGTTGCAGCGCTGACACCTAGAGCCGAAATTGAAGGCGATATGGGCGACTCACATATGGGCCTGCAAGCGCGTTTGCTGTCGCAAGCACTGCGTAAGCTGACTGGCAGTATCCAGAAATCTAACACATTGGTGGTTTTCATTAACCAACTTCGTATGAAGATCGGTGTGATGTTTGGTAACCCTGAAACCACTACCGGTGGTAATGCGCTGAAGTTTTATTCATCGGTTCGCCTAGATATTCGGCGCATCGGAGCCATTAAGAAAGGCGATGAGATTTACGGTAATCAAACTCGGGTCAAAGTTGTTAAGAACAAGGTCGCTCCTCCGTTTAAACAAGCTGAGTTCGATATTTTGTATAACCAAGGTATCTCCAAAGAAAGCGAGCTAATCGGTATCGGTGTTGAGCATGATATCGTCGAGAAGTCTGGCGCCTGGTATAGCTATGAAGGCACACGTATTGGCCAAGGCAAAGATAACGTCCGTGAATTTCTAAAAGAACACCCTGAGATGGCTGAAGAAATTGAAGCTAAGGTTCGTACAGCTCTTGGTGTTGGTGAAGTGAGGCCTGAAGCAGTGGCGTCGTCTAAAGAAGCTAAAACCAATGATGCCAAACTTAAAGAGTCTAATGCGAAAGATGCTAAAGCGGCTAAGGCTGCTAAAGCTTAATGATGCTTAGATTTTCACTCGCTAGTTAGAAAACTTAAAGTCTGTATCAGCAATGGAGTTAACGAGAGTTAGCTCCATTTTTGGTTCAGCTAGTTCAAAATATTATGAAGATAATCAAACCACTGCGACAGTCGAATAAAAGCGATGGCTCAAATGCTTATGGGACCAACGAGCATGGGCAAAATGACCATAAGCAAAATGACTATGAGCAAAACGACTATGAGCAAAATGACTATGAGCAAAACGACTACGGGCATAAGGACAATAAGCTAAAAGTAAACTCTTCGATAGAAGAAGATACGATCGAACCAGGGCAACGCAAGTCTCGGTCTAAAAAAAAGCGTAGCGGTTTATCCAAAAAGCGATCTAAATTTTCAAATGACACTAAGTCTCCCCTAAGTAACGCCGTATCTGAAGAACAGTTCGAGTTCGACACGAGCAACTTGGAGGCAATGCCAAAGGATGAGGTTTTTGAGGGGCCGTCTATAGGCAAAACCAGGCGAAGATCGGAACTACAGGCTGAAAAGGCCAGTGAACCGTTATCTTTAGTAATCGACCCAGCGCAAAAAGAATTTAATGACGTATTTGCTCGAGGCCTGCGACTGCTAGCGATGCGTGAGCACAGTGTTAAGGAGTTAACGGCTAAGCTGTTCGCTCGCTTCGAGGCTTCTCAAAAAGCTCAAGGCTCTCAAAAGGCTTATGGCCTTCAAATGACTGATGGCTCTGAAAAGCCTGAAGGCTCTAACGACTCCGAGGACGCTGATACCGTCAATGCCATAGAAGTGGCTGATAATGCAGATGTCTCCAATGTATCTCAAGGCTCCGATGTTATTTATGCGGTGATTGATGATTTGTTAGAAAAAAAGTATCTATCTGACGAACGTTTCACTGAGGTCTATATACGGTCTCGATGTATTCGTGGTTTTGGACCAGTTAAAATTAAAGCTGAGCTAAAGAACAAGGGAGTCAGTAATAACCTCATTCAAGACTATTTAGATCCAGGCAGCGCTATCTGGTTTGATAGTGCAAAGTCTGAGTATCAGAAAAAATATGGCGAAGTATCGGTTGCAGACTATAGTTGTTGGACAAAGCGCGCTAGATTTTTGCAGGCTAGGGGGTTCACTATGGAGCAAATTAATTGCACTGTCCCCGTTGTGGAAAACTACTAGCGCGGTTTTTAAAGAAGTCGCTTGATATAATTCGGATGTGTCTATTGATAAAGCTGGAATTAGCTGTCTTCTTGGTAATTAGCGCTTTCGTCAAGGCTATTAAGTCAACTGATGAAATATCTCTAACGTTTCAATCAACGGCACATTAGTGCGATTGTTCGTACGAGCGAAAAAAATCTTGCTTTAAATCCGATCTGACCTTGGCCTGCTTACCTCGAAGGCAGTCATCGTATATTCATTCATAGTTGCCCAATATGTAATCGCCAGTTAAAAGATGAATAGCATGACTACCGAGGAGAGCCATCGTACTTTTCGCGCCGCTAAATTGGCTCATAACGCGTTAATAGGTGCTGAACAGATAGTTGTCGAAGAATTGTAAAAAAATGTTGTTATTACTAATTAGTCGAAAAACTCGCGCACCATAGTTTTATCTATTTGAGCAAAAAGATTGATCTACATCAAACTATTTTTTGTATAGCTGGTTAAGCTGGTTTTATTCAGTTAGCCAATGAGGCCGCTCTGAATATGATAAGTTTGAGGTGGAATTATGTATAAAGATATCGTGGTTTGCGTGAATGAATCTGATGGACGTGAGAACACGATTCGCGCTGCGGCAAGATTTGCCAACCAAGCAAATGCCAGTCTTGCTGGTGTTTATGTAACAGTGAGTGGCACTACGGCAGCATCGTCTTATATCTCATTTCCTTATGGAATGGTTTCCAAGGACATTATCACATTAGCTGAGGAACGCGAGGCCGAGCAATCGCTAAAAGCGAAGAATCTTTTTAAAGAAATTGTTGATGAACTCAATTGTCGAGCAACTTGGTTAGTGGTGCCTTCTTATGAGCATTCATTGCGAAGAATGGCTTATGCTGATTTGATTATTACTAATCAAGTTGCTTATGACCCCGGCCAAGGACAAAGTAATATCGGCTTCATTAACACCTTAGTCTTAGAAACTGGTAAGCCAGTAATTTTGATTCCCCCGGGATGGAACCAAGTCGAAATCGGAAAACGTGTACTCATAGGTTGGGACGAATCTCGTGAAGCTGCACGTGCAGTACAGGATGCTATGCCAATTCTAAAACAGGCTGATTCTGTTGATGCCGTAACGGTTAACTACAAAGACCATGATGCATCTATCGATGTGTCTGAAATTTCGAGATACCTAACTCGGCGCGATGTCACCAATAGCTCTCATTTAGAGTTGACAGATGAGCAATCTGATACGCCAGAAAGAGTATTGTTGGAGTTCGCAGCTAAAACGTCGGCCGATTTAATTGTGGTCGGTGGTTACGGACACTCTCGTATACGTGAAATTATACTCGGAGGCGTAACACGGAATCTAAGTAAGCACAGCAATGTGCCAGTTCTCTTTTCACATTAGGTTCTCTTTTTTACATTAATAGGTCACAAAAAAGGCCCGAGGTCGCTATGACAAAATCATTATCAGAGTCCATTAATCAATTAGCGCCTGAAGTGGCTGAGTTTTTTGATGAGGATACGCATACCTTTTCTTACGTTGTATGCGACCCCACTTCAAGTTCCTGCGCAATTATTGATAGTGTTTGGAATCTTGACTATGCCTCTGGTGGACTAAATAGTTATTCAGCTGATAATATTATTGGCTACATTGAATCTAACGATTTAGATGTGGAATGGATTATTGAAACACATGTGCACGCTGATCATGTTTCGGCGGCCTCGTATATCAAAAACGCCTTAGGTGGAAAAATCGCTATAAGTGCCGAGATAAGCGTAGTTCAAGAGACGTTTGCCAAAGTGTTTAACGAAGATAAAGATTTTCCGTGTGATGGTTCACAATTTGATTATCTTTTTGAAGATAATGAAGCCTACAAAATTGGCAACTTGGAGGCGATTGCATTGCACACCCCAGGTCATACTCCCGCATGCATGACACACCTCATCGGCGATGCAGCATTTGTTGGCGACACAATATTCATGCCTTTGGGTGGTACGGCGCGAGCAGATTTCCCTGGCGGCAGCGCGAATCATTTATACGATTCGATTCAGAAAATTCTATCGCTACCCGGAGAAACTAGGTTGTTCATGTGTCACGACTACAGTCCTGAACGCCCAGATTTGGCATTTGAGTCAAGCGTAATAGAAGAGAGTGAGTTCAATATACATGTCAATTCTAAGGTTGCTAAGAATAAATTCGTTGAAATGCGCGAGGCACGCGATCAGACACTGGATATGCCCAGATATATTTTGCCGTCGCTGCAAATAAATATGCGAGCCGGTCATTTACCAGACCCTGAAGACAATGGTTTGTCTTATTTAAAAATTCCAATTAATGCTTTTAAGTAACAGTGCGCGTGGCGCAGGACATTATTTTGGACATTAAACACCTCGATGACAAAGTTAGCATATCTGGGCAGATCACCACGACCGACCTCGAAGAATTAAAAAGGCTGGGAGTTGAAACTATCATCTCTAATCGGCCCAATAATGAAGAGGCAGGGCAGGTCGATTTTGCAACACTATATTCAGCGGCCTCTGTGCTACGGATGAGTGCGGTGCATATCCCATTCGTCGAGTATGAGATGACAGCGCATGATGTCGACCAATTGGTTAATTTTTTGAAAAAAGGACAACGGGTACATTTATTTTGTCGAACAGGCCAGCGCTCTAGTGTCTTGTGGGCGATGTCCGCATTTATGCGAGGCTTTAAAGAGGCTGCAATTATTCAACATGTTGGTGATGCGGGCTATAAATTATCAGCCGAAAAGCTAGAGCAATTGATTTCGACACAAATAGACCATCAGGGAATATCGACAACTTTGGGAAGCTCGCAGCGTCCTGGAATTGATCACTATGATGTTGTCGTGGTTGGCGGTGGTAGTGGTGGTCTATCCACCTGTGCCAGCCTCAGAAAACGCGATAAAAATTTACGCATAGCCGTAATTGAACCGTCGAGCGAAGTTTACTATCAACCCGGTTGGACAATGGTCGGTGGTGGCATATTTACGGCGAGGCAAACTAGACGACATATAAAAAACCTACTCACCGATGGGGTAACATGGATCCAATATTCGGTAGAAAAAGTTCTTCCTGAGCGAAATTTAGTTCAGCTAAATAATGATTTATACATACATTACCAACAGCTTGTCATGGCACCCGGTTTAGAGCTGTATTGGGATGGTATCGAAGGCTTGCGCCAATCGCTTGGAGCCAATGGAGTAACGTCGAACTATCGGTTTGACCTCGCCCCTTACACTTGGGAATTGGTGCAGAATTTAGGCCAAGGCAAGGCCGTTTTTACTCAGCCGCCGATGCCAATCAAATGTGCCGGGGCACCACAAAAGGCCATGTATTTATCGGCCGATCATTGGTATAGAAATAATATGCTAGCCAATATCGACGTTAGCTTTTATTCCTCCGGAGACGTGATTTTTGGTGTTAAGGATTATGTTCCAGCGTTGAACGAATACATTGAAAAGTACCAGATAGATCTCAACTTTAAACACACTTTAGTGAAAGTAGATGGTCCAAAGCAAATAGCTTCTTTTTCTGCGATAGACGAACAGGGTAATACCAATATTGTCGAGACAACATTCGATATGCTGCATGTTTGCCCTCCTCAGCGCGCACCCGAGTTTATTCGGACTAGTGAATTAGCGGATGAAAACGGATGGTTAGACGTTGATCAATACAGCCTAGAGCACCGACGTTTTGCCAACGTCTGGGGAGTTGGAGATGTTATCAATGCACCGAATGCAAAAACCTTAGCAGCCTTACGCAAACAAGTTCCGGTGGTAGCTGATAACCTCATTTTGGCACTGAAGGGCCAGCCTCCAAAAGCGGCTTATAGTGGCTACGGATCGTGCCCACTTACGGTTGAGCGTGGCAAAATAGTATTAGCCGAATTTGTTTACGGCGGCAAACATTCTCCGACGTTTCCGCAATGGCTGAATAATGGGCGTCAGGCCACCAAGTTTGCTTGGTTTATTAAAGCCAAAGTACTCCCCTTTGTGTATTGGCGGCAGATGCTGAAGGGCATTGAGTGGTTTACAAAACCAGACAAACTTGAATGAAAAATATGATTAGGTATTAGATAACAAGCTATTCTTATACAGTAATAACTGCCCGTTAATGTTGTAGCAATCGAGAACGGTGCGGCATTTCTTAATCAGAGGCTCCTTAAAGAATTGATAAACGACAGTGCAAATTTATTAGTGCTCGTTGACCGAATCTG
>Ga0075467_10001483_pt1 | contig 19354 bp, 20 predicted proteins | sample DEB08_DNA_9_FD_75067 | JGI IMG/M metagenome (GOLD analysis project Ga0075467, IMG submission 75067) | Aqueous microbial communities from the Delaware River and Bay under freshwater to marine salinity gradient to study organic matter... | ecosystem: Environmental > Aquatic > Marine > Coastal ... | reverse complement strand
ATCCTCATGATTAGCTCGTCGAGCAATCGACTCATTGATAATGCGCATGAACCAAGAAATATCCATGAGACGGTTACGCCAGACGGCTATGTCTTTGTTTAATATGTTTAATTCGGTTTCGCTTAATTCTATATCGAAGGCAAAGCGTTGCGAAGTGGGTGTGCCAGAAAACAGTTGGTGCCATCGTTCTACGACTTCTCTATCCGACCAGGTCTGCGCGAGATCGGAGCGCACATTAAGCACCACATGATAATGATTGTTCATGATCGCGTAGGCACAAATCTTTACAGCGAAGACGCTTGCTGTGTGATGAAGTTTGTCTTTTAACCATGCTCGACGGTGCTCGTAGTCATTGCCTGAATAATGGTCGACCCCACAAAGGAATGCACGCCGCACACAGCGTGACATACAGTGATAGTAAGGCGTATCCGCCAGTGAAATAATGTTCTTCCTAGGTTGAGGCATATCCGTTGCTCTAGTAGTAATGTTGCTAATCCCGTTTTGTTCTTCCTGAACAATTCTAGTTTTGCATTTGTGTTGGCGAAATGCAATGCTCTATCGATGGGTGTCTGATACTACTTGGATCAAGGCAATGCCTAATACTCCCGGTAGTTGGCGCAATGCGAGCAGCGCGCCAATTGGGTTAGCACGTCTCCAAGAGAATGATCGTCTTGACTCTTCGGCCATCGTTTCTGGAAACCAAAACCAGCCATAGACAAAGGTCATTGCCGCCATGGCCGAGGCGACAAAAAAGGGTGTTCTGGTGCCATATTCGCCTAGTAATCCGCCGATTGCTGGGCCGATCATAAAACCAATGCCGAAGGCGGCTCCAACTAAACCAAAGCCTTTAGCCCTATCCTTTGCCTCGGAGATGTCGGCCATCACTGCATTGGCGGGCCCAAAGATGGCTCCTAAGCCGCCAGCGATTGAGCGCCCTATAAACAGCCATAATATCGATGGTGCAAAGCCCATCAGTAAGAAGTCGATACTAAAGCCAGCAAGTGATAGGAGAAATACGGGTCGTCTGCCAAAGCGGTCTCCTAGATTGCCGACCAATGGCCCCATTAAGAACTGGAAAACGGCGTAGGCTGAGGCAATAAGACCGCCGATGAGAGTCGCTTCGGATAGGCTAACCCCTTCTAATTCAACAATTAACTCTGGCAAGACCGGCATGATAATGCCAAAGCCCATTGAATAGGCGCATACAGTAATCAGTACGAAGCGAGTTGCATTGGTCTTTTCTTGAGCAGATATCATGTTGGCCGGATTCAACTATTAGCGTGCGACGAATATTTCGCTAGGTGAACAACCAAGATAGTCTGATAGCTCTTGTTTGTATAAATTTTCACATTGTTGGACCAAACTCGGTAAGTCGTCTTCACTCATGCCGATGGTGCTAATAGATTCTAAAATCTTGATTTCATGTAAACCGCCTTTGGCGATTTTGTTGGGTATATCAAGCACCGCTTCTAGCGGCTTTGAAACCATTGGGATAATCGGTACTTGAGCACGAATGGCCATTTGAAAGGCGCCATATTTGAAGGCTTTCATCTTGCCGCCTTGGCTGCGAGTTCCTTCTGGAAATATCCAGATATAGCCATCGTCATTTTGCAGGCGCTCGACCGCCAGTTCGATGCTCGAGCTATTTTTTCCTTTGGCTTTACGATCAACCATGATGTTGTTCGAAGCATAGAATAGACGGCCCCAAAACGGAATTTTGAGTAATTCCTTCTTGCCGATAATAACCGCGTTCTTAGGAAAAACAGGGCCTTGTAATAACGGGTCAAAATTCGACTGGTGGTTCATTATTACCACTGCGGGCCCAGCGATCATATGCTCACGACCGATAACGTTAACCTTTATACGCAAGGCGATGCGTACGCCAAAGTTTAACGACTTAGCATATGCCCAAGCAAGCCATTTCCTGTGCTTATAGGGAAAAGATAAAAAATAGAACACAATGGAAACCAAGGTGCACCAAATAGCAACCAGCGCCATTTTGATATTGTATTGAATACGTCTAAGAATACGGGTCATGCTTTAGTTTGGTGGGCTGTGGTGAGGGTTGGAAGGAGTTCGGTAATGGTGTTTGCCAACTTGTGTTTGCCATTTGGTGAAGGCATTTAAATGACTAAAAAATCATCTGCCTCTATCATAGAGCTAGTTTAGCCTTTTGGTGTAACATATAGGTGAGGTTGGGGCGATTAATTTATAAACTATGCTGAGGACTCTGTGAAACAACATGTCTGAAAAATATCAATATCAGGAGCGCCAAGTCGAACCAATGCCGAATAAAGAGTTCGGTGTCGGCACTGGACGTACCAGCGGTTATGCCTCGTTCTTCCTAGGCTTTCTGAGCCTTTTAGGGGTGCTTGCCTTTCTCTATCCCGAGTATCTTACGACGGCTGAGCTTCGAGAAGTCTACGACGCTCAAGTGCTGCAAAATGTACTTAAGTACGGTATGTACTTCTCATTGTTTTTTGGCTTAGTCACCTTTTTTCTGCGCAAGCGCAGGCTAATGGGCTTTGCTGGCATAGCATTAACCGGAGTGGCATTTGCTTTGGGTGGGTATTCGGTACCTATTGGTGATGTAGCGGACAAGCCACTTGCACTGGGCGTTGATTGGCTGATTTTAGCATTTTTGCTATCAACGGTTATATTCACCACACTCGAGAAGCTTTTTCCGAAATATAAAGAGCAAGTTATTTTGCGCAAAGAATGGCAGCTCGACTTCTTCTATTTTTGCATAAATCACTTGCTGATCTCAGCGGTGATTTTGGTCGGCAATTACGTTGCTAGCGTATTTGATTTCGCAGTCAGCGATAACCTTAGAGAAACGGTTCAGTCGTTGCCGCTTGCCGTGCAGGTGATAATGGTGCTGCTGATTGCCGACTTTATTCTCTACTGGGAGCATCGTATGTTCCATGAGTCGTCCAAGTTGTGGCGCATTCATGCGGTACACCATTCTGTTGAAACGATGGACTGGTTGGCTGGGTCGCGCGGGCATGTAGTACAGGTGTTCGTTGAGCGCACCTTAGTGATAGTCCCGCTATACCTTATCGGCCCTGATAAGGCCGCGCTGGATATCTATGTGACCTTCGCCGCTCTGCAAGCGATCGTAATTCATTGCAACTTAGGCATTCCATTCGGCCCGTTGAAATACATTTTTGTTACTCCTCAGTTTCATCACTGGCACCATAGTTCAGAGCAACCTGCGATTGATACTAACTACGCAGCTCACACTACATTGTTCGATCGCTTGTTTGGCACCTATCATTTCCCTGGCAAGCATTGGCCTGCTCATTACGGTACTACTGTGCGTTTACCACGAGACTATATTGGGCAGATGAAATACCCGTTCTCTAGAGATCGAGAGCAGGCAAAGGATGCTTCAAGTTAAAGGTCAAAATAAAAAGCCCCAAAAGTCGGTATTGCAGTCGACTTCATGATTGCTATGGGGCTTTTTAAATTTGTCGGTCAATGATTATAAATCGTCAGCCGCGACGTTTTCGATAGATGTCCATTGCTTGTCTGCTTGATCAATATTGTCGGCTTTATCTTCAACCCAAGTTTCATATACATCTAGGTTTTTGTTTACATAAAGCTTGCCATCGACAACTTCGAACGCTTTACCGTCTATGTCGAACTTTTTACCTAAGGCCGCACCATAGGCACAAAAGCCACCATACTGTGGTGCATATTTGTCGGGGTTGGCCTTGAACGTGTCACGGTTTGCAGCGCTCGAAAAGCGGTAAATCGCGTCATTGTGCACAGCGGTAAAGTTTGCCTTACCTTCTATAGCTGCATTTTTAGTAAAGTAAGCGACGGCATCATGCCCCGCCAAAATTACTCCATCAGCATCTACTTCACTGTTGTTTCCGGCAAAGCTGAGAGTGCCGAACAGCAGGGCTGAAGCTGCTGCTAGGGTTGCTATAAAATTTGATTTTTTCATCTTATTTCTCCGTACATGTTAATGTGTTAGTTATTCAACTGGGTGAGACAATTAGTGCCTCACCTCGAGCTATTTGAATTTTACTGATAATGAAAATAATCAATATGTTCGGTCTGCCGAGACTTATGTCCTATCGTTTATGAATGCCGTTAACCAGTTATTTGCACCGTTAAAACTTGAAGCTAACGTGTTTCACAATGGACAATATTGCGGAGCATGGGCAATTGACGTTTCGGGCACCGATAAGATGACCTTTCACGTAGTGGTGCGAGGTAATTGTTATTTAAAGATTTCCGATCGAACTATAAAACTTAGTCAAGGTGATGCGGTTTTCTTCCCTAGAGACTCTCAACACATAGTGACCAATTTGCCAGACCAAGAAGTCGAGGTAAATAGTGCTGAATCGCAACCAATGCTAACGCTTCTGACCGAACCGTCTACCGGTCTTGTTTGTGGCAATTTTCGGCACCAGCACCCGCTGTTCGAGCGCATTACCCGACAGCTTCCCGAGGTCATATTAGTGCGTCGCAACGCTGGTTCTGCTAGTTCGAGAATCATCGATCTAGTGTTAGAAGAATCTGCGTCATCGGGTGACGAATCCAGCGTGTTATTAAACCGGCTTTCTGATTGTTTATTTCTCTTTATCGTGAGAGACCACTTAGATGTTGAGAGTGGTTTGTTCGCGGCCATGTCTCATCCGAAATTGATACCAGCAATGGCGCTTTTGCACAGCGCCCCAGATCAGAAAATAGGCCTAGAGCAACTTGCCAATGAGGTGCATATGTCGAGGTCCGCATTCTCTACATTGTTTAAATCGGTGGTGGGGCAGTCGCCAATGGATTACTTAAAACAGTGGCGCATTACCTTGGCGTATCGTTGGTTGGTCGATGAGGGCATATCAACCTACGAGGCAGCACTGCGTTGTGGTTATGAAAGTGAATCTTCGTTTTCCAAGGCTTTTACCAGCGTCATGGGTTTTGGGCCAGGTAAAGCACGTGCTGAATTGAAGCAATCCTAGACTAATTCGCTCTGGCACACTTGCTCGACTAAATTAGCACGATTAAAGCGGGTAAGGCTCGTTAGCTAAAAGCTTGATAAAGCCGTTCAAAACACGATAGATTCCCCACAGCCATGCAATGCCTAATATCGCAAAACCAATTAATATATAAACCAGTATGCCGCCGATAATCAGCCATAGAAGACTCCACCAAAATACTCTAGTGGCGTTGACTAAATGGCTGTGGTAAATGCTGCCAAGTGCTCCGTTCTTTTTAATCATCGCCCAAATTGCACCGATTAGCAGTGGAATAACTGTGAATAAACCGATCGCTAGTAAGATGTATGAAATGAGAGCGTGAGTTTTGTACTCACTGCCAACTAGAGATGAAGTGTTAGAAACGTCGTTCATGTTTTTACCCAGTATATGACCAATAGAAAGATCAATCGTTTGATTTCTATAGTTTGAATTCTATTGTTGTTTGCTTCGACAGTTGTTCGATCTTGACATTTGTTGGTAGAAAAATAACCAGCTCTTTTTTGGCTGTTTCTTTAATTTAGTATTGAATGTTAGAAAATCAAGGTCGGTGGTTAGGCCAGAGTTAAACGCCAGAGGTAACAGCCGGGTTGAAGGTCGAGTTAAGGGCTTGTTAAGCCTAAACATTCAGCCGCTCTTGAGTTGCTCTCAAGTTTGAGGTTGTTAGCACTTACGATAAATACCGACCGAATTGAAGTCGCCGGATTCAGCTAGGTCGGGTATCGTGCAGCTGTGGTAACGGGCTGTTTCGAGCATGCCAGCCAACTCGCTTGGCTTTACCCGTGAGTCGGCGATAATAACGTCTTGGTAATCATTGATAAATCTTTCTAATAACGGAATGTTTTCTCTATCGTAGAAGACATCGGCAACCAGCAATAAACTGCTTGCGGGGTCGACACCAAGGCTGTTTAAATCATCGCCGGTATCAACTATTACCTGATTAAGACTTGCGTTGATTTGAGTCGCTTGTAAGGCGTTTCTATCGATATCGAGAGCGATGCTTCTTGATGCTCCTGCCATCGCTGCAGCAATTGCGACAACGCCTGAACCACTGCCGAAATCGATCACTGTTTTACCTCGCACTTGTTCAGGCTTGTCTAATAGATAGCGTGCCATGACTTGGCCGCTGGCCCAACAAAAAGCCCAGTAAGGTGGCTCATCCATTAAAAATGCTACTTGGTCTTGGGTCAGTTCAGCTTGTGGGTAGGCGCTATCAATTAATGCTAGAGTAATCTCTGTAACCATTGGCAACTGTTGCAACACAAGCTTGGCTGCTGGCACCTTGGCCTGCATGGCGATTTCGAGAGATTGCAGTGATGACATGTTAAAAACTAGAGACTGTATAGCGTGGGCAGGTTTGTTCAAGCCCACGCCAGCAGCGAATTGGTTATTTGTCGAACTCTTCTTGCAGCATTTTCATTAGAGTTTCTTTGCTTAAGCTATATGGCTGGCCCTGATTGAGTTGTAGGGTTTTTTGCAAACTGGCGCGAATCATTGCCTCGGACTGGTCAGCGTTGGGCGTGACCATATAACGCATCTTGGGTGCTTCATTGCTCATGAAATGCAAAGCGGCATCAGCCACATCTTGGGGGCTTTTACCTTCGGTGACTTTAGCTAAGCCAGCCACTAAACCTGCTCGTTCTTGGGCGTATTGTGAATCGGTAGGCCAATAGTTAGTGTCCAAAATGCGTTTGCGAGCGGTGTTGCCAATCTGTGAGGCGTAGTTGCCTGGCTCAATAACGCCGACAGTTACATCGAAGCGCGCCATTTCGGCTGACAAGGCTTCGGTATAGGCTTCAATTGCGTGCTTGCTCATAGCGTATTGACCGAAAAAACTGCTGGCGCGTATTCCTGCAATCGAACCGGTTGTAGCTATGCGGCCTTTACTCTTAATAATCAGCGGTGCAAATGCCTGTGTTACGCGGTACGGGCCATACACATTGACGTTCATTTGATATTCAAGCTGAGCAATATCTACCTCAATGACCGGGCCGAAAATCGCTACTCCTGCATTATTAAGAAGGCCATATAAGCCGCGACCTTTGGCTTCGACGGTTTTCACCGCTGCATCGATCTCGCTCTGAATCGTCACATCGATTTTAATTGCTTCGACGTTCTCCATCGCCTCTAAGCGCTTCATATCGGCGTCTTTACGCGCTCCGGCGTATACCAGAAAACCATTCTTAGAAAGGGTTTCCGTCATTTTTAAGCCAAGCCCAGAAGTTGCACCGGTAATCAGTACGGCTTTTTGATGCTTGTCGGCTTGCTGCTCAGAGTCGCCGTGCTGAGCACTTTCGTGGTGAGCGGCAAAGCTCGAGGTTGAGAATGCTGCGATAGATAGGAATATAAATGCGCGAAAAAATTTCATGGTCGATTCATCTTATGTTTAGGTAACATGAGAGTAGTGCAAGCCAAGCGCGAGCGCAATAATCGATTGGCTTGAGAGTTTTGAAATTTAGCGGCCCGAGATATTTCGGGCCGCTAGTTGATGTGTATTAGAAAGGTAAGCTTGCCAATACCAAGGTTTGCAACTCAGCAAAGCTCATGGCGTTACCGTTCAGCTCGATTTTTTGACCAAGCTCAAGGTCTATTGCATAGTTATCGTTGCCTGCTGCTATTAATGGACTGCCAGCGATGAGTGCCGCTGCCATTGGCTGACTGTCAACCAGACCCTTATTAAATGATGCATCAAATAATAGAGAAACCTTCTTCAACGCATCATCAGGCTTAGTCATAAATAGCGACAACTGCTCGATGGTCAGTGAATCAAGAAGTTTAATGTCAAGAGCAACCTTGTTTGGTTTGTTGTTAACCTCAGCGCTTAAACTGGCATTGATTTCAAGGCCTCGCTTTAGCATACCCTCCAGAATCGGCATCAGTTGAGCCATTTGCATTGGGTCGGTTTGCGGCTCGTTGGGATTACTCAATGCGGCCAAACTATCTTGTTGCAATCGTTCGGTAAACGCTTGGTATTCAATAACAGACTGCTTATCTAAACCTTTGAAATCGACACCAACATCAATGTCTTTAATGCTTTCGAATGGTGATCCTGGCGAGCTCACTTGGTCGGCCGAGAATAATACTTTGCTGGATAAGGTATCGCCTTGGTCACTTGCATTTGAGAGTACCGACAAGCCTTTTACGCTGGTTTCGCCTAAGGCGCCTTTGCTGGTGAAGTGCTCGATTTTCATTAGCATATCACCGGTAAATAGAGATCCGACAACTCGGGCGAAGTCGACTTCAAGAGTCATTTCACCAACTGAGAGCTTCTCTCCATTGCCTTCCATTTCGAAGGCATCACTGTTGCCGCTCATATGGAACTCTGATGCGTTCGCATCGGTTGTAATCGAGACGAGTGCTTCAGGTAAGTTTAGGATTGCATCATCAACTTCTATGCCTTCAACTTGGTCTAATGAAACAGACTGAGTAATGTCGCCAAACATTGAAATTGATCCGAATACAGAGATAGGGTCGTTGCCATCTAGGTGATCTGCGACGAATTTGCTATAGGTTGATTCGCCTTCGAGAGCGCAACTGTAATCAATGCCGGTAATGCCATGGTCGCTGTCACAGCTAAATTCAATATCACCGGTCTCGTTGGCAAGGTCGGCAAAGCTAATTGGCGGAGTGTATTTATAACGCGCGCTAGTGCTGCGTATTCCCCTGTCATAACTAAGTATTTCGGTTAAACCATACTCGGCTGAGGATTGGTTGATTTTGTCGACCAACTTGATGGTCTCTGTTTCCGCGACTTTGCCGCTGTAATAAGGCGCGCCAAAGAAAAGCACTGCGATCAGCACGGCTAGGGCAATAATGAGTTTTTTCAAAACGAACTCCGCTTGAAGAATTTTGGAGGTGATAGTAGGGGTGCTATAGTACAAAAAAACAGCTTATAAGTTTAGGGTAATCAGATGCGTTTTATACTAATTGTAATCATCTTGAGTCTGGCCGCGTGCACGCCTAAGGGTGTTGATAGCACAATTGCAGGGTCGGAACTCCCCGGTCTGGGGTCAAAACACAGCACCCAAATGACGGCGCAAGAGTGCCTTAAGGCCGGCGGCCTTGTTGTGGGTGATGTTGGTGATGGTCGAGTTCATCGGGCTGGTTATCTGTGCGATAACGGCGAAGTGCCATTAGGTACTATTGTTCCAACCCAAGGGCAGCCTACGGCCACCGAAGGTGCGGTTTGTTGTGGTGGCTAGAGTTCATTTGCCTTAGCTTATCTCTATTCGTCTATCTATAATTAGTTGTTGGCTTTATCTAGTTGTCGGTTTAGCCTTAGTTCTGTTTAGTCTTACTTGAGCGCGGGTTTTGCGCAGTCTCAGGCTTTACGCTAGTGCTACCATTAGTCAAAACCCGCTCCCACATCTGAATATAGGCTTCGGCAGAATTCATCGCGGCTTGATAGATGCGATCGCCAGAGCGTTGGCGAATTTCTTCTAAGTGGTCGGCGACCATACCGTAATGCGCCATACCTACTTGGTTATAATTAAACTCTTTCAAGCCCGATTTCTGCACCTCAAAAGTTAAGCCGAACTCTGACGTGAAGGGGTAAATCAATGGTGCCTCAGCAACGTCTTCTCGGGGTTTGGCCTGGGTTGCCATGCCGGTCATATCGGTGCCAATGCCAACACCGGCGAGAAACTCTGTCTGTTCTATAATATCTAAATAGGCGCCGATTTCTTTCTTCAGGCGGTAGGCATCGCGGTTGTATGGCGCAACAAACCCGCCCACCTTGATCATGCGTTTAGTATTGTTATGAACCCCACCATCTTTTGATTTGGTCATCCAGCTGTGCGATGAGACGACACCGCTGTGATTACGAGACTCAACAATATCCATAATGTCTGAGGCACTTTTGGCACTCGTATGATCAAGCTCGATTAACATGTTTAGGTCGATCATGCGATTGACTAAATAGGCACCTAATTCGGTCAGGCCTAACTGATTACAATGTTCTATATCGGCTTGGTAGTCTGGCGCTCCGGTTAGCGCATTGACAATCGCGCCGATTACTGGGGTTTCGCCGACTAAGGGAAAACCTTTGCTCATCGCCGTACCTTGGGTTTGATCGTCGCACTCTTCAGTGTTGAATAGGTGGCCGGTACTTTTATATTGACCTGCATTCATTGCACCGTCTTCAACCCGCGAACCGGCAAGGCGATTATCGAACTTATGCGTTGGGTAAAGTGATCGAACCCCTAATTGATATAGTTCCATAAGGTTTTTCTCAAGCGATGCCTGGGTGCAATTATCGTTTACCCCGCAGTCTAGAACTTCAGATGCTTCAGCACCGAGTATTACCGCCATTTGGCCGTTAGCGATAACCTCTCGTGCCTGTTGTGGTGAGGTAACGATACGGAAAAAGCCTTTGCCAACGCCACCGGCCTGGGCGTCTATATAATCTTGCAGTTGGTAGCTGAGCTTAGCTTGCAAGCGCAAGCTGTCCATGGTGTTGCAACTATTAGTGTTGACCCATGATGCTGGGTTTACATTTTTTTGTGCTTCGCACAGAAGTTGGCTTTCAACTAGGTGCGATACCATAATTCTGACGCCACCTAGGTAGGCTCGCTCTAACCAGCGGTAATAATAGTCGGTATGGCTTTCCTCATTATTGTTTGGCCAATAGGTGAACTTTGGCCAGCCTTGAGTTGCGTGGCGAGCGCCGGGGTCATTGTGTGAGAAAATATTGCCGATGAGGTCGAGCGAGCCATTTGCACCATGAATGTGTTCACAGTCGCCCAAGGCATGAGGTACACCAAAGGGATGAAAAGCCGCACCGTGAACAAATTTTCCGCCGACGAACTGGTAAGAAGTAATGTGCGTGTGAGCATCGACTAGCCCCCTTATTGGTGACGTTACAGGGCCTTTTAGAGCGCCTCGGTCACCACTAACATTAAGTGAAATTTCAGGGTAAGCTTTACATCGCTGTTGAGGATGCAAAATCACATTGAAGGAAGCTTTGCCGTTTTCAAATTTGGCTCTTAGCTTTTTTGTATTGCCCTGATCACTTTGTGTCACGTGCCAAATGGTTGCATTGCTTGCATTTGACACTGAGTTTAGTGATGCGTCGAGTAAATTTTGGTATTTGTCGCTGAGTAAAAAATGCTTAAACTCAGTTGGCTTAAAGTAGAATTGACCAGCATGAGACAAGCGGTTCTGACTGAATCGGTAGTTGCCATCGACTTCGAGTGTCAAATATGATTTGTCAGTCGATTGCAGCGAGTAACAGCCTTGGGCTAAGTTGTCGACTCGATCGGCACGAGCATTACTCGAAAAAGCGATTAATAATGCCGTTGATAAAGCAATGAGAAGATACCGAGACATAGGCGAGTAGTTAAATAATAAACAGTAGGGGCACTATACAATATCTACCAAGGCCGATCGAGAAAACACGTTGAGATAAAGAGGCTTAAGCTTAAATCCAATACACTCAATCAGTTGTCAGTATTTTGTCGAAAATATTATATGATCGTTCGCCATAACACTCATTTTTATATCAATCTTAAACATCTTAGAAACTTTCTTGTAGGCATAAGGTTATGCTGAAAGTTCATCAAAAAACAGGGGTAAGCGAGTGCTAAATAAACAGGGTCGGTTAAAGACGTTTGCAAGGATACTTATTTATCTGGTGATTGGTATCGCGGCTGGCGTTCTATTTAGCTATTTGGCTGAGCTCTATGTTGACCTATTTGGTGAGACGTTCACGCCTATGAGCAAACTAGTAGCATCAACGGTGAGTTTGTTAGTTTGCTTACTTATCGTTTTTAGCGCTAACCATTTTAGCCTTAAGCTAAACATCAAGCGCTTGGGAGTTACTCTTGGTTTAGTCATGTTTGCTTGGCTTTACATCATTGGCCCTGGACTAAGAGCGCCAATTACTCTGTATATTACCTCGGTATCATTTCCCTATAATATCAATATGTTAGCCACATTGTTAATGCCGATGTTTTTTGCTCGCGCATTCGGTAATGCGTTGAGTCGTAGCGGTGGAAAGACCGATGTCCTATGATCCCGGCTGTAATCCACCTTGTGAGGCTTAAGCTATGAAATGGATGGTGAGAATTGTAATTAGTGTGCTTATCTTGACTGCTGTTGTCCTAGCGGCGGTGTTATTGCCGGCACACTTTCAAGTACGTAGCGTAGCGCCTCCGTTGCCTGAGAATAGTGAATTATTGGCTTTACGCGGTGCAAATAGCCCCAACAAAGTCAGTTACATTATTACCTCTAGCCAGCCGCTAGAGAGAGGCCAGATATCACATATTTCAATTGTTATTGAGTGGGCTAATGGCAAACGATTTTTAATTGATACAGGGATGAGTCGGCGCGAGGCTAAGAACTTCGCTGACCTACTCAAAAAGCTGGACTCGTCGGCTGGCAGCGTGACGGTTTACACAACCGTATCTGATGCGCTTGGTTCTGAGATTAAAGATATCGCCGGAGTTGGTTTCACGCACCTGCATATTGATCATACTCAAGGTCTTGAGAATTTCTGTAAAGCGAGAGGCTCTGGTGCGGTGTTATTGCAATCGGCTAGCCAGCGAGAGTTGCATAATTTTAACACCACAGAAGGTGCCGATCTGCTTGAAAATTCTTGTCTAAAGCGGTCAGATTTTTCAATCGTAAAAGACGCTACGCTTTATCAGTCAACCGAGTTCCCGGGTCTAGCTGCATTTGAATTGGGAGGCCACACACCCGGCTCGACCTTATGGGCAGTGGCAATAGCGGACAAAGTTTTGCTGTTCTCCGGTGACATTACTAACGATAAGGCAAGTATTGACCACAATATCGCCAAGCAGGCACTTTATAGTTATCTGCTTGTTCCAGAAAACACAAAACGCACGGCTGAGCTTAGGCGTTGGTTAAACGGATTGGATAAAAGTGGGCCGTTTTCGGTGATCGTGTCTCATGATTTGGCAAATACCAAATCGCACTTGCCTGAGTTCACTGCGAAATAGACTTGGATTTGTTGCTTTTTAGCGCAAATACAACACCATAGCTGTTGTAATTTGACAACAAACAATCGTTTTCGAGGTTTTTTCCTTAATAGTCGGTTAATAGCGGCTGATAAAGAGTTGCGTAGCGCTAATATTCACCTATGGAATGTAAATGAGTATTTCTTTTCATAACTCTCTCTTCTTTTTGTTATTTATCGCCGCTTATTTAGTAAGCGGCGATTTTTTTTGCCTGTCTCTTATGGCCTGACTCTTTCTTACCGACTTCGTTTTTAACGGCTTCGTTTCCGCAAGCTTCTGTTCTTGTCTGGCCGCTAGCCGACCCAGTCAACCATTTGTTAATAATAGAATTAATCGTCGTGCGCTAAAACAACTCGATACCGCGCATCACCGTTTCTTAGGTGGTCCATCGCCTCGTTAATCTGGCTAAACGAGAACTGCTGAGTCACTGGTTTGATGTTGTGCAAATTAGCGAAGGCTAACATTTGTGCAATGGTACTTGGGCTGCCGATAGGCGATGATGAAATACTCAGCTGCTTGCCCATCAATGAAGTGACCCCGATTTTAAGCGGCTCAAGCGTTAGCCCAACAAAGTGCAGTCGACCGCGTGGCGACAACGTGCCTAAATAGCCAGCCCAATCGAGCGTTACATTGACCGTAGAGATAATCATGTCAAAGCTGTTGGCGGCAGCCTTAAGTGCGTCAGGGTCTTTGGAGTTGATAGTGTGGTGCGCGCCCATCTCAATGGCTTCATCACGCTTTGCGTCGGTTGAGGTGAATGCGGTGACTTCGCAACCCCATGCGTTAAGAAATTGCAGTGCCATGTGACCCAAACCGCCGATACCAATAACCGCAACTCGGTCAGTTGGTTTTACGTCATACTGAACCAATGGGTTGTAAACCGTGATGCCGCCACAGAATAGTGGCCCAGCGGAGGCTAAGTCCATGCCGTCTGGCACCTTAACAACGCTGACTGAGGAGGCTCTCACCTTATCGGCAAAGCCTCCATGACGGCCAATAATTGTCGGCCTAGACTGACTGCATAAATTATGATCGCCACTGCCGCAATACGAGCAGCTCTCGCAGTAAGCTGAATGCCAGCCAAGGCCAACATTGTCACCTAGTTCAAAACCTTTGACATTGCTGCCTATTTTAGCGATCACGCCGACAACTTCGTGGCCGGCCACAATTGGGTATTTGGTAGCCATCCACTCAGAATCAATCATGCTCACATCACTATGGCAAATTCCACAAAACTTAACGTCGATTTCAACATCATCAGCGCCAAGCTCGCCAGGGTCATACTGATACGGTTGGAGTTTTCCTTTTGGTTCGAAAGCAGCGTAGGCGTTGATCATAGACATCTAGTAAGGAGTTGTTTGATTTAGTTGGGAGCAAAACAGTTAAAGGCCGCATCGCGAGACGGCCTCTATGTTAGCAGGATTGAGTGTTTGAGCTGTATAGGCCGGTGGAGCTAGTTCCACAGTGGCGGAGCTAGTTCTCGCGGCTCAACACGTATTCGGCGACAGCTTGCAGTGTCTCTTCGCCCAGATACGCCTGCGATGGCATCTCAGGGTAATCATCGCGCTTCTTAATCGGCTTAGTGATATACGCCGCTAGGCCTTCAGGGTTTTCAAAATAAAGCGCCTGAATGGTTTGAATAGAAGGGCCAATCAAACGACCGTTATACGAATGGCAACCTGAGCAAACACCTAAGTAAGCTATTTGACCGCGTTCTGACGGTGCAATTTCACGCGCTGCAACCGGCGTATCCAAGAGGTAAGTAATGATCTTGTCAGTATTATCAAAATCACAGTCAGCAAAATCACCGACGCCGACTGTTTTGTAACGGCTACGGTTGGCGATGCAGCTTCCTGAACCCTCGCTGACATGCACCACATCTGGTTCAACATATTTTAATTCTAAGGCCATTAACCCTTTAATCTCAGGGATTGTCTGATAGCCGTTGTTTAGCATGACATTATCTAACACCGAGACATTGTCTGGGTTCGGTTCTGACTCCGGGTCGTCACTGACGTTGGCGGCACTGCCATGATCAACAATTAGTATGCCCGCGGTTTTATTGTTAGTGATGATATTGCTCTCGATAACAACCCGGTCGGCGGCCATTACTAGTATCCCGGTACCCGGCGGTATGCCGGCAACAATCGAACCTGGTGCACCAAAGTTATCGTGGTTATTGTCGTTGATAAAGTTGTTACGAATGATGACATCGTAGGTGGTTTTTATTGCTAGCCCTGGGGTAACAAATGCGAGTATGCCGCCGGTGTTGTTGTGTACATTGTTATTCTCAACGATCGCATGGCGGCTGTTTTCAATCTCAATTCCGGCGACACTGTCGAACACATGGTTATGTGCTACGTGTACATTGTCGCTCATGCCAATATAAATAGCGGCGTCTTCAATACCAGAAATCACGTTGTATTCAACGACTCCGTTGGTACCCAATTGTGGGAAGACACCGTAAATGCCGGTGTCTACTATGACGTTATTTCGAATTTCAAAGTTGTTACCAGCTTGGCCCATAATGCCATTGCCTTTGTAGCGGGTGATATGTAGGTTCTCAACTACGACATTATTACCTGAGTAGAGTATCGCGTCGTTAAGCTTGCCCAAGCCATCCAAGGTGGCACGTTTGCCTTGTTCGATCACACCAATTAAACGGATGTTGTCTTTGTCGATGTAGACGGTTTCGCTGTAAGTACCGGGCATGATGTTAATCGTGGTGCCGGGCTCGGCGGCCTTAACCGCAGCTTGTATTGATTCGCCTGCATTAACCGTAATTTCAATTTTGTTGACCTCACCGGCGGGGCCGATAATCGGCTTTTCACTGCCGCTAGGGCTTGTATCAGCCGGTTTACTAAGCCCTTTACTGGGGTCGTTGCTGGTAGGCGCAGTAGTGGCTGACGAGTTTGTCGACTCGCTGTAGTAGTATCCAGCCGCACCGGCGGCTACGACTAAACCTGCGACTAGTAAATTATTAAACTTCATTGATGTCTCCTTTGGCTACTTTTTTAGTGGTGTTTATTTCGGCGATACTGGCTAAATCGGTCATTAGAGGATGTCTCTATCATCTTAAAGGCGCTAGCCCTGACGGAACGTGACTCGGCACCTGCGGCATGAATTTATCGTCGCTCAGTGTTTTCATAAATGTCACGATTAGATCAAGTTCCCTATCACTTAAGTCAGGTTCGCTGATATGCCAGTGCAAGGTTAAGTCCATGCCCTCGGGAACCGCATGACCTCTGCCCTTATTATAAAATTCGGTTGCTTCTCTGAGAGTCTCGAAATTACCCGCATGCATATAGGGCGCGGTCTCGGCAATATTGCGTAAGCTAGGCACTTTGAAACCTCCCTTTAGCTTCGACAGCGCGTAGGTTTTTTCCGCGCCAATATCAAATTCATCGCCGCTTTTTTCAGGCACACCTATTACCGCTATCTGATTGTTAGTAAATAGTGGTGGTGTGTGGCATTCAGAGCAGCGAGCAACAAACGAGCGAAACACGTTCAATCCCGCAATTTCATCATCGTTAAGGGCATCATGGTTGCCATGCGCGTACTCATCGTAGCGGCTATTAAGTGAAATCAAAGACGTTTGAAATGCGGTCAATGCGGTTACTAGATTATTTATTGTTAGACCATTATCGCTAGCCACCGTGTTTGATTTGAAGGCCTCAGAGAATAAGCGTCGATAGGTGGCATTACTGTTCAAGCTATTCAATAACTTGCTTGGGCTATTGTTCATTTCATCAGCGGCGTAAAGCGGCCCTAGCGCTTGCTGTTCGAGGTTTTTAGCTCGAGCATCCCAAAAAAAGCTGGTCAAAAATGCGCTATTCCAAAGCGAGGGTGTCGAGCGTTTGCTCAACCTGTCGTTAGCGCCCAGCGAGTGTGCCTTGCCGTCGGCAAACCCTTTGTCCGGCTGGTGGCAGCTTGCGCAAGATAAGTCTTGCTCGCCGGATAGCAGTGGGTCAAAGAACAAATATCGGCCTAGATCAATCTGCTGGGGGCTGAAACCATCTCGGTGTTTAGGCAAATTCGAGTGGGTTCCGCCGAGACCTCTATCTTGAGTTGAAGTGTAAAATTGATAAAGAGTGCGTAATTCACAACGGTTGCCAGCAACCAGTTGAAAGCCCTTGGGGCAATTAGAGTTGAGTTCGAAGTTATTCTGAGCCAGTGAGGCATCAGCCGCACTCAGGCCTAGCGTTGTGGCGAAAATTGCTATGCCGAAAAAGCCTTGAATCAATTTGCTGCTCATTTGCTGATTAATCTTCAAGCGAAACAATGTAAGCAATTACCGAGTCTATTTTATCTTGATCGGTTTGTGTTTTGGCGATCATACTCATTTGACGGCCAAGCTTATCTGATGAGTCAGAACCTCGATTGCCATCAAGAAAATTAGCGTACTGGCGCAACAAATAGGCGCTACTCAAGCCAGCTAAGCTGGGTGAGTTTAGCCGCTCATTGCCGCTCGCATCAGCGCCATGACATGCACCGCAACTGGCTTGATAAACCTTATAACCAGGGTTGTTACCATTGCCGGTTTTGTCAGGGGCAACCGATACAGCCGGTTTCTCTAGAGATGCCAAATAAGCACTCACATTAGCCCGAGCGCTAGGCTCTTTCACCAACGCCGCCATCGCCACCATTTGCTTGCCTAAATTGTCACTTTTCTCGGCACCTCGAAAACCTTGATTGTAATTTTCCAATTGGCGAGTAAGGTAGCTCTCATGTTGGCCTGCCAGCGCCGGCGCTCCAACAGCATCATTACCGTCGGCCTTTACGCCATGACATGCGACGCAAGTAGTATTATAAATTTCTTTTCCAGCGTCTTTATCTGCACTAGCCCTGGATTCGGCACTAGTCGCAATTGAGAGTATGCATAAAGTTAAAAAACTCGTTCGGCAACTTTGTTTTAAAATATTCATAGCGACGGCTGATCAGGTGATTGAATGTAAATATAATGACTTATCCGCGTAAAGACCGCTGAGTGATTTTAATAATACACCTGAATATTTCGCAATTAATCGTCGATAGTTGCAAAAAATGGTGGAAACAATTGGCCTTGCTATGAATTGGGGGTCGCTTCGCAGCGCCGTAAACTTGGTTGGATGCTCTGGCAGCAGTCGTCGGGTCTCAGGGGTTTTGGACATTATTCACTCCTTGAGTTCTTGAGCGTCTTTCGTTAGCCTAACAAATAAGTCAGATACTTAGACAGGTAAGCTATTTCCAGTCGATGTTAAGGCTATATGCGCCTAAGATGTAATGAACGACAAATAAATACTCAGGCACGATGCCTGGTTATCTAAGGAGAGAAGTTATCAAGGCTATGAATTTAAAGAGTATTAGAAGTTCTTCGAGAGATATACCTATGCATCAAATATTCCGGCAATCCGCCGGATATCAAAACTGTTAGGTATATATGAAAATACTTAAGCGAATTTTCAGTTGGTACATCAAGAGAGGTCAAGCAGATCCTCAATTAATGATTAAGCATATGCTTGATAAATCTTCTGATGATCTTGGCGGAAGAGATGATTGCGCCATGGATTTAGGAGCTTATGATTTACCTGAAGTTGAGAAAGCTTTAACTCAAGTAGTTACAAATCATATGGAAGATGAAATGATTGTTGATACTGCAATAGAATCATTAATTGAAATTTGGAACCGGCAAGGTAGAACTGCACCAAAGGAGTTAATCGCAAAAATGCATTCAACTATTGATATTGAGTATAGGTTTGGTAGTGTCAATACCTAACAAGTTCCAAAACTACCGCACACTGTGTGTGCTTGGACGCGTCTACGACGCGCCCGTTTGAAAGGCGTTATGTTTACTAAAGTGATCAAATTCCTAAAGACCATTGTGAGCTTAACTATTCTAGTTTGCATGTTCCTTCCATTGTCTCAATGCTCTATGAAACCAGCGCTTGAAACAGATTCTGTTACTGGACCAGTAACAAAAACATCTAAAACAGTAGATGAAGATGAATACCTTGTTATTTCTAATTCATTATTAGGTGAAGACGCAGTGCTGTCATTGGATAATTTTATTTTCCCAATAATGTTTTTAGCTCCTCTTCTATTTTCTCTATTGCCTAACTTTTCTGGCTGGAAAAAAGCTGTAAAGCTAACAGCTCAAATATTATTCGCTACTTGGTTTGCATATACCTCTTACCTTATTGTGTTTACTTTCGGCAGCCCATTAGTAGCGGGGTGGTCACTGAGCATTGCATCGATTACATTTGTTATTTTATCGCTAATAGAATGTGTACCAATGAAACATAACGAATAAGGATAAGTCGTGCGCAGCCACGACTTTATCCAATTGTTGAACAAGCCCGGTCTCTTTATTAAGTAAATAAATCATCAGAACCTCCTTGTGATTTCGCCGTTGCT
>Ga0075467_10001480_pt1 | contig 19388 bp, 15 predicted proteins | sample DEB08_DNA_9_FD_75067 | JGI IMG/M metagenome (GOLD analysis project Ga0075467, IMG submission 75067) | Aqueous microbial communities from the Delaware River and Bay under freshwater to marine salinity gradient to study organic matter... | ecosystem: Environmental > Aquatic > Marine > Coastal ... | reverse complement strand
TGGATCACTGCGACTCTTTAGCGGGCCGCGCATCCACTTTTCTGGGAGGGAAGTCCAAATGACAAAACTGAATATCAATGGAACCGAAATGGACGTCGAGGCAGACGGCAGCATGCCGCTGCTCTGGGCCGTGCGTGATATCGCAGGCATGACGGGCACAAAATACGGCTGCGGCGTCGGCCTGTGTGGTGCCTGCACAGTCCATATTGATGGCGTCGCCCAGCGGTCCTGCCAGATAACCGTTGATGAGGTCGTTGGCAAAGCTGTGACCACTATTGAAGGTTTGGACGCGAACGGCGAACACCGGGTCCAACAAGCATGGCGCGAATTGAACGTCCCGCAATGTGGGTTCTGCCAATCTGGGCAAATCATGCAGGCAGCATCGCTGTTGGCTGAAAACCCCAAGCCCACGGATGGCGAAATTCTTGAGGCTATGGAAGGCAACGTTTGTCGCTGTGGATGTTATCAACGTATCGTCGCCGCCGTTCGGCTGGCCAGCACGGGAGCATAAGACATGTTGAAATATTTAGACCAGATTCACTCACCCGTTGCCCGCGCCTTGACCGTTCAAAAAGTCAGCCGCCGCGCATTTCTTGGCACCAGTTCAGCCTTTGCTGTCGCTGTTTTTACAGCGCCCCGCGCTGAAGCCTTCCCTGTCTGGGAGACAGGCGGAAGCGCCATGCCAAACGGCCTGGTCGATGACCCCATGGTTTTTGTCTCGATTGACACCGATGGCACCGTTCACCTTGTTGCTCACCGCTCAGAGATGGGCACAGGGTCGCGTACCACACTTCCTATGATCATGGCGGATGAAATGGAGGCAGACTGGGACCGCGTTAACATTATTCAGGCTGAGGGGGACGAACCGAAGTACGGCAACCAGAACACAGACGGCTCACGCAGCTTGCGCCACCACATTCAGGCAGCCCGCAAGATTGGTGGGTCGGTCCGCATGATGCTGGCAGGGGCTGCTGCCGAAGAGTGGGGTGTGCCAGTAGGCGAGGTTGTCGTCTCCAATCACACCGTGAGCCACGGGGGTAAATCGCTTGGCTTCGGCGATCTGGCAGAGAATGCCATGGCGATGCCTGTGCCGGCACACAAGGATATCGATTATAAGTCCGAGGACGCTTTCCGCTATATTGGCAAGGGTCAGGTGCAGATCACCGACCTGCGTGACATCACAACAGGTGCTGCGGTCTATGGTGCAGACGTCACTTTGCCGGGCATGAAAATTGCGATGGTCGCCCGGCCGCCCGTCGTTGGTGGCAAGGCCACGAGCTTTGACGCGGAAGCGGCGATGGCGATCCCAGGTGTGGTCGCCGTGCACGAATTGCCTTATTCGATCATGCCTGCAGGCTTTGCGCCTTTGGGCGGTGTCGCCGTCGTCGCTGACAACACTTATGCTGCGATACAGGGTCGCGAAGCACTGAACATCACATGGGAAGGCGGACCGCACGCAGGCTATACCTCCAAATCCTATATGGCCGAAATGGTCGCTGAGACCAGAAAAATGGGCACGGTCATGCGTGAACAAGGGGATCCTGATACGGCTTTTGCAAATGCTGCTAAAGTGTTCACCCAGACTTATACTCAGGACCACATGGCGCATATTCCAATGGAGCCACCTGTAGCATTGGCCAATTTCACAGGTGATGCGATGGAAATTTGGGCCCCGGTGCAAAGTCCCTATCAAGCGCGTCAGGACGCAGCAAAAGCTGTCGGGCTGGATGAGGCCAATGTGCGCGTCAATGTTACGCTATTGGGTGGTGGTTTCGGACGCAAGTCAAAGGCCGACTATGTAACCGAAGCAGCATTGTTGTCGCAACTGGTCAAGGCACCGGTTCGGGTGCAGTGGACGCGTGAAGATGACGTGCATCACTCATTCTATCACACTGCATCTGCCGAGCGGATCGAGGCGGCACTGGACGGCAGCGGCAAGGTTGTCGGCTGGCGTCACAACTCAACGGCACCCTCAATCTTGTCGATCTTTGCGCCAGATAGTGGCCATCAGTTTCCAATTGAAACAGGGATGGGCCATGTTGATGTACCGTTCGATATTCCAAACGTTCGGATGGACAATGGTAAAGCCATGGCGCACACGCGGATCGGTTGGTTCCGTGCAGTGTCAAATGTGCCTCGCGCTTGGGCGATCGGTTCGTTTGTTGGTGAATTGGCCCACGAGCTGGGCAAGGACCAGCGGGCCATGTGGCTTGAGTTGATCGGCGCTCCGCGCACGGTGGATACTGTTGCTGAAGGCTATCCTGAAACCTACTGGAACTATGGGGAGCCTGCCAACGGATTTGAAATCAAGACCGGTAAGCTGATCAATGTGTTAAACATAGCAGCGGATGCAATCGGCTACGGCAAAGACCTGCCCGAAGGTGAGGGGATCGGCCTTGCCGTGCACCGCAGCTTTGTCAGCTACGTGGCTGTCGCAACGCGTGTCAAAATCATCGACGGTAAGGTGACGGTGCCCGAGATGCACATGGCGATTGATTGCGGCTATGCGGCCAACCCTGAACGGATTAGTAGCCAGATGGAAGGTGCCTCTGTTATGGGCATGACCATCGCGCAACATTCGGGGATCACATTTGCAGACGGTGCTGTGGAGCAGTCGAATTTCTATGATTACGACGTCACGCGCTCAACAAACTATCCCAACAACGTCAAGGTGCATATCGTACCGCATGGATTTGACGAACACTCGACGGGGGTTGGCGAGCCTGGCGTGCCGCCTGTCGCGCCATCGATAGCGAATGCGGTGTTTGAGGCGCAGGGCAAACGTTTGCGTCACATTCCAATGGGCGAAATGATCTGACGTGAATCTTTAGAAAAGCAACGTGGAGTGGCCCCAATAGGGGCCACGCTTCTCTAAAGGATGCGGTTGTCAATGCCGACATCCGTTGACTTCAACTCCGGTTTTTTTCTCCCACTTGGGTTCCGATTTCTCAACGCATTTGTGCCGCCTTTCATCCGAAGGCCTATGTGTTGAGCCCAAGTTCGCATCCCATTCAGACCCGTCGAGCCAATGGACCGCTGCGCGCAAAGGCCCAGCGTTGTTTGCCTATTCAACCAATTTTCTGATCGACACCGATCACAATGTCATCGTCGACGTTGAGGGAACCAGATCCATCCGCCAGGCCGAAGTCGGATCGGTGCGCACCATGTTGGACAGGATCAAGAATCGGCATAACTTCGACCCTGAACAGCTCATTGCAGACAGCGCTTATCGATCAGGGCCGATGCTTGGGTGGCTCGTTGATCGCAAAATCAATCCCCACATTCCCGTGCTGGATAAAGCCGGTCGCACCGACGGCACTTGGTCTCGCACCGACTTTGAATGGGACGCCGCGAACGACCAATACATCTGTCCTGAAGGCGAAGGTACCTCAAAAGGGCTTTGTTGATGGCGTGGATACCCCCACCTACCGGCATCGTAGTGTGCCATTGTGATGTTTCAGAAAGCATCACTCAAAGGGAGAGCATCCATGTCAGAAGTTAGCATAATCGGCATAGACCTTGCAAAGCGCGTGTTTCAACGTCACGGGGCTTGCGCAAACGGAGCAGTTATTTTTCGCAAGAAACTGACGCGTGTTCAGCTTCTTGCATTTATGAGCGAACAGCCCAAATGCACTGTTGCGATGGAGGCCTGTGCTACAGCTCATTGCTGGGGCCGCGAGATCGAGAAGCTTGGGCACACGGTGCAACTGATTGCGCCAAATTATGTGAAGCCGTTTGTAAAACGACAAAAGAATGATGTTGCCGACGCTGAAGCCATCGTTGAGGCGGCCTCGCGGCCAACAATGCGGTTTGTTGCGTTGAAGTCCGAGGCCCAGCAGGCGCGTGCTATGTTGTTTAGGACACGACAGATGTTCATCGGTCAGCGCACTCAGACGAGCAACGCACTGCGTGGCCATCTTGCCGAGCACGGCATCGTTGCGCCAAAGGGAGCCATTCACGTCAAATGCTTGGCCGACGCAGTTGCGGATGAGACCGTGGGCTTGCCCGAAGAAGTCCGAGAACTCGCCCAAGTGTATCTCGCCCAGATCGAAGGTCTCAATGTTCAGATTACGACGCTGGATCAAAAGATGAAGGGGGCTGCTAAAGAAGCTGAAGCGGCACGGCGGGCCCAGACCATGCCGGGTGTGGGGCCAATTACAGCATTGGCAATTGAGACCTTCGCGCCTGATCTGAACTGCTTTCGCCGAGGTCGGGATTTTGCGGCATGGCTGGGCTTGGTCCCCAAGCAGAACTCGACAGGCGGCAAACCTCGCCTTGGTAAAACCTCGAAGATGGGCCAACGCGACATTCGCCGGTTGCTGATCTCTGGTGCAATGGCTGTTCTTCAAGCTGTTGAGCGATTTGGAACGCCGCATAACACTTGGCTGATAGCCATGCTGGAACGCAAACCACGTATGCTTGTTGCCGTGGCACTGGCGAATAAGATGGCCCGCGGTCTGTGGGCCATGGTGACGAAGCAAGTGGACTACCGAACCCCGGCAACGATGGCATAAGCGCAATGCGACAGACATCAAACCCCGGAACTTGGGCGTGTGAGGAGATCGATGAACAGTAAGGGGAAATGATCGGAAAGATCCGGACCAGATAAAGCAGTCTTTGTGCAGGAGCCTATGAGCTCGATTTGTTGATCTGCCTTTGGTTCGCGCAACGCCATACCGGCCCGCGGCTGTATCAACCGCTGCAACGAGAGGCCTGATACATGACCGCATCCGATCACACACTCAAACCGTTCAGAAATCTCTTGCACCAACGGGGGCATCCATACATGCACAAATCGGGTGAAGGACGTTCTTCCCCTTCCCCCAGAGGGACTTAGCCTACAGGCTCAGTGATGGGTACACCCCTATACCGAAGCCCTGTTGTCCGCGATTCCGGTGCCGGATCCAACGTTGCGTGGTAAACGCAAACGCATCCTTCTTGAGGGTGATTTGCCAAGCCCGTTGCATCCCCCAAAGGGCTGCCCTTTTGTCACCCGCTGCCCCGTAGCTCAAGAGACCTGCAAGACCGCAAGACCGCAATTGGTCGAAACCTCGCCGGGGTATCACATCCGGTGTCCCGTCCGCGTGAACACATGAGCGCGTTTTATTGCAATACGCGTTTGCGCGCTCTGGCGACACAAAGTGAAAAGCCGTTTAAACAGTCAGTCCGAGCGCTTGGTCTTCATCAGGTATCAATTGCATATGACTTTTGTCTATCATACTGGTTTTGCCGGTTTTTTAGAGATCTGAATATGCGCAACAAAACCAATTAACGCTGAAAAAGTAGGCGCTGGAACCTTCCGCCATTCACTCAATAATTGAAGTTTAAAGTAAATTCTTGACAGAACTTTTTAATAAGCCTTAAGCTGAGATGACCAACAGATTTGCGGCCTGCTAGCCCATTCCATTGGCTGGGGGATGTAAAAGTCCATAAATCAGAGAAGAGGCATGTCTATGGCGTGGTTTGTCACGATCGTATTGCTGGTTATTGCGGCCATACTCATAATTCTCTTTTTGAGCCGGTATTACCGCAAGGCAACGCGCGAAATCAGCGTGGTCCGCACCGGGCAAGGTGGCCAGAAAGTTGTGCTGGATGGAGGCTGTCTTGCCCTGCCCTTCCTGCACAAGGTCGCGGAAGTGAACATGCGCACCTCTAAACTTGATATTGAACGCACGGGCCCGAAATCAATTATCACAAAAGACCGTCTGCGGGTTGATGTGGCTGCTGAATTCTATGTGCGCGTTCAAGCTAACATTGAGGGTGTGGCCACCGCGGCACAGGCGCTCGCGGGTAAATCCTTTCGCGCGGTGGATTTAGAAGAAATCCTCGAAGGTAAGCTTGTCGACGCGATGCTTTCGGTCGCGGCGCGCTATACCATGGACGAATTGCAGGACAATCGCGCGGCCTATGCCAAGGAAGTGAGCGATATGTTGGGCGATAACCTTGCCCAAAACGGTCTGATGCTGGAATCTATGTCGCTGACGCGGATCGACCAGACCCCGTTTCACGCACTGGACGAAAACAACGCCTTTAACGCCTTGGGCATGCGGCGCTTGGCCGAAATCATCGCTGTGAACAAAAAAGAACGGGCTGTGATTGAGGCCGACGCCGATGTATCCGTGCGTCAAAGCCAGCTGGATGCGACAAAACGCAAACTGACGATCTCCCGCGAAGAAGAAGAAGCGATGATCACCCAGCAGCGGGAGATTGAGATTGCACGTTCCCGCTCTGCTGCGGAAACGGCAGAGGAACAGTCGGTCTCAGAGAAGCGCCGCGAGGCTGCACGCATTGAGCGCGAGCGCGAAGTGCGCTCGTCAGAGATTGCGCGTGATACTGAATTGCGCCGGCAAACGCTTGAGTCGGAACTAAACTCGGCCCTCAAGCAATCCGAGAATACCGTCAAGATGGCGCAAAAGCGTGGTGAAGAAGCCAAGGCCGAAGCCGAAGCCATTGCCGCAAAGGGCAATGAGGCCGAAGCCGAAGAGCGCGTGCGTACCATCCGCGAAACTGCGGCTGCCGAACGCGACAAGGCCCTCGCTCTGATCCGTGCCGCTGAGCAGGCAGAGGTGGACGACACCCGCGTGAAATCCGAAGCGGATACAATTACCTCTATGGCTGAGGCGCATGCGAAGGCCATGATCGACGGTGCCAATGCAGACCGCGACCGCTTACTGTCAGAGGCAAAAGGCCGTGCGGCCATCATCACCGCCGAAAATACACAGAGCCCCGAGCTGATCGCGATGAAGCTTGATGAGCAACGCATGCGCACCTTGCCGCAGCTGGTTGAGAAGATGATGAAACCCACCGAAAAGATCGAAAGCATTCGCATCAACCAGATGAACGGCTTCAACGGTGCCAGCGGCGGTGAAGGCGGCGACAAGTCTACCATCAATCAGGTGGTTGATTCCGTGCTCAACATGGCGCTGCAACTCCCTGCTGTTCAAAAGCTGGGCGAGGAGGTCGGCATGAATATCGGCGACGGCGTGCGCGGGCTTTCAAACTCACTCAATGGCAAAACCGCCGGGGACGCCCCGGAAATAACGTCGGATGACGTTTCATCCGACAAAAAAGACTGACCTGCGTCCGCGTTCGTCACTCACCGACAGGAGACAACACCAATGAAACTTTCCCGCAGACATTTTGTGATGGGCACTTCCGCTCTGGCCCTCGCCGCTCCGGCTACCATTGCCCGGGCACAATCGGATAACATCAAGTTCGCTTCAATCCTCGACCTTTCAGGCGGCCTCGATATCTATGGCGCGCCCATGGCCGAGACCACTAAGCTGGCGATCGAGGACATCAACGCGGCCGGTGGCCTGCTGGGCCGCGAGGTCGAGCTGAAGATGTATGATGCGCAGTCCACGATCCAATTCTACACCCAATTTGCAACACAGGCCGCCGCCGGTGACAAGGCCGCGACGGTCCACGCTGGCATCACCTCCGCCTCGCGAGAGGCCATCCGGCCCACGCTGGCGCGGTTCAAGACACTCTACTTCTACAACACTCAGTACGAAGGTGGGGTTTGCGACTACAACAACTTCTGCACCGGCTCCACGCCAGCGCAGACGGTTGCCAAGGTTGTGCCTTACGCCATGAACAAATGGGGCAAGAAGGTTTATATCGTTGCGGCTGACTACAACTACGGTCAGATCACCGCACAGTGGATGCAGAAGTTCGTAGCAGAAAACGGCGGCGAAACGCTGGATGTTGAATTCTTCCCGTTGGACGTCACCAACTTTGGTCCTACCATCAACAAAATCCAGACAGCCAAGCCTGATATGGTGATCTCTGCCCTTGTGGGCGGCGCGCATGTGTCGTTCTACCGCCAATATGCGGCGGCGGGAATGCTCAAAGAAATCCCCATCGCGTCTACTACTTTCGGTGTAGGCAACGAGCAAAAGCTGATCTCGGCCGAAGAAGGCAATGGCATCATAGCCTCTTACGGCTACTTCGAAGGCATCGATAGCGGGGCGAACAAAGACTTCCTCACGCGGTTGGAGGCCAAGCTAGGCGCAGGCCGTCCGGTGATGAACGAGCTGGCGATCCGGTCTTACGAGGGTGCGATGCTTTGGGCTGAGGCGGTTAAGGCTGCAGGCACCATCGACCGCGAGCCGGTGATCGAGGCGCTGCGTTCTGGCCTCAGCTATGACGGGCCGTCGGGCAAGGTGACCATTGATTCTCAGACCAACCACTGTTCCATGAACGTCTATATCGGCGAATTGGCCAATCAGGAATGGAACATTGTGGAATCCTTCGAAAACCAACCCCCTGCGGACACCCAGCTGGTCTGTGATCTGAACGAGAACCCCAACCAGTCCACCTTCTTGTTTGAGAACGGTCTGGAAGCGGCCGGTATCAAGTAAACTCCTTTGGCCCGGCACACGCCGGGCCAACCCTCCTATTCTTTTCCCCCCGCAGGAGATCGCCTTGGATCTGGTCGTCGCAGTTCTTTTTCAGCTTGTTTACGGCATCGCAAACCTTGCGCTGATCAGCCTCGGGCTGGCGATTATCTTTGGCATGATGCGGGTGATCAATCTGGCGCATGGCGAGTTTCTCATGCTGGGAGGCTATACTGTTGTGGTGGCCACCAACGCCGGCGTGAACATCTGGATCGCGATGCTGATCCTTGCGCCGCTGGTGGTCGGCCTGATCGGGGTGATTGTGGAACGTCTGCTGATAAGATGGCTTTACGGGCGTATGGTGGATACGTTGCTGGCCACATGGGGGCTGTCGCTGTTGTTGATCGGGCTGGTCACGTCGATCTTTGGGGCCTCTACTGGTACGACGATTTCGCCACCGCTCGGGATCATCCGCATCGGCGATTATTCCGCCTCGGGCTACGAGCTGTTCTTGATCGGTGTGACAGTCGTGCTCTTTATTGCGGTCTGGGCCACGCTAAAGCTGACCAAGTTGGGGCTGGTCGCACGTGGCACCATGCAGAACCCCGAAATGTCTGCCGCTTTGGGCGTGTCTAATACGCGCATCTACATGATTACTTTCGGCTTGGGTGCCGCTGTCACCGGTCTGGCCGGAGGGCTGCTGGCACCGGTAACAGGCGTGCTGCCGACCATCGGAGCTACCTATATTGCCAAGGCGTTCATTACTGTCATCTCGGGGGGTGCCTCGATCCTTGCAGGCACAGCGGCAGGCTCGATCCTGCTGGGCGGGGTCAACGGGATCTTTGCCTTTATCACAGGCCCGACCATTGGTGAGGTCGCCCTGCTTGTCTCAGCCATCATTCTGCTGCGGCTTTTGCCACGCGGGATCACTGGGCGGTTCTTCCGCAAATCCCTATGAACGGTAACGATACATTGCGCGCAATGAAGCCTGTGTTCGTCTTTGCGCTGATCGGGGTCGTGTTCATGTTTGCGGCCCCCTACGTGCTGCAGCTGTTCACTATCATCAACCTGACCACAGCAATTGCGCTGGCGGTCCTCGCGCTCAGCCTTGCACTGGTGTGGGGTTATGGCGGCATCTTGTGTTTCGGGCAGGTCGCGTTTTTTGGTCTTGGGGCTTACGCCTATACCATTGCCGCAATTAACTTTGGCGGATCGACCTGGGCCATTCTGGTGGCGGTCATGGTCGCCTCTGCCTTCGCGGCCATACTGGGGTATTTTGTCTTCTTTGGACGAGTCTCGGATGTATATCTGGGTGTCATCACCTTGACGGTCACACTGATCTTCTTTTCGCTGATCCGCCGCACCTCTGGGCCTGATTACAAGATCGGCAATGCGCTGATTGGCGGCTTTAACGGGGTCACATCACCGCCGCTGAACCTGCCTTGGGATACCTCGTCCTTCCTGTTCCCGGAACATGTGTTCTATGTCGCCATGGCAGCTCTCATTCTTTGCTATGTCTTTTGCGGCTGGCTGGTGAACACACGCTTTGGCCGGGTCTGCGCGGGCATCCGCGAGAACGAGCTGCGCAGTGAATTGCTGGGATACGACTCACGTCTTTACAAGCTTGGTATCTTCACCATCTCAGCCGGAATCGCGGCGATTGGGGGGGTGTTGTTCTGCAATGGCGTGGGGCGGATCACGCCGGATGTGTTCAACCTCTATAACGCGGCCCTTACGATCATCTGGGTGATCGTCGGCGGGCGCGGCACGCTCATTGGGCCTATCGCCGCGACATTTGGGCTGTTCTATCTGACTTCCGCGCTCGGCGGGCAATCAGTACTGAACAACAATCTTGTGCTGGGCGTCATCCTGATCTTCTTTGTTCTGCTGGTGCCCAAGGGTGTGGCCCCCACCATCACAGATTGGTTCACCAAACGCCGCAAGCCCGCGCGCAACAGCCGCCGTCGGCGCAAGCAGGGGCGCAGCACATGAGCCGCAAACGCGACAAGCGCGAGGTTATCGTTGAGACCCGCAATCTGGCGATGCATTTCGGCGGCGTGCGCGCCGTGGATCAGGTGGACTTCACCCTCTACGATAAAGAATTGCGCTGTTTGATCGGTCCCAATGGTGCGGGAAAATCTACGTTTTTCAAGTGTCTCACCGGTCAGCTTTCCCCAACAGCAGGTGAAGTGATCATCCGCGGGCAGGACACAACCCGTGCAGAAACGCATGAGATTGCCAGCCTTGGCGTTGGCATCAAAACGCAGGTTCCCAACCTTTTTGACGGGCTGAGCGTTGATGAAAACATCTGGATGTCCGCGCGGCGCTGGCACAACGCCAAGCGCGCACGCAGTCTTACCTCGGAAACGATCGAGCGGATGAACCTTGGCAATATTCGGCGCGAGATCGTGGGCCAGCTTGCCCATGGTCAGCGCCAATGGGTGGAGCTGGGCATGGTTGTTGCAGCTGAACCGTGGCTCGTTCTGCTAGACGAACCAGCTGCCGGCATGACCCACGAAGAAACCGCGCGCACCGCCGATTTGATCAAAGAGATTAACACGCAGGCCGCATTGATTGTGGTCGAACATGACATGCAGTTTATCCGCATGATCTCGCAACAAGTCACCGTTTTCCACGAAGGGCAGATATTGATGGAAGACACCATGGAGGCAATATCTAACGACAAGCGCGCCCGCGAAGTCTATCTGGGGAACCGCGCATGAGTGCCTTGCTGAAAGTCAAAGGCCTGATGGCAGGCTATGGCAAGGTGCCGGTCTTACATGGCATCAGCCTGGAGGTCGGCGCGGGTGAAATTCTGGGCGTGTTGGGGCACAACGGCATGGGTAAAACCACGCTGCTGAAAACGCTGATGGGGATCGTACCCGCGACCGGCGGTCAGGTTGTGTTTGACGGCGAAGACCTAAGCGGGATGAAGTCTTCGGGCCGCGCACGAATGGGATTAGGCTATGTCCCGCAAGGGCGCGGCATCTTTCCAAACCTGAGTGTGCAGGACAATCTGCGCATGGGGGTAGCCGCCCATGATATGGACGAAGGGGACGCGATTGAACGCGTGCTCGCCGATTTTCCGCGCCTTGAACGGTTGCTGGACCGCGATGGTGGCGCATTATCTGGCGGAGAGCAGCAGCTGTTGGCGCTGGCGCGTTGTCTGATATCCGAACCAGACCTGATCTTTCTGGATGAACCGACCGAAGGCATTCAGCCCTCCATCATCGATGAGATTATTGAGTTGTTGCAGTCGCTCAACAAGCGCACCGGCATCGCCATTGTTCTGGTAGAGCAGAGCCTTGATTTTATCACTGCCTTGTCCGAGCGTGTGCTGTTGATCCAGAAAGGCACAATCACCGGTGAGATATCTGGCTCAGAAGCCTCCGACCCGGCCCTGATTGAAGAGTTTACCGGATTTGGTGCTTCGGGCGGCTTGGCAAAACCTGCGCTCGGCTCTGAGACAGGGGCGCTCAACAAAGCTCCCACCTCCCAAATGCGCAGCACTTCGATCCCTTCTCAGACTGCGCCGCCTTCGCCTGCCAATACGCCCTCCCTTATGGAAAGGATGTCTTACATGACCGTCCAACGCCCCACCCTCTCCCAGATGAAAGACGTGGTCACTGAACTGGGGATGAGCATGTCAGATGCCCGCGTGCAGGAGTTCCTGGACGTGATGCAAGGCACGCTGGATGCCTATGACATTGTCGACGGGTTGCCCGATTATTTGCCGCCGGTGCTTTATCCGCGCACCTCGGGGTATCGCCCTACTGCAGAAGAAAACCCGATGAATGCGTGGTATGTTAAGACCGAGATCAAAGGCGCACCACGTGGTCCGCTGCTGGGACGCAGTGTTGCCCTTAAGGACAATGTTTGCCTTGCCGGTGTGCCAATGATGAACGGTGCCTCGACGCTCAAGGGCTATACGCCTGATCTGGACGCCACCATTGTGACCCGTTTGCTGGACGCCGGTGCCACCATCGCGGGCAAAGCCCACTGCGAATATTTCTGCCTGTCGGGCGGCTCGCACACCAATGCAACAGGTCCGGTGCATAATCCGCACAAGCATGGGTATTCCGCAGGCGGGTCGTCTTCCGGCTCGGGTGCTTTGGTGGGCGGAGGCTTGATCGACATGGCCATCGGTGGCGACCAAGGTGGTTCGATCCGCATGCCTGCGTCCTTTTGTGGTTGCTACGGGATGAAACCGACCCATGGTCTTGTCCCCTATTCTGGTATCATGCCGATTGAGAACACCATCGACCATACCGGCCCAATGACGCAAAACGTCATGGACAATGCGCTGATGCTGGAAGTGATCGCAGGGGCCGACGGCCTTGATCCGCGACAGTATGACGTCAAAACGGACCGCTATACTGCTGCCGTTGGGCGTGGTGTTTCTGGCCTGCGCATTGGCGTGATCAAGGAAGGTTACGAGCAGCCCGGGGCAGAGGCAGACGTCAACGAGAAGGTGCGTGCCGCCGCTGAAACCCTGCGCGGCTTGGGCGCGACCGTGGACGAGATTTCTGTACCTTGGCACCTGAACGGCGTCGCGATCTGGACACCCATTGCGCTAGAGGGGTTGACCCAGCAGATGATGCTGGGCAACGGCATGGGCACAGGCTGGGAGGGGCTTTATACGACCTCATTGCTGGAGCATCATTCCAACTGGCGCACCCGCGCGGATGAGCTGAGCGATACGCTCAAGATCTCCATGCTGATCGGCCAATATCACCTTAAGCATACGCGCGGACGCTATTACGCCAAAGCGCAGAACCTGTCGCGGCAGCTGCGCGATGAGTTCAACAAGGTGTTTGCCTCCTACGATCTGCTGCTAACACCAACAACCGCGATGAAAGCCCCGCCTCTCCCGTCCAGCGACGCCACGCTGGAAGAGTGGTGCCAACGTGCGTTCGAGAATATCACCAACACCGCAACATTCGACGTCACGGGCCATCCGGCAATGTCGGTGCCTTGCGGCATGTCGGACGGGTTGCCCGTTGGTCTGCAAATCATCGGGCGGCGTTATGATGAAAGCACGATCTACCGCGCCGCCTCGGCCTTTGAACAGGCGGGCGACTGGCGCGAGATGTAGGCTGGGGCTGTTATGACACGTCCAATCAACGGTCTTTCACATGTCAAAGGCAGCACCACGCGCCCCTTGATCCATGCGACGATCCCCAGTTTCATTGCCGAAGTGCGCAAACGCCACGGGCACCGCATGGCTGCCGTTTTCAGCCAGACCGGAGAACGCTGGACCTATGACGACCTGATGCGCCGGGTCGACCGGTTGGCGGCGGGGCTGTTGTCGCTCGGAGTCTACAAGGGCGACCGTGTGGGGATCTGGTCCCCCAACAGACCAGAATGGGTGCTGACGCAATTCGCCACAGCGCGGATCGGCGCGATCTTGGTGAACATCAACCCCGCTTACCAGACGCCCGAGCTGGAATATGCCCTGCGCCATGCCGGGGTCAGCACGCTAATCACCGCACCACAATTTCGGGAATCGGATTATCTGGGCAAGCTGCGGGATCTTGCGCCCGAACTTGCCACCGCCCGGCCCGGTCACCTGCACAGCAAAAAGCTGCCCGACTTGCGCCGTATCGTCCAGCTTGGGCCCAACCCTATGGCGGGTGCGATGTCCTTTGACGAGGTCATGACGCGGGGCAATGCCGCGCCCAAAGCCCGCCTTGATGGCATCAGCGCGGCACTGAAACCGGGTGACGCGATCAACATCCAGTTCACCTCCGGCACCACAGGCCGCCCCAAAGGTGCGACCCTGACCCACGAAAGCATCATCAACAACGCCATCTCAACAGCGCGCACCATGCAGCTGACACCGGATGATGCGCTGTGCATTCCGGTGCCGCTGTATCATTGCTTTGGCATGGTTTTGGGCAATCTTGCGGCGGTGTCTTATGGCGTCAAAATGGTCTTTCCGGGTGAAGGGTTTGACCCACTTGCCACCTTAAAGGCCGTGGAAGCTGAAGGTTGCACCGCGCTGCACGGCGTGCCCACCATGTTCGCCGCGATGCTGGATCATCCCGAGTTTGCGCGCTTTGATCTGCGCCGCCTGCGGACGGGGGTGATGGCCGGATCGCTCTGCCCTGCCCCGCTGATGGCCCGCGTGATGAAGGACATGCATTGCAGCGGCATTACCAGCGGCTATGGCATGACCGAAACCAGCCCGATCTCGTTTCAGTCTGACCCCGACGATCCGCCTGCGCGGCGCGTATCAACTGTGGGCCGTATTCAACCTCATGTGGAATGCCGCGTCGTTGATGATGCGGGGCGGACCCTGCCGGTGGGGCAGCAAGGCCAACTGCTGACCCGTGGCTATCTGGTGATGAAGGGCTATTGGAATGATCCCGGATTTACCGCCGACGCCATCCGTGATGGCTGGATGCATACGGGCGATCTCGCGACCATCGACGCCGATGGCTATTGCCAGATCACCGGACGTGCGGGCGATATGCTGATCCGGGGCGGCGAAAATGTCTATCCGGCCGAGGTCGAAGACCTGCTGCTGACCCATCCCGGTATTGCGCAGGCGCAGGTCTTTGGCCTGCCCGACGCGCGGCTGGGCGAAGAGGTGGCCGCGTGGGTCATCCTGCGCCCCAATGCCGCTCTGACATCACCCGCGCTGCAAGACTGGTGCCGCGAAAAGATCGCCCGTTTCAAAGTACCGCGCCACATCAGGTTTGCGGGGGACATGCCGCTGACGGCCACGGGCAAACCGCAGAAGTTCAAGATGCAGGAGGCGATGTGCGCAGAGCTTGGCATTGCCCTGCCCACCTGATTTTAGGAGGAAACCGCCCATGCATACCCTGACCGCCATCATCCGCGCCCAAAAGGGCCGGGAGGATATTGTACGCGCCGAACTGCTGAAGGTTGGCGTCTTTGCCCGCGACAATGAGCCCGACACCATCGGCTTACATGTCGCGCAAGACCCTGACGATGCCTGCGTTTTCACAACATACGAGAGGTTCACCGATAAGGCGGCCATGGACCGCCACAACAACGGTGCCGGCTCCCAAGGTTTCTTTGCTGCGGCAGGCGATCTGCTGGATGGCGACGTGACCGTGGTGACAGCCGAAGAAATCTGGCCCTAAAGCTGCACGCCCTTCGTCAGCGCCCCGTCAATCACCAGATTGGTGCCTGTGGTAAAGCTCGACGCTGGGCTGGCCAGAAACACAACGCCCCGCGCGATCTCTTGCGGGCTGGCCATGCGGCCCATTGGGTTCATCCCCATCGCTTCGTCGAACAGTGCTTTGTTGTTCTGTTCGATGTTTTGCCAGATCCCGCCTTCGAAATAGGTATTGCCCGGTGACACGGTGTTGGCGCGAATGCCCTTAGGTGCCAGTTTCATCGCCTGTCCCTGAGCGTAGTGCACCAAGGCGGCCTTGAAGGCACCGTAAGCCGGGCCGGTAAAGTCAATCTCGCGCCCCGAAACGGAGGAGATCAGCGTGATCGATGCGGCCTTGGATTTCTCCAGAAACGGCATTGCGGCGTTCACCAGTCGTACCGAGTGCATCATATCAACGCCAAAGCCGGCTTCCCACGCGGCCTCATCATCCGCCACAGCAAGGGCCGAGACATTGGCCACAACAATGTCGATGCCCCCCAAAGCGGAGGCGGAATCTGTGACCCATGATTTCAGCGCATGTTTGTCCGACACATCCACGCCGCGTCCAATGGCGGTGACCCCTTTGGCCTTGAGCGCCTCAATCGTGTCGGTCACCCCTGCACTGTCACGCGCACAGATGGCGACATTTGCGCCTTCAGCGGCAAAAATCTCAGCGCATTGACGGCCAATCCCCTTAGTGCCGCCGGTGATCAGCACGTTCAGTCCTTTTAGTCCCAGATCCATTTTACGACCCCCTATTGTTCAATGTATTCTTTGAGCATGGACGCGCCCAATGTGTATTTCGGATCGACCATATTCCCGACCCGCATTTTCCCCGCCTGCGTAGCAAGGAAATAGGCCTCTGATTCCTCAAAATCATAGTCCTCTACCAACCAGCGGATCAGATCGCGGTAGGCCATGCGGGCGGCGTCCTCCATCGGGCGGGCACTGCCGAGCGACATGATGAAATCTTCGGTCTCAATGCGCACACCGGGGATCGACCAGCCTTTGATGAGGTCGATCTGCACCGTCACTGTGGCCGGAATCTCGACCGCCACACCACACAGTTCACCGTCCCCCTGACGGCCATGACAATCCCCGATAAAGAAATGCGCGCCTGTCCGTTGCACCGGGAAATAGATGATCGCGCCGGGCGCCACATCAGGACAATCCATATTCCCGCCCCAATAATCGGGTTGCAGCGAGCTGACCGCTTCAATCTCGGGGCTGACGCCCATGGTGCCGACAAAAGGTTCATAAGGCAGTGTGACACGGTCTGAGAATTTGACGCCGCCCTCGGGTGTCACTTCCATTTTCTTGACCCGTTCGACGATCGGCGCGTTCAGCATTTGATTGCCATCCGCCACCAGCGCGCCAAAGCTGGGGATCAGCGCAGTTGTTCCAACGGGCTGTGGCCCCCGCGGCAGAAGCGAGTGGATATGTACGGCCAGTACATCGCCTTTCTCGGCCCCTTCCACGGCTATGGGCCCGTTTTGCGGATTGACGAAAGGCATGTTCAACACCTGAGACGGCAAATCATCCTCTGTCTTGATCGCACCGCCGAAAGCGTCGAGCGTTTCAACCTCTACCACATCACCGGGTGCGATGCGCATGACCGGTTCTGCATAGGGACCATAGACATAGTGAAACGTGCCTTGGGCCTCTTCGCTCAGGCGGTGTTTGGCACCGGCTTGCCCCTTGGCGACCGCGTTGCGGCCCATGATCGAGCTGTCTGTCCATCCCATGCTGTTCTCCCTGTTTCTAATGCGTTTTCGTTAATCTTCTATGCGCCCATGTTTGGGTGGCGCGCGTGCCAGTCTGTGGCGCTTTGATAGGCATGTGCGGCGCGTATGATCGCCGCCTCGCCCAGCTTTGGCCCGACGATCTGCATGCTCAACGGCATGCCCGCGCTGTCAAATCCGCTGGGCAACGTCACCGTCGGGCTGCCACTAAAATCAAAGGGGGCAGTAAACCGCATGATAGCGCCCAGAACATCCGGATCAGCGCCGTAATCCGCCATATCGGCAAGGCTCGGCGTCGGCGTGGGCATTGTTGGGCAAAGCATGCAATCCATATCGCCGAACATTGTCTCAAAGGCGGCGGAGAATGCAATCCGCAGATGGTGGCCCTCTGCCGCCTGCATGCCGGTGGTTGCGCGCCCCTCATCAATCAGCTGTGCAAGGTCACGGCCATAGTCATCAGCGCGTGCAGGATATGTGTCTCTATGCGCAACAGCAGTTTCAATCGCGCACATCCTGACCCATGCGTTCACAAGGGCATCGTACTCCGGCAGCGTCACCTCAACCACGCGTGCGCCAAGCTTGATGAATACTTCCAAGGCATCTTCCAACGCGTCGACCACCTGAGGATCAATGCCATCAAACGCAAAGCTGCGATCAATGCCAATGCGCATATCGCGTACGCTTTTGCCGATCTCTGCCATGTAATCTGGCACCGGCACATCTAAAGAGGTTGGATCTTGGGCATCCCATCCGGCAATCACTTGCAGCACGGCCGCACAATCCGCAGCCGACCGCGCCATCGGTCCCATGTGATCAAGCGAATCCGCCAGCGCAAAGACGCCATGGCGGCTGACGCGACCCCAAGTTGGCTTGATCCCCGTTAACCCGCATGTGGCACAAGGATAGCGGATCGATCCCCCCGTATCACTGCCCAATGATGCAAAGCACAAACCGGCTGACGGCGCGACGCCCGAGCCGCTGGACGAGGTGCCGACCCAGTACTCCCGGTTCCAAGGATTGACGGGGACAGGAATAGTCGGGTGATGGCCGGTATAGGCACCTTCGGTCATCGAAAGCTTGCCCAGGATCACTGCGCCCGCGGTTTCGAGCCTATCAACGACTGTCGCATTATAAGTCGGCACGAAACCCTTGTAGATCGTCGTCCCCGCACGGGTCGGCGCATAGGTCGTATAGCACAGGTCCTTGACGGCAATGGGCACGCCGTGCAGCGGTCCTTTATAGATGCCAGCCGCAATCTCGGCATCTGCCGTTCCCGCCTGCGCCAGCGCGCGATCTGCGCAAAGATGGATGTAGCTGTTTAGACCCCCATCCATGCCCGCGATCAGGTCCAGCATGACTTGCGTGACGCCAGCGGATGTCGCCTCCCCTTGGCGGATCATCTGGCCAACCTCAACAAGGCTTTTGAATTGCAGTGGTTTTGGTGTCATGGTGGCACTCCACATCAGTGTGTTCCGTGACCCAAGTGTTGGCGGAAATGGACCGCACGACCAGACCTAATCTTCCAAAACCCGCATCTTTTTGACCTCATTGACCCCAAAGGACATCCGTTAGGCGAAATGGCGCTCAGGCTAGAACTTCACCAATTCGTCTGTATCGCAGAACTCTTGCCTAGGCGCGATATTGTGCGATTTCGCATTGCACATATCCTGCAGATGAATTGGGGCAATCTAAACTTGAAGTTGGCGCGTGAGTAAAGGTGGCGTTCCTGGTTGAAGTGGTTGTGGACCGAGGCGTGGGCTGAGACGAACTTTTGCATACTTCGCGTTCGGCGGAAGCGCAGCATGGCTCGCTCTCTTCGTCGAAACGGCAAGAGGGAATTCTCGGCGCGATTGTTTTTCCAGCGACCTGTCTCCTGGCGATCTGCGTTGCCGATGACCTTCATGGCAGCGCCGTAAGACCGAAGTAGATCGGTCACGATGACATGTGGTTGGCCAAAGCGTTTCATTGCTTTCCTAAGGAATTTCATCGCTGCCTTGCGGTCGCGGCGCTTCGTGACATAGCTTTCCAGCACTTCGCCTTCGTGATCTACGGCGCGCTACAAGTAGTGCGTTTCACCGTTGATCTTCACAAACACCTCATCCAGATGCCATTGCCAATTCGAATGAGCACGAAGTTGCTGACTCCGTTTCTTTCGGATTTCAGCTGCAAACAATGGGCCGA
>Ga0075467_10001478_pt1 | contig 19398 bp, 15 predicted proteins | sample DEB08_DNA_9_FD_75067 | JGI IMG/M metagenome (GOLD analysis project Ga0075467, IMG submission 75067) | Aqueous microbial communities from the Delaware River and Bay under freshwater to marine salinity gradient to study organic matter... | ecosystem: Environmental > Aquatic > Marine > Coastal ... | reverse complement strand
TGCAAGTATTAAACCTAAAAATAAGACTTTTCTTGCAAGTTTAGATCATCAAAAGCACACTAATTATTAACATATATAGTTGAATAATAGTTGTTTGTGTTGTTTTTAAGGAGCGACTATTTAATAGCGAAATAGAATGGAAAGGCCGGCTCGCGAAGATTGATCATTTTACAATGATCTTTTATATGCCCGCTAGCATGTTAGTATAGTATTAGCCTTGAAATTGAAGAAGAAATAGCGGCAGAACCAGATCAGATGAAAGCTTTTCAAATTTCACTTCTATAGTTATGGCAGAACTTTCTGGGTTTTTATAGCGAAATTGATATTGAAGAAGCTAACTATTCCCTTGAGCTTTGCTACCAAGAGAATATGATTTTTGAAAAGTTGATACAAGTTACCCGAAAGTATTAAATAAGAGCTAACCTAGATGATTACCATCTCTTCATTCAACAATTTCTTTGGCTTCTTGGCAAATGATATGAACTAATTAGCAAAAAAAAAGGCCGTCCTTTCGAACAGCCTTTTCTCTTAATATATCCTTTGCTCTTACAAAGTCGTGCTTACCGAGTTAATATATTCAAACTTAGCAGTCTCCTTATCCAATGCCCAAATTACGGTTATAAAAGTGGGGGTAAAGCTAAATCCTGGAGCATAAGCTCCCTCGAGCTCGCTATCTGGCTTTAGAATGAAATGCTTAATAGGAGTAGTTTTGGTTCCAATTACGTCGTTTATACTAAAAGCGGCACCAAAAGGAGTGTAATCTCCAATATTCACGCCCCAAGCAAAGGCTGGATTGGCACTACCGCTTACAATCATGGGATGACTAAAAGGCTCGTCTTTCTTAAAAAGAACAGTGCTGCTATCCGCATTCGGAATATCGGCATCCCAAACACTGATGGAATCAACATTGCGTATGTAACCAGAAACAGCGGTTGCTTGCAAGTTGGCGCCCAAACTTTGATAGTTGGCAGCAACCATAGAGCTCGCTAAGTAAGTTTCAATATAAAAACTACCACCGGCGGTATCTCTCCAAAACTTTACTTTGCTATCAATGACCCAAGCAGTATCATTGCTGCTTACCACGTGATTTACAGTAGCAATAGGTCTACGATTTAACTCTTTTTCTATGCTTACAACAGCATTAGCTAAATCCAAAGCGGCCTCATTTAAATAGAGGCTAGGAGCAGGGTCTAGTGGTTGGTTTAAACTGATACTATCGGTTAAACCATTATATAGTGGACTACTTTGGCTACCTACCAAAGACATATAATTTACTTGTTTAGGATAAAGATCTTGAATTGTAGCGCGCAAAATATCGTAAGTAAAACCAGTAGCGGGTGCATACGACGCGATAAGCAATGCATTTTTAGTTTCGGGTAAAGGAAGGCCGTCCGTTGCATAACCTAAAGCGGGTGCGGGGGCATCTTCTTCACATGCTGCGAAAAACATTGAGGCAGCTAATAATACTAAGATTTTCTTCATGGATAAAAATTTCACGTCAAAAGTAATTATTAAATGGGGAGTTTCATCCTTTGCTTTAATTCTTATTTAAAAAAGGATTAAAAATCACCATCCTAAGCTATAGCGATGAATTAGGCCAAAAGGTTGGCTTTGTCGGTTTTAATTTAGTTTTAAATCAATGTATATAGGCAAATGATCACTAAATCCTTCGTTATAACGCATGCCAAGGTAAGTTCTAAATGGCTGCATGCCAGGATAGCGATTATCTTCTTCCAGTAAAAATGGCGCTCTAAAACAGCCGAATTCGCCTACTTTATCAATCAATCCTTTGCTAATAATAAGCTGATCGAGATAAGCCCATTGACCTTTGTAGCGATGCGATCCCTCGGCGGCATCTAGCGAAAGCATTAAATTTTTCAAGTCTGAACTTTCTCCTATGTCCTCGCCTGCTTTTAATATTTCTTGAACACTTTTGTTTGTGGGCTCATCATTTAAGTCTCCCATAATTAAAATGTTCCTTCGTCCTTGAGATTGCAATGAGTCTACTTTGCCGCGCACTAATTCGGCTGCCGCTAAGCGCTTGTATTCCGAAGCCTCTTGACCACCATAACGACTGGGCCAGTGACAGATAAAAACATCAAGACTATCGCCTTCAAGGCTTACAAATTGGCTAAACAATACATCGCGACTGCGGAACGAACTGTCGGAAGCGATGTATAAGGGGAAGGCCTGAGAGTAAATTAGCCTTAATTGATCCTTATCGTAAATTAGTCCTACATCTATTCCGCGTCGGTCGGGCGAATTATAATGGACAAATTGATAGTTATACTTAGCAAAAACTTCAGTTTTTATCAAATCTTCTAAAACCAATTCACTTTCTAACTCGGCCATACCCATTAAGGCGGGCACTTTATCACTACTCATCGCCAAACAAACTTTAGCAGTTTTATTTAACTTTTGATAGTAACGATAGAAAGACCAGCCTTTGGTGCCTTCAGGGGTGAATTCCTCATCGTTTACCAAACTATCGTCGCTAGGATGAAAGAGATTTTCGACATTATAAAAGGCAAAGCGATAGCTATCTTGGGCCTTAAGCTGGGAAAAGAATAGGGCGAGAGCCACAAGGAAATAATGCTTTTTCATGTTTTAATTTTTGCGGTAAATATTAAAGTTGCCAGAGACTAAGGAGAAGACATCATTTAATTTCTGTAATCTTAAAATTGACTCCTTCTCACCAAGAGCCAAAAAGGATTTATCCTTCATATGTCGGCTAAGGTTGTTAATTAAATGGTGCTGCTCATCATACTGAAAGTAGATTAATACATTCTTGCAAATTACTAGATCAAATCTGTCCTCTAGCTCAGAGTGACAAATATCAAAGGTTTTAAATTCGACCTTCTCTAAAAGACTTTCGTCGAGATAAGCTTGCGCCCCTGCGCTTAAAAAGTAATGGTCTAATTCTCTATATCCACCTGCTATTAAATAGTTTTCATGACCTTCAATGAGCTCACTTTTTTGAATTTTGGGCTTATACGCCTCCCTTAAAATATTCTCGCTGATGTCTGTTGCTAAAATTTTACTGCGCTCCAAAAGTCCATTTTCTTTGAGAATGATGCACAAGGTAGCCAGCTCTGCACCGCTACTGGAACCTACTAGTAAAACCTTAATGTCAAGTTCCTTTCTAAAAAAAGGCAGAACGTTATTTTTTAAATCCTTTAGGCTTTCTGGTTCTCTAAAAACTTGGGTGACATTAACTGTAAACTCACTTAAAAACCGCTGAAAAGAAATAGTTCCGCTTTTTAAACTTGCTTGTAATTGCGATAAAGAGTTTAACTGCAAGTTTTTAATGGTCTTTCGTAGGCGCCTTTCGGCAGATGCGCTATTATACCATTTCAGTTTAAACTGATACTCACTTTCCATAAAAACAAGAAAGGTATCAAGCTCAAGGGCTGAAATTTGCAGGAGATTATTTCTCTTAATGTAATTACCTTGCGCGGGCATTATCAAGATTTAGTTTATGCAAAAATGCCTTTTATTCTTAATCCTGAGTTATCTTCTTTCGGGCACTTATCAACCTATTTACGGGCAAAACTTCTTAAACTTAAGTGAAGACTTAGTGAGCGATTCATGGCACAATGCCGGTAGGTGGTTTAAAAAGCCCACGGAATTAAAGAAGCCGGCTTTACTTGGTCTTGGCGCTATTGCTATTATCTCTGGTACAATGGTGTGGGATGAGCAAATTCAACCACAAATAGCCCAAGGAAACCCCGCTCAGCTTTCAAGCTTCTCTCAAATTAGTGAACCTTTCGGGAATCCATTGAAAATGGGAATCTTAGCTTTAGGTAGCTATTATACTGCAGCTTACCTAAAAAATGGAAAAATAAAGGGAGCTTCTTCCGCTGCCTTGCAAAGCATGCTAACTGCTGGGGTTGCGGCTATGACTATAAAATTGCTGGTACATCGTGTGCGCCCGGAAGAACAATTAATTTTTGATCCTTATCAATTTAAAGGCGCTTCCTTCTCCGGTGAAAATCTTTCTTTCCCCTCTGGCCATAGTGCTACCGCTTTTGCCTTTGCCGCTTCTGTCTCAAGTTACTACGAGAATGACTGGCGCATTGCGGTTCCTCTATACTTAATTGCAGGTCTTACTGCTTATCAAAGGGTGTACGATTTTAAACATTGGCCCAGCGATGTTGTCGCCGGCGCCTTGTTAGGAACTTGGATTGGCACAAAAATTGGCGCTTGGCAACGCGAAAGAAATAGTTCACTAAGCCTTGGTGTAGTTTCCAATCAATGGGGAGGAAGTAGCCTTAATTTCAGTTTTAAACTCGATTAATTACTAGTCTTCTTAATTAAAAAGGCACGGGGTTTACCCGCTAGAACGGTGTTTAAAATATAAGAGCCTAGACCTAGGCTTTTGGTGTCAATAAACATTTTGTCACCTTCAATTATACAATCTTTTGACTTTCCCTTCAGTATAAGCTCTCCGCCTTGACTGTAAATTTCAAAATAGAGTTGGCCTTGTAAATTAGCATCCGGTACTATTAATTCTATTTGTGTACTAAATTGTTTGCTTTCTATGCTTAATGATTCGCCAATAACTGCTGTTTCACCTTTTGGACTATCAGGAATAGCAGCTTTGTAAAGCTTAGCATTACGAGACGCTACTTTTTCCTCGCCGATGTAAAACTTCTGGTTTAGAATACAAATCGCTTCACGCTGACCGAAGCTTCCCATGTAAAATTCCTCCGCTTTTAGCAGACTTTCACTTTGATTAAAATAATCGCGTACCCGCCAAATCTTGTCGTAGCCTAAAAGATACAAGTCTGGATTCTCATCTCCCGCAAGGCAGGCGCCACTTACCCAGTAGGCAGGCATTAAGCCTTGTCCTGTAAAAATCTGCCCTTTTTTATGCGCTTTATTGGTCCCTGCCTTTTTACTTAAACTATAGCAGTTACTCAAGCCGTCGAAAGGTTTTGTGCGGTTTTTCGTAAAAAGATAAAGTGAATCTTTATACACCACCATCGCTTCTAAATCGAAATATTTAGCTGTATCTGCAGGAGGGAAGGCCTTTTGATCGGGGAAGCTAAAATTGATTTCTCCTTTAAAAGCCCATAAACCTTCGCTGAGCAAACGAGAAATATCAACAATGTAAATTTTGAGATCAGTTCTTTTGTTGGCATTATTACCAAAATCGCCAATGTATAAGAGCCCATCTGCGTAAGCAATACTTTCCCAATCGTTATTGCTAAAACCTAGGAAAACAGTGTGATGAATGATGTTTCCTAAAGTATCTAAGACGAAAATTTCTGGATCGTTGCCGCTGTCGTTTATCGAAGCAATGGCATTTTCACCAATTACCGCCATGCCACTGCACTCGGGTAACTCATTGGGCATTAATCCAATGTCTTGGAGATTTACACTTTGCCCATAACTTCCCAAGGAAATCAGCAAGAAATATAGGCGGACGAAAAAGTATTTTAGTGTGCTCATAGTTTTAGTAAACAGCCGTCGCCATAACTTAGAAAACGGAAATTATTAGATAAGGCGTAGTGGTATATTTTTTCCCAATCGTCGCCAACAATAGAAGCGATGAGCAGCATTAAGGTGCTTTTAGGTTGATGAAAATTGGTAATCAATCCACGAATAATTCCGTGCTGATAACCGGGTGCAATAATGATTTGGGTTTTTATCGACAACCAATCTAAACCATTGGAATTAAGAAGTTCCAAACAGGCATCAAAAGCAGCAATCGCCTCTAAACGAGGGGTTTCACCCTTAAATGCAATCCATTGCGGAATACAAATTTCATTAACATCATTTAATTGCTTCGCCTGCGCTAAACAGCCTAGCCAATACATACTTTCTAAGGCACGTAAAGAGGTGGTTCCTACCGAAATTACGGCTCGGCCATTTTTAAGGTTTCCCAAGATGCCTTTAATAAAGCTAGCTTCTACTAATACTTCTTCTGCATGCATCTCGTGTTCGGTAACCGAGGTGCTAACGGGTTTAAAAGTTCCGGCTCCCACATGTAGCGTTAAGAAATCGCGGGCAATTCCTTTCTCCTCCAATTTTTTAAAAATGGCCTCATTAAAGTGTAATCCCGCAGTGGGAGCAGCTACCGAACCAGCACGATTAGCATAAACCGTTTGGTAGGTTTTTTTATCTTTTTCTTCGGCTTTTCGTTTAATATAAGGAGGTAGCGGTGTTTTTCCCGCCAAATCTAAAATTTCCGCAAAGCTCATATCTGCTTTCCAGCTGAAGCGTACCAAAAAACTATCCTCGGCGCGACTGATTTTTTCGGCTTGTAAGATTAAGCCATCTAATTCAATGCTTAAAAGTCCGCTTTTCCATTTACGAGCCCCCCCAATTAAACAAGTATATTCTAGCCTGCCTTTTTGGGCTAAAGCCTGTTCAATGGCTTTATTATGAGCAGGTTCTAAACAGAATATCTCAATAATAGTACTTTCGTTTTTCGGGAAAAGTAAGCGTGCTTGTACTACTTTGGTTTCATTAAAAACCAAAAGCGAATCAGGACTTAGATACTCATCAATATTTAGATATTTATCTTCTTTAATTTCCTGATTATTAAAAACTAAAAGTTTGGATTGGCCGCGCTCGGCGGGATAAAGAGCAATCTTTTCATCCGGCAAGGCATAATCGTATTGCTGTATATCTAAATTGGGAATAGACAAGGCTCAAAAATTTTAGCAAAGAAACAAAGAAGCGCCTCAAATTGGAATCCCTTTAGCGCCTTTTTAAAAGTCAATAGAGCTTTAGCGTAATTTAATTCTCATTTTTGCTGCTGTGAAAAAGGTAATAATCAGCGTAAGCAACGACTTAGCAACCGATCAAAGGGTGCAGCGGCATATTTCGGTGCTTTTGAAAAAAGGCTATCAAGTCTATTTTATTGGTAGGAAACTGCCAACTAGTTTGGATTTTAAGCCCGAAGGCTACCAGATAAAGCGTTTTAAACTTTGGTTTAAGAAGGGTTTCCTTTTTTACGCTAACTTGAATTTCAGACTATTCTTTTATCTCCTTTTCAATAAGGCGGACCTTTATTTTAGTAACGATTTAGATACGCTCCTCCCTAATTATTTGATAGCGAAACTCTTCGGTAAGCCCTTAATTTACGATAGCCATGAGTATTTTACTGGTGTGCCCGAAATTCAGAATCGTAAATTAGTAAAGCAAGTGTGGACCCAATTGGAAGCGGCCATTTTTCCCAAACTAAAGCATGTTATTACCGTAAACGAAAGCATAGCCGATTTGTACGAAAGCGATTATGGCATCCGTCCCCGGGTAATTCGCAATGTGGCCTCCAAAGTTTTACCCGAAATTATATTGTCGCGCAGCGCACTTAAGCTTCCGCAAGATGCCTATTTAATCATAAATCAGGGCTCTGGCATTAATGTCGATCGGGGAATGGAGGAGATGCTAGCGGCTTTAAAACTGCTGCCATCAAACTATCATTTTGTACTGGTGGGAAAGGGCGATGTTTTAGAATATTTGAAGCAAAAAGCGAAGGAGGATTCATTAGAAGATCGCGTACATTTTATCCCCTCACAGCCTTATTTGCAAATGCTGCAATATACTCTTAACGCCGACCTAGGAATTAGCCTTGACAAAGATACCAACATCAATTATCGCTTTAGTTTGCCTAATAAAGTTTTTGATTATATGAAATGCGGTATTCCATTACTAGTGAGTAATTTAAAAGAACCTAGTGCTTTAGTTTTGCGCTACAATATTGGTAAAATCACTTCCGTAGATGCGCAAGAAATAGCGCAGGCAGTTTTAGAATTATCAAGCACTGGGAAGAAAATATTCCAAGCCAATCTAGCGCAAGCAGCAGCTGAAAATAATTACGAAAAAGAATCGGAAATTTTAGAAGAATTACTGGGCGAGCTCTAATCGCAATAAGTAATTTAGGCGGTATAAATCGAAGTAGCGAAGACTAGGTTTCGAGCCTAATAAATTCTTTAAAATCATCTTTCTAAAAGGGCGATAAAGCAAAGTGAAAATTGGGCTAAAACCAATGCTTTCAATTTTAAGGGCCAAATCTAGTATTTTGATGTCCTTCGCTAAATCGGGCTGTTTTTTGTAGACGATTTTTAGGTTTCTCAGTGCTTCTTTACTTTTCTCCAAAAAATCGTGGTTGCTATCGTCCGCCTCAATTAAGATAGGATTATCGATATGGAGCAGGGGAATTTCTAAGTTTCGCAAACCAAAACCGAAAAGGGTGTCTTCGTGGCCGTAACCTTTAATTTCTTCATCGAACTTTAGTTTTTGGAATAGGGAGCGTTCGCAAAAAAATGCGCCCGTCATAAAAGAAGAATAAGGTTTATCGCGACGTTTTTTTAGGCTAGTGGTTTCGCGTTGCTTAGCATAATGCCAGCGCAATTCACAAGCCGATTGTATGGGTGCTAATTTCCTGCCGCCAATTAATACGGCGCCGCTTTGTCGTTGGTGCCAAAATGATTGTAAAAAATCGTCTTTGCAGATATGCACATCTGCATCTAAGCTAAGAAAATATTGACCTTTAGCTTCTAAAGCTAGTAGATTACGCATCTTGGCCCGACCAATATTATGCGCTAAAACTAGGTAGCGAACCTTAGATAATTTGGCAAAAAACTGCCGATTGGCTTCTGATATCTCTGGGCTCGAAGCATCATCAATAACAAGAATTTCGAAATCTATTTGTAAGTCTTCCGCTTGCTTCACCAGGCTTTGCACCGTAGTGTAAGGCTGTTGCTGATAGAGGGGAAGGCAGATACTAAAATCCACAATTTACAAAGTGTTTTGCACCGTGCTAAAAACCTTGCCTTGACTGCATTTTAGCGTTTCGTGCGGGAATTTTAATATTAAAGAATAGTCGTGTGTTGCCATTAATAAGGCGCGACCACTGTTGGAGATTTCCTCCAGTAAAATCATAATTTCTTCACTGGTAGAAGGGTCTAAATTTCCAGTGGGTTCATCGGCTAAAATTAGCTCTGGATCATTTAGTAAAGCGCGCGCAATGGAAACTCTTTGCTGCTCGCCTCCCGAAAGTTGAAAAGGCATTTTAGCGCTCAAGCTTTCCATGTTCACTTTGGTTAAAACCTCTTCAATTTTCTTCTTTATATCGGTCTTTGATTTCCACCCCGTGGCTTGTAAAACAAATTTGAGGTTATCAAATACTGATCGATCAGTAAGAAGTTGAAAATCTTGAAAAACTATACCGAGCTTACGTCGCAATGCGGGAATTTGCTTTTCTTTGAGATTAACTAGATTGATGCCGCATACATGGCCAGTGCCGCTGCTGAGAGGCAGATCGCCATATAGGGTTTTCAGTAAACTAGATTTACCGCTTCCGGTAGAACCAATAAGATACTGGAAATCACCTTTTTTGATCAAAAGCTCAACTTCGTCTAAAATCACATTATCTCCTTGTTTGATGCAGGCTTGGTTTAGTCTAAGTATCGCTTCGGTGCTCATAATTTCAAATATCCTACAAATTTAATTTTAGCGGCTTAGCCAGCGCTAATAAAGCTCAATAATAATTAACATCAAACGTTTAAAACTTCTCAAGTAATTTAAATAGAAGCCTATAAATACTGCTACTTTTAAAATGATAAAAATAATAACGTAGCATGCTAAATATCAGGACTTTATTTCTTTGTGGTATCTTGGTATTCACCCAGATGAGTGCAGTGTACGCCCAAGTACATTCTACTCAGAAGCCAAATGAAGCCTCTTATGATGAAGCATTTCAGCTTTATGAGAAGGAGCAATTTGGTAATGCCCAAGAAATTTGGGACGCTTTGATTCGTGAGGGCTCTTTAAATAAGGAGAAAACTGTGCAGGCCCGATATTTTGCGGCGATGTGCGCCATTATGCTTTATCATGGCGATGTAGCAGAGCGTATTGAAGAGTTTGCCCGCTTGCATGAGACAAATCCTTTGCGAAATAAACTCTATCTTAATTACAGTCACAACCTGTTCAGTTTGCGTCGTTACACCCAGGCCATCGAGTATTACAAAAAAGTAGATGCTTATGCATTAAATAAAGAGCAAGCAGCAGAATATCGTTTTAAGAATGCTTACTCTTTAATGATTGCTGAAGAATTTGATCAGGCTAAAGATTTGTTTTTCAAGATTAAAGATGAGGAGTCCGCTTTTTCTAATTCGGGTCGATATTATTACGCGCACCTTTTATACGTAGACAGTAATTACTCGGAAGCCTTACGTAACTTTTTGCCTTTGCAGGAAGATCCCAATTTTGGTCCTTTAGTACCTTATTATTTAGCTCACATTTATTATCAATTAGAGAATTACGATAAGCTTGTAGAAGTGGGCGAGGAGCTTATAGAAAACGCTACGGCCTCTAGAGCGCCTGAAATTGCTAAGCTTTTAGCGGATGCCTTTTACAGCAAGAAGGATTACCAAAATACCATTACTTATTTGGGTATTTTCAAGGAGAAAGGAGGCAGTCTGCGCTTAGATGATCATTATCAATTTGGTTTTGCGTTATATCAGGAAAAGCGTTTTGCTGAGGCAATTACCGAGTTTAATAAGATTTCGGCTGGGCCTGATAAATTACGGCAAAACTCTTATTTCCACTTGGCCGACTGCTATTTAAAAGTCGCTAATAAAAATCAAGCCCTTATTGCTTTTAGAGCAGCTTCGGAGATTAAAGCCAATCTGGAGATAACCGAAATGGCAGCTTATAATTACGCCATCCTCTCGTACGAATTAGCTAGTCCATTTACTGATGCGATCAGTACTTTTAATGCTTTTTTAAATGAGTATCCCAACACGGATAAGCGTTCAAAAATTCAGGAATATTTAGCCAATATCTACATTACCACAAAGGATTACGATAAAGCCATGAAAGCCATAAAGGAGGCGGGAATTAATTCGCCCAATATGCGCGCGGCTTATCAAAAAGTGGCTTTTTACCGCGCTACTGAGATGTTCAATGCCCTGCAATTTGAAGGCGCTTTGGCTAAATATGCAGAAATGCAAAAGTACCCCGAAGATCAGGCCTTGGCCAATTTAGGAAACTACTGGATGGGAGAATGCTATTACCGTCTTTTGAAATTCGCCGAAGCCAAAGAAAAATTTCTTGAGTTCCGTGTGGGTTTTGGCGCTTCTATTCAAAAAGTGCACAACCGTTCCTTCTATAATAGCGCCTACAGCAATTTCAAGCTTTTTGAATTTGAGGAAGCGATTTTAGACTTTAAGAAATATGTAAAATTTAGTCCGGTTGATGATATCCGCTATCCCGATGCTCTTTTGCGCATTGGCGACAGCTATCTGCTGCTCGCGAAATATTTAGATGCCGCCGACTATTATGGCAAAGCCATTGCTAATAATAGCGTGGAAGCCGATTACGCCCATTATCAACGCAGTGAGTGTTTCGGTCTTTTATTAAAATACGATGAGCAAATTAAGGAGTTAAATAAACTTATTTATACCTATCCCAATAGTGCTTACAGTGAAAAGTCGCAGCTGGAAATTGCTAAGACCTATTTGCTTCAGGATAAATATCAAGAAACTTTACAAGCCTTAAGCGACTTTAAAGGAAAGTACCCAGAAAGCGACAAGATTAGCGAAGTAGAGCTGAAAACAGGATTGGTTTACAGTAATATGGATGAATATGATAAGGCCATTGCAGCCTTTAAAGATGTTGTAAATGACTATGCCGGAACGCCCGAATCTATCGAAGCCATTCGCTTAGCGGAGATAGTTTACAAACGAGCTCAACGTATTAATGAATATCTAGATTGGGTTGCTACTATATCCTTTGTTGATTTCAAAGAATCTACCTTAGATTCTACTGCTTATGATGCTGCCTTCGATGTATATGCAGGAGGCGATTGTATGCAAACCTTAAAAGCGATGGATGCTTATCTGAGCCGTTTCCCATTGGGCTTGTTTAAAGTTCCTGCTAATTATTATGCAGCGCAGTGTGCAGAAAAATTAGAACTGTTCTCACGGGCTGCAGAATACTACGAAGTGCTGGTGCAATTACCTTCTAATCCTTATCGCAAGCCTGCTTTGCGTTTCACTGCCGAGAAAGCTTATATCGATAGTAATTATGCCTTAGCGCGCAATCGTTTTGATGAATGGTTGGCCATGGAAACGAATGAAGGACAAATCAATTTGGCGCTAGCGGGATTAATGCGCTGCGCCGAAAAGTTAGGGGACAGACCAGCTCTAATAACTTACGCTGAGCAAATTGAGCAAAAGCAGAGTATTGACAAGGAATTGCGAGAAGAGGCTCAATTAAACCTAGCAAGATCCTTTTACGCTAGTGAAAAGTGGAACAAAGCCGCCACATATTATGGCATCATAAGAGAGAAGAGTAGTGGCAATAAAAAAGCGGAAGCTTATTATTTTGAAGCGCTGCTATTGCAAAGAATGGCGCAGTACGACAGCAGTAACGCCCATATTAACAAGATGATTGAGGCCTTGCCAACTTTTAAGGAATGGAAAATGCGATCACTCTTAGTTATGGCTCGCAATTTTTGGAAGTTAGATGATATTTTCCAAGCCCAGTATGTAATCGACTTTATTATTGATAGTAAATTTTCGGAGGACTTAAGCAGTGATGCCGCCGATTTAAAAGAAGAAATTAACCTTGCTGAAGCCCGTGCCTTAAAAGAAAAGGAAAAGCTTCTGGAAGCGCAAGCATCACCGATTAGTCTAGATCCGGAAAGTGGTTTGCAAATAATTGATATTCCCGAAGAACAAGAGCCTTTAGAAGAACCTGAATTAATAAAACGATAAGCGCATGAAAGTTAAATTAACGCTAGTATTAGCCTTAGTTTTGAGCGGTCTTTCCGCTCAAGAAAAGGATCCATTAGGTCAGGTAGTTGTTTCGGTAACCGATAAATACCGCGCTCAGATTAAAGATGCGCGAAAAATATTAGAAAACCCGAGCTACAGCGATAGCACCACCGAGAAGTTGCCGGTAAGCTATACTTTAAAAAGCTTTGCCCTACCCGTTCGCATCCAGCCCGAAGTTTTAAAACCGGCACGCGTGGTAAAAACCGAGGTGCCAGAATTGTATAAAGGCTTTGTGAAATTGGGCTATGGTCTTTATAATACCGCCATGGTTGATGCTTATTATAATAGTGGACGATCCTCTCAATATAGCTACGGATTCGCAGCTAAGCACTTTTCTACGCAAAGTGGCGTAGCAGATATTCGCTACGATGAAAACCCTATGTCGAGAAATCATGTAGGTGGTTTTTTTAATCGCTACTACAAAGATTTCACCTGGCATATTGCTGCCAATATGGATTTGGATAAATACAGCTATTACGGTCAGCCCGAATTCGACTTTATTTCTCCAGATAGCACTTTAAACAACGCTCCCTATAATTGGTATCGTCGCTATCGGGTTGAAACTAACATTAAGGAATCGAAGAAGAAGAATTTGGGTCCCATGAATGAGTTTGGCTTGGCCTATCAGAACTTTAATGATAATTATCGTTCAAATGAAAACGATGTTACTTTTCGTTCGCTGTGGGATATTCCCGCCAATGAGCAAAATTTAAATTTGGAGTTTAATGGTTCTTGGTTTCAAAATACTTTTGATAGTATTCCGAGCGGTCAGGATAGCTCAAGCTTTTTCGATCAGTCTTTCTTTCAGTTACAGGCCAAACCTTATATCAGTATTGAGAAGAAGGACTTTAGCTTTGATTTTGGATTAAACCTGTTTCTGGTCAATGCCAATGATTCGCGCCAAACGGAATCTAAAACCAATATGTATTTCTTTCCAGAGATTACTTTCCGCTATAAGATTGTTCCCGAAATACTGTCTTTAAAATCGGGCGTAAAAGGATCTCTTACTCGAAATACTTATGCGCAAACTGCTGCAGCTAATCCTTTTATTTTACCAGGACAAAGCAGCACGCCGTCGCGTGATTTAAATATTTTCTTAGCCTTAGATGGCATTTTAAGTAGTTCACTTTCCTTTAATGCTGAAACTGGTATCCGCAATGCGCGTAACCGCCAATTATTCTATAGAAATCCGCGCTTTTACAGTAATCCTTTTCCCTATGGCATGGAAGTGCTGTACGCAGATGTGGCCACTTTATATGTGAAAGGCTCTTTGAACGGGAACTGGAATGATAAACTTTTTGCCTCTTTAGGTGCTGAGGCGCGCAGTTTTACTGAGCAAAATGAAATACCTTATCACTTGCCAAATTTTATCGCTAATGCAGATGTTAGTTACTTATACCGTCAAAAAATTAGAGTAGGATTTGGCATGGACGCGGTTGGTGCGCGTGAGACTTTTGTACAGACTTTAAACGATGAAATACCTTCGAGATTAAAAGGCTATGTTGATGCTCACTTAAACTTGGAGTACATTTATAATTCGCGTATTTCGGCCTTTATAAATTTGCAAAACCTCTTTAATAGTCAATACGATATTTACCTAGGTTTTCGCGCGCAAAGTATTAATGCGGTGTTTGGATTTAACTACCGTTTCTAAAGCCTGTGCTTCTAATTTATAATGGAACTGAGTTTATAATTATTTGCAAAGTTTAGCTTTGCAGCAAAAGAAAACATTGAAAGAATTTAAACGTCCCTTACATATTCGCTGGAGTGATCTCGACCCTAATGGTCATGTTAGGCATTCAGTGTATTACGACTTTGCAGCACAACTTCGCACTGAACTTTTTGGCGCCAACGATATTAAAGTGGAGGAAATGACTAAAATGGGCATCGGTCCTATTTTATTTGAAGAGAAGGCTAGTTTTAAAAGGGAGCTGCATTTTGGTGACGATCTACAAATGGTAGCTGCGGTAATTGGCTTACGCAAAGATTATTCACGTTTTGCTTTTATCCATGAAATTTGGCGTGGTGAAACCCTGTGTGCTACAGTAGAAGTTTTGGGAGCGTGGATCAACCTACGCGAACGCAAATTAGCGGTGCCTCCCGCCGAATTTATTGCTAAATTGGTTCACTTTCCAATGCATGCAGATTTTCAGTGGATGCCTGAGAAACAACAAAACAAATCATAGTAAAGACCCAAATTATGAGTTTATTAAAAGGAAAAACGGCCTTAATCACTGGCGCTTCCAAGGGAATTGGCAAAGGTATTGCCGAGGTTTTCGTGAACAATGGCTGTAATGTTGCCTTCACCTACCTGTCTTCTGTAGAACAAGCAGAAGCAGTGGAAAACGAATTAAGTACCGCTGATGTAAAAGTGAAAGGTTATCGCTCTGATGCTTCTCAATTTGAGGCAGCCTCGCAATTAGTAGAAGATGTTTTAAAAGATTTCGGTACTATTGATATTCTAATTAATAATGCTGGTATTACTAAAGACACTTTGTTAATGCGCATGTCGGAAGAGGATTTCGATCAGGTGATGACCATTAACTTAAAATCTATTTTCAACCTAACTAAAGCCGTGCAGCGTACCATGCTTAAAGCACGCAGTGGTTCTATTATTAATATGAGCTCGGTAGTAGGAATTAAAGGAAATGCTGGTCAGTCTAATTATGCGGCTTCTAAAGCTGGAATAATAGGCTTTACCAAATCTATGGCCTTAGAATTAGGTTCGCGTAATATTCGCTGTAATGCCATCGCTCCTGGTTTTATTGAAACAGAAATGACAGCAAAGCTGGATGAAAAAACCGTGCAAGGCTGGCGCGATGCCATTCCTCTAAAACGAGGCGGTAGTCCCGAAGATGTAGCCAATGCCTGCTTATTTCTGGCCAGCGATTTATCTACCTATATCAGCGGACAAGTATTACAAGTTGATGGTGGAATGCTTACCTAAATAATTTATGCCTGAAGTAGTCTTTTCCTATTCGCCTTATTGGTTAATTATTATTGTGCTACTGGCGGCAGGCCTTAGTTATGGCTATTATTTAAGGACAAATACATTTTCGAAAACGCAGAGATGGCTTTTAGCCTCTTTGCGTTTTTTAGTTCTAGTATTATTAGGTTTTCTTGCCCTGCAACCGCATTTCAATAGCGAAAGCTATCGCGAAGAAAAGCCAATTTTAGTATTTTTAGAAGATCAATCGGCTTCTATTTCAGCGGTAGAAGATAGCAGTAAACGCATCTCCCGCCAAGGGAAAATGTCCAGCTTACAAGCTTCATTAACCGAAAAATTTAATGTTCGTACCTTCAATTTCGGGGCAAATCTTTCCGACACTTCTGTAGATGTGCAAGAAACCAATTTAGGATTAGCCTTAAAGGATTTATCAGGTAGGTTTTACCAAGAGAATGTAGCGGCTTTAATTTTGAGCTCTGATGGTATTATTAACCGTGGTTCTAAATTAGCAACACTAAGCGAAAAAGCTTTAGCACCAATTTATACGTTAGCTCTAGGGGATAGCAGCTCTAGGCTAGATTTGGCTTTAACCAAAGTATTGTACAACAAAGCCTTATTAAAAGGCCGTAGTCAAAACATATCGGTAAATTTTAAGGCAGAGAATTACGCGGGCAAGGATTTGGACATCAAATTATTGAATTCAAAAAATGAAGTGTTAGCGGAGCGACGTTTTAGAGTGAATTCGGATAATTGGTTCGAAAAAGTAGTTTTTAAAATTGAAGGGGAGAAAGTAGGCTTGCAACTTTATCGCATTGCCATAGATGCGCTAAGCGAGGAAGAAAATACTATTAATAATCAAAAGAGCTTTAGCATCGATGTTTTAGATGCGAAAGAACGGATTGGCATCTTTGCCCCTAATACGCATCCAGATATCGCCGCGCTTACCCGCGCTTTGTCGAAGGATGAGAATTATGAAATAAAGCTTTTGCAAGATGAGAATGCCAATCTTGATTCGATTGACCTCATTATTGCCATGCAAAGCAGTAAAGCTTTATTCAACCGCATCTACAACAGTACTAAAGCTTTATGGCTTATTGCCAGCCCTAACGATGATTTTAGCGATTGGAATTTTTGGCCAGAAATTAAGTCCTTTCGAGTAGAAGCAGAAGAGACCTTTGTAGAAATAAACCCTAATTTCTCCTTATTTCCCATCTACCAAAGTGAGACAAACCTATGGACTAATTTGCCTCCTTTGGATGGTTTTTATGGGCATATAGAAGGTCCAAAGGGCTTTAGTACGCTATTTTTCAAGAATATAGCTAATATTAGTACTTCCACGCCCGCTTTAACTTTAGGGGAAGAAAAGGGGAGGAGAATGGCCATTAGTTTGGGTTTAGGCTATTGGCGCTGGCGCATTTACGCTTATAAGCAGATGGGCGATTTTGAAAGCTTTGACGGCTTAATCCAGAAAATCGCAAAATACCTGTTAAGTCAAGCTAAGAATGAAGGACTGCAAATTGAAGTTCCGCGCGAAAATTTCGCCAATACTCCCATAAATTGGCGTGCTTCTTTTATTGATGCGAGTGGAAATTTGGTTAACGATTCCGAATTAAGATTGAAACTTCTGTCGGAAAAAGGCGAAGAATACAACTATGTTTTTCAGAAGCGACTGAAGGATTACGCGCTTAATACCAAGGGGCTGGCCGAAGGGAAATACCATTATCGGGCAAATCTTAGCAGAGAAGACAAGGAATACCAAGAAGAAGGGGATTTAATAATAGAGCTTAATCGCCTCGAATTACAAAATTTAAAGGCAGAGCCCGCCTTATTGCGCACAATTGCTCAAAGTAGTGGTGGCAAGTTTTACCATCAAAATGAAATTGCGCTACTTTCCGAAGATCTTTCAAATTTAGAGGCGGTAACACTTAATTATCCTTTGCTTAATACTAGCTCAATTTTTAGCACGTGGCAATTGTTCTTCGTAGCTTTGGGACTCTTGGGGTTAGAATGGCTTCTAAGAAAATTATGGGGTAAAATTTAATATAATAAAACATTATGAATCAGAGAAGTACAATAGTAATAATTGTTAGTTTCATTGCCTTCTTGGCTTTGATCTTAACTTGGAACTCCATCACTTTTACCATTAACTCGGGTGAAAGAGCAGTTATTTTTAGAAAATTTCAAGGAGGTATTGCCTTAGACAAAGTTTACAATCAAGGATTCCATATCAAATGGCCTTGGGATGACATTTTTGTTTACGATGTAAAGAAAAAAGAAGCAGTAAGCAGCATGGAGGTTTTATCAAAAAATGGTCTAACTATTAAGGCAGAACTTTCTTACCGCTATTATCCTAGTGCAGAAAAAATTGCCTACTTACACAACGAGATTGGGATCAATTACCACGACAAAATCATTATGCCCGAAATTCGTTCGGCTACGAGAGAGGTAATTGGTAAATACCTACCAGAAGAACTCTACTCTACTAAGAGAGAAGATATTCAGGATGAGATTTTCCAACGAACCGCCAAAGCGCTATCTGATAACTACTTACAGTTAGATGCGGTTTTAATTAGAGAGGTAACCTTACCCTTAAAATTAAAAGCAGCCATTGAGCGTAAGCTAGAGCAAGAACAGTCTAGTTTAGAGTACGAGTTTAAGTTACAACAAGCCAGAAAAGAAGCGGAACGTCAGCGTATTGAAGCCGAAGGTAAGTCTAACGCGAATGATATTATTAATCAATCGCTTACTGATAAAATTTTAAGAGAAAAAGGTATTGAAGCTACTTTAAAACTTGCAGAATCTCCTAACGCTAAGGTGGTAGTAATTGGTTCTGGTAAAGATGCCTTACCTATTATTTTAGGAAATCAATAAGAGAATTTATGTCAGAAGAAATTAGAAACTTAGAGCCCAAAGAAATTTGGTCCAACTTCGCTAATTTAAACGCGGTTCCTCGTCCTTCGAAAAAGGAAGAGCAAGTAAGAGCTTTTATTATCGCTTTTGCAGAGAGTCATGGTTTAAGCTATAAACAAGACGCCATTGGTAATATTTTAATCGACAAACCGGCAACGCCCGGCATGGAAAATCGCCGCAAGGTTATTTTACAGTCGCATTTAGATATGGTTTGCCAGAAAAATGCCGATGTAGATTTCGATTTTGAAACTCAAGGTATTGATATGTACATCGATGGCGAATGGGTAAAAGCTCGAGGAACTACATTGGGTGCCGATAATGGTATTGGGGTAGCCACAGCTTTGGCTACTTTGGCATCTACAGAAGTGCCCCACCCTCCATTAGAGGCCTTATTTACTACCGACGAGGAAGCGGGTATGACGGGAGCGCATCACTTGCAGCCTAACTTTCTAACGGGAGAGATTCTGATGAATCTAGATACCGAAGATGACGATGAACTAAGTATTGGCTGCGCGGGCGGTATTGATTTAGACCTCACTTGGCAATATGATGAAGAAGCACCGGCGGAAGATACACGTGCTCTGCATATTATGGTAAGCGGTTTAAGCGGCGGACATTCTGGGATGGACATTATTTTAGGTCGTGGCAATGCAAATAAAATTCTAACCCGCTTTTTAATTGCTCTCAATGGTATTGATGGTATTAGCATTAGTAATTTTGAAGGGGGAGGTTTGCGCAATGCTATCC
>Ga0075467_10001473_pt1 | contig 19415 bp, 15 predicted proteins | sample DEB08_DNA_9_FD_75067 | JGI IMG/M metagenome (GOLD analysis project Ga0075467, IMG submission 75067) | Aqueous microbial communities from the Delaware River and Bay under freshwater to marine salinity gradient to study organic matter... | ecosystem: Environmental > Aquatic > Marine > Coastal ... | reverse complement strand
TAAAATACGAAAATCATGTCCACCATATTTATCGGTTGGGTCAAGACAAACCAAATGCCAGATGTTTGCCGTTTTATTCGGATTGCCTTTTTGTGTCCGAATCGCTCGACCTCGCATTTGATTTGATAAAACATACGATCCCACAAAAGTCGCTAATACCAAAGAGTTCACCGCTGGTGCGTCCCAGCCTTCACCTAATAATGATTTCGTTCCGACTAAAACGGTAATACCTCCTTTTGTAAACAATTCTGTGAGGAGTTCTACAATTTTTGTACGTAATTCGCCCGATATTTCGACTTGCAAATAATCGACACTATGTGGCAAAATTTTCGTTGATAAATTGGATACTTCCAAGCCTTTTTCGACAATAATACGTTCGAATAGTTCCAAACTAACTTTTGGAATAATCACTAAACTTCCTGTCAAAATTCCCAAATCGACCTCAATCGGAAACCGTTTGCGTAAGCGTTCAAAAATTGGTACAACACCGATTTTTTCTTGGTTTTTGACGCTCATTTCCGAAGTTGGCATTTCCTCTTTTCGAATATAATCCGTCAAAATCACCATTCGCAAATCATCTTGTAGCGCTTGCCATTCTTGCTCAACAATTGTAGTGATACTGTTCAGTTTAGAGGAGCTTAATCGAAGTTTTTTATTAATATTTTCCGGTTCGAGTAGCGCTACTTTTTTACGTTCTATCGCACCGATTTTTTTTAGGTTTTTAATAATAGATTTGAACGTCGCCTTTTTTTCAAATTGTAAAAAATAATCATCTTTAAATAAGGCTTGATTTAAAAACAATTGCAACCATTCCTCATCCATAGTCGGCAGTTCTTTGATATCTCCACCGATAATTTCTACCGTTCCTAACGGCACACTTCCATTAAAAAACTCATTGACAATCAATAAAGCCGAGAAGTAATCTGGGATTTCATAAATTGCTTCTAAATGCTGTTCAGGTTCTTGTAAAAAAGGGTGATTTTGTATCCAGTCTCGAAATGTAAAGTTAATTTTCAAACCATCAATAAAATCATTCACCTCATTGTGAAAACGAGTAATTTCAATGTTTTCATCATCGGTTGGCATCGACAAATAAATATAATCTTGATGCGGACAAAGGTTATTTTCTGCGACTAATTCTGCCACATTAATCTCTGCATCAACCTCACCACAAAGTTGATGATACCGTTGCCATTCTGTTCCGCTGACATCAAAGGGCGGTGTTGCAGTCAGAGCGATAATTTGTAAATCCAACTTTTCCTGTATATGAAAAAGGGTTTTCCACCATTCATTTTTTAAGTGATGACATTCATCTACGACCAAGTTTTTGATGCCTTGCTTTCGCAAATCACCAATGAGTTTTTCAGCATTATCCTTAAAAGCAGCGTGCAAACCTTGATAAGTCGAAATCGTTAATTTATCGGGCTGTTTTATATCGAAAGCAATATGCGGAAATGGTTCATTATTCAAAAAATCAACATTCAAGCGTTCTGCCCACTGATTACGAATTGTAATCGTCGGAGCAAGAATTAGAGCAGGGTTATTCAATCGCTTCACGACTTCTAATCCCAAAACGGTTTTCCCAGAGCCTGGCGGAGCGACAATGTGCAATTGTCTGTCTTTTAGATAGAGATCTAAATTATCTAAAACTCGTTTTTGATAAGGTCGCCACGGAAAGCGGAAGTTGATATTTGAGGTGAATAATGACATATTTTTAATATTGATTTATACAAAAATATGTATTTAACGGCAGAGGTCGCAAAGTTTGAAGTAAAGAATGCAGCGGTTAATTTCAGTTTTCATCAAATCAAAAATCCGTCACTTTCATTCCCGAGGCTTCGGTAGAAAATGACGGATTCAAGAATTTTCAAGTTTATCGCCAAAGTTTTGGCTCTATTTTACATTAGCCAAACCAGTAAGGCTTTTGACTTCACGCAAAGTTTCTTTTGCTACTTTACGAATTTCGTAAGCCGATGATTTAATTTGATTTTTTACATCTTTTCTATTGGCTTGTAATTCTTCTTTTTTGTTACGAAAAGTAGTGCTTAGCTCAATCAAAGCATCTGCCACAGTATCTTTTAGTTCTACATATTTCAAAGAACCATTTTCGTATTTTTCCATTAAGGTTTGGCGTTCGTTCATCTTATTTGTTGCTTTTAACAACTCAAATAAGTTAAAAATACCAGGACTCATTTCGCCGTTCGTAGCCTCGCCCGTATCTGTCACTGCCGAACGCACTTGTTTACGAATGCGTTTTTCGTCAGCAAATACATCAATATAATGTTTTGGCCCGAGGCTTTTACTCATTTTTTTGAGTGGATTCGCAGGCGACATAACTTTTGGCACTTCCGTAAATAAAGGTTCAGGAAGTGTAAAAAAGTCTTGTTTGAAATTATTGTTGAATCGTTGAGCGATATTTCGAGATAATTCCAAGTGTTGTTCCTGGTCTTTTCCGACAGGAACGAAATCCGCCTTATAAATCAAAATATCGGCCGCTTGTAGCACCGGATAACCAAACAACCCAGCAGAGATAAAACCATCTTTATCGCCTTCTTGAACTTGCTGCATTTTATCCTTAAATTGTGTCATACGAGACAGTTGTCCATACGAACACGAACAACTCAAAATCCAGTTCAATTCTGCATGTTCAGGAACCATTGACTGAATGAAGATATTGTTGATATCAACGCCACAAGCCAATAAATTGAATGCTAAATTCCAGGTATTTTCACGCAATTTTTTTGCATCATAAGGCATTGTCATTGCATGATAATCTACGATTCCGTAGAAACATTTATACTGTTCTTGTAATTTCACCCAGTTTTGGACTGCACCGAAGTAGTTACCAAAGTGCATATCGCCTGTCGGTTGAATACAAGATAAAACTCTTTTCTTTTCCATCAGAAATAAGGTTGCAAGTTGTGTGTTGCGAGTTGCGAGTTCATTAAACGTGCAAGTCGCAAACCGCAACTCGTTACAAAACTGCAGTTACAGAAATCTCTACATTTACGTTTTTGGGCAATGTTTTCACAGCAACGGCTTCACGGGCAGGTGCTTGCGATTCATCAAAATACTCGGCATAAACTTCGTTGATGTCGTTATAATATCCCATATCGGACATGAAAATCGTTACTTTCACCACATTCGTGAAGTCTGCTCCAGCTTCGTGCAAAACGGCCATAATATTAGTCATCACCTGACGGGTTTCTTTCCTAATATCGTCTATCACCAACTGTTTTGTCGTTGGATTAATGGCAATTTGACCAGAAAGAAACAAAAATCCATTCGCCAAAATCGCTTGATTGTAAGGGCCAACAGGTGACGGTGCGTTTTCTGTATTGATAATCTGTTTCATTTGTTTTAGTGATTAGTTTTTTAGTGATTAGTTTACTTGGATATTTGGATTTTTTTACAAAAAAATAAGCTTTCCCGATACTTCGAGATGACTTGTATCTTTTTTTGATAAAATTAGATATCCATTCGTAAGGATAATTAGTACGTCTGTGTATTAGTGAGCTTCAGGTTTAGCCTCTTATTTTATTTGGTTCTAAATCGTTGATTATTAAAACTAAAAAAATATTATAACTTAATGAAGTAAAGTGATAAGTCTCTGAAAATACTAATCACTGATTACTAACATACTGATCACTAAAGAAAACACAAAAAGCCCCAAATCCGAACGGACAGGAGCTTGATGCTAAATATCTTGAATAAGTTTGTTGATAAACTACTCAGCCTCGTCGTAATTAACGATAACCTGTCCTTTGTAATACAAGTTACCTTCGTACCAATACGCACGATGCCAAAGATGCGGTTCGCCAGTTTTTTGGCAAGTTGCAACGTTTGGTGCTTCAGTTTTGTAATGTGTACGACGCTTACGTTTGCGTTGTTTTGATATTCTACTCTTAGGATGTGCCATTTTTCGACTCTTTTATAAATTTCCTCAATATGATAAATTATTGAATTATTAAACCGTCACATTGTTCTTAATTCTAATTTATCAATCATTTATTCCTCAATTCTAAGTTTAGTAATATTATAGCACTTACTTCTCCCGAATACTCGGTGATTACTTATTATCTACTACTTATAACTTAAAATCTTTTAATGCTGACCAAATATCATTTTGATTCTCTGTTGCTTCTCCTTCCTCGTCATCATCCGAACTAAACTGCGAAAAATTAAATCCACAAATCGGCTCTTCTGTTTCTGTCAAAGCACAAGCTTTTTTGATAGGCAAATTTAGATGAAGCATTTCATACACTAACGGAGCGACGTTATATTCAACTGCCGTATTCAATATATAAATAATGTCTTCGTCCTCTCCAATTTCTTCTCGCATTTTTATGATAAACTGCTGTTTGCCACTGACTGGCAAATCAAAATTATCTGCACATCTATCACAAACTGTCTGAATTGTTCCCTCAAAATTGAAATCTAAAACGAACATTGTTGACCGCTTATCAAAAGCTAAATGCACGTTTAAGTCCGAATTATTAATTAGAGAGTTTTCAAAGTGTTGAAAAAACGCTTTATTCACCTTAAAATCAAAATGATGAACTCCTTTTTTTAATCCCGAAAAAGGAATTTTGTAACCAATCAATGCTTTCATTGTAGTACATTTCACAAATGTGGTGCAAAGGTATCATTTTACACCAAAATCTGAAAATTATTTTAAAAAAAATTTGATTGTTGAATTGTTATTTTTTTACCTATTATCAGACCATTTCAAAACAACCCAAGAATAAGTGAAGTAACAATCATTTAACTTTAAACCTTAACTGTATCTCAACAACATTCGTTCGATAACTATTGTTCTGAAATTTACCATAACGATTTTTCTTAAGTCATTGATTTTTAGGTAGAAATTGAACGCCTGATTCTTGAATTGATATAATTTTAGTCATCAAATTTATCTAAATTATGTTCTTTAATAATCTTGATTAATAAATCGGCATAAGTTTTATCTGTTGAATAACCCTTTTCTTGCAGTCCTTTTGCCCATTGTTTGTAATCAGTTGAACTGTATTGTTTCAAATCAACGAATCTACCTTTTGTAATCAACTCGCTATGATCACGAAAACTCTGCCAAGCATTTTTATAAGAGCGGTAGCAGACGCCTTGAATCTCCCGAGTACTTTCTGTCCAAGATGAACCACAAGTGATACTAAAATGATTATTATTTTTTGTTGCCAATTCGCCAGTGCCAGCCTGCCCGTGAAGCAAGGCTTGTGCTAAGGTAATCGAAGCCGGAACACCAAACTGATTCATTTCCTGAACGGCAACGTGCGAATATCGTTTGATAAAGGCGTTCTTTTTGGAGGCTTTTACGTCACTATAAATACCTTCTAAAGTCTTGGGAACATTGTCTTTCTTGTTGTTAGTCCCAAATAAAAAAGGGAATAAAGAAAAGGTTTCTTTGCGGCTATCTTGCCGTATTTTTTCTGTAAAACCTTGATGCTGTTCCGTTTGATTTTCGTTTGGATATTGTTCTTCGATGGTCGGCGGCAGTGCGTTACGATTATTGCCGAAAGGCGACGACAAATCAAAATGTATCGTCAAATCTTTGTATGAAAAGACAATTATAATTAACAATAGTAAAGTTAATTTTTGCCAGTTTTTGCCTACAAAAGTCTTGATTTGATAGAGATAATAGTTTTGTTGAGCTTTATATCTCTGAAGAAAACGTTGTTTATTTAGCATTAAAAATAAATTTATTTGTTTTAAATGTTTTATTTATAAGTCAAATATAAAACATATTGTTTTAAATTGCAATTTTTTATCATTGATTCTACTAATTTTTGGTGGAGTGTAAAAAAGCCGATGATATAAAAAAGAACAGAAGACGTAGAATCATACGAGCGTAAAAATTGAGGTTCAGGTAAAGATTATCTTATTAGACTCACTAATCTGAAAATTAAAAATTTGAAGGCGTTATTTGTTAGCGAAATTATGAAAGAGGTTAATCAAAATAGGGAAGTTGCGCATAATTCTATTCTCTGACTTGTATGCTGCTAAACTTAACGTTGGTTCAATAGTTGTTGAAGCAACAAAAGGAGTGAAAGAGAGAAGTGAGGGCGATAATATTGATCAAGTTGGTTTGTAATGAATCGTCCTTTTTAATAAAATCAAAACTTTACCTTTTCGTCCAACTCATTTCCCTTTTGTATCTTTGTCGGCTATTTAAAATGAAGAATTAGGAGTCGGATGCTTTTTAAAGTGTCAGATTTCTTCAAAATTATAAGAAAATGTCCTACCTCGACGAATTAAACGACATACAACGTAAAGCAGTAACGACGATTGACGGGCCAGTTTTAGTGGTCGCAGGGCCCGGCTCTGGGAAAACTCGTGTCCTAACGTATCGGATTGCACACTTGATTAAGTCAGGCGTGCCGCCTTACAAAATTTTATCTTTGACCTTTACGAATAAGGCAGCGAGAGAGATGAAAGAACGGATTTCTAAAGTCGTTGGTGACAAAGCCAATCAAGTTTGGGCAGGTACATTTCACTCGATTTTTGCAAGAATTTTGAGGGTAGAAGCGTCTAAAATTGGGTATCCGAGTAATTTTACGATTTATGATAGACAAGATTCGGAATCGGTCGTCAAGGCGATTTTGAAAGAACAGCACCTTGATCCCAAAGTTTATAATCCTCGTAATATTTTAGGTCGAATTTCGTCGGCAAAATCGAGTTTGATTACACCAAAAGCTTATGCTGCAGATGAACAATTAAGATTACAAGACCGAGCGGCAAAAATGCCACATTTACACGCTATTTATGCAGGTTATGTTGTGCGTTGTAAAAAAGCTGGAGCAATGGATTTTGACGATTTGTTGTATCAAATGTTTTATTTATTATATAAAAATCCAGATGGCGTTTTAGAAAAGTATCAAAAGAAATTTTCGCATTTGTTGGTAGATGAGTTTCAGGACACGAACTTTTTGCAGTATGCGATTATTAAGAAATTTGTCAATTATAAAAATAGTCCGAAAAACGTCTGTGCCGTTGGTGATGATGCTCAAAGTATTTACGCTTTCCGTGGGGCAACGATCCAAAATATTTTGGATTTTGAAAAGGATTATAAAGGTTTGCAAACCTTTAAGTTAGAACAAAATTATCGTTCGACGGACCATATTGTGCAGGCTGCGAATAATATTATTAAGCATAATAAACGCCAAATTCAAAAGAAAATATGGAGCGATAAGGGCGAAGGTCAAAAGATAAAACTTCTACAAGCTCCGACCGATAACGACGAGGGAAAACAAGTCGCCTCGATGATTGTCGAACAAAAAAATCGCTATCATTTACACAATAAAGATATTGCGATTCTGTATCGAACGAATAGTCAATCAAGGATTTTTGAGGAATATTTGAGGCGACATAATATCCCGTATAAAGTATTCGGTGGCTTGTCATTTTATCAACGGAAGGAGATCAAAGACATGATTGCGTACTTGCGTGTTTTGGTGAACCCGAGCGACGAAGAAGCTTTGAAGCGAGTGATTAATTATCCAAAACGAGGTATCGGAAAAACAACGATTGATAAATTAGCAGCTCGGGCAGCACAGGCAAATACTCGACTTTGGGACGAATTATTGATGTTTAAAGGCTCGCCTCGTGCAGCAAAAGCAATTGGTAGTTTTGTTAAAATTATCGTTTCGACACAAAAGAAGCTGGACGAAAAAGACGCCTACGAAGTCGCTGCTGAAATCGCTCGAAAATCTGGTATTTTAGATACTTTAAAAAATGATAAAACTATCGAAGGCTCAAATCGCTTAGAGAATTTCACCTCCTTATTAGATGGTATTAAGGATTTTGTGGAAAATGATGAAGTGATTGATGAGGCTACGATTCCTGATAAAAAACTGGGTACTTATTTACAGAATATCGCTTTGCATACGGATTTGGACGAGCAAAAAAGTGATGATGTTGTTACCTTAATGTCAGTTCACTCCTCGAAAGGTTTGGAGTTTCCGTCCGTTTTTGTAGTCGGTATGGAAGATAATTTATTTCCTTCATTTATGTCCATCGATTCGGCAGACGGAATGGATGAAGAACGCCGGTTGTTTTATGTAGCGGTAACTCGTGCCGAATTATTTTTGACGCTAAGTTATGCGAAATCTCGCTACCGTTTTGGCAAACATCAAAATAATAATCCAAGTCCATTTTTGGATGAAGTCGGCTACGAACATATCGAACAAATGGGCGGTTTATCTTCTCGAAGAAGCACTTCAGGTGTTTCGTTTTCTAAAAATACGCCAAGCCGTTTTCGTAAACCCGAATCAACTTCAGCTTCAGATATTCCAGATTTTCGACCAGTACCTGCGGCACGTATCAAAACAGGTATGAAAGTATTGCATAAGCGATTCGGACGAGGACAAGTCAAAAGCATAGAAGGCAGCGACAACCGAGTAGCAACGATAGTATTTAATGAAATTGGCGAAAAGCGAATTATGTTGAAATTTGCTAAGTTAGGAATTGACGAGGCGTAGGTTGATGTAGCGATGTAGCATTAAAAAACGCCTTGAAATATAAAAAATTCAAGGCGTTTCTCTTATTTAACAGTCGAAAAAACTAATCTCTTACCACTGCAATCGGCATATCTCTATCGTATTTTCCATTAATCACTGGTGTTTGTTTGTAGCTGGTATAAGTCTGCACATTTTTCTTAACATAATCGTATAACTCTGTAATAGTAACGATTTTATCATAGTTTGTATTCGCTTCGCCCTTCATTCCTTTGATTAAATAATAGCTAAAAACGCCTTGACGCAAACCACGATATTCGATAGAGGTCTCTTCTGCTTTTGAGGACATCATCAAAACCATACCACCTGACGAATTGCCCCACGCACTATAATAGTTGTCAATTACAGCTCCCATATCTTTATTGGATTTGTCCAAACTTCCCGAGTGACAAGCATCCGCTAAACAGATTTTGTGTTTTGCATTACTACTTTCAAATATCTTACGAATTTCAGAATGGTATAATTTATTGCTTGAGCCTGTAAAATCTCGGGGCAAAAATGCACCGTCCATTCCGTGACCAGAGAAATAAAACATCACGACATCGTCACCGTCAGCTTGACTAAATAAAGCACGAGTTTCTGCCAAAATTTTGTTTCGGGTCGCACTTTCATCAATCAAAATTCGGATTTGTTCATCGGGCAATGCACCGCCTTCAGGACGTTGTAAGAAGTTAGCAACTCGATAAGCATCATCATCCGTATAGTTCAAACTTTTGATATTCGGGTAATTTGCTACGCCAATAATCATTGCCCAGACTTTGGTGATGCCATCACCTGTTGTCGAACCTGTTGTTGAACTTGTTGTCGAACTTGTTGTCGAATTATTGATTACGGCTTCATGGTCAGAATTGTTATCTTCAGTTACAACAATTGAAGAACCACCGCCACCATTCATAGGAATATTGTAAGCATCTTTATTAAAATAAACTGGCGAAGTCCGCATTTCTCTTGTTCCATCTTCATACACGTACAAGCCACGTTTTTGGCGTACTCCATCTTTATAAATTCCAAAAAAGAAATCATTGTCATGCCAAAATTTTAGCCCGATATAGTGTTGAACACCATTTTTCCAGAATCCAGTATGCACATCGCCATTCGACCAGATATAAGTGCCGAAACCATTATCGCAGTTTCCCTCAACACAGCCAGTTGTATAGAATTTTGTTGGCTGAACATAAGTTTTGATCGTTCTATCTTTATAAACATAAAAGCCCTGACGGCGGGTTTTTCTATCACCATTGTTGTACAAGCCCATATAAAAATGACCTGACGACCAGAATTTTGCACCGAAAAAGTGCTGTTTTCCGTTTTTCCAGCTACCAGCATGTAAGCTGCCATCATCATAAATATAAACGCCCCAACCGTTGTCACAATCGCCTGATACACAGCCTCTTTCATAAAAATCTACGGCTGTTGTTCGAGCTTCATAATCGCCGTCATCCCAAGTATATAAACCGTGTCCTGGTTTTCGATTACCATTTTTGTATAATCCGTACCAAAAATCGCCATCTTTCCAATATTGCATGCCGAAATAATGCTTTTGACCATTTTTCCAAAAACCAGAATACATATCACCTGTTGACCAGACATACGTTCCGAAGCCATTTTCACAATCACCTGCAACACAGCCTGCCTGTGCGGTATAAGCTGCGAAACAACAAATTAGTCCTATTAATAAATTTCTCATGACCTTCAATTTTAATTTTGATGTTGTTTTATGAATGTTCTGTTTGTTTTTTATTGAACTATTTTTTTATGTAAAATAGTATTCGAGTACCTTTTTAGGTGTACGTAATAATATTAAAAAAAGTTTTAATGAATGGCAACCTTAAAAAGACTTAAAAAGAACTCATTTATTTAACGTTTATCTAATTATCAAAAATTTGTACCTGATAGATTGCCTCACTTAATACTTTTTGAAATAGTAAATTGTATTAATATTTGATTGAATTTTCTTATCAAAACCTTTTGATTAGCCTTTTGAATGGAATAATCTACTAAAAATTATAATTAAAAACCGTTCATTTTAACAAAATCTTAAAAACTGAGTTTAGTATTGGTTTTGAAAGGTGAGAAATCCCAAAATTTAATTATTTTCGCAAGGCAAAACCAAATCAAAAATCATGTTCAAACTGGATTTACCTTTAGATAGCATCAAGCAAAAATATACGGACGACAATTCAAAATTTGTTACGATTGATAAAATGAATGTGCATTACAAAGAGGAAGGCGAAGGCGAGCCTTTGGTCTTGTTGCATGATGCAGGTTTATCGTTACAGATTTGGAATAATCTTATGCCATTTTTGACCAAACATTATCGAGTAATTCGCTTCGATTTACCAGGGTTTGGATTGACAGCAGCTTCCAAAAGATTCGATTATTCGATGGATAAATATATTTATTTTGTTAAAAAAATGACGGCTGCCGTCGGTTTGAGTCTGGGGAAGTTCAGTATTTTGGGAGCAGGGTTTGGAGGTCATATTGCTTGGCAATACACATTGCTGCATCAGCATCGTATAGAAAAATTAATCCTTATCAATGCTCAAGGTTATGCTTCCAAAAATAGTTTATCACTTTTTCAATTTGATAAAAAAAACGGTTTAAGTAAAGGGCTGATGCGTTGGCGAGGTAATACTTGGATGGTCAACAAATTGTTGCGAAAGCAAGTCGGCAACGAATCGATTATTAATGATCAGTTGATTCGTGAAATTCAAGATATTTTATTGTGTAAAGGCAATCGAAAATCCTTAATTCGATTATCAAAAGCAGCGCTAAAAGACAGAAAACATCGTATGCCTGAAATCAAGACATCGACCTTAGTTATCTGGGGCAGCAAAGTTGAAAAAGTGAATTTTGAAAAAGATTTACCAAACGTCGAATTTAAGAAATACGAAGGCATCGGCTTATTGCCAATGATAGAAAACGCTAAACAAACTGCCGAAGATATTATACAGTTTTTGAGTTAAAAGTTTCCCGCAGAGGAGACGCAGACTTATACTGAAATTACAGAAAAATCTTTGCGTTTCTCTGCGGGAGACCAAGGCTATACTTCAACTACGCCCAGATAATCTCTCAAATATTCAAACGCTTTCGTTAAGTCGCCATTTTTACAAATATTCGCTTGACGCATCATTCTACCTTCCGGACGATATAGCAACTCTTCCAAAACGTGATTGATAAACTGCGCACCGAAGTTTTTCGATGCATCACGAGGCAACTCATTCGGTAAATTATCAATCGTCATCATATCAATCGTGTGTGATTGATAAGGCGTTTCCGCTTGTTCTGTCTGTGGATTGTAACCAAAAACTGGTTCTGCAATCGTTGTGGCATAAAGCGTAGAAGGAATCGACGCAATCGGTGCAATATCGCAGGTAATGTCGGCAATCACTTCCATATTAAAATTCTTTTGTCGCATTTCTTCTTTTGTAAAAAATGCTGGTGCGGCATTGTCCCAATAAATGCCATTTATCATAATATTTGCGGCCTGTGCATAAGGTGCAAATATAGATTTGTAGCGTTCTGGATGAGCGTAAAATTCTGCTTTATTAAAACCATTATCCGTTTTTCGAGCAGCATAATTTTTACAAACCAGCTGCGTATAAATCGGTTCGTTAAATTGCTTGTTTAAAAACTCCCGAGGTTTGACCTTTCGAAAACCCATAGCATCCAGCACTTCTGCCGAGCCATTGCCAACTCGACCAGTTCCCGTTAATACAACTTTTAGATTCGGTAATTTTAATTTTTCAGCATAGAATTTTTTTGCTTCCGCAAAATCATAGAAATCGGTCATTCGTGGCAACTCGAAGGCATTCGTCCGCTGACCGTAAGTCCAAAGGCCATTATGTGCCCCTACAATACCCGCCCAACGCCCAAAGGCGATTACTCTTTTGCCTGTTGCATCTTTCAACACTTCATAATCCATCATTGAAATGTTTCGCTCAACCATAGCTTGTAGCAATTTTTGATTATACGATTGTTTTTTAATCGTATGCGAGAAGAAAAAATAGGTCTTATTTGGAATCAAATTATCGATCGGTACTTCTTTCACGCCCATTAGTACATCACAAGTGGAAATATTTTCAGATAAGGTCAAGCCTTCTGCGGCATATTCTTCGTCTTTAAAACAACGGTTCGGCGATGGTTGTATAACGATTTCTACATCATGTTGTCTAATCATCTTTGCACACTGTTTTGGTGTCAAAGGTACTCTTGTATCTGGTGGCGTTTTGCCTTCTCTTATGATTCCAATTTTCATTCTACTCTGATTATTTATTTCATGCAGTCACTTGATATGACGGTACGAACTAAGTTTTTTGTTATATTATTAACGTTTTTTTGTAAAAATAGTGAAATTTATAACATTAGTCAAATGAATTAGTGATTTCACCTTTTTGTTGAGTAGTTAGAGGAGCGTTAAGGCACAAAGAGAAGAAGCTATTGATGTAATAAGGTCATTTTTATCGGTTAAATTTTTATGTTAAAAGTAGTTTCATTGGAATTTAGACATTTTAGGTTTTTATCGTTGTAGTTTATTTTTTACAAATTCGGCTGCATGAGATTTGTCGATAGATGTATTTAAAATGAAAAGTAGTAAATTAGGACTGCGAACAATCAAGCAAATTCCAAGTTTATCATTAATCAATTGATATTCTTATTCTTATTTTTGTAATAAAATTTGTTGTTTTTGTTATTTGGATGTTGTATGAAATGACTCAAACTATAACGGAACTAAAACTATTTTAACATAAAAGATGAATAAACAATACGAGGCGTATAAAAATCGAATGCGTAAAATCGCAGACATCAATGGAGCAATTGCCGTGATGAGTTGGGATAAAGAAGTGAATTTACCTAAAAAAGGAGCAGCCGCTCGCTCGCAGCAGATTGCTACGCTTTCGGGCATGTCACATGAGTTATTTACAGCTCCTGAATTTGGGAAAGAGCTCGAAGCCTTGACTGGACTTAATGGCGAACTCACCCCGCAACAACATCGCAATGTCGAATTGACACTAAAAGATTACAATAAAAGTACGAAGCTGCCGACCGAATTTGTAATTCGTCGCTCACAGGCTGTTTCGGAAGCCTATCATGCTTGGATAAAAGCACGGGAAGCGAATGATTTTGGTGTTTATAAAGAAGCCTTGAAAAAAATCGTTGGCTTTTGTCGAGAAACCGCAGAATTACTTGGTTATGAAGCTCATCCCTACGACGCTTTATTGAATCAGTATGAACCGAATGCAAAAACGGCAGAGTTGACCGTTTTATTTAAAGATGTGCGGGAGCAGCTGGTGGCGTTTGTAAAGGAATTAAAAGAACAAAAGCCAGTTGATAATGCTTTTTTGTCAAAGTTTTATGATAAAGATAAACAATGGGATTTTGGTCTGAAGTTATTACAAAATATGGGTTATGATTTTGACGCTGGTCGTCAAGATGTATCGGCTCACCCATTTACGATTAATTTTGCTCCGACTGATGTTCGGGTCACGACTCGTATTGATGAGTATGACTTGAGCAATATGGCTTGGTCTTGTATTCATGAAGGTGGTCACGCACTTTATGAGCAAGGTTTGAGCTGGGACGAATATGGTTTGCCGTTAGGAGAGGCTTGCTCGTTAGGGATACATGAGTCTCAGGCTCGTATGTGGGAGAATAATGTCGGTAGAAGCAAGGCGTATTGGCAAGCTCATTTTGAGACGTTGAAGGCAACTTTTTCAGAGCAATTATCAGGTGTGACGCTGGAGGATTTTTATAAAGGAATTAATCAAATCGCTCCGAATAAAATCCGAACCGAAGCGGATGAGTTACATTATCATTTCCATGTATTGATACGATTTGAAATCGAAAAGGCGTTAATGGAAGGCGAAATCGAAGTAGAGGACTTGGATAAGGTTTGGAACGAGAAGTATAAGGAATACATGGGTATAGAAGTTACGAATGATAATGAAGGAATTTTGCAGGATATTCATTGGTCGCATGGCAGTATTGGATATTTTCCGACTTATTCGTTAGGTAGTTTTTACGCGGCTCAGTTTTTTGCGAAAGCAAAAGAAGAAATACCGACTCTGGAAGACGAAATAGCAACTGGTGATAACCGTAAATTATTGCAATGGTTGCGTCAGAATATACATCAATATGGTCGCTATTATACCCCGGACGAATTGTGTATGAAAATTACTGGTGAAAAATTAAACTTTAAATACTTCATGGATTACGCAAAACAAAAGTTTGGTGCAATTTATGGTATTTAGTTTTAAGATATTGTTGGTACATTTTAAACACGAATAATACATTTCGCTGCATATTTATTACAGAAAAGAATTAACATGAAAATACTCAAAAACGTATTACTGCTGTCTATTTTATTTTTATCTACACCGATTTTTGCACAGGTTAATTACGATATTTCGACGATTATTATTGATGAAAAGTTTGATAATAAGCAACGCTTAATTGCTCGTAAAATTCGTTCATATGGGACACAAGGAGAAGAAAGTTTGAAAGTCGAAATTATAGTAACCCCTAAGAATGCGGTCAAAGAATTGATTGTAAATGAGAAAAAAGTGATGCCTCTGATGTTTAAAGAGTATCGAATTTTGACGGATTATGTGATTAGTTATGCAGATACAGAACGAGAATTGGAGAAACCGAAAGCTAATGCAGTTGTAAAGATTGTCGGGCAAGATCTTAAGGAGAAGTTAACAGAAACCGAAAAAAAGATGTTATTAGATACCTTAAAAAGGGAGCTTATCAACGATGGCATCCTTAATGATGAAAGCGAACCTTTCGATTTTTCAATGACTGGAAATTATTTATTCTTTAATGGAAATCAACAAGACGGAAATATATATAATAAATATAAGCAAATCTATGATAGGCTTTGTGACATTCCGTTATCAAAAACTACTTATTTTCAAATCACTCAAACACTCTAACCAGTGATAAATCGTCTTATGACTGTCATGGTTGCCGTTGTTTGAAAAAACACTAAAATGAAAATATTACAACACGTACTGTCTTTGTTATTGTTATTGTCATCAATTACTGCTTTTGCTCAATCAAATTATGAAATCCAAAGTACAACGGTTTCCGAAAAATTTGATAGTGAAAATGTACTGAAATCTCGACGCATCTGGGCAAGCGGCGTGAGAGATAAGGAGGTATTGAATATTGATATGGTTGTCGATGCAAATAATATTGTCAAAGAGCTAACTATCAATGATAAAGAAATTATACCACCGAGGTTTTCGATCTTCAAAGGTCTTACAAACTATGTCATTCAGTATGTTGATAACGAAGCGAACAGTACTCCGACAAGTGAGCAAATAACGAGAGAAGATGAACCAGCGGAGAACGAGAAGTTGACAGAAAGTGATCAACGAGGATTAATGGATTTAATCAAACAAGAATTAATTAATGATGAGCTGATTGATAACCCGAAAGTCTTTGATTTTATGTTGACTTACGACAGTTTATACATCAATGCAAAGAAACAGGAGCAAACGGTTTTTAAAAAATATAAGGATTTGTACGAGAAGTATTCAGATGCGCCGTTAGCCAGAACGGCTTATTTTCAAATAACACAAACCTTATAGGTCACAAAATATTATTAGATTTTTCAAAAAGCAGTAACATGAATTGTTGCTGCTTTTTTTTAACAACAAATTAGTTTTTCTGAAATAATCTAAAAAAGTGTCACGTTTTCGATAGTTATACGTTATTGATTGATATTTGAATTTTAAAAGAAAAAATTCTCACACCAATCTCTGTCACAACAACATCCTTTATAGGAAGAATATCAATGTTGCAATTCTTTTTTCATCTGTATCTTTTGTTAGGTAAGTGAGTTATGGTGAGATATATCACTTTCCTAAAAGTAATTTATATTGAAATAAAGTACAAATCCAAACTAATACGCAATGATACGTTCGCTAATTGTTGATGATGAACAGAATAATCGCCTGACTATGAATGTGCTTTTAACTCGATATTGCAAAGGGGTTGAAGTCGTAAGTGAAGCTGGTACCGTAAAGGAAGCCGTTCTTAGAATTAAAGAATTAAAGCCTGATTTAGTATTTTTAGATATTGAAATGCCGTTTGAAAACGGGTTTCAACTGTTCAAATACTTTACGAATATTGATTTTGATGTGATTTTTACGACGGCCTACGACGAATATGCCATGAAAGCTTTTCGCTACTCTGCTACTGATTATTTATTGAAACCGATTGACTTACAAGATTTACGAGAAGCGATTTCGAGAGTAACGAAAAATAAAATTCAGCCGGAGTTGAATAAAATTCGCTTACAAACACTGGAGTATAACTTAGATAATAGTTTTCAAAAAATTGCCTTACCCGTAATAGATGGTTTTGAATTTATTGACATCGATAATATTATTCATTTGGAGGCAGATAGCAATTATACGATCGTGAACACCGTCAAGGGGAAACACATTGTGTCTAAAACATTGGGGGATTTCGAAAATATGTTGACTCCTTCCAATTTTTTTAGAGTTAATCGTTCCAATTTGATTAATTTGAACTTTTTGAAACGCTACATTAAAAATAAAGCCCCATTAATTGAGCTGGTAAATGGTACACAAATTAGGTTACCTTTGGCTCGCAAACAAATATTTTTAGAGCAAGTTAGTCACATGGAATAAAAGGTTTTTTGTTCAAATATCTAAACATAAAATTATTTAAACGGTTTTCGTTGTGTCCATTCTTCCTGTGGGTTGAACCAGTCGAATGTTTGCTTTGTCAAAGCATTAAATACAGGGTTTTTGTGCTGCATATAAAAGTACATATCATGTGGTTTTGCACCGACTGAACTTTTGATTTCTAAAGCAGTTCTTGCCAAGTAAATATGTTTAACTTGATGATAAATTCCCATTCGAATCATATCGTATAACATATTCAAATACAGTTGGCAATGACGATTTTCTGTATGATTAATTCCCAAAAAGTGAGACTCAATCGAGTTGCGTTCTTTTTCTAAAAATACCGTATAAAAACCAATTAACTCATTTTCTTTGAAGTAGCCGATGACTTTGAACTTGTCTTCTAAATGCGTTTTTAAGTTCGTAAAATAATTTTGCGAAAGCGTAATACCATTAAATCCTGCACTTTTCACAACATCTTGATACAAGTCGTAGATTGTCGTTTGATGCGTTTTTATTTCTGCCAGGTTAAGTTCTCGTTTTTCAATTTCTTTCGCCTTTTTGAAGGCACGTTTGGCACGAACTCGATATTTAGAACTCATCGCTCCCAAGTAATCCTCGAACTTTTTCCAGTTTTCGTCCAATTCTATAATCATATTCGGCTGAATCTGAAACTCTCCAAAATCGGTATTTTCAATCTTTTGACGATTATTGTCAAAGTAATCTTTATATAAAATTACAGGAGCATTGATGTTTTGTTCTCTCAAATTATGACGTAAAGTTTCTAAACCTTTATTGACGATATTAAACTGTTCTTCTTTTTTAATCAACTGACTATCAAAAGAATAACCATACTCGCCAGTCATTAATACGTTGCCACAAACGATGGAATGAAACTCGATTTGACGAGCTGCCCATTTTTTTAATCGTAAAAACTTAGCCGTTTCGTCATTAAAGCTACGGTGATGTTTTAGACTTTCGTAAGTTGAAAATTTAAAGATTTGAGCATAAGCGATGCCACAAGGCTGATTATTTTTATAAAATGTCAGATAAGCAAACTGCATATCTTTTGGTGGACAAGCTTCGATCGCTTTCAGATAAGATTTTTGTAAAAAAAGCGATTCGTTTTCAGCCATCTTATCCCAAGATTTGCAATTATCAATCTTGCTTTCGATGGTTAGTTGAAGGTCTTCTTGTAATGTTATGATACTGGAGAATGTTTTTGGTAGTTGATTTTTATCTTTAGTACAGGCTTTTGCCAATAATCGACATGAATATGATAAAACGGAGGACATATTTTTATTTTAGTTGTTACTCAAACGGAAACATAACCCGATTCGATTACAGATTGTTTTAATTTCATTGTAAATAACAAATCATTTAGTACGATTTTCGATGAAATAATCCTACAAACCGATGATTTAAAGACACAATAAGATTTTTATATGAATATCTTGCATAAAGCTAAGTAATACGTATTTATTTGATGTCGGTTTAATAATTTCAGCTTAAAGCATTATCAGATTGATGCCTGATGAAAGCCTGTAAACTTCGTTGCATTTGCCAGCGAATCAACCAACGAAAAGCAAGTGACCAACCTATCAAATATCCAACAAAACCAAACGCTTGTTGTGACCATTTCCAAAGGTTATACTCGTCTTTATGATAAATGATTTTGCCATCTTGAAAATGAAAAGTTGCGGTAATTTCATTTGTTATCTTTCGTTTGCCGAAATAATAGGTTATCGTTCCATTTGCTTGGCCACTCGTAGCTGAAGTTTGAATATTAGAAAAGGTGATAACAGCTTTTTCGCCAACATTTTTGATTAAAAACCGCCAAACGGCTTTGGCTTTTTCCTGTTGTTGTTTCCCAAAACTGACATCATCATAAACCACATTTTTATGATAACAATCCAACATCGCGTCGAGGTCTTTTTTGGCGAAAGCCGTGAAGAAGGTGAGGAGGAGTTGATAGTTGGAAGTATTCATTGATCACAAAGATTTTGTAGCATCGGAATGGTTCTGAGAAATTCCGTCATGCTGATATAAATCGGAATGACGGAATTTCACGTAGTATTTTAGATCGTAAAAAGTAAGGTTTAGTAAAAAATCATAACCTATTTAGGTTTCAAATTTGGGTCTAAAGCATAGGCTTTTTCAAAGTTTAAATTAGCCGTTGCAGCGTCACCCAACGCCTGATATGCAAACCCTAAATTCAAATAACCCT
>Ga0075467_10001472_pt1 | contig 19430 bp, 18 predicted proteins | sample DEB08_DNA_9_FD_75067 | JGI IMG/M metagenome (GOLD analysis project Ga0075467, IMG submission 75067) | Aqueous microbial communities from the Delaware River and Bay under freshwater to marine salinity gradient to study organic matter... | ecosystem: Environmental > Aquatic > Marine > Coastal ... | reverse complement strand
ATGCTTCCGTATCCCAGCCGATCACCATCTTGAACGACACTTCGGGTGAGGCCTTCGCCGATCTGGGCAATGCCGGCTACGTTTGCGTCACCGTTCTGTTCCAGTTGGACTTCGTTTCCGCTGCCAAACTGCGTTATCGTCGCAGCATTCCGGCCGGACTGAATTGTCGCCTGCATATTGCCAATGCCGATCTGTCGAACATCAATCCGATTTTGCGCACTGGCAGCGGATGCAACAGCGACAACCGCGCACGTCATCAACAATATCTTCATCATACAATCTCCTGCTTGAGTGAGTTGGTCGGCACAACGGACCGTCATTCAGGAAGAACACCAATCTGGTTGGGCCTATTGAACGTGACGTGCTGGTGCCGGCCTTTTGGCAAGGTCGGCACCAGCCGGTTCGTCGCGCGTATCGGGGCAGCAACACCCGCGACGAATGGGGGACGGATCAAGGCAAATCGATCGCATCAGTTATGGGGGTTCACCGCATCGGATTGCACAGTGACCGAGACGTTACCGACACCCAGCTGACCGGTCACAGCCTGATGGCCAACGCCAGCTTGAAGTGTCTCAGACAGGTTGAAGTGGCCTGCCTGTGCGGTCAGAGATCCGTTGCCAATACCCAGCTGGGCAGTGCCCGCCACGTTCCCCGATCCATACTGGTCGGTGATGCTGCCGTTGAACGCACCAACCTGACCGGTGAACGAGAAGTTGGAGCCGGACTGGTTCGTCAACTGACCATTGCCCAGACCCAGCTGTTCAACAATCGAAAGGTTCTGGGCGAAAGCCGCACCAGAAACGAGGGACATGACAACTGCGAGGGAGGTGATTGTCTTTTTCATGTTAGTCTCCAGGTTTAAGATTTCGTTTGCCGCCGGGGCGATGGTTTCACCGTCCGACAATCAAACATTACGTTCCGGAGCCGCTGCGATCATTCTGGAAAATATCTCTAAAATTACAATTTTGACCGCGCAATACTTCATATGTTGCGCACTGTTTATATTTGCCGACATATTGTTACGCTGGTTGGGAATTTGACCTGAAGCACCGATAGATGGAACATTTGCATCCCGAGGCCGCAGGATGGTTAGGTCATGTCGCGTGCTGACGCCCATATCGGGCCGGCACCTATGGTTTTGGTATAAACGTTCGGGATTTTGGGCGAATGCGACCGGAACGGGTCGGCCACGACCAATCTGGCGCGGCATGCCTGCGCAATGCATCTGTGCGCGAACCGCAGGGTGGCCTAGCACAGCTCCGTCTGGAGGCACAATGCGATCCAGCGCTTGTATAACCGGGAAGTCCCGCACCACGGAATTGTCTTCCGAAAGGCAGGGATCGGGCGGCGCGATGCACGATGGCAGCCCCGCCCGAGGTCGTCTTAGGCCGCGACGAAGTCCTTGTCGGCCAGCGATGCGGCAAAGCCGTCAAGTGCTTCACTTACCGGCGCCCAATTCGGCAACGCCTTCATACGTCCAAGCCATGCGGCAACATTGGGATACGCCGAGAAGTCATAGCGGATCATGTCACCAAGTGCGACGACCGAGCCCGCGAAATAGTCAGCGATGGTGATCTCACCACCGGCAAGCCATGCCTGATCATTGCCCAACCAATAGTCGTTCATCACCTGAAGCCAAAATTTGCTCTTGTCGCTGCCCCATTGCACGGTGACCTGCTGGCCCTCGGCCGAGGGGCGTTCATGGTGCGGGAACAACTGCGGGTAGCAAAGATTATAGCCCCAATCCCGGTAGAAGTTGGTGTTGACCCAATCCATGACCTCATTGACCCGCGCGCGGGCCTTCAAGTCCTTGGGGTATTCCGGCAGGTCGTACTTGTCGGCAAGGTATTTCAGGATCGCCGAGCTTTCCGTCAGCTTCATATCGCCGTCTTCCAGCACCGGAACCAAACGGCTTGGGTTGAAGCTGGCAAACGGTTCCTGGTGGTGGGCGCCGACCATCAGGTCAACCAACACCTCTTCGGCGGCGATCCCTTTTTCGGCCAGAAGCAAACGCACCGGACGGCTGGTGATCGATGCAGGATGCATGTGGAGTTTCATTCTTGAAGTTCCTTCTTGAGATGTGGGTTAGTAGGGATTGCGGGCGGACCGATCGGCCGACAACGATTGCTGCGAACGCGCGACAAGCAGTTCGATGGCATCGGCCAGATGTTCCTCTTGGATATTGTAATCGCCCCGCGCGACGCGGATGCGGTGCGCCTCGATCATGACGTCCGCGTGGCGGCAGCCTTCAGGGGGCTCGAAGCGATACGAGGCCAGTTCGATCAGCAGGCCGAGCGGATCCTCGAAATAGATCGAGTCCATGAAGCCGCGATCCTTGGGGCCGGAATGCTTGATCCCGCGCGCATCAAGGCGCTTTTCGACCTGCCGGAATGTTGCCTGACTGACGTTGAGCGCAAGGTGATGCACCGCGCCCTGCTCGGTCGAGGTTCGGGTCGGGTCGGGTTTACGGTCCTCGTTGGTGAAAACCGTGATCAGCCGCCCGTCGCCCGGATCAAAGTAGATGTGACCTTCGCGCGGGTTGTCGAGATTGGGCTGATCGAAGATGAACGGCATCCCCAGAAGTCCCTCCCAGAAATCGATAGAGGTCTGCCGGTCCGCGCCGATGATGGTGATGTGGTGCACACCTTGCGTCTGGATCTTCTTCATAGCGTTGTCTTCAGTCATGTCATTTTTCCTCGGTTTACTGCTTTTCAGCGGGCGTCGGACCAATCGACGAGTTTGGATTTATAGTCGGTGCGCGGCAGGGTTCCCCATGCCACCAATTGAATGTCGGTGGTAACGACAAGCTTGTCGCGGATCCGCTGACGGATCTTGTCGGCAAGGCCGTCATCTGGCGCGACGCCTTCGGCCAATTCGACCAGCACCGGCAACGGCGGGGCCTGCTTGACGCCCTTTTTCGTGGGGCGGATCAAGATGACGCCGCTGAGCATGTCACCAAAGCCGCCAACGATCTCGCGGACTGCAGTAGGGAACAGGTTCACGCCGCGCACGATCAGCATGTCGTCGGTTCGCCCGATGCAGCGGATCCGTGGCGATGTGCGGCCACACGCACAGGGCGACGCGCTGACACGGACCCTGTCGCGTGACCTGAACCGCAGCAAGGGCGCGGCCCGGTGAGACAGATGCGTGTAGACCAGCTCGCCCTCGGCACCATCCTCAATCACGATGGGTGTTCCGTTGGCGGGATCGATCAATTCGAAATGCACAAGGCCCCGGCCCGAGAAATGCATGCCGTCTTGCTCGGTGCACTCGCCCCACAACGATACCGATATATCGCCGATGCCCATGGCCTCGGTGACCTTTGCGCCCCAAGCGTCTTCCAGCCGCGCCCGCAACGCGGGTTCACCGCCACCCGGTTCGCCGGCAACAAGGATTTTTTCCACTGTGGAGGCGGCGGTATCGATGCCACGCGCCACAGCCCATTCCGCCAGATGCAGCGCATAGGATGGCGTGCAGCCCAGAACTGTCGGCTTGAGAAACTGCACCGCAGACATCAAGCGTTCGGTGTTTCCGGCACCGACCGGGATGTGACAAACGCCAAGACGCGCAAACGCATCAAGGGTCACGCCCGCCACGAAGGGCCCGGCGTTGTAGGTTGTGACCATGCGTTCCCCGGCCACCATGCCGGATGCGCCGTAGGACCGCTGCGAAATCTCGACCCAATTTTCTAGGTCCGACTGCGTCAGCGGGATGTAGCTGGGCGTGCCGGTGGTGCCGCTGGTTGAATAGACGCGCACGACGTCCGACATATCCGCCGCCATATGGGTGCCGATGGGATGGGCGTCATCGCGGGTGGCGCGCAGGTCGTCCTTTTCGGTGAATGGCAGGGCCGCGATGTCAAACAAACCGCCGACCGCTGCGGCATCGGCAAAGCCTGCCTGCTGCAGGAGGTCGCGATAGAACGCCGAATTCTGCAACAGATATGCGATCTGCGCCCTGTAGGCTGCATCGTCTTGTGTCGCCTGATGGGACCACGGAGCGGTCTCGATCTGAGGGGCGTGCATGTTCATGGCTTGGGCTCGAAGGCGATGGCGGCTTCGGCATGGTGGGCAAGAACGAAGCCGATCGGTGTCTCGTTTTCCTCGGCAAGATGGGCCAGCAGGCTGGCCGTGCGCGCCAGAATGGGAATCGCCTTCAGCACCGAGGGCGGAAAGTCCAGATCCAGCAGCACCGCCGGAATGGCCATCGACACGTTCATCGGCAGCGGTTTGGGCCACAGCCGGTTGATCGCATCCTCAACATCACGCGCAAGGCGGACATGGGGACCAGCGACGCCGCGTTCCTCGGCAAGCGCGAGGATCCGCTGTGCGCGCGGGTCTACCGGTTTGTGCAAGGGGTGGCCAAAGCCGGGAATGCGCGCGCCCGCGTCCCGCGCCTCGATCACGATATCGTCCATGCTCACGCCTTGGGCGGTCATGCGTTCGTGTGCGTCGATCAGGAACTGGCCGGCAACCTCGGTTGTTCCAAGGATGACCTTGCCGCACCCAAGTAGCCCGGCGGCAACGGCACCGTGCAGAAAGTCGGGATCGGCGGCATAGGTCATGCGGGCGACCTGATTGGTGGGAACCAAACCGTGTTCCGCGATCGAGACCAGAAGCAGATCCAGAAAAAACCGCTGATCCTCGGTTGGCTGGCGGCCCGTCGTCAGCAGAAAGAAGTAGTCCGTGAAACTGATGTGGCCCATCAGGCCGTTGACCAAGTCGTGGCCACGAACGGTAATGCTGTCGGCATCCGCCGTCGAAATCGACGTGACAGCTTTTCCCTGCTTGCCAATTTTCATCTGCATCCCCCCTTGATTGCCCCACAATATTGTCCGACAATCTAACACAACGCAAGCGCGCTTGCGCACAGCACATTGTGCAAAAAGGAACGGAGCATCTTATGAGTTCGACGGGCAAGCTTGCGAATATCGTCGAAAGGATCGAGACCAGAATAGACACGGCGCGGTTGGTTTCGGGCCAAAGGCTGATCGAGGCCGACCTGACACGGGAGTTCGGCATCAGCCGTTCGTTGCTACGTGAGGCGTTTCGCCAGTTGGCCGCCGAGGGTGCCATTGAGCTGGTCCCCAACAGGGGGGCGGTGGTGCGCCGTCTTTCAAGAAATGAGGCGCTTGAACTGTTCGAGATCAGGACCGAGCTTGAGGGAATGGCGGCACGCCGCGCCGCTGGGCGGATGCATGACCCGGCAGTCCGACATTCATTCGAAACCGCCACCCAGTGCCTTTTCAGCGAGGCGCAGACTTCCGGGGCACAGGAATACATCGCCGAGAACGAGGCATTTCACCGGGCGATTTTCATCGCCGCAGGCAACGATACGCTTTCCGACCTTGCAAGAAAGATGCGCCTGCCCCTGATCATGTCGCAATTGAGCGGAGCACTGACTGCCGGGATACTCGCCACATCGCTGGAAGAGCACCGTTCAATCACGCTTGCCATCCTCAGTGGCAACGCTGCGCAGGCCGAAGCCGCGACCCGTGAACACCTCGTCCGCGCGACGCAATTCGTATCCGGCGTCCCGGAAAGCCTGTTCAGGTCTTGCCCGGACTGACAAAAAATGGAGCCATGTATCTGAAGCCGTCATGCGGCGGTTTTGGGCTTTGAGGGAAATCAGCGCGGCGCACCAAAGACACCTTCTGCTGTCTGCAAACCATCGGTTGTCTGCACCTGGTTCACCAGATTTTTTTCATGGCCAATGGACTAAGCCCCAGCCACCTCTGCATACATATCACAAGCAATCTCACGTGAGCCGGAAAGTCGAGCCAATCTCTCAGGGCAGCGACATCCGTCACACCCCTCCAGATTGCCGTCATTTTCCGCAGGTCCGCCGAAACATGACGATCGACGTCAAGGCCGGGATCCGCCCAACATAGGTCCCCATCATAGGTCAAAGTCGCCTGTCGGCTCGATGAGAAGCCACTGATCTCGTTTGCTTGCAGGCTTATCAATTCACAAGAATTGGATCGCGCACGCTGTTGCGGCAACGGCGCGGGGGTTCAGGTTTCTTCGCATCTCCCACATAAGAAGGGGCGGATAGAGGTTCTTCAACGAAAGTGATGACTCGACCGATTTCTGAGCCCATATGTCCATCGCAATGGCCACATCACGGAGGTCTCGCCCGGCCTCGGTCAGGCGGCATTCAAGCCCATCTTTTCCAATGGCGCGGGATTTCTTTCGACAATTCCAGCCCTTTCAATGTTCTTCAACCGCCCTGACAAGAGCGATGTCGGCATCTTCGCCACCCCGCCGCGCAAGTCGTTGGACCTGCTGGATCCCGTGATCAGTTCGCGCACAGAACCCAGATCCGTCCGGTGCACAGGTCCTCTGCCGCCATGGCGAGCGGGCAAAACTGCTTGTATCCGGAATTTGGCATGTTGTTCCCATCCGGCGTCTTTGCAGCAGTCGACCGCGCGCCCTTCCCGTCCAGTTCAAAAATTGGACTCGCCGGTTCTGTTCCGTAACTTGAGAAAAACCGCACCTTCCCGGCGGCGTGATCGTACGGACAGAGCAAGTCATGCGGTGCACCGAAAAGGACGGAAATCATGAACGTCCATCTGATTGCTGAGATCAAGATCCCTGGCGACGGCTGGGTTGCCGAGTCTGCGACCGAGGTCCACAAACTGGTGGATAAAGACGGGCGGCTGATACCAGTACGACGCGGGAATATCGCCACGCTGGAAAGCCCGGGCATCGACATCGCCTTGACTGCAATTCTAGAATTTCCGTCCCGTTCGACGCTTGCTGTCTTCGCGGGAACGACCCAGTCAGGACCGCCCGATGTAGATCGGGCTTGTCCATGCCATATGCCCGTCCTCGAAGACGATCTTTGCGTAGAGCCGCGACTCTTTGATCTGGTCAAGCACTATGGCTTGCTCAAGGTCGGCCGTGTCGGGTAACGGGCCATCCGGCAGGCGCTGAAGGGTGATGCGTTTACCCAGACCGCCGCACTCCACCACATGTTCATCGCCCGGCATTTGCGACAGGTCCATCTCAAAGCCCCCCATCTGGCTTTCGATCCGCAGATGCGCGGCATCGCCGTCGCTCATCCAGAGATCAACGGCATGAACGCCGCCGGTGGTCACGTTCGACCACGTCACCGATGTCGGACCGACCTTGGGAAGCCGGTCTGGGTTCCAGAAATTGATCGGGCGCATATCGAGGATCTTGGCACCCGTGACTGTTGCGGTAACATCCCATGTCACGAGACGGCCGCGCCCCTTGTATTCCGCGCCTTCGCATTGGATGCGCACGCGACGCCCCGCGCGCCGGTCATGTTCCATCGGTTTGTGCACGTGTATTACGTCAACCCCGTCGCGCAGTTCGATCCGTTCGATACCGCAATGTCCGACCACAGACAGCGCCAACCGAGCCGAACGACCGTTCGCCGTCACGATATCCCCCATCAGGGCCTGATCGATTGGTTCATGACCGTCCGGCAAGACCCGCATTCCACCGCCAAAATCGGTCAGTTGCACATCAACAAAGGCCCGACACCCCGTGGTGGCGTAGTGCCTGCGTTGACGGAAGGCCGTGAACAGCGCGTCGCGGGTCAGTTCGGGCAGCAAATGACAGGTCAAACCGCCGTAGGAACCGAATTTGGACGCGCCGGGATAACTTGCGCCGGGGCGCCCCTTGTGGCCATCCGACCCCGCGACGATGCCGATGCGATACCCCTCGGACAGGGCGTCGGACACGATCCATTCGAAGGTGCCCCATGCGGAATGAACCTCCACCGAGGGTTCCAGCCGTGCATCATGAGCATAGCGCACATCGGCATAGCGCCCGCCCACATGGGCAACGACAAGGGCATCTTCGCTCTGAAGCCTGTCGAACAACGCGTGCGCGTCAAGGCAATCATCTGCGGGGTCGCTGTCATCCATCACAAGGCTGCGTTGCGCGCGATAAATCGGCCGCCCCTCATCGCGATACCAGACGTTGTGATCGCCCCCGACCGACGTGTTGCCCGACCATTCGTAACCAGGCACGGCCAGAAACCGCCCCGGCTCGTCAAAGTCCCGGGTCAGGTCGTTCAGGTCGCGCCAGAAACTGTCGGTGATCTGAAAATCATTCCCCTGATGGCCGCAAATGTCCACCAGCCCCTGGTCGCGGGCAAAGGCGAAATAATCACGGGCCGAATTGGTGCCGACGGTTTCCTCGCTCTGGCCATGCATGTCGGACCAGTAATGGCCGAACGCTCCGCCAGCACCGCAGACCAGCGCGTTTGAGCGCGCGACCTCTTGACCGGCATCGTCAAGAACCGCGACCCTGAGCAGCCCCGGATCATCAACACGCAAACCATCCAGGCGCACCACCCCACCGGACCCAGCCATGTCGATCGTCTCGGGCAGGCCTGCCACGGGCCTTGACGGGCGCAACCGGAATATGGCCGGGTCGCGCCCTGTAGGGTTGCCCCACCGATCCTCGACCTTCACGCCAAGGCTGAAGCTGTCATTGACCGCGCGCAGCGTGGGCAAGATTGCGCGGACCACGGCGGGCGGCCCGGCGACAAGCGTCATCACCGGCTGGCGGTCTTGCGGCAGCGCAACGTAGTCGTAGGTCGCGAATGCATCGACATGAACGCGGAATTCAAAGCTGTGTTCCACGAAAGTCTGGGCCCGAAATCCCGGGCCACCCCCGCTTTTGTCGCCAAATCGCACGGTCAGCGTATCGCCCTTGGCAAGGAACCGGTTGCATTGAACATACAGCGTGTGATGCCAGGGACGGATGTTGCGATTGCTTTCGAACCACGCCTTGAGCCCGGCACCGTTAGATGCCGCGATTCTGACGTATCCGGCCGCTGTCGGATCAGTCAGCTGAAACCGCGTCTGGTCGGTGGCCGAGCGAAATGCGATCTTGATACTTCCACTGTCATCGATGCCGAAATGCCCAGCCGTATAGAGCAGCGTGACGCTGGCCCAGTCGCCACATGTCACCGGCCCGGTCACGTTGATCTGCGCCTCACCCATCAGGTCGGGGCGGAAAGTATTATGTGGCATGAAGGCTCCGTCGCATTGGATGGTATCGGATCAGGTCGGATTTCCGTCGGCAATCACGGGCAGCGTGAGCCGCGACGGATGGCCCTGATCGTGAAACAAGGTCTGACGCGCCACCCGCAAGACGTCATCGGACCAGAAATCCAGTCCGGTGTTGTGGTTGCGGTCGAAATTCGGGAAATCGCTGCTGGAAATATCCAGCCGGATGATGTGGCCCTGCCCGAACACGATCGCGGTCGGGTTCAGGGCGATTTCGATCTGATAGGCACGCCCGGGTTCGAGCGGGGGGGCATCGGCGTCAAATCCGTCGCGGTAACGACAGCGCACGATGCCGTAGGTCACGTTCACCGCCGTGCCGTCGGGCCGCACGTCCACCAGCTTGGCCGTAAAGTCGGTGTCAGGTGCGTCACTGCCCACCCAAAGCGTCACCGAAACCGGCCCGATCACGCGTAGCGGCCGATCAAGCGCAGCAGTCTGATACACAAGGATATCTTGACGGTCGTCATGGGGGGCCTGAAGGCGCGGCTCCATCTGGATGTTGCGGCCCATCAGGCTCATCACTGGGTCGCGCGGGTCATAGCTGTAATGATCGGCGGGTTCGTCTTGCGGCGGCAAAAGATCCAGCCGACCATCGCCCGCAACCGAATTCGCCGCGCCCGCGCTGTGCAGAAAGAAGTCAGTATCGTCCGCCCGCGACAGCGGCCATTCCTGTTCGCTGTGCCAACGGTTCTCGCCCATCACGAAAAGGCGCACCGGTGCCGTCTGTTCGGCAACGCGGCCTTTGAGTTGAAGGTCGCACCAGTCCAGCAACAGTTCTTCGTAAAGTGCCGCCGCCTCGGGCCCGAAATCCATCGGACCAAGTTCGCGGCCCAGCGATGCCATGCCATGCCCCCAGGGGCCGACGATCAGCCTGTGCTGTCCGCGTAAATGGTCCGGACCGCCCTGCTCCATCCCCTCATATTGTTCGATCGCGCCGATGATCCGGTCATACCAGCCGGTAAGCGTGCAGGTTGGAACCTCGACATCGGGGTGGATGTCATCAAAACCCCAGGTTTCGACTGTCTGTTTCTGCATGTAGTCCCTGAGCTGCCCCGTAAGCCCCGGAAAGGCGCTGTCAGGAATATTGCCCAGCGGCAGATACCAGGCCCATTTGAAGCGCTCCACATCGTACCAGCGGGTGTCGATTTCTTCTCTGGCCAGGGCTGCCCCGCCGGCCCGCCGACGCATGTCTGCGGCCTGCTGATACATCCAGTGGAGCCGCCGGCCGGTTTCGAAAATACCACGGGTGTTATTCAGTATCCGTGCGGCCATCCCACTACCGAACAGCGCTTTCAGGCTGGGTGGCCGCGCGCCAGCTGCGACCCACGATGACCATGAGGAATAGGAATGCCCCCAGACGCAGACCTGACCGTCCGACTGCGGCAGCGCTGCCGCCCATTCGACCGCGTCATACCCGTCTTCGGCATCACACGTGTCCTGCCGGCCATTGCGCGCCAGATGATAGACACCCTCTGACGCATGGGTGCCGCGGATGTCTTGCAGAACACATACATAGCCGTGACTGGCCATGAACGCCGCCACCCGACGGTAGATCGCGCGGGACTTGTCATAGGGGGTGCGGGAAACAAGAACCGGGTAACGACCGGCCTTGACCGGGCGGAAGACGTCAGAGCGCAGGATCGTTCCATCGCGCGCCGTCATCTCGACGTTTTCCTCAAGGATATGCGTCTTGACCATGTCGTCCTCTAGCAAATGATGCGCCGGGCGGGGCCGCAGTTTCGGCTCTGCCCGGCTGCCTTGATGCGGGCCTATTCCCAGCGGGCGCGGTAGAAATGGGGCATGCCGACGCTGTCGATGGGAACCGTCAATCCGCGGGTCACGGCGAAGTTCGTGTTGTCCGAGAACAGAGGCAGCGCGTAGGCCTGCTCGGCGATGCGACGCAGCGCCATATGATCGAAGTCACGCCGGGTTGCTTCGTCGTTGGACGCATTGGCCATCTGCATCCATTCGGCCACCTGATCATCGCGGGCAAGGTCACGTGCGGTGAGACCAAAGAAGGTCGGCACGAAATTCCCCACATCACTCAGCTGTGAACCGATGGAGCCATAGACAAGAGGCAGTTCGCCCGCTTCCCACTGCTCGCGCAGCGGCGCAAGATTGGAGTAGTTCAGTTCAAGATCTATCCCGACCTCGGCCAGAAAACCCATGACCGCCTCAACAACGGGTCGGTCGCGCCAAGCCGAAATCGTGGTGGAAAACCCATCAGGATAACCGGCCTCGGCCAACAGCGCGCGCGCAAGGTCCGGGTCGTATGCATATGTCACCACGTCGGCGGGGCAGCCGAAATCCTGCGGGTAGCAAAACGCGTCAAGCGGTTGTGCGCCGCCTTGAACCAATGCGGTCACAATCGCCTGACGGTCGATGGCGTGGGATACCGCCTGACGCACGCGGATGTCGGTGAAGGGCGAGTCCGTCCCGGTGCGACCAGCCGCATCCATGACCATGTACATCATCCGTGACGTCGCCACGCCACCGACTTCGATATCGGGATCCCGGCTAAGGTTATCCACCTGATCGCTGCCAAAGGCATAAATCCAGTCGATCCCGCCACTGATCAATTCTGCCAGCTGCGTGCTTGGTTCGGGGATAATCCGCACGATCAGGTTTTCAACCTGCGCCTGGCCTTTCGGGCTTTCGGCATAGTGGTTTTCGAACCGCTGCAGGACATATTCGCGCCCCGGTTCGGCCGAGACCACCCGGTATGGGCCAGTGCCCACCGGGTTGAGGTTCATCGCCGCCTGCCCGTCGGTGTCATAGGTGCCAGCTGGATAGATCGGGAACACGCTCAGAAACCGTAGCGCAAGCGCGGTCGGACCCGTCATGTGGATACGGACACGATACGTGTCCACGCGCTCGACATCCTCGATGAAACGGGGCGAGGTGATTGTGCGGACCGCGTTGTCGGGGTTACGGATCCAGTTCAGGGTATAGACCACATCATCGGCCGTCAGTTCCCGCCCATCGTGGAATTGGACACCACGGCGCAGATCAATCTCGAGGGTCGTGTCATCAACAAAGGTGACCCCTTCAGCAAGCGCCAGAACCAGTTCGCTGGTCTCTGGTTCGACATAGAACAGCGCGTCCCAGATATGGCGGCTCATCACCGTGACCGAACCGGCTGTATCGTAGTAATTGTCGAGATTGGCGATCTCGATCTGGAAGGCTGCGCGCATCGTATTGTCGGCGGCATCGGCGTACGCCGTCGTCGTGGTCAGCAGGCCTGCCACGGCCAGTGCGACACCAAAGTCGCGGGATCGAGAAAACAGGGTCATCACGCACTCCATGAGATAGGGGTATGGCCTGACGGTAGGGACTTGCATCAATTGACAAAATCAGAATTATTCGATTGATCATCCTGTTTTATCGAAGTGTGCAGCGACGAATTTCGTATGATCCTTGGGATTTCGGCGTTTTGGGATTGCCGCGTCTTATCGGCCAAGAGCAGGGAAAGAATATGAATCTCAAGTCTTTGCAGGTTTTTGTTAAGGTTATAGAAGAAGGTACCTTGGCCCGCGCTTCGGAGAAAATGAATCTGTCGCAGTCCGCAGCCAGTCGATTGATCCAGATACTGGAGGAGGAATTTCAGACCAAACTGTTCCTGCGCGACAAGAAACGCCTGATCCCCACCCCCGAGGGCGACCTGTTCTATCCCACGGCGGTCCGCATCCTGTCCTCGATCAAGGCCATACCGGGGCTCTTGTCGAAGGCGCGCACCGAAACCGGCGCGCCATTGCGCATCCTTTGCCACCCCCGGCTGATCAGCGGGCTGATCGTTCCGGCGATGATCCGTTTTGCCGAGCGGGAGCCGCGCGCGCGGCTCAAACTCGAGGTGTATCCGCGGCGCTATCTCGGACAGCACATCCTCGAGGATAGTTATGACATCGGGATCTGCAACCTGCCCCTTCCGGTCCGCAATATCGATGTGGAGGTAATCTCCAATTCGCCGGTCAGAGTGCTTTTGCCCAAGGAACACCCGCTGGCCAGCGCTGCATCGCTAGGTCCCGAAGATCTGGCCGACGTATGCTACATCGCCCTTGATGAAACGACGCTTCTGCGGCAATTGACCGATCTGGAGGTGATCCGCGCAGGCCTGATGCTTCCGATTGGCCACGAAGTCTCAAGCACTTCGGCGGCGGTCGGTTTGGTCAAGGCCGGTCTTGGCTTCACACTCATCGACCGTGGCATGGTCGAACGCGACCTTGCGGGCGACCTAATCCAGATCGCATGGCGACCGCACACCACGATGCGCATCGGGTGCTTTCGATCAAGGCGCCCCGATCCGCACCCCTTGACCGCAGTATTCCGCGATTGCCTGTTGGAATCCGGGCAACGCGCCTGAGGGGTTTCAGGGGGCAACGTCCAGCAGGTGACATTCGACCGTGCCCTTGCTGTCGTGCGTCACCGGCGGCGCGATACGCTGGCATCTGTCCAGCGCGCGCGCGCAACGCGGATGAAAGGCGCACCCCGAAGGAGGCGACAGCGCGTTGGGAAACGACACACCCAGATCAATCGTAGGGATGCCCAGATCAGGATCGGGCGTGATCACGGATGACAGCAGCGCATCCGTGTAGGGATGGCGCGGCTGCGAAAACAGGGCGGTCCCGGGCGCCTTTTCCACGATCCGCCCCAGATACATCACCGCGACCTCTGTGGCCATGTGTTCGATCACGCCAAGGTTGTGGCTGATCAGGACGTAGGTCAGGTTCAGTTCCCGACGCAGATCGGTCAACAGGTTCAATATCTGCGACTGCACAGACACATCCAGCGCCGATGTCGGTTCGTCACAGATGACGATCTCGGGCTTCAGGATCAAAGCCCGCGCAATTGCGACACGCTGCCGTTGACCGCCCGACAGCTGGTTGGGATAGCTGTCGAAAAACCGCGCAGGAAGGCCGACCATATCCATCATCCGAAGTGTCTCTTCCCGGATTGAGGCCGCACCGCCCTGTCGATGCACGCGCAGCGGGAGGGACACGATGCTGCCGATCGTCTTGCGCGGGTTGAGCGAGGAATAGGGATCCTGAAATACCGCCTGAATGTGGCGCGAGCGCTCTGCCAGAGGGCTCTTGGATATCGATTGGCCCCGATACAGGATTTCGCCCTCGGTCGGTGGCAGGACACCCATCAACATGCGTGCCAGCGTGGTCTTGCCACAGCCAGATTCTCCCACCAGCGCCAGAACATCGCCGCGGTGAACCGACAAGTTCACGCCGCGCACGGCCTGAAGCTGCAGGGTCGGGCCAAACAGGCCTGACTTGACGGCAAAGCTGCGCGTGACATCGCGCAGTTCAAGCAAGGGTTCGGTCCCCCCGTTTGCGTTCGCGTGCTGGTTCATGCCGCGCTCCACAGTGCATCAGGCGTAAAAAGGCACCGGACCTGCCGCCCATCAGCACGCACGGTCAGGGCGGGAATTTCCCCACGACAGCCCACCGCCGCATGCGGACAACGGCCGGCAAACCCGCATCCGGACAGCTGACCGACCAAGGACGGGACCGTCCCCGGTATCGTGCCCAGATGCGCACCGGGCCTCGTTTTCCCAGGTGCGGGAACGCACTCCAGAAGGCCGCGCGTGTAGGGGTGCTGCGGGTCCCGCAAGATTTCGCGCGTGCGGCCCATCTCGACGATCTGGCCCGCGTACATAACGGCGACCCGGTCTGCGATGCGCGACACCACGCCAAGGTCATGGGTAATGAAAATCATCGTGATCCCAAGCTCCCGCTGCAAACCGGCAAGCAAGTGCAGGATCTGTGCCTGTATCGTGACATCAAGCGCAGTGGTCGGTTCATCCGCGATGATCAGTTTTGGGGAACACATCAGCATCATGGCAATCATGACGCGCTGGCGGAGACCGCCCGACAGTTGATGCGGATACTGGTCAAGTCGCCCTGCCGTCGGCGGAATACCGACCCGATCCAGCCAGTCGCGTGCCAGTGTCAGCGCCGGACGTCGGCCCATCCGCAGATGCCGGATCAGCATCTCGGACATCTGATTGCCAACGGTGTAGCAAGGGTTGAGCGAGGTCATCGGCTCTTGAAATATCATCGCCATCTCACGGCCCATGAGGTCCGCCATCTCGCGGCGGTTCAGCGACAGAAGATCATGGTTGCCGACCCGCAGTCGCCGCGCCGAGCGATGCGCATTGGACGGCAGCAATCCCATCAGCCCAAGCGCGGTCATGGATTTCCCCGACCCGGATTCACCCACGATGCACAACGTTTCGCCAAGGGCGATATCAAAGCTGGAATCGCGCACCGCATGCAAGCGTCCGCCGGGAACCTCAAGGTCGATATCAAGGCCAGAGACTGAAACAAAAGGGGCGTCGGCCATCCCTCAATTCCTTCCTTGTGGCGCGGTGACATCGCGCAGCCCATCGCCCAGCAGATTGATCGAAAGCACCAGCGCAAACAGTGCCGCGCCCGGGATCATCACCAGCCAAGGATCAAAAAAGATGTGTGTGCGACCTTCGGCGATCATGATCCCCCAAGACGGTAGCGGCGGCTTCACACCGACCCCCAGAAAGGACAGGGCCGCCTCGATGACGATGGCCGAGGCCATGGTCAAAGTCAGCACCACGATGATCTGGTTCATCAGATTGGGCATGACCTCGGTCAACAGAATCCGCGCCCGCGAACAGCCGATCATCCGCGCGGCGGTAATGTAATCCATATCTCGTATCTGCAAGGTCACGGCCCGCGCGACGATCGCGAACTGGTGCCACAGCAGAAAGCCCAGAACCAGAACCACCACCGTCAGCGACCCGCCCACCAGTTGGACCACCGCCAGCGCAACAAGGATCGTCGGGATGCTGAGCTTTACGGTCACCAAGAAGGTGATGGCCGTGTCCACCCGCCCCCCAAAATAGCCCGCGACAACCCCCAGCGTAGTGCCCAGAACGCCGGAAATGGCAGCCGTGCATGCGCCGATGATCAGCGAAATACGCGCGCCATGCATCAGGCGGCTCAGATAATCGCGGCCAAGATGATCAGTGCCCAACGGATGCTGCCAAGATCCGCCATCCAGCCAGACAGGCGGTTGCAGCCGACTTATCAGCGACTGCGCATAGGGATCATAAGGCGCGATCAACGGCGCAAGAACCGCAACAATAACCATCACGGCAACGATGCCACCTCCGAACAAGATGCCTTTGTGGCGCAATATCTTGCCCCAAAGCACAGCGCCCGGCGTCGGGATAGTGGGTTCGGTCGTGGCCTCGGCATCTTGCATGTCACGACACCCTGATACGCGGATCTAGATAGGCATTGATAACATCGGACAGCGCAGAGAACCCGATGAAAAACAAAGAGAATATAAGGATCACCGCCTGCATCGTCGGAATGTCCGAGCGCTGGATTGACTCATAGGCCAGCATCCCGATCCCGTGCAGCGCAAAGACCGCCTCGACCACGATCGAGCCGCCAAACATGTTAGCCGCCTGTATCGCGGCGACCGCAACCACGGGCACTATGGCGTTGCGCAACGCATGCTTGAAAAATACCTGCCGGGGCTGCAGACCCTTGGCCCACGCCGTCCGGATATAGTCTGACGACAGTACATCCAGCATGCCGGTGCGTGTCAGGCGCATGATTGGGGGTATCGCATTGGTCCCCAGCACGATGGTGGGCAAGATGAACGACGAGAACCCCTCGGTCCCCGAGACCGGAAAGATCGGGAACTGGACGGCCAGCAGGATGATCAGCATCAAGCTGAACCAGAAATTCGGGATCGCCTGCCCGAAAACCGCAACCGACAACGACACGCGGTCGATCAAGGTATTGGGATAAATCGCCGCCACCACCCCAAGCGGGACCCCGATGATAACGGCAAAAGCTGTAGCAAGCGCACCAAGCGTTACGGTGACTGGCATGCGGTCCATGATAAGGTCGCTGACCGGAAGACCAAAATAAGGGCTTACGCCAAAGTCACCCTGCAAGACGCTTTGCAGCCAGTCGAGGTAACGGACATGCGCGGGCCGATCAAAACCCATGGCAACTCGCAATGCCTGAATGTCTTGGTCCGTCGCATCTTCGCCCGCCATGGCAAGAGCCGGGTCGATGGTGATATTGAGCAAGGCAAAAGTCAGCATCGAGACGCAAAGCGCCACCAAGAGAGCCAAGCCCGCGCGTCGTAAAAGAAATCTCAGCATACCGCCTGATCTCACCTTGCTGTTCGGTGGCAGCTTCCAAAGGAATGCGGCCACCCGGCCCCTTTTGTCCGCGTCAAACGCCGACAATGCAATTTGTCGCCCTTCCCGATAATAAAGAAAATCAGAATTATCGGGTCATAGGTTCGAATATTTCGAAATGTTTTGCGCGTGTCCGCATGGAGAAGAGCCGGACCCGCGCAACAAGCCCGCCTGGGGCCTGGTGGTCCACTGGGAGAGAGCTGTCAGATCGGGATTTCGCTTGAGTACTTGATCCGTTGCATCGGGATTTCGGTCTTCACGCTTTGAACGCCCGGCAGAGAGTTCAGATAATCGATCTGAAAGCGGCGGTAGGCGGCGATGTCTGCGGCCAGAACCCGAAGAAGAAAGTCGCAATCGCCCGCCATCAGGTGGCATTCAACGACATTCGGCAGACGCTGCACATCCTTTGTGAACCGCTCAACGGTCGCCTCGTCCTGTCCGGTCAGCCACACGCGGGTGAAGAAAGTCATGCCAAGTCCCAAGGTATCGGGGTTGAGGATGGCCACATATCGTCCGATGACACCGGCGGCCTCCAGATTCCGGATGCGCCGCAGGCAGGGTGTTTGCGAAAGCCCGACCTGCTCGGCGAGCTCACCAATTGTTTGTTTGCAGTTTTTTTGAAGCGCACGAAGCAGCTTGCGGTCGATCTCGTCAAGAACGTGTTGCACGGCCCGACCTCCGCTGGATGTCAAAAATCACTAACGTAATAGCAGATCTTGGATAGTCACGCTAAGAAATAAACAACATAAGGCTCATTTTGGTAAAATATGCTTAAAGAATAGCGCCATACTTCCATTAATCACGCAACGGAGAGGCATCGTCATGCAACACGTCGGATTTATCGGGTTGGGCACCATGGGGTTGCCGATGGCGCGCAACCTGTCGCAAGGCGGGGTTGCCTTGCACGTTTGGAACCGGACCCCGAGGGCGGCGGCGGCGTTCCCTGACGGGTGCAAGGTTTATTTCGCCGCGACGGCGCGGGAGGTTCTGCGCGGGTCGCAGACATCCATTCTTATGCTGTTGAATCAAGACGCCGTTGATGAGGTGCTCGAGCGTAACACGCCCGCCTTCCCCGACAATGTGCACGGCAAGACGATCATTGGCATGGGGTCGGTCGATCCCAGCTATTCGGTCGCACTGGCGGCAGATGTTGCCGCCGTCGGCGGAGCCTATCTCGAAGCGCCCGTTTCGGGGTCGCGCGTGCCGGCCGAACGCGGTCAGCTTGTCTGTCTGCTGGGCGGTGATCGCGCAGTCGCCGATGCGGCGGAAACTCTCTTGCGTCCGATGTGCAAGGAACAGATTTTCTGCGGTGATTCCGGTGATGCCCTCCGCATGAAACTTGCGATAAATCTTTATCTTTGTTCCAGCCTCGTCGCCTTGGCCGAGGCTACCAATTTTGCACGGAAAGCCAACTTGCCACTGGATAAGTTCAAGAAAGCCGTCGCAGCTGGCCCACTCAGCAGTGATTTCGTTGCCATCAAGCTGCCCAAGATGATCGGGAGGGATTTTGCGTTGCAGGCCGGTGTCGCAGATGCCCATACCAGCACCTGCCTCATCCGAACGGAAGCGGCGCGACTCCACGCGGCAACCCCGCAACTCGACATCAGTTCCGCGCTCTACGAAAGGGCCGTGGCCGCCCTTGGCCCAGGGGCGGATATGTCGAGCGTGGTCACGGTTCTGGAGTAACGGCGGCAAGAAACGGAGCCGTTATCCATCGGGGTGGTTTGGGGCAAGGCGTCATTTCCTTGAGGCCATTTTTCGAGATATCACGGCAAGGTAGTGTATCTCGAAGCTGGCTTTGAGGTCACCAACCGGGACGGGTTTCATCACCCGATGAAGCTATGGAACCGCCCTGCCCGGCTCAAGTTGGGTGCTTTCGGCAGAACCCCTGTCAGATACGCCACCGTCCAACGGAAACATGGGGCGGGGCACCTTCAAGTAAGGCAACCGGTCGTATTGAGTGGTGCAAAGCGCGCCCGTATCGCAAACGACGATACGGCCAGCGATCGGCGTGAAAGCGGCCCGGAAATGCTGCATGGATTTCAGCGCCACCACGGCCTTGGCCGCCGGGTCGATTCCGAATGTGCGAAATTGTTGAAGATCCAGCATTTGGTGGGCGATCGAAACGATCAGGATATCAACGCCCGCCACCCGCAGGACAACGGTTGCGCCAAAGTT
>Ga0075467_10001471_pt1 | contig 19453 bp, 22 predicted proteins | sample DEB08_DNA_9_FD_75067 | JGI IMG/M metagenome (GOLD analysis project Ga0075467, IMG submission 75067) | Aqueous microbial communities from the Delaware River and Bay under freshwater to marine salinity gradient to study organic matter... | ecosystem: Environmental > Aquatic > Marine > Coastal ... | reverse complement strand
AGTCACTGTGGCCCTTATAAACTGGGCTACACACGTGCTACAATGAAAATTACAAAAAGATACGAAAATGTGAGTTTAAGTTAATCTTTAAAAATTTTTTTAGTTCGGATTGTAAGCTGCAACTCGCTTACATGAAGTTGGAATCACTAGTAATCGCAAATCAGAATGTTGCGGTGAATTTGTACTCTGGCCTTGTACACACCGCCCGTCACATGCAGGGAATTTATTTTACTTGAAAATTTTTATAATTAAAAAGTTTTTGAATTTTTATTCTTTTTTAGTTTTAAACTAACTTTTTTAATTTTAAATATTTATTGAGAAGTAAGTAACTTGTATGAAGTCGTAACAAGGTAGTCGTACGGGAACGTGCGGCTGGATAATATAATGTTTTTTATCAAATTAATTTTAAACATAATTCACGTTAAATTTAAGCGGAATAGTTCAGTTGGTTAGAATGTTGGAATCATAATCCAAATGTCGGGAGTTCAAGTCTCTCTTCCGTTAGATAACTAATAACAAATAATTTTACGTTAAACTATCGGTTATTAGTTATTGGCTAAAAGTTTTTATTTTTCTAAAGTTATAAAAAGCAATAAATGAATGCCTATAACATCAAAAATTAAACGGACGTTAGTTCAACGAAATTTTATAACGAGTATTTTATATGCTGAGAGTTATAAGTCTCCGTAAATAGTAAACTAATCTTTATATAATTAAGATTTTTAATATATAACTTATCGTTTAAGAATATTATATATTATTTCAATTTTTAGTGAACTGAACCATCTAAGTAACTAAAAAAAAAATCAAACGAGACATTGTAAGTAGTGGCGAACGAACACAATATAGACTAATTATTTAATTTTTTTTTTCGAATATTTAAGCCAGAGAAGGTAACATAATAATGTAGCCCTGTATAAAAAAGTTTAAATAATTTATCAAGTAAAGCAAGATACAGTTTGTTTGAATAATGGAGTACCACCTTCAAAGTCTAAACCATTTTTGATGATTTATAGTAAAAAGTACCGTAAGGGAAAGGTGAAATAACATTTTCGAATTTGAAATATAATCTGAAATTTATTGCTGACAATCAGTTAAAGCTTTTAAAAAGTGATAGCGTTCCTTTTGCATAATGAATCAATGAGTTTATTTTAGTGGCAAGCTTAAACTAAGTCTAAGTGTAGGCAAAAAAAAAATGAGTCTAAAATTACAACAAGTCTCTAAAATAAAACCCGAAACTAAGTGAGCTAACCATGAACAGGTTGAAAATTCAAGCGGTAACGCTTATTAGAGGACCGAACCCGTGTCTGTTGAAAAATACTGGGATGATTTGTGGTTAGGGGTGAAAGGCCAATCAAACTTAGATATAGCTGGTTTTCTGCGAAATCTATTTAAGTAGAGCGTTTAAATTACATGTTTTTAAGGTAGAGCACTCAATAAACTAAGGGGACTTAACGTCTTACTGAATTTAATGAAACTCCAAATATAAAAATAAAAGAATTTAAGCAGACAGACTATGGGTGCTAAGATCCATACGTCGAGAGGGAAACAGCCCAGATTATTCGTTAAGGTCCTCAAAAGTAATTAAGTGAAAAAGAAAGTAAAAAAATTTAAACAATTGGTAGGTAGGCTTGGAAGCAGCCATCCTTTAAAGAAAGCGTAACAGCTCACGAATATAATTTTTTTGCGTCAAAAATGTATAAGGGCTTAAATTACTTTACCGAAACGGTAAATTATTTTGTTTAAAATATTGGTAGCAGAACGTTTTGTATGTCTAAAAAGGTATATGGTAATATATATTGAAGATATCAAAATTGAGAATATTGATATAAGTAACGATAAACAATGTAAAAAACATTGTCGTCTTAAGTTTAAGGTTTATAAGGTAAGGTTAATCTTCCTTATTAAAAATATTTTTTATTTTTAAATACAATCGGTCCCTAAGATAAATACGAAAGTTTTAATTAATGGGTTAATAAGTTAAAATCTTATTAAAAAATTAAAGTGACAAAATATGAATTTGATAACTATTTAATGGTTAAAATAGTTGTTTTTTAATATTTTCAAGAAATAGCTTTAATTATATATAAATACCGTACTGTAAACCGACACAGGTAAACAAATTTAGTAAATTAAGACGCTTGAGATAATTGTGTTGAAGGAACTCGGCAAAATGACTCCGTAACTTCGGGAGAAGGAGTGACAATATTTGAGTAATCTTTTATTGTTGGCACATAATCGGGGACAGCAACAGTTTAACAAAAACCTAGGTCTCTGCTAATTCGCAAGAAGACGTATAGAGACTGACGCCTGCCCAGTGCTGCAAGAATAACTTTTTAAGTATACGCTTAAAAACTAACTCCCAGTAAACGGCGGCTGTAATTGTGACGGTCCAAAGGTAGCGAAATTCCTTGGCATTTAATTGGTGTCCTGCATGAATGGCGTAATGACTGTCCCACTGTCTCCAACACAAGCTCAGTGAAATTGAAATTTCCGTGAAGATGCGGAATACTTTTGGCTAGACGGAAAGACCCCGTGCACTTTAACTGCTACTATACATTGTAATAAAGCTTTTTATGTATAGAATAAGTAGGAGTTTGTTATACTTTTACTTTATAAGTAAACTGTTTAAACATTAGTGAAATACTACTCTTAAAAATTTTTATTACTTAATATTAATTATATTTTATTGACTATTGTATAATAGGTAGTTTGACTGGGGCGGTCGCCTCCTAAAGAGTAACGGAGGCGTGCTAAAGTAAACTTAATTCGAAATTCTTCGAATTTAAAGCATAATAGTAAATGTTTGCTTGACTGTAAAATTGACAAATTGAACAGAGACGCAAGTCGGTTATAGTGATCCGGTGATTCTTTGTGGAAAGGTCATCGCTCAACGGATAAAAAGTACGCCGGGGATAACAGGCTAATCACTCTCTAGAGACCCTATCGACGGAGTGGTTTGGCACCTCGATGTTGGGTGCGACTCGTTAGTGTAAAGACGGAAATAATCCCGTTGTAAAACTGCGGTGTTTGACATCTTGATTTAAGGAAGAAAATACTGATAACTGATTTTTCAGGTGGGTAACCAAACCCACGTATCCTGCCTCATTGGATACTGATCATAGACACCACGCGTGATAACGTGGATTCCCCTACGTGTTTCATACGCTAAGACCGTATAAGCATGGAAGCAGGGCTAAAAGTTTGTAATTAGAGACATATTCCTCGAAATTACTTATGAGAATTATATAAATGAGTCTAGCGAAAGCGAATCTATGTAGTAAAGTGCCGTTACGAGGATTTCTGGGGTATGATATGAGTCCACAATGGAACCCAGGACCCTAAATATAGGGGTTAGATCAATTGACCAAGCCAGAACGTACAACAGGAAAGGCTAGAGGCTGGTGATCTCGGTGCATAGTAGAAGAGACATTTATAGTTTATGGAGAATCGGAACGAAGTAACTACGTAGAAGCTCCAACTTGTTGGTGGGATCTTACTATAAGCTTCTACGTAGAAGGATTTTGTAAGAAGCTAAGGGTACTGGTAATGCAGTACATATGCTGACGTACAAAGCTGAAGCAGATGGCTCAAATCTGTAGGGTTATTGTATAACTCTTGTTGTTAAATAATTATGAATATAAAATGGGAAAATATTGCCTGGAAAGGGATAGATCTATTTATATATGACCTGCAGTATAAAATTTTTAGTCACGCTAAGACGAACAATATAAGTTTAGTCCGATATTATCAACGGAAACTTGTCAAGTCGAAAGAAGGTAAGCTTCTAGCGATAAGATTTGTAACTCAAGATAATAGAGGTAAAACTACACTCGACTTATAATATATCTGAATAGTGAATTGATCATTGCTGCTCAGTAGGAGCCGTATGAGTGGAGACGCTCACGTACGGTTTTGGAGTAGAGGGTTGAATGGTAACTTTCGCTCGACTATAACATTATCGCATCCTGGAATTGAAAGCGATTCCAAGGGTTTAGCTGTTCGCTAATTAAGGCGGTACATGATCTGAGTTCAGAACGTCGTGAGACAGTTTGGTCCCGTGCGAAGTGCTGTATTTAAAGAGTCGTAATGAAAAAAGGCTCGTAGAAATACCTGCTTAGGATTATTAATCTTCTAAGTAGAACTGAGTTTTGAATGCAGGCTGATAACCTGCCCATCTATTAGTTGATGGAAAGCATATAAAGATCCTACTTGATAGGATTGCCCGGAGGAAGAGTGTGGCAACTTGTGAGTCCAAGCAGGGCATAAAAGCTGGTAAAGTGCCGATCTTGGGTGTGGCGCTTAGAGAAAGCAAGCTAATTAAGCCAAGAGTAGAGAACGCTCCATGATCGTCAGATCAACGTACGCTGCCTCAGCTGAAACCTATCTTTGATAGGATGGAGAACAAAGTATCCTTACGTATCGTTAACTGTTAGTAGTGGTACCCTTATTGATAAATTTTATTTATTGATGTCTATGACTACACTACGATCGAAAAATATTGATCAGATCCATTGAGGGCGCTGAGGGAGACCATCAGTAGTTAACTAATCTCGGATCCGGTATAAAGGTGCACTCTAAAGCTTAAAATCTACAGCAAAACTCGGAACTCGATAACCCGAATTTATTAGCCATAAAATACTATGGCAGGACTGCCAGAGGAGTGAATTAAAGCTCCTGAAGTTATAATTAAGAAATTCTTTATGGCTTCTCCGTCTAATTGAGGATATGTAAGTTTGGGAGGGACGATTTAAGAAGCTAATGCCCGTCCGGAATTAACTGGATTCGCTTGAAAAGGGTAGGGGTGTAATGCCCGGGATATGCAGACGTAAGTCGCAGGTGAATATTAGTATATGAATAATGGAATAAAAATAAAGGCTAATTGTGGTAGAAATACTAACAAGTATAAAAACAAAAGTTCAACGATCCCGAAAAGTTCTGAAAGCTTTGTGTGGAAAGATACTAATTGGAGAAAAATTGAACTGCGTTTAAATATTTTACAAACCAAAATCTATGTAGCTAAGCAAGATAACAATATTATAAAAGTCAGAAAACTTCAGAAATTGATATTAAATTCGTATGATTTTAAGAAACTTGCAGTACGCAAAGTCACTCAGTTAAATCGAGGAAAAAAGACTGCCGGAAGTGATGGAATTAAAAACCTGAATGAAAAACAGAGAGTATGGTTAGTTGATAATCTTCGGGTTAAAAGCAAAGCCTGTCCTGTCAGAAGGGTCATGATTCCAAAATCAAATGGCGAACTTAGACCTCTTGGTATACCTACTTTGTACGACCGAGCTCTGCAAGCTTTGTTTGTGATGGCTCTTGAGCCGGAATTCGAAGCGGTTTTTGAAGGGAATAGTTATGGCTTTCGACCCGGTCGAAGCCCGATGGATGCTATGAAGCAAATTCAACTCTGCTTGCAACAAGCGGATAGGTTTGTTTTAGACGCGGATATCTCAAAATGTTTTGATAAGATCAATCATGAAAAGTTATTAAGTTTGATTGGACATGAAGGTAAGGTGAGAAATCAAATTCGAGCCTGGTTAGAATCGGGAAATATTTTTGAAGGTACCTTTGAACGTACTGTTTCAGGGACACCACAAGGGGGTGTAATATCACCTCTGCTCAGTAACATTGCTTTAGATGGTATTGAGAATGTGATAGGCGATTGGGCTGAGAACCAACGCCTATACCGCCCGAATGGCAGACTAGTAGATAGTAAAAAGAGTAGACGTAAGTCGGTGATCTTCGTACGATATGCTGATGACTTTGTAGTCATGCATCATGATGTATTTGTGGTCGAGAAATGCAAAGAAATCATTGGCAAATTTCTAGCTGAACGTGGTCTCGAACTTAGTGAGGCGAAGACAAAAATCGTGCATACAAGGATATTTTATAAAGGAATTGCTCCCGGTTTTGAATTTCTAGGTTTTAAAGTTAAACATTTTGATACTACTAAACATAGCGCTAAGGATAATCAAGGTCGCAATATTGGATTTAGGTTACTAATTTTTCCTAGTATGAAAAGCCGAAATAAACACTTTGCTACAGTGGACAGTATATTACATCGTTATAAACACGCGAAACAATCCTGGATTGTTAGGAAACTAAACCCTATAATAATTGGCTGGACCAATTACTTTAGGTTTTCGCACTTTTTAACGACAAAGATTGCTGCTTCAATGGAGCAAACCCTGTATAACAAGCTCAAATACTGGGGAAAGAGAAACTTAAGTTCGGCCAATAAATTAACGAAGCCCTATGACAAATTCTGGCGAAAAATTGATGGCAGACGACAGTTTGCTTTTAGAGATCGTGAAGGGAAATATATTTGTATTTCACTCTATAGATCGGTCGCTAAAGGTATATCTTTAGTCAAATATGTGAAAGTTAAGGGGGCGACCTCTGTCTATAATGGTGATTTAGAACATTGGTCTAGACGAGCGATTACTCCGAGTATGAAAACTCAAACTAAGGGTGCATTGCTAAAACGACAAAACTATAAATGTTTAGCTTGTGGATCCAATTTTTTACCGACAGACATTATTGAAACTGATCATATAAAACCAATTGCAAGAGGAGGTTCTCATAAGATTACCAATTTACAACTCTTACATGCGGTTTGTCACGATAAAAAAAGATAATAAATGAAATCTATTGACTATGCAAGACGTAATAGTCTTCCTAATAACCTGAGGAGCCGTGTGCGGTGAAAGTCGCACGCACGGTTTTGGAGAGAGTTTGGCGGTTGTAAGACAGCCATTCGACTCTACCTATCTACCATAAGTAAAAGAAAATTGAAAGGATTAAACCCTAGTACGAGAGGACCGGGAAAAGTAAATCTATGGTGGATCGGTTGTTATACCAATAGCATAGCCGAGTAGCTACATTTATAATAGATAATTGCTGAAAGCATCTAAGCAAGAAACTAGCCTTAATACTAATTTTCTCTACAAATGTAACAAACTATTACATTAATAGGCTTAATGTGCATGAATTGTAAGATTTTAAGCTAATAAGTACTAAAATTTAATAACTTTATTTAACATTTAAAAAGTTAAAATATATGAAAATTTTTATTACTGAAAACTGGTTAAAAGATAACTATTTTTTAAACGTTAAAAACCATTTAAAAGATGGAAACTTTTACTACAGTCAAAATGATTTTACTATAAATAATTCCAACATTATTTTAGATGAAAAACTTTTTATCAACGCGTTGAAAAACGAACTTTCCATTTCTTTTTTTTATACAGAATATTTTTTTATTTTAACAGCTTTATTCACAGCTATTTTCCTAGGATCTATCATATTATCATTATCGTATCTTCTAATTTATCAAAACCCTGATACTGAAAAATTATCTACGTACGAATGTGGGTTTGAACCTTACGAAGATGCACGGCATAAATTTGATGTTAAATTTTATTTAATTGCTATTTTATTTATTGTTTTTGATATTGAAGCTATGTATCTATTTCCTTGGAGTATTTCTTTAGGTAACATTAATAGTGTAGGTTTTTGTGCTATGATTGATTTTATCATTGAACTTGGTATCGGTTTTGCTTATGTTTGGTTTGTTCAGGCTTTGGAATGGGACTAAATTAGAGTTTATATTATGTATTTAAATACAATATAATACAGCGCTTTTAGCTCAGTTTGGATAGAGCAACAGCCTTCTAAGCTGACGGTCATAGGTTCAAATCCTATAAAGCGTTTTTTTTGATATGTTTTAATAATAATATATTTTAAATTTTAATAAAATGATAAATACAATATTTTTCTATATTTTTACAGCCTTGTCTATTATAAGTGCTTCTATGGTTATTACCGTTAAAAATCCAATTTATTCGGCGTTATTTTTAGTATTAACGTTTGTAAATTCTGCAGGTTTACTCTTTTTGTTAGAGATTGAATTCATTTCACTAATGTTTATTATTGTTTATGTAGGAGCTATTGCTATTTTATTTCTATTTGTTATTATGATGCTTGACGTTAAAATTACAAACTTCAAAAAAGATATTTTTAAATATTTTCCTATTGGAATTTTTCTTTCATTTATCATCTTTTTAGAAATTTTAGCTGTTTTAAATCAACATTTCAATTTGAACCCATATGCAACCAGTGTGATGAACAATATTTACGTCAATTGTTATACGAAGATCGATTCTATAACGAATATAGAAACATTGGGCCAAATACTATATACAACATATCTCTTCGAATTTTTAATTGCAGGTCTTATTTTATTGTTAGCGGTGATTTGTGCCGTTGTATTAACAAATACAGTCTCAATCAATGAAAAAAAACAAACAATTTCTAGACAAATTTCTCGAAAGTATGTTTCATAATCTAAATACACGGTAAATCAAAAGTTTATATTCATTTCTGAAAAAGTAGCTTAGTTGGTTAAAGTTTCGGCCTGTCACGCCGAAGATCGCGGGTTCAAATCCCGTCTTTTTCGTTATAAATTTAAATTTAAAGTATGTTTGCATTAAAAAGAAAAGATATAAAAAAACGTAATCAATTTTATAATTTTGAAAATAACAGGTTAGTTTTAAAAAGCATTTTGTATAATGAAAAACTTTTTAAAAGCATTAGATGGAATGCTGGGTTATTTTTAGCTAATTCCTTCAACAACAGTTCTAAAACAAAAATTAAAAACAGCTGTATCCTTTCAGGACGAACCAAAAGTGTCCACCGATCGTTCCGATTATCACGAATTTCTCTTAAAAAGTACATTTGTTTAGGTTATGGGTCAGGACTGAAAAAAAATATTTGGTAAATTCTTAAAAGCAATGGTATATTTATTAGAAACAGATTTAACAGAAAATAAGCATTTATATATAGCGTTAGCTCACGTTTATGGTATTGGTAATTCACAAGCAATGTATTTTTGTAAAAAATTGGGTTTAGCGTCTGATTTAAAAGTAAAAGAGTTATCTCAGTCACAAAAAATAAAGTTAGAACGGTTTATTGAAAATTCTCCTTTAAATATTAACTCAGATTTGAAAAAATTTAACTCATCTGCATTTAAAAAACTTTTAAATATTAAGTCTTATAAGGGCCTTCGAAAATACAGAGGGTTACCCGTTCGAGGCCAAAGAACACATACTAATGCTAAAACATCAAAAAAACTTAAATTTTTTTAGCTTTTTAGCATTATACTTTGATAAAATTTATTTAATAAATAAATATGGAATATAATTCATTTAAAAATTTAATAATCCTCACTCCTGAAATTTTTCTAGGAACTTCTATAATTACGTTAATTATTTACGGATCATCAATCGTTAGTAATACAAAAAAAAATTTTCCATTGATAATAAGTGCTATTTCAAAATTAACGATTTTAATTTTAATATTTACTATTTTTTTAACTTATACTAGTAGTTTATCGTATGACAGCTTTTTTTTTAGTAAAACATTTATAAAAGATGATTTAAGTGTTGTTGTTAAAATAACTTTATTAATTTCTGCGATGTTATGTCTTTTAATTACAGAAAATTATTTGAATTATCAAAAAATAACTTCTTTTGAATACATTATAATATTATTATTAGCTTTACAAGGACTGTTGTTATTGACATCATCATTTGATTTAATTTCAACGTATTTAGCAATTGAACTTCAAAGTTTATCCTTTTATGTTTTAGCCGGCTATAAGAAAAATTCTACTTTTTCTACGGAATCAGGTTTAAAATACTTTATATTAGGATCATTTTCGTCAGGTTTTTTGTTATTGGGTTTTTCATTTGTTTATGGTTTTACTGGTGTGACTAATTTTGAAGATATTTCTAATTTTTTTTTTACAACAACATATGATTCTATGCTTTTAGACGTTGCTTTAATTTTTATATTAGTGGCACTGTTTTTCAAACTTGCTGTAGCACCCTTTCATTTATGGGCTCCTGATATTTATGAAGGATCCCCTTCTATTTCAACAGTTTTTTTCGCAGTATTGCCTAAAATTAGTCTTTTAGTGTTATTTGTTAGATTGTTCTATGTAAATTTTTACGAGGTAGGACCCTCTTATATTGAAATATTTACAAATCTTGCCATCTTGTCTGTTTTTGTTGGAACTTTTGGGGCATTGAAACAACGAAAAGTTAAAAGTCTAATCGCCTATAGTTCTATTAGTCATGCAGGTTTCTTACTTTTAGCGTTTAGTCCTATTTGTTTTGAAGGTATTCAAGCATTGTTTTTCTACATTTTTATTTATATGTTAACTAGTATATGCATTTGGGGAGTTTTTATGTCGATTAATTTGAGAAAACATTATTCATTTAAAACAAGTAAACATTTATCAGACTTTACTGCTCTTAATAAAATAAATCCTATTTTAGCTTTAATTTTTTCAGTAGCATTTTTATCATTAGCAGGTATCCCTCCTTTAGTCGGCTTTTATGCTAAAGTTGTAGTATTTTTTTGCGCGATAGAGTCTTCGTTATATTTTACAACATTTTTCATTATTTTGATTAGCGTAATTTCTGCTTTTTATTATTTACGAGTTATAAAAACTGTGTATTTCGAGGAAACTACCCATTTAAAACTTTTCTGCAATATAAATTATGAGCAATCTTTTATACTAACAGTGATTTTTTTTAATATGATATATTTATTTTTACACCCTAATTTATTAACGTTAATATGTTATAAAATTAGCCTATTATAATTTTGACAAAGCATTTTATTTTTGGTAATGGAAAGTTTTTATTAACTTTTCAAGGTTCAAATCCTTTCTTTGTCTAGACAGATTGTATTAATATTTACTTAAATTTATATTTTTATCCGTAATTGATTTGAGTTTTATTTAATTATAATCTTCTTTAATACTAATTCTAATGAAATCACTTTATATTCAAAATATCTTAAAGTCATCTTATCTTAAAAATTCAATAAGAAAAGATAGTACACAAAAACATCCTTTTCATTTAGTTGACCCAAGCCCTTGGCCATTAGTTGCTTCTATCGGGGCTTTTGCTATGACTTCAGGTGGCGTTTTATATATGCATAAATACGCAGGCGGTTCCAGATTGTTTATGACAGGTTTTTTAATTACGTTGTATGTGATGTATACTTGGTGGAGAGACATTGTGAGAGAAGGTACTTTCGAAGGACAACATACTATTGATGTGCAAAAAGGTCTACGAATGGGTATGATTCTTTTTATCGTATCTGAAATTATGTTTTTTGTAGCCTTTTTTTGGGCATTTTTTCATTCAAGCTTTTCTCCGGTGTATCAGATAGGAGGTGTTTGGCCGCCAGAAGCTATTGATACTATAGCGGCCTCAGGAATACCGTTATCAAATACCTTTTACTTATTAACTTCAGGAATCACTGTAACGTGGGCTCACTATGCGATTATTTTAGGTGACAAAAAAGATGCTATTAGAGGTTTAGTGGTTACACTTTTTTTAGCTGTATTGTTTACATGTGTTCAAGTTTTTGAATATATTGAATCAACTTTTAGTATCTCTGATAGCGTGTATGGTGCCTGTTTTTATATGGCTACAGGTTTTCATGGTTTTCATGTGTTTATTGGTACATGTTTTTTATTTGTTTGTACCATTCGAATTATTTACAATCATTTTACTAAAGAGCATCATTTTGGTTTTGAAGCTGCTGCTTGGTACTGGCATTTTGTAGATGTAGTTTGGTTATTTCTATTTGTTACAATTTATTGGTGGGGCAGTTTGACAGCTGCGTAGGTGAATCCCGCTTTTAATAATAAAAAACTTTTTAGGACTAGCTTAAAAAGTTAACATTTTTATTCATTAAATTTGTGTTTTTTTCTTTAAGCTTCGCTTCGAATTTTATGATTTCCTCAGAGTTTTTTTTTAGTTTTTTTACTCGAGTTTTTTTTACACTAACATATAAAGGTAATAATGTTTTCGCGCAGTAGTAATATAAAAATGCTGTCGATAAACTTACCCATACTGTTTGAGTACCTAATGTAAGTATGTCAAATTGAGGCATTATTTTTAAAGATTTAAGTAACAGTCACTTAAAATTTATATATACACGTATATATAAATTTGCTCGTTTGGTGGAATTGGTAGACACGTCAGACTTAAAATTTGATTCCATTTAAGGAGTATCGGTTCAAGTCCGATAATGAGTATTTGATATTTCAGTTTTAATAAAGTATGTGGCCAAAATGATGGAATTGGTAGACATGCTAGGTTTAGGTTCTAGTTCTTTTAAAGAGTAGGGGTTCAAGTCCCCTTTTTGGTAAAATCAAAACGTAAACTATTGCTTTTCGAAGATAAAATATGCCTACAATAAACCAATTATGTAAATATAATAGAACTAAAAAAAATAAGACTAAAAAAACGCCTGCATTACTTTCTTGTCCACAAAAAAAAGGGCTATGTTTAAAAGTTTTTACTAGAACACCTAAAAAACCTAACTCCGCTATAAGGAAACTAACACGTTTAAGGCTTTCTAATGGTATTAAAGTAAATGCATATATTCCAGGAGAAGGGCATAATTTGCAAGAATATTCTAACGTTTTGATTAGAGGAGGCAGAGTTAAAGATTTACCCGGTATTAAATATCATTTAGTTCGTGGTAAATACGACTTCATTGGGTTAAAAACTCGAAAAACTGCAAGATCTAAATACGGAACAAAAAAAATTACACAATAAGTTTTTAATTATGATAATGTTAAATAATAAACAAAAAACATATTCTTATATTTTTAACCAAATTTTAATAAGAGATAAGCTTATAAATCTAATTATGTTTCAAGGTAATAAGAGAACATCTGAGAAAATTATCTTAAAATTACATAAAAATATTCTAAAAAGTAATATCAAAAAAATTAATGTAAAAGATCTTTTAAAGTCAACTTCTATTAATTCATCCCCTTTTGTTAATGTTAGATCTGCAAAAAAAACTCGGAAAAGTTTTCAATTACCTTATTATCTTATGCATAATAGTCGAATTAAATTCTCTTATAGGATATTAATTTCTAACTCAAAAACAAAATATAAGCGATCATTAATCGACAATTTAATTAATGAAATATTAAAGTCAAGTACATGTAACATTAAAACGTTTGGTAAAAGCTTTAACATTGACAATAAACTCGAACTGTATAATAGTGCTCAAGCAAATAAAGCTTTTGCCCATTACCGATGGTTTTAGACTTAAATTCTTAACTGTTTATTTTTACGTTTAATAGGAGTTGAACCTATAACCTTCGGGACCGAAATCCGATGCTCTATCCAGTTAAGCTATAAACGCATTATGCATGTTATAAGTGTTTTTGTATAATTTTTTAATAAAATATTTAAATCATATGATTCAACCACAAACAACTTTAAGAATTGTTGATAATTCAGGTGCAAAAACAATTAAATGTATTAAAGTTCTAGGAGGGTACAAAAGAAAAATTGCTTTTATTGGAGATATTATTATAGCTTCTGTTCAAGAGCTAAGAAATAAATATAAAATCAGCTCTAAAGTTAAAAAAGGAGAAGTTGTTTCCGCTTTGATATTAAGGACAAAAAAAACAAAAAGAAGAAAAGACGGTTCTTTTATTTGTTTTGACAAAAATTGCGCTATTTTGATAAACAAATCGGATAAACCTTTAGGCACTCGCATTTTTGGGTCCATACCTAAAGAATTGAGAACCAATAAATTTATGAAACTTGCTAGTTTAGGACTAGGGTTTATGTAAATTTGCAACTTAAATTTTTTTTATTTCGACCAATTAATAATAGAATGCATTTTTTAAACTATCATTATAATAATATCATAAAATACGACTTTTTGAATAAATTTTATGAAAAAAGAAAATTAAACGTTCCTAAGATCAAAAAAGTTTGCCTTAGTTTTAGCAACGATAAAACTAAGTTGAAAGAATTATTTTCTACTTTATTTGCGTTAGAATTGATTACGGTACAAAAAGGTATCATTTCAAAATCAAAAACACCCCAAATTTCTATAAAGATGAAAAAAGGGGGGTACGTATGCTGCAAAATCACGCTTCGAGAAAAAAAAATGTACTTATTTTTAGAAAAATTATTTTATAAAATTTTTCCGAAAATAAAACTATTTAGTGGATTTGGGTTTAAACTAAACAAAGTTGCAAAAACGTTAGACTTTGTTTTACCCAAGTTATTTTACTTTTCAGAATTGGAGTCGCATTATAAATTCTTTCAAAAACTACCACCTATTCAGGTTTCCATCATTGCTAGGTCTGAAAATAGTCTTCAAACCTTTTTTTTATTGGCATCATATAGATTTCCTGTACAATTATAACTAAAAGATGCGAATGTAACTCAATTGGTAGAGTGTAACCTTGCCAAGGTTAAAGCTGAGGGTTCGAATCTCTTCTTTCGCTTTTTGTAGTCTGTATTTTAAGTGTGTTGACACCCAAACATTTATTTTTAAAATGAAAATAGGATATGTGGTCGAGCGGCTTAAGGCGTTAGTTTTGAAAACTATTGTATTGAAAAATACCGTGGGTTCGAATCCCACCGTATCCTTTCCTTATTTTTTATTTATACAAAAGGCTGAATAACATAATTGGTTAATGTATAAGATTGCAAATCTTACAATGATGGTTCAACTCCGTCTTTAGCCTCAATTAATTCATTTTATTTATGACATTCTCCTTAATTTTAAATACAATATTAAAAATCTTGGTAATTATCATTCCTTTGTTAATTTCTGTTGCTTATTTTACTCTAGCTGAAAGAAAAATTATGGGTAGTATACAAAGAAGAAAAGGTCCTAATGTAATAGGTTTTTTAGGATTATTACAACCTTTAGCTGACGGTTTGAAGTTATTTGTTAAAGAAACTATTTTACCGAGCAATTCTAATGTTTTTGTTTTTATTCTAGCGCCTATGATTACGTTTGTATTAAGTTTGATAGGTTGGGCAGTTATTCCTTTTTCTAATGAAGTAGTACTTGCAAATATCAATTTAGGAGTTCTTTATCTTTTTGCTGTATCGTCATTGAGCGTTTATGGTATAATTATTGCCGGTTGGTCGAGTAATTCTAAATACCCTTTTTTAGGTGCTTTAAGATCGGCCGCTCAAATGATTTCTTATGAAGTTTCTATAGGTTTCATTATTGCAACAGTATCTATTTGTGCAGGTTCATTAAATTTATTTCAAATAGTTTCTATGCAAAAATATACCTGGTATGTTGTACCTTTATTCCCAGTATTCTTACTATTTATAGTTTCTGCTTTAGCCGAAACGAATCGTCATCCATTCGATTTACCTGAAGCTGAAGCTGAATTGGTTTCTGGGTATAATGTAGAGTACTCTGCTATGACTTTTGCTTTATTTTTCCTAGGTGAGTACGCAAATATGTTGTTGATGAGTGGTTTTACCGCTGTTTTGTTTTTAGGGGGTTGGCTACCTATTTTTGATTTTTTTATTTTTGATTTTTTGCCAGGCTCTTTTTGGTTTAGCCTCAAAATATTGTTAGGTGTCATTTTTTTTATTTGGGCTCGAGCGGGCTTGCCTAGATACAGGTATGATCAATTAATGTTTTTAGGTTGGAAGTGCTTTTTACCTTTATCTTTAGGTTATTTAATTTTGACTGCTTCATATTTGATAAGCTTTAATTGTTTACCTTCTTAAAATTATATCCTTTTTTGCAAAAATATCGTGATGTTAAAAGAGTTATTATTATAATTTCTAAAAAACTTATTGCCATGAAGCTTAATAAAATTAAGCTGTTGACATCCGGGGGTGTTATTATTGCCGATAGCGTAAAGATAATGAAATAAAATATTTTTCTCTTTTGTTTTATTTCTCTAACATAATTTTTGCTTGTTTTCAAAAATAAAACTAATATAATAAAAAGTTGGCTGTTGATTACGGCTACATAGTAGATTGAAAAAAAAAAATTTAAATACTCAGTTAATTTGGCTTCAAAATATAACTGGAATGGTGTTGTACTTATATTCGTAAAAAAGTTCCAACTGTACGGAATTATTTTGTAGTACATTAGTAAAATAAACGTTGTCAGAATTACGAAAGCATATTTTGTTATACCATCTATTATTTTGTTTTCTTTATAATATAACCCAGGTTTTATGAAAGTCCGAAGATGATATGCTAACAGTATACACGTTAATTGGCTACTTACGAACAATATAATTTTTATATACATGTTCATGATTTCAGTTAAGTTTGTGTAAATGAAGTAAAAGTTAGTGTCCAAATTGTGGTAGAGTAAACAAGGTTTTACGAAAATGTACAGCAAAACTTCTTTATAAAAATAACTAATAAAGACGCTTAGTCCCATTGTGAAGAGTATAATTAACGTTCTGTTTTTTAATTCTAACAAATATTTCGACATTTTTAGTTTTAATTAGAAAAAGGAGAATAGTTCAGTGGTAGAACAGTGGTTTCCAAAACCAAAGGGCAAGGGTTCAACTCCCTTTTTTCCTGTTTTTTTTATTATTTATTACTTCTTTCATTTGCTTTGATATGTACGAAAAATCTCCAAAAAGAAGTAACGCTATAAATAACAACAATAATATTTGACTTAGGCTTATATTCATTATATTTTAGTGTATATTTTTTATTTTAAATATTAAAAGCTTATAGTTCAGTGGTAGAACGTACCGCTCATAACGGTCTTGTCGTAGGTTCAAACCCTACTAAGCTTAAAATGAATTTTGATTTAAAAAGTTATAAGGTATTTAAAACAAATACATTTTTAAAAGAAAACAAATATATTTTTATTTATTTTTGCTCTAATTTTAGTTTTGAAGATTGGATACATTTAGAACGAAATCTTCATAAAAATGGTTTGAAGTACCATAGAATATTTAATCGAATTATGGTTAATCAGTTAAGAATATCTGTTTTCAAAAATTTTAGTTTTCTAATTAATGGCCCCGTGCTCCTGGTAGGGTTTAAATCTAATCGTGGAGACATCAGTCTGAAACAATGCACAACCTTAAATCCAAAGTTAAATTTTTTAGGCTTAAAGATTGGCTCCAAGATTTATACAAAAGCACAGTTAGAAAAAAGCGTATTTTTATTCAAAAATAAATCTAAATACGCTAAAGTTTTAAATTCAGTTCAAAACAATCATTTTCGTTTTTATAAAAATCTTTGTTATTATACCTATTTGAAAAAAACAGAAAAGTAAAAACTTTTTGCATGTCTTCTTTCGGAATAATGTGATTCGAACACATGACTTCCTGTTCCCAAAACAGGCACGCTAACCTGACTGCGTCATATTCCGTATATTTACTTTGAAAAGAGTAGGATTTGAACCTACGATGGGTGTCCCCAACAGATTTACAGTCTGTCACTTTTAGCCTCTCAGTCATCTTTCCTTTCAAATGTTTATAAAATTTATAATCGTTTTGCTTTCTTAGGACGGCAACCATTATGAGGTAAAATATATCTATGTTTTATAATTGTGATAATAAATTTCTTTTTCAATAGGTTTATAATTAAAGGTCTGTATTTTTTTATACCTTTAAAGTGAATAGCTAAATTTTTATAATTCAAACTATCTGACTGGTCTATCAATGTTTTTATGATGTTTACCAAAGCGTATTTCCGTACTTTTTCGTTTCCTTTATAATTTACCAGACCTGAGGAGCTTTTAATAATACAATTTCCTTTCAAATCAGATATGTTTATTATTATATTTGAATTTGATAAATTTACAGTAACTATCCCATGCACATCCTGTTTTTGGGGATTTATTTTTGTAGGTGTTTTCTGAAATTTTAAATATAAAAGCTTTTTATATCTTAAAGACTCCATTTCAGTTAAAATTTTCGTCGCAAGTCTTTTTTGTTTGATCATTTATTGGTAGTATATTATTGATTTCTGTAATTCTAACTATTATGTTTTATTTTTCATAATGCAGTTTAAATATAAAATTTCTTTAAAACAGACACAATTTTTTGTTAATTCATGTTTTTACGCAACAAAATCTTTTAAAAGTCCTATTTTAAAAATAAAAACTAAAGGTTTTAAAAATAAAGCAGGAAAAAATAATTTAGGTGTTATTACATCATTCCATAAAGGGGGAGGACATAAGCAATTATATAGGTTTGTTGACTTTACGTTAGAAAATGATTTTATAGGTGTTGTTATGGGTATCGAATATGATCCTAATAGGACAGCTAATATTGCAGCTGTTTATAGTAAAAAAGTAAAAAATTATTCTTATATTTTAGCTCCTAAAGGGTTACAGGTCGGTAATATTGTTCGGGGCGGCAATAATGCATTATTAAAATTAGGTCACAATTTAACTCTTAATAAAATACCTTTAGGAAGTGTCATTCACAATATTTCTTTAAACGGTAAAAAAGGAACGGTCTCTCGGTCTGCCGGCACGTTTTCTTTTTTATTAGAAAAAACTCTAACTTATGGTATTGTTAAAGTTAGTTCAGGTAAACAACTTTTTATTCCTTTAAATAACAAGGCTTCGTTGGGTAAAGTTTCTAATGGTGATTTTTCTTTAAAGAAAAGAAGAAAAGCAGGCCAGTCTAGGTGGCTCAATATAAGGCCTACCGTGAGAGGGGTTGCTATGAACCCTATCGATCACCCTCATGGGGGAGGTGAAGGGAAAACTTCTAAAAAAGCAGCACCTAGAACTCCTTGGGGAAAACTTGTTAAACGTGGCGCAACTAGAAATTAATTAGCATCTAAAAGCAAAAAAATTGTATTTTTCAAAATGAGTAGATCAAAATGGAAAGGGCCTTTTTTGGCCGAATCTTTAAATTTAAAAAAAATACGAAAACAAAAAATTTCGTCTAAAAATGATTTAAAAATTTTTAGTAGAAGTTCTGTAATATTACCCATTTTTATAGGTATTTTATTGTATGTACATAATGGTAATCGATTTGTTAAGTTAAAAATTATGGAAGATATGGTTGGGCGTAAGTTTGGCGAATTTTCGCCTACTAGATCCATTTTTTCTTATAAAAAAAAAAATAATAAATGACAAAGAAAATTAGTTTAATACTATCAAAGTCTAATTTAAAAAACTACTCGTGGAAATCTAAATATTATTGGATTAACAAAGAAAACTTAGCTTTAAATATTTTTGAAGAAATAAATATACAAAAATATTTAACTAGAATTTTCCAAATATATGGGTTAATGATACATAACTGTAAAATAAATATTTCGAAGTTTAAATTAGAAATATATATTTCTTATTATATTACGTTAAAATCTATTAAATTGATTAATAGAAAAACTTTTTCCACAAATTTATTTAATAAAAGACACAGTAACGTAAGCAGTAAAAATTTTTTATTCAAAAAATCGTTTAAAGAAAATAAAAAAACCCGTTTTAAGTCATTCGTTGCTAATAATAAAATAGGAGGTTTGAGTAATTTGAATTCGGATACTACAAATATTATTAACACATTTCTTGAAAAGCTTTTAGAGAGTTTTTTCATTTTTAAAGTATCTTCCCCAAAAATAAGTATAGTTTT
>Ga0075467_10001466_pt1 | contig 19492 bp, 9 predicted proteins | sample DEB08_DNA_9_FD_75067 | JGI IMG/M metagenome (GOLD analysis project Ga0075467, IMG submission 75067) | Aqueous microbial communities from the Delaware River and Bay under freshwater to marine salinity gradient to study organic matter... | ecosystem: Environmental > Aquatic > Marine > Coastal ... | reverse complement strand
TGCTTTTCTAACAGTAACTGCTATATCCATTCAACTGCTGATGATTTATAATTTTAAACATCAACATAATTTTGGTGGATTTGAGCACTTTTCTGAGCTTTTTAGGTAATTCCCACCCCTCACTCATAACTCGTAAAAATGAGCCTAGAGAAAGCAAAAATTGCACTAAAAAAATATTTCGGTTATGATAATTTTCGTCCGATGCAAGCAGACATTGTTCAGTCGGTCTATGATTTAAATGATACCTTAGTTTTAATGCCTACAGGTGGAGGAAAATCTATTTGTTACCAAATTCCTGCGGTGACCATGGATGGAGTTGCAGTGGTCGTTTCGCCTTTGATTTCATTAATGAAAGATCAAGTAGAAGGACTACAAGCAACAGGTATTAAAGCTTCTTTTTTAAATAGTTCTTTATCTAGTTCGGAGCAAAGAGCGGTGGAAGATGATATTTTCAACCAAAACATCGACTTGATTTATGTTTCTCCTGAAAAGATCGTTTCTCCTAATTTTCTCTCCTTATTAAAAAGAGTAAAAATTGCTTTATTCGCAATAGATGAAGCGCATTGTATTTCTTCTTGGGGGCATGATTTTAGACCTGAATATACCCAACTAAAATTTATAAAAAGACATTTCCCTACTACACCAATTATTGCTTTGACCGCCACAGCAGATAAGGCGACTAGAAAGGATATTTCCGCCCAGTTGGATATGTATCAGCCAAAGATATTTGTGGCTTCTTTTGACCGTCCGAACCTAAGTTTAGAAGTAAAACCTGGGCAGAAAAAGTTTGAACAAATTATTCAATTTATTAAAAAAAGACCCAATCATCCTGGCATTATATATTGTCTAAGTCGAAAAAACACAGAGAATTTAGCAGATAAACTACAAATGTCGGGTTTGAATGCTAAAGCTTACCACGCAAAATTACCTCCCGCTCAGCGGTCAAAAGTACAAGAAGATTTTATTAATGATAGAACAGAAATTATCTGTGCAACCGTTGCTTTTGGGATGGGCATAGACAAATCTAATGTTCGTTGGGTTATTCATTATAATTTACCAAAAAATATAGAAAGCTTTTACCAAGAAATTGGCCGTGCAGGACGAGATGGAACAAATGCTAGTACCCTACTCTTTTATTCTTTTGCAGATATTAGAACTTTAAGGGAAATTTTAACAAATAATGAAAATGCACAAGTTGACTTAAAATTGGCCAAATTAGAAAGGATGCAGCAATACGCAGAATCGCTTTCTTGCCGTAGAAAAATATTACTCAACTATTTTAGTGAACCCTTTGAGAAAGCTTGTGGCAATTGTGATATTTGCAAAAATCCCCCTCAATATTTTGATGGCAGCGTCATTGCTCAAAAAGCCTTATCCGCTGTATATCGCTTAAAACAAAGGGTTGGTTCCTCCATGTTAATTGATGTTTTAAGAGGATCCAATAGACGAGATATTTTTGATCGAGGGTATAATAAAATCAAAACTTACGGCGCAGGTGGGGATTTTAGTTTACGAGATTGGCAATTTTTCATGATGCAATTGATTAATTTGGGTTATTTAGAAGTTGCCTATGATGATAATAATGTGCTGCGATTAACCACTTTAAGCCATGAAGTATTATTCAACAAAAAAAAGGTAGAATTAGTGAGAGCACAAGTTGCGGAAAGTCGAGCTAAAAAAGCGAAAGAGAAAGCGAAAGTTAAGCCCAAAAGAGAACGTGTTAGAGATGAATTATTTGAGATTCTACGAGTAAAAAGAAGAGAATTAGCCCAACAAAGAGGCGTGCCTCCCTATGTTATTTTCTCTGATGCAACTTTAGAAGAAATGGCTGCTAAACGTCCAACAATTGACGCAGATTTAATGGGGATATCAGGTGTAGGAGAACGAAAATTACAATTATATGGGAATTTTTTCATGGATAAAATCATCGAATACATCAAATCCAAAGTCGCTGAAGGAGAGAAAATACAAGGGTCTACGTATATCTTAACTTATGATTTATACAAACAAGGATTGACTATTGACCAAATAGCAAAAAAACGTGCTTTAAATCCTGTCACCATATATTCGCATATTGCCTATTTATACGAAAAAGGAGAACCAATTGATTTATTCAAATATTTTACCGAAAAAGAGTATGAACGAATAGAAGTGGCGATTAAAGCAATGAAGCCACCTTTTCAAATGAAGGATATTTTTGAATATTTACAGGAAAAAATTCCTTATTATAAAATACGATTAGGCTTTTCTTTTTATACGAAAAAGACGGAAGTATAAGGATTGAAAGAAACACTCACTTTTAAATATTTTCAAATGCAACCAACTCCCTGGTTTAAAAGAAAATTTACACCTATAACCAATAATGGTAGCTTGCCTTCTATTATTGAACGACTCGAAGGAACACCAATCAGGTTAGAGCAAAAAGTGCTGCAATATGCCGATGAATTTCTGATTCAACACGAAGGAGATGATTGGTCTATCCAAGAACATACAGGGCATTTATTAAATTTAGAATGGTTATGGTATGCTAGAATAACCGATATTATTAATGGAGAAGCTTATTTGACGGAAGCAGATTTGACCAATGCAGCAACCTACGAAGCAAAGTATAACGAACAAAGTATTGAAGCTATTTTAGATGCCTTCATTGAAGTTAGAAATCAATTAGTTAATTTATTGAGAAGTATAAAAGTTACCGATTTAAATAAACAATCTTTACATCCTCGCCTGCAAACACCTATGAAGCTTATAGATTTAGCTTATTTTATAGCAGAGCATGATGATCATCATTTAGCTATGATTCATGGATTAACTCAAAAATAAAAACACATTTCTTTAATTACTCCTTCCAAATAATTTTTACCTTTAGGCGCATTCTTTTACTAAATACCACCTATTAATGAATTTGGTAAATTTCAGATATAAGGTATTCCTAAAATATCAAACCAATTAGTAGGTGGTACTTGCTAACCTTTTTAATAAAAGAAAATGACTATTCACTTTCAAAAATGGCTATTATTTCTAACACTTTCAATATTTGCTTCGGCTAGTTTTGCCCAAGAAGCACCGCCTAAAGAACTGCGGAAAGCCCCCGATAGATTTAGAGGAAATGGACCGCATTCTCAATTAATCATTCGGGGAGTTACCTTGATTAATGGAAATTTAGCACCACCTAGAGGGCCAATTGACATTGTCGTAGAGAATAATAAGATTGTCGGTATTCATGTGGTGGGGTATCCTGGCGTTGAAATTGATGACTCCAAACGACCTCAACTAAAAGAAGGTGGAGAAGAATTGGATTGTACAGGCATGTATTTACTCCCTGGCTTTGTCGATATGCATGGACATATAGGTGGAAAATCACAAGGAGCAGATGCCGAATATGTTTTTAAATTATGGATGGCACATGGAATTACTACTATTCGTGACCCTTCAGCTGGAAATGGCTTAGATTGGGTATTAGACCAGAAGGCTCGAAGTGAAAAAAATGAAATTACCGCACCAAGAATTAAGGCTTATACTGCTTTTGGCATGGGCAGTAAAGAACCTATAAGTACAGCAGCACAAGCTCGTCAATGGGTAAGGGATAATCAGAAAAAAGGAGCAGATGGCATTAAATTTTTCGGTGCACCACCAAAAATTATGCAAGCAGCTTTAGAGGAAAACAAAAAATTAGGCTTACGGTCTGCTTGTCACCACGCCCAAATGGATGTGGGTCGATGGAATGTCTTAAATTCTGCTAGAGCAGGATTAACGTCAATGGAACATTGGTATGGTTTACCTGAAGCTTTATTTTCTGATAGAACCGTTCAAGATTATCCTTTAGATTATAATTACCAAAATGAACAACACCGTTTTGGAGAAGCAGGGAGATTATGGAAACAGGCAGCAGAACCTTTTTCAGACCATTGGAATAAAGTCATGCAAGAATTATTGGATTTAGATTTTACGCTTGACCCGACTTTTAATATTTACGAAGCAAGTAGAGATTTGCATAAAACCCGTAGATTGGAATGGCATGAAACATATACGATGCCAGCACTTTGGCGTTTTTATACCCCAAGTAAAGTATCCCATGGTTCGTACTGGCATTATTGGGGGACAGAAGAAGAGGTTGCTTGGAAAAGAAATTATCAATTATGGATGACTTTTATTAGAGAATATAAAAATCGAGGAGGAAGAGTAACAGCAGGTTCAGATTCTGGTTTTATTTATCAATTATACGGTTTTGCCTATATCCGAGAATTAGAATTATTGAGAGAAGCTGGTTTTCATCCTTTAGAAGTAATTCGCTCCGCTACCTTGAATGGTGCAGAAGCATTAGGTATGGAAGATGAAATTGGCACGGTAGAAGTAGGAAAACTAGCCGATTTTGTAGTGATTGAAGAAAATCCTTTACGAAACCTAAAAGTTTTATATGGAACAGGGGCTATCAAATTAACGGAGGATAATGAAGTAGTAAGAGTTGGCGGCGTCAAATACACCATTAAAGATGGGGTGGTTTATGATGCCAAACAATTATTACAAGATGTTAAAGAAATGGTAGCTAAACAAAAAGAAAAAGAGAATTTTGAAATTGAGCAGCCTGGAAATGAAAAGCGGAATTATTAACGACTAATTCAAAGTGTTATCAGTTGCCTTTTCATATATAAGTTTCTAATTCACTAAGCGTGTCAGAAGAAAAAGGAGATAGATTTAAACAAGTCATCCGAGATACTTTATTTTTTATCTCGGATGACTTATCTCTCGAATATTTAAGTGTTTCAAGTAAATTATATTTTCACAATATCATATCCATTTTATAGTATTTTTAGCCTGTCTGAACTGACAATTAATAAATGCTGCTTTGTCAAATTATTATCAAATTCTACGCTGTCAAATAAATATATTGATTTTTTGTTAAATTGTCCATACATTTGCATCGGAATTGCGAAATCGTGTATTTTGCTTTTTTGACAAAAGACTTTCCTTGCTAAGCTATTTTGAAATATTAATAGCTATCCATCACCAACTTTCCAAAACCGTTTTAAGTACAAATTATTGGCCTAATCAAGGCCTTTGATAGACTATTAGTTTGATATTAATACTGCTAATCAATTGACAGTCAAACTACTATCAAATAGAACTAAAAAAATATATTTTACTGACAAAACATTAGTGTTTTAGGTCTGAATTTTGTAATTAAAATACATACAACTTATTATCCAGACGCTTACACTACTAATGTGGAATTGATCCTTTGAACTGACAATTATGAAATTACGTTTACTTGCAATGTTTTTTACTTGCACATTTATTGTAGCTTGTACGAAAGATAAGATTTACCTAGACACCCCATTAGACCAATTATTAACTTCTTCGCTTGTTCGTGCTTCAAAGACAAACAATCTCGACCATTTTATTTTACCCGATGCGGATGATTTTGCAGCAATTCCACAAGATCCTAGAAATCCACTCAATCAAGAAAAAGTGGAGCTGGGAAAAATGTTATTCTTTGAAACAGGAATTGCACTCTCTCCAACCAAAGAGGCGGGGAAAAAAACTTATTCTTGTGCTTCTTGTCATGTTCCATCAGCGGGCTTTCGGCCAGGAAGTCCTCAAGGAATTGCAGATGGAGGAATTGGTTTTGGATATAATGGAGAAAACAGAACTAAGCTAGCGGCTTATCGAGATTTTGAAATGGATGTCCAAGGTGTTCGCCCATTAAGTGTCTTAAATGTGGCTTTTGTTGAGAATACTACTTGGAATGGCCGTTTTGGTAGTACTGGTGTAAATGTAGGCACAGAAGATCGTTGGGAACTTGACCCAGAATTACATATAAATGAAGCAGGTTTTGCTGCTTTGGAATCTCAGAATATCGAAGGCTTAGACGTACATAGAATGGAGATTACGGAAGAAGTGCTAGATGATTATGGGTATCGTGCCCATTTTGATGCGGCTTTTGGATCAGAAGAAGAAAATGAAAGATATAGTAAAAAGAATGCTGCTTTTGCCATTTCTGCCTATTTACGAACTTTATTGAGCAATCAAGCGCCTTTTCAAGAATACCTTAAAGGGAATAAAGATGCGATGACAACCCAAGAGAAAAAAGGTGCGTTGGTCTTCTTTTCAGATGCCAAATGCTATCATTGCCATAAAGAAAAAAATCTTGGTGCCAATGAATTTTATGCTTTGGGTGTTGATGATTTATATAAAACAGGCGTCGCTTTTAATACTTCCGCAGAAGATATAAGAAATCTTGGTCGAGGAGAATATACTGGTGATCCATTAGATAATCACAAATTTAAGATTCCACAATTATATAATTTAGCGGATGCACCTTTCTATTTTCATGGAAGTAGTAAGTATACATTAAAGGAAGTGGTCAATTATTTTAATGATGGCGTTCCTGAAAATGAAACTGTTCCTACGGAACAAATAGCAAGACAATTTAAGCCATTAGATTTAACACCTCAACAGGTAGAAGACCTTACGGTCTTTTTAGAAACAGGTTTACGTGATCCAAATTTAAATCGTTATGTGCCTGAAGCCGTCTTATCTGGTAACTGTTTTCCTAATAATGACTTGTTTTCTAAGATTGAATTAGGCTGTGGAGAATAAATATAGTCAAACGATGAACGATAAATGATAAACGATGAATTCGTAAGATAAGATAGGTGAATGATTTATTTTCAATCTGTTCTACAATTCATCATTTATAGTTCATCATTCATCATTTAACTAATATATTATTAACTATACAGCAATTATTTTTAATTTGTATTTCCCTTTTTAAAAGAAAAGTTATACATTTGCACTCCAATTTGAAAAAATAGTAAAAAGAATAAAATTTATATAATTTATGGCACAACATAAATCTTCTAAGAAGCGAATCAGACAGGATGCAAAAAAGCGAGTTGCTAACCGTTTTTACAAGAAAACAACTAGAACTGCTATTGCTAAATTAAGAGAAATAGAGGAAAAGGAAGATGCACTAGGCTTCTTACCTAAAGTTATTTCTATGATTGATAGATTAGCTAAGAAAAATACTTGGCATGCTAAAAAAGCAGCTAACTTAAAAGGAAAATTAACTAAACACGTAAATAGTTTAGGCTAATCTTTATTTTTTCCTTTTTTCAAAAGGGCTACTTCATCAGAAGTAGCCCTTTTGTTGTTGCAATTAATCGCCTTGACAAAGACATTTTTGTTTACTTTCTAAATTTATTTAGTTTTGTTGCGCTTATTTAGTCAACTGAATGCTTTCCTTTGTCGTTTTCCTTATTAAATACTATCATTATGAAATTTAATAAATCGCTTCTTTTTATAATAGCTGTTTTAGTAATTGCTTACATTGGCAAAATGATATATATGCAACCTAAAGTAGTCAATGGTGAAAATGCACCAACTATTTCAGGGCAACTAATGAATGGAGAAGCTTTTGATTTAAAAGACCTTAAAGGGAAATATGTCTTAGTGGATTTTTGGGGAAGTTGGTGTGGGCCATGTATGGTGGAAATGCCTGGTATTAAGATGTTGAATGAAAAATATAAAGCAGCTCAATTTAAAAATGCAGCTGGTTTAACGCTATTGAGTGTAGCGATTGAGCGAGATGAAGCTCGCTGGAAAAGAGCGGTAGACAGAATAGGGATGCCCTGGAAGCATCATATTGCTGATTTAACGACTAGTTTTAAGTTTATTAATTCTCCAATTGCTGCCGAATTTGGAGTAAAACAAGTACCTTCTAAGTTTTTATTGGATGAAAATGGGGTAATTATTGGAGTGAATCAATCTATTGAAGAATTAGATAAATTTTTGACGAAGCGTTTAAAGTAAATATAAAGCTAAAATAAAGGGTTCTACGGTGAAGACTATGGGTGAATTAAAGTTGACGACTCAGGAGTCGTGTTACTTGTACATCGCATCAGTAAATTGTAACATGACTCTCCTGAATCGTAGCACATTTTTTACCGTAGTGCCAAATAAAGAAGGGTACTCAGTATAAACCGAGTACCCAACAAATTTGTGTAGTTTTCTAGTATGTTAGCTTCTAGTACTATTTATTCTAGAATAATCATCTTCTTAGTTGCTACGTTATCCGCAGACTCTAATTGGTAATATAAAATGCCTGTTGCACCTAATTCATTGGCTTTTAATGTTACTTGGTTTGTCCCTTTGGCATATTCTCCCTGAATTGATTTTAATACTTTTCCTTGTACATCTATTACGGTCAAAGTAGCCATTCCTGCTACTGGTAAATTAAAGCCAATCACCGTTTCTCCTTTGAATGGATTTGGGGTATTCTGATTTAACTCGAAACCTGCAACAGCAGCAGTTGTAAAGTTGATATTTACATCCATCAATTCACCAGCAGTATTGTATGCTTCAGCAGTTGTAATATCAGAGCTTATAGCAACCATTTCGCTTAATAAACCAGATGTAGTTGCACTGAACGTTACCGTGAATAGTTCTTCTGTGGGAGTTGCCTCACCATTCCAAGAAGTTGTAATAATTCCTCTTTCTGCCAAATTTGTATTGAAATTAGCAGTTTTTGCGACACCTTCTACGATCTCCGTATTTTGACCAGCGACGTTCAATGTGAATTGATAGCCTACTGTATTTGCAATTTCAACAGCAGTAAATGCTAGGCTTACTGTTTCACCAGCTTCCACAAAGCGGTCAGCTGTTGTTAATGTTAAAGCACCATTTGTAGTACGAGATTCAGCACCTAATAAGTTATTTGCTTGTGCACTTCCATTAACATCCCCAATCTTAACACCTACAAAATCTAGATTTTCCATAGTGCCATTTAATGCGGTGATATTATAGAATTCTTTAAAACTCTCAGCGGCTGGATTAGCAGATGTAAATTCGTAGCTTGCATCAACAAATCTCCAACTATCATTATTTGAGAACTTTGGCGTAATATTTAAAATCAACTGTCTCAATTGAACCAAATCAAATGCCGTAATAGAACCTGATTGGTTAATATCCGCCGCAACATACTTATAAGGAGAATCAAATGGAGTGATTCCTAAGATATGCTTACTTATTAATACTAAATCAAAAGTAGACACGCCGTTTAATGGATTAATATCTTTTACTGGTGTAATAGTATAATCTTTACCCATTGCCATATCAAAGATAAATTGGCCATCAGTACCTGTAGTCATCACATTTTCTGCCCCTTCATTGATACTTACTTCTACGCCTTCTACATTTTCGCCATCAGCCGTAGTAATTTGTCCACTTACCATCCCTTCAATATCAAAACCTACACAAACGTTCATATTATCTTGGACGATAACGAAAGTTTCTGCAAAATCCCAGTTTCTTTCTTCATCCATTACATAAATACGCACCGTATTCGTTCCTACTCTTTCACAAGAAAATTCGATAACTTTATCTAAATTTAATACCTCTAAGAAGGTAGTAGGTGCATCTCCCATGAAATCTGCCCAAATTCTAAAATCTAAATTAGCTTGATCAGAACAGTTGTCAAAACTATTTAAATTCAAATCAGTTGCCCATACTGCTGCTCTTCCTACTTCCATTAAATTAATAATAGAGCCATTTAAAATATAAGGCGTTGGCTTTTTGCAATCCCAGAATTTAATAGTATCCCCTTTCTCGCCTCCAGAGTTTCCACAATTATCATAAGCCCAAAATTCAGCGTAGTACCTTTCTTTATTAGAAACAACATAAGAAATTTCATTTGATTCCACTTCTGTAACTACTTCATTTGTAGCAGCATTATATAGTTTCCCTGTCCAATTAATATTATTGGAACAATCCGTAGCAGTAGCTGTCCATGTTTTTAATTCATCACACTCATAAGGACCGACACCAGGCGTAACATCTTCTTCGCCATAAGGTTCTGCATCAAAATCTACCGCATTAATACATGGTTCTGGGTCAATGACCGTTACAATTGGAGCAACATTATCATGTACTCTCAAGACTTGTACATAAGTCCAGTAGCCATATTCTTCATTTCCTTCGCTAGTAATCATCTTAGGTGCGCTAACAACACCATGATCGCCCTCTATTCTTGCAATTTCAATTGGGTCATCGCCCGCAGTATATTTACACCAATTGATGATGTGGTAAGTTCTTTCAATTTTGAAGCAGGCATCGCCAGGAATCTCAAATTGTTTTTCAGTTACTTCATAACCTAATAAATCGCAAGCGCCATTGATTAATGCTAAATCTTCTGCTGGTGCGGAATCACCACATGCACCTTCCCAGTCAGCGGGGAAAGTTATCTTCCAATTTTGCTTAGCTATAATAGTAATCTTTTGTACGGTCCATGCTGATTTATTGCCAGACCAATCTACTGCACGGTATCGTCTTTTAGCTTTAACTTCTCGACAAGGCCATTCAATTAATTGATATTCTTGTTCGTAAGTTAATTCCCCACATTCAGCAGCCTTTAAATTATCTTCGCATATTTTAAGGGTTGCTGGATTGCCAAATTCTGCATTATAAAAAGCTAATAAATCACCTTCTAAAGTACGGTATTCTTCTGTTTCCATCTCAAAATCTCCATCGGCATCTGTAGCAATTCCGAAAACACCATTATGGTAATCTTCGCAATCTCCATTTATATCTTCCAATGGCGTACAATAAGGATTAATTTTATCTTCTACTGTTACATCTATCCAACAAATATTTTCATTATCTTTAAAATCCTTTACCTGTAATTCAAGTTGCAAATTCTCATGAACATATTTACAACCAATATTTACATATTCCGCAAATGGCGCATCTGTTCCTTTAATACGAATTAATCTAGATTTAATACCACAAGCATCATAACTACCTGCATCAATATCTTCTGCGTGTATTCTTGCCCCCCATTCATCAGGTAAAGAAACATTTAATTCATCAATGCAATTAGCAGATGGAGCAGTTACGTCTTTAATCACCACAATTTGTAATAAAGTATCATTTTTCAATTGCTCATGACAATCATCTCTAACTATCCACTTTAACTCAAAAGAGTCGCAATCTAAAGCAGCCCAATCATCCGTATCAATCGTCCATCTAAGACCATTCTCTATTCTAGAAACCATATTTAAGCTGACCGTAGGCGTATCATCACAATTATCAGTAGCTCGTGGTTTAGTTATTTTACGAATATCATAAGTACAAGAAAAATGGTCTAATTCAATATGGATAGGTGTTCCTTGACCAATTACAAATACAGGAGCAGTCGTATCAGTGTATTCTACAAAAGTAGTATCAATTCTTTGTGGGCCTTTATTAGATTCACACCAATCTAAAGCATTCCAGTAAATATATTTTTTACTACCGCAATCTGTAGTTGGAATTCCTTCTTCCTCTTTTGTTAAAATATACCCACAAACATAAGTTTCTGTGTTTAAAAAAAGGGTATCTTTTACTTCAAAAGCATTATTTTTCCATATACCAATCTTTAATCCAGGGTAAGCCAATTTCGTAATATTATCCGTACATTCTAATTCCACATTCTTTGTTTTAGCAACAAAAAGTGGATTGTGTAAATCTGGTCGAATGATGGTAATTTTTTTAACTGCAGTTCCAATATTTCCACAATCATCCGTTGCTGTAAAAGTTACCGTCGCATGTGTTGTATCAGGTGAGCCTAAAGCTGCAAAGCATGGGTCATTTTCTGCTAAAACTACTTTATAAGTAACGGATACTTCCGTATCACAGTTATCAATACCTTTTATTTTTAATAACGCAGCTAATCCAGTAGTATCACAAGCAATTAAGGTATCAGGTGCTGCTTGGATATCAATCCAAGGCTTACTTTCATCCTTAAATCTAATCACGGTTTCACAATATAAAGCTTGTGTGCCATTATGACAATCTACTGCTCTAGGTAAATCTGGTAACATATCGCCATCTCTATCTCCGTAGTAAATTCGCTCAATTTTGACGGTAGCTGTACCTCCACAAACAGATAAACCAGCCGCTTTAATAGTATCCACTGTAACGATAGGATAAGTAACCCGTCCTAAATTATCATGACCAGTTGTTCTCAATACTACCTCCTTTTTACCCGTACCTAAAGTAACGGTAATATTATAATACATCAATCCTTGAATGGTATCACAAGGGTTTTCCAAAATATCATCAGGCCCTAAAACAGCCATACAAGCAGCGCCTAAAGAAACATTAATCTCATCATTACAAACCAAAGAAGGCGCTTGAACAGAGAATAATTGAGTAATAACCTTAGTCGTATCAGATTTTAATTTACATTCTACAATATATTGTCCTATAGCAAAATTTCGCACCATTCTATCTCCTCTTCTTTCCGACATTTCTTGTGCTTCGCATACAATTCCATGTTGATTCTTCACTCTAACAATTACTCTATCATTATCATTCGCAAGTGCCATACCACAAGCAGTAACTTTTGGCGCAGGAATTGTTATACTAGCCCAAGGATTATCTGCACATTTAAGTTTTACACCTGTGATTTGAATAGGTTCAAGCGTAATCTTTCTTTCTTCGCAATCAACCCAAGCATCCCAACCTGTCCCTTTGGCACGATCACCGTTCGTTTTGAAAAGGAAAGTCAAACATCCAGAAGGATTTACTGCAGGATCACAAGCAGCATTAATCCAACCACCAAAAGCATCTGAAACAGCTCTAGCAGTAGCAATAGAAGTTGTTCCTATGCCAGCCCCAGTACCAGTTCCTTCGCTCCCAGCCTGTACGCCTAGACTACCTAATATAGCTTGAAGTTGCATTGCAGAAAGTCCTTTTAAAGCAGATAATTTAGAACCAGGAGGTAAAAAACCAGCCGCAATAGCAGCAGCTAAAGATGCATTATTTAAAGCCATTCGACTACCTTGGAAAGCAAAAAGGGTATCTCCTTTTGCGACATCAAAATCAGTAAATACGACTTTAACTCGGTGCCATCGGTCTTTTGGACAAATTTCTACAGTGTCTCGTCGTTGATGATTATCGCTGTAATTTCCATCGTTACCACCATCATCTGTAAATCTTAAATCTTCGCTAGATACCGTTCCACCGCATACATCAAGTGTATCTGAGGTACTAGTAGTATCAGCAGTTGCATATTTCATGACGATAGTCTGCCCTTGTAAAGTATTCAATGTTGAAAATAGGCAAACAAATAAAAAAAATTGTAGTGTTCGGGTCAAAATCGCCCAGTTTTTTAAAATAGTAAAATTCCTTTTTTCCATGAGGGGAAGATAATTTGTGTTGTCAACTAAATTTTTTCAATAGAATGATGTTCTCCGCAGCGCTGATTGGCATGTGCTGGAAGTATAAAAAATTTAGGATAAGGAAGGTTGATGTATTAAAAATGATTGGTTGAACCATTTTTAAATAAACTTAGCGGAGAAGGAGCGATTGGATAATAATTATTTACGATTGATGGTCGTATATTATCGCAATCTCCAAAAGGAAAACATCTGAAAAAACTTGAATTTAAGCTTAAATTTCCTGCTTAAATCTAGTATTTTCCTAGTAGAAAAAGGTTAGTTAAAAAGTGTAACTTAAATCGGTTAAAAATAAATAATAATTTCAATAAAACAATAATCGGTTAACAGTGCGCTATATAGTATTAGCGGCTTTTTTTCTTTGTACTTAAATCAGTTATACTTAATTCAAAATATAAAAATGAGTTGTTCAACAAATTTGTGTCAATAAAACAATAATCGGTTAATAGTGCGCTATTATAGTATTAGCGGCTTTTTTCTTTGTACTTAAATCGGTTATAACTTAATTCAAAATATAAAAATGAGTTGTTCAACGAATTTATAAAAATCAATAATACAAAAGGTATACAATTGTCAATTTATCATATCCAATAAAAAATGGATAATAATTTTATCAAAGTAGTAGAAACATCGGGGATGAAATAACATCCCCGATGTAACATTTCTAACTCAAAACTAAGTTTTAAGTCTTTCTTCTAGTATTTATTATTCAATAATAATCATCTTCTTAGTAGCAACGTTATCAGCCGCTTCTAATTGGTAGTAAAGTACTCCTGTAGCACCTAATTCATTAGCATTTAAAGATACAGTGTTGTATCCTTTAGTGTAATCAGCTTTGATAGCTCTTAATACCTTACCTTGTACATCCATTACCGTCAATGTAGCCGTTCCTGCCGTTGGCAAATTAAAACCAATTACAGTTTCTCCATTGAATGGGTTAGGTGTATTCTGATTCAATTCGAATCCAGCTACAGTAGCAGTGCTAGTGAAGTCGATACCTACATTTAATAATTCACCCTCTGTGTTGTATGCCTCAGCAGCAGCAACATCTGAAGTAATTGCTAACATCTCGCTTAATAAGCCAGTAGTATTAGCAGTGAATGTTAATCCAAATAATGCATCGTTAGCAGTAGCTTCACCGTTCCAAGAAGTAGCAATTACGCCTCTTTCAGCCAAGTTCGTATTGAAGTTAGCAGCCTTAGCTACGCCCTCCACTACAGCTACCGTTCCAGCAGCCTTCAATGTGAATTGGTATCCAGTAGCGTTTGCAATATTTGCAGCCGTAAATTCTACAGTTACCGTCTGACCAGCTTCTACAAAACGATCAGTTACAGTCAAGTTCAATGTACCATTAGTAGTACGTGACTCCCCTACAAGTAAACTATTTGCAGAACCGCTTCCATTCACATCACCAACTTTAACTGCTGTGAAATCCATAGATTCCATATTAGTATTTAAGTTATTGATGCTTACAAACTAATTGAAGTTTTCAGAAGCAGGGTTAGTAGTAGCGAATGAATATCCACCTTCTACAAATCTCCAACTAGTGTTATTAGCAAATTCTGTAGTAATATTTAGGATTAATTGCCTCAACTGAACCATATCAAAAGCAGTAATAGTGCCAGACTTATTAACGTCTGCCGCAATGTGCTTATATGGACTATCGAAAGGCTTAGTTCCTAAAATGTGTTGGCTAATTAACACTAAGTCAAAAGTAGAAACACCATTTAATGGGTTCATATCTTTCACTGGAGTAAGTGTATAATCGCCTCCTTGTGGCAACATGAACTGATATTGTCCATCCGCCTTTGTTGTTAATGTTCTTTGTTCTGCCCCATTTACTGCAACAGTTACATATTCTACTTCTTTGCTAAAACCATTCATGATTGTTCCAGCAACTAAGCTCATACCATCAGGCTCTATGCCACCACAAGCATTCATGTTATCTTGAACAAGTGCATAAGTTTCTACATAATCCCAGTTTCCTTCTTCATCAATAACATAAATCTGTACAGCTTGATTACCTACTTCAAGGCATCCTAAAGTAATAACCTTAGGTAATGCTCGCACACCTTCAAGGTTAGTTGGCGCATCTCCAACATTAGTATGCCAGATTCTTAAATCTAACTTACTTTGATCCGTACAATTATCAAAAGAACCTTTATCGAAGTCAGTAGCCCATATTTGGATACTTCCTGTTTCTCCTAATTCTACCACTACCCCATTTAATACATAAGGTGTTGGTTTCTTACAATCCCAGAACTTAATCGTTTCTCCTTTCTTTCCTCCTGAATTTCCACAGCCATCATAAGCCCAGAATTCAGCGTAATAAGAATCTTTGTTAGAAACAACATAAGTTAAGCTATTGGTTTTTACTTCTTTTACCACTTTTCCATTAGCATTGTACAACTTACCAACCCAAGTGATAACACTTTGGTCAGAACAATCAGTAGCACTAGCAGTCCATGTCTTAGGCTCATCACATTCGTAAGGGCCTGAACCTGGCGTAATGTCCTCTTCACCATAAGGCTCATCATCGAAATCAACGCCGCTGATACATGGTGTAGGATCAACTACAGTTACAACTGGTCCTTCATTATCATGTACTTTCAAAATTTGTACATAAGTGAAGTAGCCTTTATCTTCGTTGCCTTCGAAAGTAATTGTTCTTCCTTTATCAACAAATTTATGGTCTCCTTCAACTCTTGCTAATTCAACTGGGTCTTGTCCAGCTTGGTACTTACACCAGTTAATGATGTGGTAAGTTCTTTCCATCTTGAAACAAGCATCACCAGGAATTTCAAATAACTTAGAAGTTACTTCGTATCCTAATAAATCACATGCTCCGTTATCAATAGATAATGCAGGTGCAATTAATTCAGCACCACATTCTCCTTCCCAGTCAGCTGGAATAGTGAATGACCATCCTGCTTTATAGGTGATTTTAATATCTTGTCCAACCCAGTCAGAAACATTACCTGACCAATCAGTTGCTCTGTGTCTTCTCTTAATTTCGATTTCGCCACAAGGCCATTCGATTAACTGATATTGCTGTTCCTCTGTTAAATCACCGCATTCTTCAGACTTTAAGTTATCTTCACACTTAAATGCCTTGAAGTAAGCATCATATTTTGCTTGTAAAGCCGCATCTACTGCAGTCCATTCAGAAGCTTCAAATTTTCTATCTCCATCTGTATCAGTTGATGCACCTAGTTCTCCATTATGGAATTTATCGCATTTTTCTGTTGCATCAGCAGGAGCTGTACAATAAGGCTTAATCTTATCTTCAACTACTACCGCACACCAAGCGATATTTTCATTACCTTTATTATCGATAACTCTCAATTCAATCTGTAAATCTGGGTGTACATACTTACATCCAATATCAACGTAATCAGCCCAAACATCTCCAGAACCTTTGATTCTGATTTGCATTGACTTGATTCCACAAGCATCATAACTTCCTGCATCTACATCAGAAGCTTTTACTCTTGCTCCCCACTCATTTGGAAGAGAAATATTCAATTGATCAACAGCTACTGCAGATGGTTTTGTAACATCTTTGATTACAACAATCTGTAATAAAGTATCATTTACTAATTGCTCATGGCAATTATCTTCTGCAATCCATCTCAAACAGAAAGAATCACATGGTAACTTAGTATAATCTCCAACTGGTACTACCCAATCAGTTTTGTTACCATCTTCAATGACAGTAATTCTATCTAATCTTACTGTTGGTGTAGAGCAATTATCAGATGCTTTAGGTGCATCTAATTTAGTAATATCATAAGTACAAGAGAAATGTCCTAATTCTAAAGTAGTCGTAGCTCCTTCACCAGCATTAAATGTAGGCGCTTTTGTATCAGTGTATTGAATAAATGTAGTATCACATGCCACTGGGCCAACTTCAGGTCTACACCAGTCTAATAATGACCAATATCGGAACACTTTTGCTCCACAGTCATTGCTAGGAATATTCTCATCTCTTTTGGTTAAAATGTAACCACAGATATATTCATTGATACTTAATGGAATTGTATCCGTTGCAGTAAACACACCATTCTTAATCGTACCAATCTTCATTCCTGGTACACCAGAAAGAGCTAATTTATCCTCCGAACATTCAACTTTAACAGGTTTTGTTTTAGCGATGTGCTCCTTTTTATTAGGACGAATAATGGTGTATTTCTTTTCAAAAGTACCAACGTTTCCACAATCATCTACAGCAGTAAAAAGAACTGTAGCAGTGGTTGTATCTGCTTTTCCAGCAGAAGCAAAACAAGGATCCGTTTCTTCTAAAGTAACTTTATAAGTTATTGGCAAATCAGTATCACAGTTATCAATAGCTTTAGCATCTAATAACTTTGCTAAACCAGTCGTGTCACAAGCAACAATTGTATCAATACCAGGCACTACACTAACCCAAGGAATAGACTGATCAGAAAAATTGACTGTCGTTTCACAAGAAGTCGTTTTCGGTCCGTTATTACAGAAAGTCAATGTATCAGTTGTACCGTAGTAAATTCTTTCAATTTTAACTGTTGCTGTTGCATTACATACGGTCATGCCAGCTTCTTTTAAATCTGCAGTTGTAATAACTGGGTATTTTACTTTCTTATCAGCATCCCCTACATTTTCTGTCTTTAATACTTTTACTGTCTTACCAGAACCTAAAGTAATGGTAATCGCATAATACATAGTATCATGAATTGTATCACATGGTTGCTCCAATAAATCATCTGGAGTTAATACAATCATACATGCTGCACCTAGAGGTACATTAATATTATCGTTACATACTAAAGAAGGCGCTTGTACGGAGAAAATTGATGTTGAAGTTTTCTCTTTGTCTGATTTCAATGTATAGGTTGCTTTATAGCTACCAATTGCAAATGTATCTGTTACTCCATTGTTCATACCAGCCTTGGTAATACAAGAGTCGATACAAACTACTCCGTGTTGATTCGTTACAACTAAACGCACTGAATCATCAGCAGTTTGTGTTGCAGTCGTGTCACAAAATTTAACTGTTGGTGCAGGAATCGTGATAATTCCATAAGCTGCACTATCGCAAGTTAATTTTCGACTAGGAATACTAACTGTTTCCACAGTAATACCTCTAGAACCGCAGTCTACCCATGCATCCCAACCTGCTCCTTTAATACGGTCACCATTCGTCTTAAATACGAATGTTAAACAACCTGTTGGATTAATTCTTGGGTTACAATCAGCATCTATCCAGCCGCCAAATGCGTCTGAAACACTACCACCTCTAGCTGATGCTAAAGCAGTATCCCCTATACCTGATCCTGAACCAGTACCGTCACTTGCAGGAGTTGTACCTGGAAGTTCGCCTGGGTTCAAAATAGCTAATAGCGCATCTATCAATGCTTGTAAATCAATTGCACTAGGAATGCTAGCGAAAAAACCTGCTTTATAAGCAGCCTTTCGAGCAGCTTCGCTTGTACCTCCAGCAAGTAATGCTTGAATAGTACCAGCCGTAGCTTTAGCAGGTAACATTGAACCAGCAGGTAAAGAACCAGAAGCAGTCTTTAAAGCGGCTAAACCAGCAGCATTTAAAGCGGCAGCATTGCCTTGAAAAGCAAAAAGGGTATCTCCCTTTGCTAAATCAAAAGCGGTAAAAACAACTTTCACTCTATGCCATTGATCTTTTGGACAAATTTCGACTGTATCCGTACGAGGCTTTCCCGCAGGGTCTGCATAGTTCCCGTCATTAGAACCATCATCCGTAAACCGTCGATCATCAGAGGTAACGTCTCCGGCACACTCGTCAAATTTGATTTTTAAGAGTGATGAATTTGCTGGCGTTACAATTGCCTGCGCATTCATACTCTGAAATCCTCCAGAAAGAAGGGCAAAAAGAGTGAAAAATAAGGAACGCCTAAAAAAGTGGCTCCTTGTTAAATGTGTAAGACTCTTTCTTTTCATGAGAAATAATTAGTTAAATAAATAAAAATCGATTTAAAAGTGTAATCAATAAAACCGTGTAAGATTTTTCTTCTATTTACCTATGTGTAAGTCATGGCAAAGCATGGACAAGCCCACCTCTGCATGGCAGTAGGAAAATGGTTATAATTTTTTAGTGGATAAGGTTAGAATGAATTACATGACAGAATAAATAAAAAATTATGCTGTATATATCATTTTTTACTGTAGATTAATTTGGTATGAAAGGGGTTTTAAAATATATGTTTCATTATGATATTTCAACAATCATGCTAAAAACATATTAATTTATCTCAATTAATAGG